>Ga0209542_10000628_pt1 | contig 84694 bp, 82 predicted proteins | sample RifCSPhighO2_01_FD_184028 | JGI IMG/M metagenome (GOLD analysis project Ga0209542, IMG submission 184028) | Soil microbial communities from Rifle, Colorado - Rifle CSP2_plank highO2_0.1 (SPAdes) (version 2) | ecosystem: Environmental > Terrestrial > Deep subsurface > Rock core/Sediment ...
GCAAAAAAGCGTTGTCACGGTTTCGCGAGAAATTGGGTATGTGGTAATTGATACAGCGCCCAGCGGACAATATAATTTAGTAAGAAGGCTGGACAGAGATAATTATCCGCGGTTCCACGTTTATTTAAAACAACAGGGAATTGATTTTATTTTTAGCTTGCATCTGGACCAAAAAAAGCCGGTATATCGGGGAGCGCATGCCCATTCTGGCGAATATTTCGGTCCGGTTGTGGAGGGCGAGGCCGACCGAATAAAAAGCATTTTATAACGTCTCTATTGACATAAGCCTTTATTTGTCCTATAGTGAGTGCCTAGGATTGTGTAAATCCAGCAGTTTGTCAACTAGAGGAGAATGCAATAATATGAACATGCGAGGACTTGAGCTTGAAGAAACGGGGCACGGAATTTACTTGGTCAAAGGGGTGCCGTTGCCTCACCATCCCAGCGAGCTGGCGAAAGGGATGATCCCCGGCGCACTGGAGAACCACGTGTTTGAGGAGGTCGTGGCGATTGTCGTCGGCGTGTCCATCGCGTATGACGCATGGTGCGCTGTTGAGTGGGAACGGCTCCGCGAGAGGCTCAAGGAGCGCGCCGACGAGAATAGATACCAGGCTCGCAAGAGCGCCATTGAGAGGCTTATCGAGGCCGGGTTTCTACTGAGGAGCCGTTGGCGCAGAGGATGGCGCAGTTTCCTGGATGCCTTCACCCCCGACGCCATTTATCCTGCACCGTGCCTGATTGAGATGCTCTTTGCGCATCAGCAGGATTTCAGCAAACCTACGGACAATGCCGCCTAACTGCGGCTTGCGTTATTCCTCGAATCTTGTGTCCGCTGTTGAAAAACGGCGGATTTTTTTATATTATAATACCATATGGATATAGAAGTTTTATACGAAGATAATCACATAATTGCGGTTGTGAAACCTGCGGGCTTGCTTACTCAGGGAGATAAATCAGGAGACCCGAGTTTGATGGATGATGTCAGAAATTACTTAATGGAAAAGAAAAACAAGAAAACCCCTTCGGATCCCTCAGGGCAAGCAGGTAACGTCTTTCTTGGACTAGTGCATAGACTTGATAAACCCGTGTCGGGGATTGTTTTGTTTGGCAAGACTTCAAAAGGGGCATCGCGATTGTCTGAACAATTCAGAAATCACACAATACAAAAAACATACCACGGAATTATTTTAGGAAAGCCGAAGGAAGAGAAGGGGAGCATAAAAGAAAAAGTAAATAAAATATCCTTTTTTGCAGAAGGTTTTACAAACAAATCGGACGAAGAGCTTTTGGCTGAAATAAAAAAAGCAACCAAAACAAGGACAGCTGAATTATCATGGGAAGCTATAAGGTCAAACGGTAAATATTCCTTGCTCAAAATAATGCCCAAAACCGGCAGATTCCACCAAATAAGAGTACAAATGGCGAACATGGGCCACCCCATTTTGGGTGATAAAAAATATAGTAAAACACATATGCCAGAATGGCGCGACGATAAATCTATCGCGCTTTGTGCTACAGCTATTTCTTTTGAAGGCGCCGTGGGCGGCAAGCAGGTGAAGCTAGAAATACCCCTTCCCGATGAATGGGAAAGGTATCTTTAGCGAACGTATCGGTTATTCACAGTTCCACCTCTTGCTTTTATTGCTTGGTGTTGAGATAATAGCTTAATGATTAATAAAGGTCGACCCCAGTTGAATATTTGCCTTCGGTAAATTCAACGGGGTAAAGTCCCTACTTGTTTTGGTTAGGGAGATTTGATCCTCAATTTAATAAATTATTATTCAGTAATTTACATTCTTCTATATAGACATACTTACTCTGTATAGAGGATGCAAGAAAATCATGACATATGCAGACTGGTCAATAACGATCCAATCATTTCTGCAGCAACTTCTGCCGTTTATAGGTCGTTTGCTGTTGGCCATAATAGTTTTTATCATCGGCTATTTAATTTCCATTGGTATTGGAAGATTAATTACCGAGGTATTAAAGTCAGTAAAATTTAATAAGTTATTTGAGAAAGAGGGATGGAGAAAAGCTTTGCAAAGAGCTAACGTTGACGTAAATCCTGCCGAATTTATCGGAGTAATATTTAAGTGGATTTTTGTTATCGTTGCTTTGTTGATGGCTGTTGACGTTCTCAAACTAACAGCTTTCGCCGGATTTCTGACCCAGGTTCTGAATTACCTACCTAATGTAGTTTTAGCTGTTTTAGTTTTTATAGTTGCAATAGTTATTTCTGATCTTGTAGAAAAGGTTGTTAGGGTAGCAATTGAGAGACTGAAAGTCGGCTACGGATATTTGGGCGCATCAATTGTGAAATGGGCAATTTGGGTATTTGCTTTTTTCCTGATTCTTGGATTGCTTTTACCTCCTCAAGCCAACGCTTTAGTCCAAACACTTTATAGCTCAATTGTTTATGGAGTAGTTGGCGCGTTAGCATTAGGTATAGGTCTAGCGATAGGATTGGGAGGAAAGGAAACAGCAGGAAGGATTATCGCCGATATGTACAAAAAGATAGATGAGAGATAAAAATTTAGACACTTGATCGCTCCGCGTAAAAGCGGGGTATGAAAAGTTAAATATCCCGTCCCGGCAAAGTCGTGGACGTGGATTCTCGACCCACGAGAAATCGGGTCGGAACAAAAGAGCGCGTACGTACCGCGCCTTTTTGTTTAGTAACAGCTTAACAAGATATATTTTCTAATGGTCTTGAGATAATATCAAGGGGTTTCTGCTTACAAATTTTTTACGCTATAGAATCATTAGTTTTGGGCTATTGACACAGCTTTAATAATAGAATATACTTGTAATTACATGGTAAATAAATCAAGGACTACTACTAAAAAATCCCGATTACAAAGTAATCGAGGATCCTCGTATAAATTTAACAGTTTAAATTTATCGGGACGAAGCGGATAAAAATCTGAATTTTTGTTTTTTCAGAATGACCGCTTAGAAGCGGTTTTTAATTTAATTTTATCAGGCAGTTATTCCGCGAAAGAAAATATAAAAAATATTTTTTCTCGCGGGTTAATTGACGAAAGGGGAAGCAAAGAAAGTAGTTTGAAAATTTAACCCTGTTAAATTCCTTTAATGGAGGGTTGCCTACCAGCAATTTTTAACAGGTTCGTCCAGTTAAGTTTTAGACGTGGGGTCTTTGCTTAATTGGGCAAGGTAAATAAAACCCAGTCAAATAATTTTTAAAACCACCCGTTTTAAAAATTAAAATCCGTAAGGATTTTATTTGACCAGGGTAAAGCATACGAAAATACAAGTTCACATAGAATAAGATTCACCCTGTTAAATGCCGCAATGCGGTAATTATCTTGGTGAACTCTGTTAAATTAAGTCGCATTGCGGCAATTTCGCTTCAGCGAAATTATTTAACAGGGTAAATAAAATCTGTATCTATTAGAAACTTACGCGATTCTTCGCTTCGCAAAAAGGGCGAAGAGTTAAAAGTAGCCTTCTATAAATATTATATATGAAGGGTACAAGTGAATCCAGAATATACTCGAAGATTGAGTATATCGAAGGATAGGTTAGAAGCGAATGGTGGATGCCTTGGGATATTGATGCGATGAAAGACGTGGCGTGCCTGCGATAAGCTTCGGGGAGGTGGCTAGCAACCTTTGATCCGGAGATTTCTGAATGAGGAAACTCAATACAGCTAATACTGTATTATGTCCCGCTCAGCGGGATAAGCGTACCCGGTGAAGTAAAACATTTCAGTAGCCGGAGGAACAGAAAATAATGAAAATTTATATTCTTTGCGGTGTCCTCGACGAAAGTCAGGACGATATGTACGCAAGGATTATGAATTTTCGCATTCCCTTAGTAGTGGCGAGCGAACAGGGAACAGCCTAAACCTAGCCTCATCACACTGCGTGTGATTCGGAAATCCGAAGCCCGAAATCCGAAATCCGAAACAAATTCAAAAGTTTCGAATTTCGAAATTCGAATTTCGAGTTTCCGCATCATGCTTAGCGTGATGCGGCTGGGGGTTGCAAGGGTTTAACGTCGGGAGCATCTTTTTGTTTCACTTTATTGTGCGACAGGAAGATGAATACCGAGGGAGAGCATTTAGGTAAACCCAGTCAAATAAAATCCGCAAGGATTTTAATTTTGCGAAAGCAAAATTATTTGACCGGGGTAAAGTTTTAAAAGAAGCACTCTGGAAAGCGGCGCCATAGAAGGTAATAGCCCTGTACTTAAAAAAACTTTTACGCTCCTTGTTAGATTTCTTAAGTACTGTCGGGCATGACAACCTGGCAGGAATCAGGCCGAACTATCGGCCAAGGCTAAATAATCAATATCACCGATAGTGAACCAGTACCGTGAGGGAAAGGTGAAAAGTAGGGGGTTGACCCCGGTGAAATAGTACCTGAAACCATTTGCTTACAAAGAGTCGGAGTCCCGACATCGCAAGATGTCGTGGATGACGGCGTGCTTTTTGCAGAACGAGCCAACGAGTTTGAATATTCGATTTTGTCTAAGCCCTTACGGGGCGGAGGCGTAGCGAAAGCGAGTGTTAATAGCGCGAATTTATCGAATATTCAAGACCCGAAGCCAGACGAGCTTGCCATGGGCAGGATGAATCTCGCCGAAAGGCGAGAGGAGGTCCGAACCAGTGATCCGTGCAATAATCTTGGATGACCCGTGGTAAGGAGTGAAAAGCTAATCGAGTTTGGTAATAGCTGGTTCTTCCCGAAACAGCTTTAGGGCTGGCGTCTACAGCCAAAATATAGGGGTAGAGCACTGAATAGAATTCCTTGGAGTTTCTCCAGGTTTTCTAATCAAACTCCGAATACTATATTTTTTGTGTAGGCAGTTAGACTGCGGGGGCTAAGCTCCGTGGTCAAAAGAGAAACAGCTCAGATCATCGTCTAAGGTCCCTAAATTAAACTAAGTGTTATTAAGGAAGTATTTTGCCCTCGACAGGCAGGAAGTTAGCTTAGAGGTAGCTATCTTTTAAAGAGTGTGTAACAACTCACTGCCCAAACTTTTTCCTTTTGGGAAGAGAGGGGCAAGATGCGCCAAAGATTCCCGGGACTAAAGTTTAATACCGAAGACATGGATTCTGGTAATTTATTACCGGAGTGGTAGGGAAGCATTCCTAGCGCGTCGAAGCAGGAGGGTAACCGACTGTGGAGCGCTAGGAAGAGAGAATGTTGGCCTGAGTAACCGCATTGCGGATGAAAGCTCCGCACACCGAAAGTCCAAGGTTTCCTTGGCAATGGTATTCAACCAAGGGTTAGGCGGTCCTAAGGCGAACCCGAAAGGGGTAGTCGATGGATAGTCGGTTAATATTCCGACCCCTTGTTATTCGTTCAATAGAGTGCGGAATTTAGTAAGTAGGGCGATTTATTGGATTATCGTCGACAATCTGACGGAAGAAGGATTGACGGGAATCCGCCGCAATGGCGGAGAACCTTACTGAGCAAGTTTCCCAGAAAATCTCTATTTCAAAGAATAATGAGTCCGTACCGCAAACCGACACAGGTGGACAAGCGTAAGTATGCTAAGGTGAACGGGTGAAACCTCGTTAAGGAACTCGGCAAATCAGTGGCCGTAAGTTCGCAATATGGCCTGCCCTGCGCGCAAGCGTTAGGGCCGCAGCAAACGTACTTCAACCGACTGTTTATCAAAAACACAGCTCTGTGCTAACTCGTAAGAGGATGTATACAGGGTGAGGCCTGACCAGTGTTGGAATGTTAAGTTTGGGGGTCCTAGCCGCAAGGTTAGGGCTCACTGAATGAAGCACCAATGAACGTCGGCGATAACTATAAACAATGACGATTGTAGTTACAAAACTTCGCTATATGCTGGAAACTCTGTAGTATCTGATGCTACTATGGTATAATAAATTAAAGGTGGATTTCCCCCTTTACTATTATGCAAAGTGAAAATGCAATCAGTGCAGACAATCAGCAGGAAAGAATAGAAGTTTGTGGATGGATAACTGGATTTGTGGACGGAGAAGGGTCTTTTCTTGTTAATATATTTCAATCTCCAAGAGCAAAAAGTAAATGGCAAATTTTTCCTGAATTTAATGTTTCACAATCATTAAAAGGAAAGGATTTGTTGGTGAAATTAGGAAAATTCTTTGCTTGCGGACATATTTACGCGCATAATGCGCGAAATATAAAACAGGAAAAATGGGATCCTCTCTATAAATATTGCGTTAGAAATAGAGGCGAATTGCAAGAAATAATTATTCCTTTTTTCAAAAATCATTCTTGTTTAGGAAAGTCTAAAATAAATGATTTTGAGAGATTTGTTAAAGTTGTTCAAATGATGGACAAAGGAGAACATTTAACAAAAAAGGGAATGATAAAAATTGCAAAAATCGCAGAAAAAATGACGCACCGCACCATTTAAAGAATCATCCATATATAAATTTCTATTATCCTCAGAGACTATACGCGAGGATCCCGCGAAGCGGGATATGATATAGTCCGATCTTTATGGCGACATAAAGGCTGTCCCGACAAAGTCGCGGACTAATAAAAAGATGAATCGTCCAAAGGTATTACGATGCCTTTGTAAAACTTGGCTATATGCTGGAAACTCCGTTGTATCCGACATTACTTTGTTTATTACAAAGTGAAAATATGTTCGGTGCGGACAATCAGCAGGTAACAAATATATGAAATTCATAACAAATGTTCTTGGTAAATAATAGAGAATAACTTATTGTTTTATATATTTGACACCCCAACGACTATACGCCAGGGTTACTTTTTATAGATATAAATATATTTTGAAAAGTGATAAGATATAGTCTGAACTGCATGGCGACATGCAGAATGCAGCAGAAATGACTGCAACGGTGTTGAGAATGACTTATTCAACACTAAGTAACAAAATTGAGCGTAATCCCTTGCCGGGTAAGTTCCGGCCCGCATGAATGGCTTAACGAGTTGAAGACTGTCTCAACGAGGCGCCCGGTGAAAATGCAATAACAGTGAAGATGCTGTTTACCTGCAGCTAGACGGAAAGACCCCGGAAGCTTTACTGTAGTTAGATATTGTGTATTGATTTCTGATACGTAGCGTAGTGGGTAGGATTTGAAGTCCCGATTTCGGTCGGGATGGATCCGCCAATGAAACACCCATTTTTAGGAATTAATATTCTAATCCTCTTTACTGAGGTGACAGTGTTTAATGGGCAGTTTAAGTGGGGCACTTGCCTCCTAAAAAGTAGTGGAGGCGTTTAAAGGTTGGCTAGCTTCGGATGGAAATCGAAGCGATAGTGTAAAGGCAGAAGCCAGCTTTACTGCAAGACGGCTATGTCGCGCAGTTGCGAAAGCAGAACTTAGTGAACCGACTCATTGTCATAGAAAATGAGAAGATCATCAGCCAAAAGCTACTCCGGGGATAACAGGCTGGTAGAGCCCGAGAGTCCATATCGACGGCTCTGTTCGGCACCTCGATGTCGGCTCAACTTATCCTGGGGCTGGAGCAGGTCCCAAGGGTCCGGCTGTTCGCCGGTTAAAAAGTTACGTGAGCTGGGTTCAAACCGTTTATGTGCTAATTTTTAAATTGGCGCACGAACGGTTTGAATCCCGAGGTTAAGACATAATCACGGCGGCTCCTGATAGTAATATCAGGATGCAAAAATCAACTATATCGGTAAATTCCTGACAACGTATTGAATATCAAACTGTCATATGTTAGGATAATACCGAGGGAAGTTGTGTATGAAAAAGTTGATTTCGCAAACAAAAAGAGCATATTTAGCTGGTTTTCTCGATGGAGATGGCAGTATTTATGTGCAATTAAAACCAAATAAAACATATAAATTTGGTTTTCAGATTGCGCCATATATTGTTTTGTTTCAATCGCAAAAGGACCAGAAAAATTTTGAGCATCTTTGTTCAATAATAAATCATAGTTTTGCTAAAAAATATTATTATTGCACGAAGCAATGTTAAATCTAAAAGAGATTTTAACACTCTTGCGAAATTAATTGATACTTTTCGGGAATTGAATTATTCCAAGAATAGAAAAGTACGTACATTAACCCCGTAGAGACTACACGTTGATTATCCCGACTAAAATCGCGGATAAAGATATAGTCCAATGCACTTAGTAATAAGTGGTAACATGCGTGAGACAGGTTGGTCCCTATCTACTGCAGGCGTTGAGTTTTGAGGAGATTTGTTCCTAGTGAGCCCATTTGGGCTTTCGCTACTTCACAGAGTAATCTGTGATGACAATTCGGCTAATAACGGTGAAACCTTATAAAATTATGGTCTGTTGATAACCATTATTGGAATCGGTCCAATAATAATGGTACAATTTACCCAGTTAAATAATTTTGCTTCGGCAAAATTAGCCCGCGGGCTATTTAACGGGGTGAACTTGAGGATCAATAATCAAGCTAAGGCAATACCGTGGGAAGTCAATCCAAAATAAACTTAGCATATATAGCAGGTTTTCTTGATGGAGACGGAAGTCTGATGCTTCAGATAAAGAAGCGAAAAGACGGTCGTCTGAAAAGGAGATTTATGTGCACGGTCTGTTTTTATCAAGACAGCAGGCACGAAAAGTCTCTTTACTGGATTAAAAAAGTTTTAGGAATCGGCTACATTTCCAAAAGAAATGGTGGCATGACAGAACTTAGAATAAATGGCTTTAAGCAAGTAAAAAATATTTTGCAAAAATTAAGACCTTTTATAAAGTTCAAAAAAGATCAAGCTGAATCCGTTTATCGGGCGACAGATCTTTTAGATAAAAAATCAAGATTCTTAAACAAACACGATTTGCTAAAATTAGCAGATTTAATGATGATAATCCAGAAAAATAACTACATCACAAGGAAAAAGAAAACCAAGGCTGATATACTAAGTATTCTAGGATTTGACCCCGTAACGACTGAGGCTTAAGTGCCAAGATGGCGGTGAAAAATCCGCTATAAGATGCCGATACCCTAACCCATATAAAGGAAGGGTAAAGATATAGTCTATGCACGTGGTGACACGTGGTTTATACATGACGAGAGGACCGGAATGAACTGACCTCTGGTGTACCAGTTGTCCTGCCAAGGGCATCGCTGGGTAGCTAAGTCGGGAATAGATAAACGCTGAAAGCATATAAGCGTGAAACTAACTCCAAGATGAGAACTCTTAGATTTCCCGTAGACCACGGGATTGATAGGCTCCAGGTGTAAGTCCTGTAAAGGATTCAGCCGGGGAGTACTAATAAATCATTTTATCCTTCGATATACTCAGAGTTTGAGATATTAAAGATTCATTTTCAAGCGTAAGTTTATTAACCCGTAGTGAGTTTTACTCTACTAGCGGGGCTAATAGATACAGATTTTAGGTATTTTAAAACAATAGATTGTAAACATAGTAAGAGAGCCATACTGGAAGTGCTCCACCTGATCCCATTTCGAACTCAGAAGTGAAATCTTCCAAGGCCAATGGTAGTCTTACGGCGAGAGTAGGTAGCTCTCTTACTATGTTTATAATCTTTAACGGGCAAGAAGTTAGTCCTGGAGCGCGGATTTAAATTAGAATCAGGTTTTAGAAACAAAAAAACGAGATGATTTCAAGGCGTGGCGAGGAGGTTGTGCAAGATCTTGCACGCCAACAAGCCACAACGATGAAAGCTCTCGTTTTTTTTATTTCCCTTCGGGCGGGCGAATTAAAGCAATCTTCTTCGTTAATCGTCGCTCGCGATGCGCGAAGGCATCAACTCGCTCCTCGCGCCTTGAAGCTTGCTCTAATTCGCTACCGCTAAAACGATTCTAATTTAAATCCGTGCTCCCTTGGCGAGAGTAGATAGCTCTCTTGCATTGTTCGCGATTTTTTGTTACGAAATTTTCTCATTTGCATAATTTTTTTTAATAGTTTAAAATCAAGCTACAAAATAACGTAAAAAGTGTTCAGCGTCCCGCCCAGCGGGCGATTTAATCACAAGACCGTGAAAAACCTGGAAAATTTTTCTTTGAATAAAAAAAGCAATGCGTGGATAAAATTTTTAATTGCGGGGTTTTTAATTTTATTCCTAGTGTATATTCTAAACCTTTCCACTTCCCCCGTTAAAAATTATTTTTTTGCGATATCTTCTCCCATCCAAAAGTTAATGTGGACGGCCGGCGCATCTTCGTCCCTTTATTTCGGGTCGTTTTTAAACGCAGGATCATTGGCGAGAGATAATAAATACCTGAAAGAAGAAAACCAAAAAATGTTGTTTCAATTATCTTTCCTACAATCGATAAGCCGAGGAAATCAGGAATTCAGTCAAATTTCGGCGGTCAATCAAAACAGGGGATTTGATGTTGTAATGGCAGGTGTCATAGGTTTAGAGGCAAATGATGTTCTTTCCATTAATAAGGGTTCTGCCGACGGGATTTTTGACGGAATGCCGGTTATCAATGAGCAAGGCGTGCTTTTTGGAAAAACTTCTAAGGTTTATAAAAATTTTTCCGAGGTTATACTTTTATCAAATAAAGACAGTATTATTAACGTTAAAATACAGAAATATCAGGATGATCAAATGATACCTGCCGAAGACCTTCCGCCCGAGATAAGCGGGGTTGTCAGGGGGCGGGGCGGATTATCCGCTTACATGGATTTAATTCCAATAAACACCGATATAAATTTACAGGATATTATTACAACCTCATCAATGGAAAAAGTTTTTCCAAAAGATCTTCTTGTGGGCAGGATAATCCAAAAGTACGCAGATGATCAAAAACCATTTCAGCAGGCAGAAATTAATTTATTCTCTGACGTTTCGGGTTTGGAAAATTTGTTTGTGATTACGAACTACAAACAAGCCAACTAGGCTCACAAATCATGTGGAAAAGAATTTTAGCCATCATCGCCCTTTTTTATTTATTTGCTTTATTGCAAAACAGCTTTTTTGTCCACTATAGTTTGCTGGGAGCAGTTCCCGATCTAGTTTTTGTGCTTTTTTTTGGACTTGTTTTTGTGCCTATAAAAAACCTTCGTTACTTCGAAATAGGAGGAGCTTACAGAATTATTTTTTTAGCAGTTTGCGCAGGATTTTTTATGGATACGTTTATGTATCCATATTTAGGTCCGTCGATTATTTCCTTTCTCATTATTGGCTTTGCGCTAAGGCGGGTGCAACTGGTACTGCTAAATAAGGATGGGCGCTACCCGTTTTTATACTTTTTAGTGATTTTTATTATTTCGCTTCTAGGATATTATATGCTACTCGGATTGATCGCCAACCGCTTGTCGCCGTTTAAATTCTTGGCGTTTTTCCCTCCAAAAATTATTTTTTGTATAATTTATGATTCGATTTTCGCAACGGTGTTTTTTTATATTTATAACGCTATGTATAAAATAAATTTCAACGCTCGCCAGCTTAGGTTATTTCGATGAATTTTAATAAATATAAAATAAAAGGCCCTAGCGTCAGCGTAGAGCCGCACGAGATTTTTCTTGACAAGATGGCACAATCAGAAGAAGAAGCGACGGGGTTGTCGGAAAAAAAATTCGAGGTGCCATTAAGGGAGGGGGTGTCTTATTTTTTATTCGGCATTTTCTTTGTTTTAGCTTCCCTATTATTTTTTAAGGTTTTTTATTTCCAGTTTTTTGAAGGGAAAAGCTTATCCATTCAGGCTGAAAACAATAAGGGAAGCATGAGTTTAATTGTGCCGGAAAGAGGAATAATTTACGACAAGAACATGAAAAAGCTCGTGCTTAATTCTCCTGCTTATGATCTGATCTGCGACCGGGCCCACTTCTCGTTTTCGTCTTTGGATATTTCCAATCAAATAAAAAATATTGCCGAAGTCGCAGGAATGAATTCCGACGAAGTTGCAGAAAAAATTCAAAAAACAGATTCTACTGACGTTTTAATGGTTGATGGCATAGATCACGAAAAACTTTTGGTTTTGGAAACAAGAATTGGCGGTATGCTAGGATGCAGAATACTTCAGAATACGGCGAGGGAATATGTATATGGCCCTGTTTTTTCACAGGTTCTCGGTTATATCGGAAGGATAAACAAAGATGAATACTCAAACAATAAAGGTTATGTAATAAACGATTACATAGGAAGGACAGGACTAGAAAAATATTATGAATCATATTTAAGGGGGGAGCCCGGCAAGTCAAAATCAATACGGTCAGCTGTTGGTATTCAATCGAGCAGTCAAATAGTTGTGCCCCCAGAATCGGGAAATAATTTGGTATTAAATATAGACGCTAATCTTCAAAAATTACTTTACGATTCGCTTGGAGAAAATTTAAAGAAAATGGGGGCGCAGAAAGGAGCCGCCGTAGCTATGGATCCAAGAACTGGGGCAATTCTGGGACTTGCGTCTTATCCTTCCTATGACGACAATTTATTCTCTGGCGGAATTTCCCAACAAGAATACGGCGCGCTACAAGATGATCCCAACCAGCCATTTTTTAACAGAGCAATTCAGGCGCAATATTCTACGGGCTCCATAATAAAACCGCTTGAGGCGTCCGCCGCTCTCCAAGAAAATTTAATTTCTCCGTTAAAAAAAATAAACGACCCTGGCTATATTTTAGTCCAAAGCCAATATGATCCGGATGTTGTTTACCGATATGGAGGCGTGATGCCACACGGATTAGTTGATATGCGAGAAGCTATAGCTGTGTCGTCAAACATTTATTTTTACACAATCGGGGGTGGATATGGAGACCAGCAAGGACTAGGTCCGACACGCATCAAAAAATATTTATCATTATTTGGATGGAATGAGAAAACTGGAATTGATTTACCCGGTGAATTTTCAGGATTTATTCCCGACCCCGCTTGGAAAAAAGAGAAAAAAGGGTCTTCTTGGGTAGATGGAGATACTTATAACCTAGCAATCGGACAGTCTGATTTGCGAACAACTCCTCTGCAGGTTGCAACAGCCTACAGTGCTATAGCCAACGGAGGAACCTTATATAAGCCACAGATTGTAAATAGAATTATTTCCGGAATGGGGGATAGCGTTGCAACAGTTAGGGAATTTGAGCCCGAAATAATAAGAAGCGGCTTTATTGATCCTCAAAATCTTCAAATTGTTCGCGAGGGAATGAAGGCGGGTGTTTACGACGACCATGGAACTTCTGCAAGATTAAGAGACCTTCCGATTACGGTTGCGGCAAAAACTGGAACCGCGGAAATAGGCTATAAAGATAAATTCAATGTTTGGTCATCTGTTTTTGCCCCCTATGATAACCCTGAGATCGTTTTAGTTGTAATCGCTGAAGGCATAGACGGCGTTGGAGCTGTCACGCTTCCTGTTGCCCACGACGTTTTACAATGGTATTTCTCAAAATAGGCGCGGCTGTTTTTTTGTCCCAAACTCTTGACATCAGTACCATAATGTGATATACTTATGTCTTAGCAGTACATTACAAATTTTAAGTAATTCACGGCATTCTTCCCAGGTGGGAGGAGCCTATTTCAGGACGGGGCAAGATGCCCCACAGAAACAAGGGAGTTTCGAGATGAAGACCAGCAAGAGTTTGACGGTGGTGGTGATGTTGGCGCTCGTGGCGCTGTTTGGGACGTTCGTGTCCTCGGCCTCGGCGGACGTGACCGTCGACGATCTGCTCGCGCAGATCGCGCAACTGCAGGCGCAGTTGCTTGCTCAGCAGAACGGGGGTGGCCAGCCCACCGAACCGCCTCAGCCGGTCGTGCCGGACAACGGGAGCTTGTCCAACAGCATCAATTTGGATGGGTTCTCGTTCTGGTACAATACAAGTACGACGGACAACCAGTCGTACTTCGGCGCCGGTATGACGAGCGCCACAGATCGGATAATGTATGCGAGCGTGCGCGTCGATCAGCGCGGGAACGACCCGCTGGAAGGATGGATCAGCGCCGACTTCAACGGCATCGTCAACCAGCCGGCAGGGCAGATGCTCTACATGAGCCAAAGCCAGGATTTTCACCGGCATGGAGCAGAGTATTTCCTGTACAGTGGTGTTGGTAGCAAGCAGGAGATAGTCGGGTTCGAGCCGGCGCCCAACGGTGGGTACGCGCCAATCCTCGGGGACTGGATGTCCACCGCCAATATCAGCGTGGTTCTGACGGACGTTACACCAACGACGGCCGACTCGTACTACAACGAGTGGACGGACGCGGAGTCCGGGGTTACGTATTTCAATGCTGGTGTCAACTGGCATTTGTATTTCTCCCCCGACACTTCGGGAATCTCGGCATTGGTCGGGGTACCCGAGCCTGCGACACTCGCCATGCTCGGCCTCGGCGCCATCGCGCTGATCCGCCGGCGACACCGCAGCTGAATCAAGTAGCTCCGGAGGGGGCTACATGCAGGGTATTGCATCCGCGATACCCTGCTTTTATTTTGCCCCTGGGTTTTGCCGAATCGTTTTGCAAAAAGTTTTTATTGCCTTGTTCCGCGTTGCCTTGCCCTGCGTTTCTCTCTATTACTTATTACTGCCGTGATTTTTCGCTTGAGCGAAATTTCACGGCAGTAGAATTTTATGATATAATTAAATATAAAATAATAATATAAAAATTAATAATAAGCTTGTGGATTCATTTGCCGAACAAATATTATTGCATTTATATAACTCCATAGACGCGGGGTTTAGTTATAGGGCCAAAAAGGGTCTTTATATTCTTGATAAATTTCCTGGTAGCTGGAATTACAAGGTTAATAAGGAAAAAGTGCGCGAAAGCATCCGGGATTTAGGCAAGTCAAAATTTATAATAAAAAAGACAGAATACGATGGCTCGGTGATTGTTTCACTGACCGAAAAGGGCAGATTGAGGGCACTCAATTTAAGTTTTAGAAAACTAGCGAATAAAAAGGAAACCTGGGACAAAAAATGGAGGATGGTGGCCTTTGATATTCCAAACGAGCGCAAAAAGGGGAGGGACGCCATAAGATACAGGATGAAAATGGCCGAATTTTATGAGTTTTAGGAAAGCGTGTTTTTATACCCCTATGATTGTGAAAGAGAAATAAGAGATTTTGTAAAATTATTCAAGCTGGAGAAATATGTCCGTTTCGGTTTGCTGGATTTTATTGATAACCAAGACCAAATTAAGAATGTTTTTAGACTGGCGTAAGCCCTGCCGTGAAATTTCGCTCAAGCGAAAAATCACGGCTTTAAGATATCGCGCACTAACGCATTTTGACGAGCTTTATAAAATAATATAGAATAAATCAATAAATTACTTTTATGCCATCAATAGAAGAACTTAGAAAAACAAGAATAGATAAAATAAAAAAGCTTAAAGAGGCCGGGTTTTTAGCGTATCCGGCAAAAACAAGCAGAACCCATTCTGTGGCTGAGGCTTTGGAATATTTTAAAAAATTAAAGCAACCCTTCGGCAGGCTCAGGGCAGGAAAAACTTTTATTTTAGCCGGAAGAATTATGGCGCAGAGGGGACATGGAGGCGCGACTTTTTTGGATATAAACGACGGGAGCGGAAAAATCCAAGCAATCATTAAAGTGGATAAATTAGGCGAAAAGGGATATCAATTTTTTCTTGATGTTTTTGATATCGGAGACTTTGTAGAAATAAAAGGAACTTTATTTATAACAAAGAGAGGTGAAAAAACAATTGAAGCTTCTGATTACAAAATGCTTTCAAAGGCGCTTTTGCCTTTGCCTGAAAAGTGGCACGGTATTTGTGATGTGGAAGAATGCTTAAGAAAAAGATATTTGGATATTATTTTCAATCCCGAGGTAAAGGAGCTAATAAAAAAGAGAACTATTTTTTGGGCATCAATGAGAGAATTTTTAGTTGAAAAAGAATTTATGGAGGTTGAGACGCCCGTTTTAGAAACAACACCTGGTGGAGCTGACGCAAGACCGTTTAAAACTCATCACAATGCTTTAGACATAGATGTTTATCTAAGAATTTCAATGGGAGAGTTGTGGCAGAAAAAATTAATGGTAGCCGGATTTGAAAAGACTTTTGAAATTGGAAGGCAATTTAGAAATGAAGGAATGGACTCAGAGCATTTACAAGATTATTCCCAGATGGAATTTTATTGGGCATATGCTGATTATGAAATGGGAATGGAAATGGTTGAGGAAATGTATAAATATATTGCCAAAAAAACTTTTGGCACTTTAAAATTTAAAATTCGCGGGTTTGATGTGGACTTGTCAAAGAAATGGGAAAAATATGATTACCAATCTATAATTTCTAAATATACGGGAATTAATGTTTTGGAGGCAAGTGTTGATGAAATAGAAAAAGCGTTGCAAAAACTTAAAATAGATTACGATAAAAATGGTTTCAATAAAACAAGGGCAATTGATAACTTGTGGAAGCATTGCAGGAAAAATTGCGGCGGGCCAGGATTCTTGATTAATGTACCTATTATTATGGAGCCTTTAGCAAAAAAGATGGAAAAAAATCCAAAACTTGTGCAAAGATTCCAGGTTATTTTGGCTGGCTCTGAAATGGGAAAGGGTTATTCAGAGCTAAATGATCCGATAGATCAAGCCGAAAGATTTACAGAACAGCAAAAATTAAGAGACAAGGGAGATGACGAAGCGCAAAGATATGATAAGGATTTTATTGAGGCCCTAGAATATGGCATGCCTCCAACGTGCGGATTTGGAATATCTGAAAGATTATTTAGTTTTTTAATAGATAAGCCCGCCCGTGATTGCCAAATATTCCCATTAATGAAACCTAAACAATAAAATGCCAGAAGGCGAACTAAAACCAGAAGAAGAGCAAGAGCCCGAGAAGCCAGAAAGAACCTCAGGATTAATGAGAGTTGCCGGTGCTTCGTTAGAAGAAGAACAGACGGTTTTAAAAGATATTGAAAAGGAAGTTTTTAATAATCAAGAAATACTTGAATTGGAGAGAGAGAAGACGCCGGAAGAATTAGAGATAATAGGCGGGATATTGGCGCATTTGCCAGAATTCGTTAAAAAATATGGTGGCAAGCCGGCGCCATTAAGACCTGAACATATTCACACAATAGATTATAATCAATTAAGCGCGGAACGAAAGGAAAAATTGGAAGGCGTCAGGGGTAAATTTCATTCACCCACACAGTCGGCGACGGTATTTGTAGATAAAGAGGAAGAAAATACTTTATCTTTTGCCTTTTTAACGACGCACGAGTTGTTACATTTCTCAGCCTTTCAGTCGGTGGACATTCACACAAATAGTGAAAAGAATGTTATAAGTGACAGGGTTGGAGGATTTATAAGAATTAAGAATGGCAAGGAGGCTTACTTCGCCGATATAGACGAAGCCGTGACAGAGGAACTTTTGATAAGATTCGATGATAGCTATTTTAAATCACTGGGCCCACTTTCGGGAGAATTGGCGCAAAGAGAGGAATCGAGGAGCCGCCTCGCAAAAAAACATCCAGAAATCGACCCCGATGAAGTAAAACGAAAAATTGCTAATCACACGACCGTTCAATTAAAAAATGGCCCGAAAGCAGGAATGTGGCGGTCAAGGATTGAGGGATATAAATATTCAGAGGAAAGAGAAAAACTGAAGAAGATAATTAATGATATCCAAGAAAAAAATCCGCAAAGATTTAAATCGTCAGAGGCAGTGTTTGATGTTTTTGCAAGAGCATATTTTACAGGAGAGACGCTTGAGATTGGACGTCTAATTGAAGGAACATATGGCAAGGGTTCATTCAGAAGATTGGGAGAGGAAACAAAAGCTAAGGCGAAAAAGCCTTCAAATTCATAAAATAGTTAGCTTTAAAAATATGCTGGATATAAATTTTATAAGGCCAGCCTCGACTAGACGTCGAGTCTAGGCGGGGAAAATCCAAATTAAATAGTAAAATTACTATGTTAGATATCAATTTCATACGCGAGAATCCAAGCAAGGTCAAAGATGCTTGCAAAAATAAAAATGTGCAAGTCAGCGTTGATTTGGTTTTGAGTTTAGATAAAGAAAAGAGGGAATTGATGAAAGAAATTGAAACGCTTAAAGCCGAACAGAATAAAATCTCACGCGGAGGAGCCGATAACCAGGCAATTTTTACGCAGGCAAAAGAGATAAAAGAAAAGATAAAATCGTTGGAACCGAAGCTGGAAAAAATTGACGCAGAGTTAAAGAGTTTGCTTTTGCAGTTGCCGAATGTTCCTTTTGACGATGTGCCGGTTGGGAAAGACGATTCGGGAAATATTGTTTTGAGAAAAGTCGGCCGGCCTGCAAGCCAGTTGTTTCGCAAGCCAAAGGACTATATGGAGCTAGGAACAGAGTTAGATTTAATCGATACAGAAAGAGCTGGAAAAGTTTCGGGGTCACGCTTTGGATATATAAAAGGAAAGTTGGCGTTACTTGAATTCGCATTGATAAAGTTAGTGATGGACACAGTTACAAACCCAGCCTTCGCTAAAAGCTTCGGCGTGGCAGGGAACGGCTTTATTCCGGTTATTCCGCCGGTAATGCTAAAAGACGAAATGGCGCGTGGAACAGGTTATTTTGAGGCTGGCGACAGAAGCGAAGCTTATTTTCTCGCTGACGATAATATGTATTTGGTTGGCACATCAGAACAATCGTTGGTTTCTATGCACGCAGATGAGGTTTTGGAAGAAAAAGATTTGCCGTTAAGATATGTTGGATTTTCAACTTGTTTTAGAAGGGAAGCGGGAAGTTATGGCAAAGATACAAAAGGAATTTTAAGAGTGCACCAGTTTGATAAATTAGAGATGGTTATATTTTCAAAACAGGAAGATTCAAAAAAAGAACACGAATTACTTTTATCTATTGAGGAAAAATTAATGAAAGCATTAAAATTGCCATATCGGGTGATAAATATTTGCACGGGAGATTTGGGAAGACCGGCTGCAAAAAAATATGATATTGAGACGTGGTTGCCATCTGAAAAAAAATATAGAGAAACACATTCCACATCAAACTGCACAGATTTCCAGGCGAGAAGATTAAACATTAGGTATAAAGATAAAAGCGGAAAAATGCAATTTGTACACACCCTAAATGGCACAGCTTTTGCTATAGGTAGAATTCTCATAATGATAATGGAAAATTATCAGCAAAAAGACGGAAGCATAAAAGTTCCAAAAGTTTTGCAGAAATATTGCGGATTTACCCGCATTAAATAGCGCAAAGCGCTAATTTTGCGAAACAAAATTATTTAATCGGGTGAAAAATAATTAAAAGTTAAAATTTTACAGGTGGAAAAAATAATAAGCGGAATTAAAACGAGCTATGAGGTGTTTGGGGAGGGAAAACCCTTCCTGATTTTGCATGGTTGGGGATCAAATTGCGAAAGGTGGGCCCCTGTAGCAGAGCAAATCTCCCAAGGGGTGCCCGGGGGATCAGGACCCTTCAAGGTTGTTATTGTTGATTTACCAGGTTTTGGAAAATCTGACGCCCTCCCAATGCCGTGGGACACAAATAAATACATTAACTGGATTGAGCAGTTTATAAAAGAGATGGGCTTAAGAGATTTTTATCTTCTCGGCCATTCCTTTGGAGGAGCTTTAGCGTCAAAAATAGCAGTAAAGCATGCGCAGGATGTAAAGAAAATATTCTTAGTTTCAGCCGCCTGTGTGAGGCGAAAAACGGCACAAAAGAATTTTTCAAGAAGGATTGCAAAAGTAGTGAAAATTTTTCATTTTCTCCCTTATTATAGTTTTTTTAGAAAAGCAGTTTACAGGTTTATAATTCGCAAGTCAGATTACGTGTACGTAGAGGGTATTATGAAGCAAACATATCTAAATGTTATAGGTGAAGACTTGTCGTTTCATCTACCTTTTATTAAAGTTCCTACTGTTATTATTTGGGGAAACAAAGACGAGTCAACGCCGATTGATGACGCCCATCTTATAGCTAAGAAAATTAAAAATTCTAAACTTGTAGTGATTGATGGCGCCGGGCATGATTTAAATAGAAAACAACCGGAAATTCTTGCGGAAAAAGTATTAGAAAACGTTTAAATGGAAGCGATATTTTGTAGTGACAAAAACCAATGGGATAGTTTTGTAATGCAAAATAGCGATGCCTTTTTGCAGGCGTTTGAGTGGGGCAATCTTCAAGAGGAATCAGGATTAAAGGTTTTCAGACTCTTAATTAAGGAAAATAACGAAACTCTGGCGACAGCTCAGATAACGAAAGAATCCTCTTTTTCTAAGAATTATCTTTACTCCGCGTATGGTCCCGTCTTTAGAAAGGATGAAAGCGGACAACAAAAGCAAATAATTCTTGATGTTTTACTAAAAGAAATACAGGAGCTGGCAATCAAGGAAAATTGTATTTTTTTAAGAATAGAGTCTGCAGAAGAAATAGGGGGCATAAAAGGATACACAATAAAAAATCCTCCAAGAAGAACCCAGCCTCAAAAAACGCTTGTTTTAAACCTGACAAAGCCAGAAGATGACCTGTTTAAGGAATTCAGTACTACTGCAAGGCGCAATATTGGTTTAGCTCGCAGGCATGGAGTAATTATTAAAAAGCAAAGTAGTTATTCGCCGGAGTTTTACGGTTTGCTAAAAAAGACGGAGACTCGGCAGGAATTTGGCGTTTATTCAGAAAATCACTACAAAAGTCTTTTTCAGATTGACGGGAAAAATATTAAAACAGAATTATTTTTAGCAGAATACGAGGGAAAGATTATTAATTCTACGATTGTTGTTTTCTTCAATGGCAGAGCCACTACGCTTCATTCAGGGTCAGACCATAATTATAGGAAAGTTAAGGCGGCTAATCTTTTGAAGTGGGAGATTATTTTATCCGCCAAAAAAGATGGTTTTAAGAAATTAGACTTTTGGGGAATTGATGAAAAGAAGTGGCCAAACCTGACGAGCTTCAAAAAAGGTTTTGGCGGCAAGGAAATAGACTATCCCCCGGGAATTGATATAGTTTTCCAAAGACTTTGGTATTTTATTTATAAGGCAAGTAAAATAATAAAAAGAAAATGACGTCCTATTTTTTATTTATCCTATTGCTTCTGTGGAGCGTACACGCTGTCCAAAGAAGTTTGTATGCCCTTTATTTTTGGCAGCTTAAAGAATATCGCTTTGATAGGGTGAGGGGAGATCCCAAAAGCTCACTAAAAGTTTTTATTCCCAAAGCAAGCTTCTTGATGGCAGTTCTTCTATTGTTTTTACCAGTATCAATGCTCTCTAACGGGCCGTATTCGTGGAATGATTCAGTCTCTGTAACGTTCTATTTTTTAGGCGCATACTCTTTGCTTTTGCTGGTTAAAAGACAATGGAGGTTTCCAAAATTTACAAAAAAAGCGTCTCTTTTGCTTGCGCTTTTTTTACTTCTTTTGATTTTATGTGTTTTTATTTTTGCTGATAATTTCTTTTTATTCATTGTTTTAGCTGAGATTGCGATACCATTTATAACTTTTTTAATCGTCGAATTATTGCAGATCCCAACTTTCTTTGTCAAAAAGCTAATTTATAAAAAAGCTGCAGATAAAATAAAAAATCATAAGAACCTGATTTCAGTAGCAATTACCGGGTCTTACGGTAAAAGTTCCACAAAAGAATTTTTATACGCATTTTTGTCGCAAAAATATAAGGTTTTAAAAACCGAGGGAAATACAAACACGGAAATCGGAGTAGCCCAAACTATAAATAACCGCCTTACTCGAGAACACCAAATTTTTATCGCCGAGATGGGGGCATATAGAAAAGGCGAAATAAAGTTATTGTGCGACATCGTAAAGCCGAAAATTGGGGTTGTGACGGGGGTGAACGAACAACACTTGGCGCTTTTTGGGTCGCTAGAAAATCTGCTTTCCGCCGAGGGAGGAGAAGAGCTCGCGGAAGCTTTGCCACAAGATGGAAAACTTATTCTGAACGGGGATAATAAATACTGCCTTGATCTCTATAAAAAAGCGAAAAACCCACGCGATGAAAATAAAAAAATATATAGCATTGGTAATCGGTCAATTAATTCTGATATTTGGACAGAAAGTATTACAGTTAACAAAAATTCTTTGTCCTTTATAGCCATTGATAAAACGGGGGAGCTGGTTAATTTTGAGGTAAAGGTTTTGGGGGGGCAAAACGTCCAGAATATTTTAGCTGCCGCGCTAACGGCTAAGGAATTAGGCATTAGTATTATGGAGAGCGCGCAGGCATGTAAGGATATAACACAAGAAAATGCGGGGATGACTCTAAAAAATGGTAAACACGGTATTTACGTCATTGATTCCTCGTATTCGGCTAATCCTGACGGCGTTCTGGCCGATATTGATTATCTTTCCACCTTTTCTGGAAAGCGAGTTGTCGTAATGCCTTGTTTGATTGAATTGGGCGGAAAGTCAGCAGAAATCCACGAAAAAATTGGTAGGAAAATTGCCGAGGTCTGCGATCTGGCGCTAATAACTACAAAAGAGTATTTTAAGGAAATCGAGAAAGGATTTAATGATGGACAAAAGAAAAATGGAGCAAAGTGTTTATTATGCGACAAACCACAAGACATTTATTCGACGATAACGCTTTTATGTAAGTCGGGCGACGCGGTTTTATTAGAAGGGCGCGTACCATCAAGCCTTATAAACGAATTGGCAGAATAGTTTTTTGAGGTATTTATTATATGTCACAATACTTTAAACCGATATCAATTTCCTTATCTCCGAATGTGGAAAAAGACGATGTAATGCTCGCCTTAAATTTAATTATTCGTCCGTGGCTTTGGAAGGGAGGAAAGGGGATAAAAGAGCTAGAAAACCAGTTTAAGAAATATTTGGGAGTCAAATATGCCTTCTCTTTCAATTCCGGAAGAAGCGCTTTTTTTGCAATTTTAAAATCTTTAGAGTTAAGACAGGATGATGAGATTCTAATTCAATCATTTACATGCAACGCTGTTCCAAATCCAATTATGTGGGCAGGATTAAAGCCAGTTTATATTGATTGCCGAAAAGATGATTTTAATATAGACGCCGATAAATTATCAGAAAAGATAAATACCAGAACGCGCGCGGTTGTAGTCCAACATACCTTCGGAATGCCAGCCGACATGGATAAAATTAGAGCTGTTTGTGGATCAAACAACCTTATTCTGATTGAGGACTGCGCGCACTCTCTGGGAGCCGAGTATAATGGAGTGAGGGTTGGTTCTCACAGTAAGGTTTCCTTCTTTAGTTTTTCAAGAGACAAAATTATTTCCTCTGTTTATGGGGGAATGGCAACAACAAATGATGCGGAGGTTGCAAAAAAGCTTGAGAATTTCCGGGAACAATTTGGCCAGCCATCGAACTGTTGGATTTTACAACAAATTTTACATCCTATTTTGTTAAATTATTTAATTTTACCTCTTTATAATCTTTTGGATCTAGGAAAAATATTTTTGGTTTTATCTCAATGGATTCACATTTTATCAAAAGCAGTTTCTTGGAAGGAAAAAAGGGGCGAGAAACCAGATTATTTTCCAAAAGCAATGCCAAATGCCATGGCCGTAATGGCATTACACCAGCTTAATAAATTAAATAAATTTAATGAACATAGACTAAAAATTGCCGATTATTATTATGAAAATCTGAAAGACACCAGATTTGAATTACCTGGAAAATTTCCCAGCAGAAAAAGTGTTTTTCTGCGCTTTACAGTGGAACATCCCAAAGCTCACGATATAATTTATGAGGCATGGCACAAACAAAATATACTACTTGGTGATTGGTACACAACTCCTATAGCTCCGTTCGACACAAATTTGGATGAAATGCACTACAAAAAAGATATGCGCCCAATTGCTGAGAGTCTCGCTAAAAAGACGCTAAACCTGCCAACGCATATAAATATTTCATTAAAAGACGCCGAAAGAATAGTAAACTTTCTTAAAAAATTTAGTTAGATGGAGATAAGAGAAATTACAAATAAAGAGGAGTGGGAGGGGTTTTTGGCGCAGTGTGCCGAGAAGACCTTTTTGCAGTCCTGGAATTGGGGGGTATTTAACGAACAAATGGGGAGCAAAATTTGGCGGTTAGGCGTATATGATAAAGACTTACTTGCGGTTGCTTTGATTTACAAAGTTTCAGCCAGGCGAGGGACATTTCTGTTTATTCCTCATGGACCAGTGATGATTGATGGATTAACGCCTCAAGATAAAAAGGAAATACTTCAGATTATACTTATACATTTAACGGAAAATATTGCCGAAAAAGAACGTGCAAGCTTTATAAGGTTTTCTCCAATTCTTGATAGAAGCGACGAAAACGCAGCTGTTTTCGCGAATATGGGGTTTAGAGAAGCGCCCATACACATGCATCCAGAGGTGACTTGGGAGCTCAATATCGCGCCATCAGAAGAAGAGATTTTAGCGGACATGAGAAAGACCACAAGATACTTGATAAGACAAGCTCAAAAAAACACAGACATTGAGATTGTAAAAAGCAACAACATCGAAGACCTAAAACTCTTTTGGCCCGTTTACCGTGAAACCGCTAAAAGGCATCACTTCGTTGTATTCCCCGAGAAATATTTATCAAACGAATTTAGTATTTTTTCGGACGATAATGAAGTTTCGGTGTTTCTTGGGAAGTATAAGCACCAGGTTATTTCTGCGGCAATCTTTGTTTTTTGGCAGGGAACGTGTTTTTATCACCACTCCGGATCCTTGGCGAAATTTTCCGCCAAAGGCGGATCCGCCCCCGGCGGAAACAAAATCCCAGTTTCATATCTTTTACAGTGGGAAGCAATAAAAGAAGCGAGAGGCCGTGGATGCAAGGCTTACAATTTTTGGGGAATAGCCCCCGAAATGGAAACAGAAAGTGGCGTAGCAAAATCAAGGCATCCTTGGGCGGGACTTTCACTATTTAAAATGGGTTTTGGCGGGTATAGAAAAAATTATATAAAAACACAGGACTTCGTGCTCTCGTCGAAATACTGGCTAAACTTTGTAATTGAAAAAATAAGAAAACATAAACGTAATCTCTAATCTTAGGTGTCATATAGAAAGACCCACGTAAAATCACGAGTCAAGAGAGTAAGACCTAAAAAATCTTGTTTTAGAAGGTTGTGGTTTTGGGTTATAGTTCTATGCGTTTTATTAACGCTGTCCGCTATTTATTTTGTGTTATTCTACTCAAGTTTCCAGGTAAATAATATCGTAATATCGGGAAACCAAAAAATATCTAGTCCTGATATACAAAATATTGCGTCGGAAGAGGTGTATAAGGAATTTTTCTCTTTTTCCGGCTTGAAGATAGCTTCAAGGAGTATTTTCTTAGTTAGAGCGGGTAAAATTGTTAACCAAATATTAGAGAAGTTTCCGGCTATAGAAAGGGTTAGGATTAGAAAGGAGATGTTTCAGTTGTTGGCCATTGATATATCCGAAAGAGCTCCCGTCGCTATCTTTTGCCCCATTAATGAGGCCCTTGAGAATGATGTTTGTTATTTCATGGACAATGCTGGTGTCGTCTTTGAGCCCGTAGATGAATTACCAAATAATAGGATTATTGTGCGACAAAATATCGGCGGGAGCCGGCTTGTGGCGGGAGGTGTTGTTGTTCAAAAAGACTCAATGGATCTGCTTCTAAAGCTTGAGAAAAATATGAGAGATGATTTTAAAATAAAGATTAAGGAAGCAACAATTACAAGCCCCATAAAATTAAGCGTAACAACCGGAGAGGGTTGGAAAATTTATTTTAATCTTGGGGACGATTCCGATACCAGCGTAGAATTGGCAAAGCTTAATCTTTTGCTGAATGGGGGAATGACAGCCCAGGAGCGTGAAAACCTTCGTTATATAGACCTAAAGCCTAAGGATAGGGCAATAATCTGCGACAATAGCACCTGCGCCCGATAAAGCCGCCCTTGGGCGGTTTTTCACTTATACCCCCATATCCAAGCCAGTGTTGACAAAAAGCAGAAATAGATGTAAGAATAACGTATGAACAGTATTGAAAGCATAATAAACTTTATCGTCCCCTCTGGGAAGAACAACTACCGCCCGCGCCTTTTATATGGAAAAGCCCTAATTTTTTTCGTGGTTTTTGTTTTAGTTTTAAAGATTGGCCTTATTTCAATATCGATCCGTCTCCCGCAAAATTTGTTTTTTGCGGACATAACACGAGTTTCTCTTGAATCATTTGTGAACCAAACAAGAGAATCGCTAGGACTTAAGCCCTTGCTAGACAACGCAAAGCTTGATCGGGCGGCGCGGCTAAAGGCTGAAAATATGATACAAAACCAATATTTTAGCCACACAAGCCCAACCGGAATATCCCCTTGGTATTGGTTTAAACAGGCAGGATATGCATATAAATATGCCGGAGAAAATTTAGCTTTAGGATTTTTTGAATCAGAGGAAGTTTTTATTGCGTGGCTTAACTCTGCCGATCACCGAGCTAATATTGTAAATCCTAACTACACAGAGTTTGGTACGGCTGTCTTGGGCGGGTTCGGCCAAAACAACGCAATTGTTGTTGTACAGGAATTTGGAAGCCGAGGCAATTTGGAAAAAACACCCGCTAACAACAGCGCCGCCAGTGTTCAAGCAACACCTTTGGCAAGCGCCAAGCCGATAGAATCAACAGAACCTACGCCAGTAGAATTAGTAGAACCTTCTCCTATAGAAAACTCAAACTCTTTATTTGCAAACCAAGAATCACCAAAACCAAACGGGCAAGTTTTATCTCAAGCAACTGCTCCTCAAATTTATGAGACAACCGCGGGTAGAAACACCCTTTCTCTAAGATTGATGAATTTAATCGTGTACAACTATGATTCGTTATTACAAAATATTCTTTACGGTATTTCTTTGCTTATAACCGGAATATTGATTATGTTGATATTGTTTTACCCCAGACGAGAGCTTATACTAAGAGCGGTTATCATAATAGCAATTTTAGCAACCGCGACATTTTTGGACAAAGGAGTGATACTTTCGCTAATTCCCCATGAAATAATAATCTAATAGTTGGTGTAATTATGAAAAAAGAGCGCGTCAAAAAAATACTGAAGGGAATTGCGATACTTTACATAGCAAGTTTTTTGGTTATAAACTGGAATGATGTTTCCTGGATTTTTAACTATAGAACGGTTTCGGGGCTTGTAAGTGATTTTTTTAATCCGTATCCGTCTATAGACGTAGCCGCCATTGGAGAATATTTTTACCCTAATCGCTCAACAACTCAAGGACAATCAGTTAGTCCTGAAAAAGTTATTAAAAATGCAAAAATAAGCTATACAGACAAGGAAAAAGTTTTGGAAATTCCAAAAATAAATATATCTGTCCCAATTATTTTCTCCAAAAATTCAGACAATAAATCCCTTGTAAAAGACCTTAATGCTGGAGTTGTTTATTACCCTGGTTCTGTTTACCCGGGCCAAGTCGGCCAAATCGTTGTCTTGGGACACTCTGCGCCGCCAGGGTGGCCAAAAATAAAACACGATTGGGTTTTTACCAACTTGAATGATTTGGTTGAAGGAGATAGTATTTATGTTAATTTAGACGGCAAGAAGTATACATACATCGTTAAACAAAAATCGATAATCGCCAAAGGGGCCGATACTCCCGCAAGTAATTTGTCGGCAGAAAATAACGTTTTAACCCTGATAAGCTGCTGGCCTCCTGGTAAAAACTATCAAAGAATCGCGATAGAAGCTGTTTTGCTGGAAGAATAAAAATTATGAATATCCTTAAAAAGAAATTTTTGAACTTTCTATTGCTCAGTATTTTTCTGATGGTTTTTGGGTTTGTGATATTTTTCGCGCCAGATGTTTCAACTGCACTTGAAAACAATCCTTGGATGCGCTATTTCTTCCTCCCATTATTTATTTCTTTGGCTGGAGTTTGGGCTTGGACGTCGGGGATATTTATTGGAATTGAGAAATGGGTTGATAGAAATCAAAAATCTAGACACAACTACAAATCAGAAAAAAAATTAATGAAAAGAATTTCGAGAATAAAAAACTCCGCTGGCCTATAACAAAAATAAAATAAAATCCGCTTGATAGCGGTTTTTATTTATACTAATTACTTATTTTCTTCCTTCCAGGGCCGATTCTAACGTTTCTTCGTCGGCGTATTCTAGCTCCCCGCCAACCGGAATTCCTCGCGCTAAGTGTGTAATTTTCGGAGATGGCGATAAAATCTCTCTTATTATTTGCTCAACTAAAACAGATGTTGCTCGCCCCTCTGGAGTGGAATTTAGGGCTGCTATTATTTCGGAAAAATTACCGCCAACAAGACGGTTCTTTAGCTCGGAAATTCTTAGCTGGGCAACGTCTTCTTTGCGCATTGTCGCAACAGTTCCACCAAGGATAAAATACAAACCATTATATTTCCTAGTCCCCTCAATAGAAAGTAAATCTGCTTCTTTTTCCACAATACAGAGCACATTTTTATTCCGCGCAGGATTTCGGCATATTGGGCACATTCCATCAGTTCCCTCATAGGGATTAAAGCATAAATCACACAGCCGTGTTTTACTTTTTAGCTCCGCAATTGACTGGATTATCTCATCTGTTTTTTCCTTTGGCAACTTCATTAAGTAGTAAACAAACCGGCCGGCCGTTCTTGAGCCAACCGTTGGAAACTTCTTGAACAAATTTGTTAATTTTTCTATTGAATCCATATAACTTTTTACTCGACCCCTCCCGCATAATCAGTCTTATCTAAATTACGGAAACTCACTCTGTGGTCGTCAAAATACAAATCAATTCCGCCAGTAGGACCATTTCTATGCTTCTCAATTAAGAGCTTAGCAATATTTTTTTGCAAGCTATTTTCATTATATTTATCCTCTCTGTAGATCATCATTACAACGTCCGCATCCTGTTCTATGGCTCCAGATTCCCTCAAATCAGCCAATCTTGGAATTTGTGGTACGCGAGATTCAACGGCTCTTGATAACTGTGACAAAACAAGAACTGGAACGCTTAATTCCTTGGCGAGCAACTTTAAAGCCCTCGAGTTTTCGGTAACCTGTTGCACAGCAGATTGAAATCTATTCATTGGCTCCATTAATTGTAAATAATCCACAACAATCAAGGACAATCCTTTGGTCGCCTGAAGCCGGCGGGCCATAGCTCTCATTTGTAAAACATTTACGGACCCTGCGTCGTCAATGTATAAAGGTGCTTCGGAAAGACTCCCCATTGCGTGCTGTATTCGTGAATAGTCATCCTGGGTCAATCTCCCGTTTCTAAGGTTCCAAAGGTTTATATTCGCTAAACTCGCCAAAAGACGATCAGCTAATTGATCCTTAGACATTTCAAGACTAAAAAGGCCAACTGGTTTATTTTCAAGAACTGCCACGTTCCTTGCAATATCTAGGGCAAGAGATGTTTTTCCCATTGATGGCCGGGCTGCTAAAATTACCAAGTCAGATTTTTGTAAACCGCCTAAAATTTTGTCTAAATCGGTAAAGCCCGTTGCAATTCCACGCAGCTTACCGGTGTTTTTTGATAATTCATCTAGTCTTTCAAATGTATCCGACAGTATTTCCTTAATTGGTAGGAAGGTCTGAGTTAATGATCGTTGACCAATTCCAAAAACAGTTTTTTCGGCCTTATCAAGTAAAACATCAACCTCTTCTGATTCATCAAAGGCCGACAGGCCAATTTCTTCGGAGGCAGAAATAAGGTCTCTTAAAATCTTCTTCTGTCGTACTATTTTTGCATAATTATCAATGTGAGTTGCGGTGGGAACAGTATTTATCAGGGTCGTGAGATATTCCGAGCCACCAATACCTTCAAGTTTGTTTCTTCCCCTAAGGCTCGCTGACACAGAAAGAATATCAATCGGCTCTGTTCTCTCATAGAGGCTGAACATTGCCTGATAGATGTCCTGGTGAATCCCCCTGTAAAAATCCTCTGGTCTAATAGAATCAACGACTTTGACAATCGCGTCTTTGTCCAGCATTAAACAACCCAGCAATGATTGCTCGGCGTCGTTATTTTGCGGTGGAAGCTTTTCTTGTAATTCTGCCATTGTTTATGTTAGCAGTTTAACATTATCAAAAGTAAGAGAGTTGAGCAAGATCTTGACACGATTATCAGGTATGTTCGTTTGTTTTTTCAAAATTAACCAGTAGTATTGTTTTTTAGAAAATGATAAAATAAAAAAATTAAAATAAATGCAAGTCAAAGCTAAAAAAAATCGGAAAAATAAATCAAGTTCTCCTGGGAATGTTTTAATTTTTAATTTCTGGAGGTTTTTTAAAACTTCGTTGTTTTTTTACGGATTTTTTATCTTTATTATCGTTGCGGGCCTGATTTTTATATTAACAAGTTTATTTTTACCAGCCCGGTCAATAGACGTATCATTAGTAATTAAAACCGTAAAAATTAAACAAATTTTTACGGTTGTTGTAGGTGAGCCAGTTAAATGGGTGGCTCTTATAAAGAGAAATGATATTAATTCCGGTCAATACCTGGTTAGGTTGCCCAAAGAGTCAAACAACATCAAAGTTTCCCTTATAAAAAAAGAGCGGGCTGATGAAATATTATCAGCTGGCTTACAAGAGGCGAATTCTTCAAGTTATAAAAATAAATTTGTGTTGAATAATAAAAAAGAAAGTTTGTTTTTCGAGAACGTAAGTTTTTTGTTCGCCGACCTAGAGCAAGGCATGGATGATTTTGTTCGAAGCGCGTTAGGATTGGCTACTCAAGCTGACGAACCAAATATCGCCCGAACTTCAGACTCCACAATAGTAGATTTGTCGCCCCAAGTAATTTCGGATATAGAAGAGCAAATGCCGAGCTTAGAGATGCCAATTGAAACACTAATCGGAGAGACTGTAACACCCAACGCTAGTGAAATTCTAATATCGGATGTTGATGTAGCACCGGCGCCGGCGCCGGAAACCCAAGATTCATCAGAAAACGAGTATGTAAAAATTGATTACGAAACGCCGTCCCCGGAGATTATTGAGCAGACAACAGACACAGGAAAATTAGTCACCATATCTTCGGCAAACACAGAAGAAGCAAATTGTGAATATTTAAACCCGGTAAAAGAAAACAACACGCTTTCATCTATTATTAAAAAAAGTACCGCCTCGCTCTTTGACGCAATACTAAATGCGTTTTCTTCAATCAAGAAGTTCTTCACAGCCGACTTAGAAGAGGCAGTAAGCAACGCAATTGAAGCAATAGCCGAGCCCGCAGAGCCGGTTCCTGCTCCTGAGCCCGAACCTGAACCAGCGATTGAACCGGAGCCAGAACCTGAAGTTGTAGCTCCAGTTGAAGAAACCGATCCCGCAGAAGATCTTGATGCTTCGGCTGTTGCAGAAGAAGTTCCTGTGCCAGAAGAAGAAACGCCCGCAGAAGCGCCAGTTGATCAGTTTGAAACTTTGGACGAAACCCCGAGCGTTGCAGAAACCCCAACAATTTCACTCCAAGAACAGGCCTACCAAGATTGTTTGGCTCAGCAAACGCCAATCACCGATGTGCTTGCCTTCACCAACATCCCCGAGATTTACAAGGTAGGACAAGAGTCCAGGATCAAAATCAAGTGGAAATCAAACAATGATCAAACTATGGAATTCCACGCCTACGATAAAGACGGCAATGGCAAGCTCGACTACGTAGAGTGGACAGTGCCACACTTATCAGAACAGATTTTTGAAATCATCTTTATCTCCAAAGCATTCCACCTTGATTCAGACAAAAATATTATTGCCGACATTTATGACCAGGTTTATGAGCAAGACAGTGTTTGGGCAAGCGTAGAAAACAATCAATATATTAGAGTTACTTTTGAAAAGATTTTAGATAACACAAAAGATAATACAATTTACGCAAGGCCGAAAAATTCGGGGGATTTTGTAGTTATAGAAGTCTATCCTGTCTATGAGGATGCAGATGGGAATTTAACTGAGGGCGAGAAGATTGCTACGTTTGAAAATATAGACCATGAAGATATGTATAAGGTTTTACTGACAGAACTGCAAAATCCCACAGATATTTTTGATTTAAAGGTTATAGGCAGTGTTGAAATAGATTTTATTGTTGATCCGCCGGCAAACGCATATTGGGTGGGTGGAGCAGGGGGTTGGTCTGATGCAACAAACCATTGGGCGACATCTTCCGGAGGCACGCCTGATGCCGGAAATACGCCAGGAACCACTACAATCTGTCATTTCGATTCCAACTCTGGTTCGGCAGACGTGGGCATTGATGGCAGTATAAGCGTCAGTGGCATAGCAATGAGTTCAGGGTATACAGGAACAATAACCCAGGGTAGCGGTTACACTATTACAATAGGCGCCGGCGACTTTGTCCAAGCGGATGGCATTTTTATTGGCGGTGACAGCGATATCACTATTAACGATGATTTTAATCTTTCAGCCGCCGGCACTTTTAATTCTACCAGCGGTAATTTAACCTTTACTAGTTGGGGTGGCTTGTTTACTATTTCCGGTGGTACTTTTAACGACGGTTCCGGAACATTTAAAATTACCGAATTAACTACTATTAACGTAAACATAACAGAAACCTTTAATAATTTTACAGTTGATTCTACGGCTGACGGAGGCGGAAGAGGACCAGATATCACTGCGGGAGACACTCTAGTTGTTAATGGCACGACTAGTTTAAAGAATGGTGGTTTAGTCAATTTGGGAGGAATCCTTAACGCTAAAGGACCAATTTCTGTTGAAGCTACTTTTGATGGTAGTAGTTACGGTTATAGCGGAGGAACTTTATTAATTGACGGTGCTGGCGACCAAAGTTTTACTGTCCCAAATGGTGCAAAACTTCCCGCCACTACTCTTAATAATTCTTCCACTGAAATTGATTTTGATGTTGATGCTACTTCCATAGTGTACGGCGCCTTCACTCTGCAAGCAGGCACCTTTACTTGTTCAAGTGGCACGACGCAATTTAGCAATAACCTTACCGTATCTGGGGGAACGTTTAATCCTAATGGCGGGACATTTGAAACAATAGGGAACTCTCATAGGACGTGGGATATCCAAACCTCCCCAGCCGTGCTTGTTCTCAATAATTTTAAAACATCCAATACCGGCGGCGTGATAACCATTTCTACGGGAGACACTATTCAAGTTGATGGCACGACCACCTTTATTTATGGCTTCCTTGGCGGCGCCGGAACCCTTAATGCCAAGGGACCGATTTCTATCGCAGCCACCTTCACCGGCGCGCAATACTCTTATTCCGGAGCCACTTTTTTGATTGACGGCGCAGGCGACCAAAGTTTTGTGATTCCAAATGGAGCAACAATGCCCACAACTACTCTTAATAATGCCCTAACTACTATAACCGCTGCCGATGGAGCTACCATTACTATGGAAGATGATTTTACCTTGCAGGCAGGAACTTTTACCTGTTCAAATGGCACTACTACTTTTACAGATGAATTTACAGTTTCTGGCGGAACATTTAATCATAATAGTGGAACAGTAGTTTTGAATTCTAACACACGGGCTATAACAGGTAACGTCACTTTCAATAATCTAACTTTTGCTTCTGCTATCACTAATACTGTTGCTAATAGCAACACGTTGACGGTCTTGGGCACACTTACTCTTACAGATGGCTATATTAACCAAACTACCATTCCCGCCGGCGGAACAATAGAAGCGAGAGGTAATGTAACAGTAGGCAGTTTATCGGATGGAGGCACAGGCATTCTTACTTTTCTTGTTACCGGTGATCAGACAATAACAACTAATGGTGGAATTATGCCTAACGTGGTTATTAACAAATCTTCGGGCACAGTCAGTGTCGCCACTGGAACGAGTGCGAATCTAACAACTGCTAATTTTACTCTTTCGTCGGGTACATTTACTAGTACTTCTGGTTTGTTAAATGTAAACGGCAACTTCACTAATACCGACGGAGGTACTTTTAATCATAACAATGGAACTGTGGTAATAGGCCACTATCCCACAGCAGTAATTGATGTAAATAACACAGAAACATTTTACAACCTGAAAACTACGGGTTTTGCGCAGAATACCTGTAATACCACTATATCCTCCGGTGATACATTAGTGGTGTTGGGTACTTATACTATGAGTGGCTATAATGCTGCCAATAAAGGTACGATAAATACTGGCACAATAGAAGCAAGGGGCAATGTGGTGATAGATGGCTTTACGAGAGGAGGTGATGCTACAATTTCTTTTCTGGTGGCTGGCGACCAGACCATTACTAGTAGCAGTGGCTGGACTGGCAATCTTAATATCAACAAACCTTCCGGCACAGTCAGCGTTACGGGAGACCTTCAGATTAGGAGTTTTGCTTTATCTTCAACCTCAACCTTTACCTCAACCTCCGGTACACTGACAACATACTACAATTTTACCAACAATACAGGCGGAACGTTTAATCATAATAACGGCACAGTGGTATTATCAAGCACCGTCGGCCAAACAACAATTGACGTCGCCACTACAGAAACGTTTTATAACTTAACAACTAAGGGGTATGGAAGTAGTGCGATCACCATACCCTCTGGCGATACATTAGTGGTGCTGGGTACTTTTACTATGAGTGGCTATAATACCAGTAATAAGGGTGTTCTAAACACTGGTATAATAGAAGCAAGGGGTAATGTAATAGTAGATAGCTTGGCCGCCGGAGGGACAGCTACGCTTGTTTTTGGCGGGAGTGGGACGCAAACGTTTGATTTAACTGGCGCCACGGCGCTTTTTAATGGCGATATTAAAGTAAATAAGTCCGGCGGGCAGGTTAATTTGGCTTCTACTCTTACAATGGACGCTGCCAGCCAAGACTTGATTATTGAAGAAGGGACATTTGATATAAATAATAATACTTTAGCTGTAAGCGGCGCAGGTTCAACTTTTATAGTTCAGGATGGCGGTAATCTTCAACTTCAAGGCGGGGAAACCGTTACTACTCCAACTTTGCAAAGCGGTTCTACGGTAACTTACGATGGCACGGGTTCTACTCTTAAGGACTGGACATATCATCATCTGACAATAAACGGGTCGGGCACTTCTGTTTTTGGTGTTAATGAAACGCTTGGAGGTAATTTTCTTTTGACTGCTGGCGTGGCTGATTTTAATGGAAAAGCAATTACTACCGGTGGTGATTTTACCATTGGCACAGGTGGACAAATTTTAACCGATACAGATGCCATGGACGGAGCTGTAATCACCGTTGGTGGAAATTGCGACCTTGATGGAGAAAGTGGAGACCAACTTAATTTTAAATGGACGGGTGCTGGAGCAGGTGCTTGGACTATGGCAGTAACAGGAAATATAGATATGGATTATGTTACTGCCATAGCGGCAAGCACTAATACCGCATTATTACAAGTTCATGGTGCCGTTGCTACGGCTAGTAATACCGTGACAGCTTATTCCGATGCTTCCGGTGCAGGTCATACTGAAATTGATGCCGATGATGGTACAAATACAAATAGTGGTAATAATACTAATTGGAATTTCGGCTCTGTTAATTCTCTTCCGGTTGCTTCTTCGGTAAGCATTGATTCTTCGGCAACAGATATAATTTTAACCGAAGGAACAACTAAAAATGTTGTTTGCGCCGGAACCGTAACAGACGACGATGGATACGAAGACATTACAAGCGTAACAGCAAAACTTTATAGAACCGGTGTTGGAGCCGGAGCGGGAGACGATAACGCGAATCATTATACTTTAACCGGAGATGCTAATTGTATTCCTTCGGGCGGTTCTGTAAATACCGAAACATATACTTGCACCTTCGCAGTTTATTTTTATGCCGATCCAACAGATGATGGTTCGCCCGATTCGGCCGATGATTGGACATGCCAAATGACGCCAACTGATACTGTTGGAGCTGGTACAGCAGATACAGATACTATTGAAATGGATAGTTTAACTGCACTTTCTGTAACTTCAACAATAAATTATAGTTCGCTGGCATTAGGAGCTGATACTGGCTCAACCGATCAAACCACTGTGGTAACCAATACCGGTAACCGCACAATGGATTCTCAAGTTGATGGCTATGGGTCTGGTGATGGCGACGGATATTCAATGGTTTGCACAATAGGAGCCGCAACAATAGGCAATGAGAAGTATTCTTTATTAGCTTCTACCGCTTACGCGTCTAAAACTGCTCTTACGGATACTGCCTTCCAGCTTACTTCTTTTAATCTGGCAAAAGGCGCCTCGTCAACAAAAAACATATATTGGGGCATGGGGGTGCCGGCGTCTGGAGTAGGAACATCCTGTACTGGAAAAGTTGTATTTACGGCGGTTAATCATTAAAAGTTATCCACAATTGCATTATTAACTCGCATTGTGTTATTTATCGCTGGGTGTATAATTAAATAATTTAGATTTATTCAAAATACAATCAATATGTTGTCCCACATATTTAAAATGTCTTCAAAAATAATTTTTTGCTTGTTATTTATTGTCAGCGCTTTTGGAGGATTATTTTCTTTTGCGCCAGACGCCAAAGCTATTCTGGCCACATCATCTGTTACGGTTACAAATTCCTTGCCGGTTGCCAGCAGTACGTCAATTGACGCGGGAGCGGTATCGGTAACACTAACCGAATCTGCCACTTCCACCGTAACGGCTACTTTTACTGTTACTGATAATAATGGCTGTGAAGATATTGACTCTGGAACTCCTGATACGGTTGCTGTATTTTATAGGACAAATGTTGCAGGCGGAGCTGCTTGTACGCCGGATGCGGCAAATTGCTATTCAATGTCCTGCACGGGTCCGACCGCTTGCACTCCCGGCGGAAGTGATTTAACTGCAACTTTTAGCTGCACAGCAAGTGTGCAATTTTACGCCGACCCAACTGACGCCGGTTCTGCTTACGATGCCACCACATGGACAGCCACCGCCACCCCGCGCGACAGCGCTGGAACCGACGGAACCCCCAACGCAGATACTATTGAAATGGACAGCTTAACGGCTCTTGATGTAACATCAACTATTTCTTATAGCGCGTTGGCCTTGGGAGCCGACACCGCGACAGAGGACCAGCCAACCACTGTAACCAATACCGGCAATAGAACAATAGACACACAGGTTGGCGGTTATGGAAGCGTCAGCGAAGATACATACTCAATGGTTTGCACCATAGGAAATATAGCCGTAGCTCTTGAAAAATACTCTCTTGCCGCTGCAACGGCTTACGCGTCTAAAACCGCGCTTGTTACTAATGCCACACCAGACACCGTCCAAACCAGCTTAGCCCAGGGCGCCGCTTCTACAGACATTATATATTGGGGTATGGGATTGCCTGCAACGGGTGTAGGAGGATCTTGCGCGGGAAAGGTTGTATTTACGGCCACTAATGATTCATAACTTTTTAGAAATAATTAACATACATTATTTATGGAAACCCGTAAATTATTATTTTTTATATTTTTAACAGCTCTAATGTGTTCTGCCGGTTCTGTTTTCGCCGGCTTGGGAATAAGCCCTTCTGATTGGGTAGAAAAAAATGGTTTAGTGGGCCAGCAGATAGAGAAAACCTTTACCCTTTCCAGAAGCGACACAGCAGAGGATTTATATTTTACATCTAAGATAACAGGAGATTTAACCGATTGGATAAAGATAAAAAACGGGGATTCTTTTGTCATAAAACAAGGCCAGCAGCAATTTCCAGTGAATATTATTTTAAGTATTCCGCAGAACGCGGAGAAAAAGGGGTATAAGGGGGAAATACGGCTAAACTCCGGATCAAAGACCGAACAAACAGGGCAGGTAGGAGTGCTTTTAAGCGCGTTAATAAGAATTGATTTAACTGTTTCTGACGAACCATTTTTAAGCTACGATGTTTTGCAAATTGAGGTTCCAAAGCAAGAGGAGGGAGAATTTGTAAATGTTATTTTGAAAATTTGGAATAAGGGAAATATTGAGGCAAAACCAACCAAATTAATAATAGATATTTTAGACAAGTTTAATACTACCAAAATTGACTCTCAAATTATAACGGATTTTTCTGCGATAACGGGGGTTTCTTCATTTTCAGAGGGCCAAATAGAGGTTCCAATACCGATTCAATTGCAACCGGAGCAATATTGGGCGAGTATAAGCGTTTACCAGGATGAAAAAATCTTAAAATCTGATGTTGTGACTTTTGACATTGTTGAAGCGGGATCTTTGAAACCGATAAACGCCGTTGGCGAAGCGCTTAAAAATAATACCTATTTATTGATCGCAGGAATCGTCTTATCGGTAATCTTGATTTTTGTGATTATTATCTTTGTCGTTAGGTTATTTAAAAAAAGAAAGAAAGACGGCGACACAAAGCATATACAAATTCATAAATAAAAAATACTATGAAGAAAATTTTCTTTTCCGTATCTGCTGCAATTCTATTAATTTTAGGCAGTTTTGTTTGCGCAGACAATGTTTTTGCAGAAGCCATAATTAATAGCGTAAAATTAAACGGCCCGGATAATTTAATTATAAAAGGAGGCGAACAGATAACAGCAACCATAAACGTCAGCTTGACGAACTCGAGCGTTTGGAAATCAACAGCGTACCGATTTGGAGATGGAGATTGGAATTGCGCGAATACTCAGGATTATTCAGCCACCATAACCAAAGAAGAGTCGTTTCTTATATACGCTCCAATAAAACAGGGGACTAGCGATGTAAATTTTGAGATTTATGAAAATGACGATTGTACAAATAATCTTAATTCAGTATCACTGTCGGCCAACTTGTCATCAGCGGTTCTAAATGTGCTTTCATTTAAAACCGGTAAAACATGGCTATCCGTCGTCATATTGGTATTAATTATAATTATTGCGTCATTTATCACGTTTTATATCGTCAAAAAAGTTGTTGATGGAAGAACAAAAATTTACAAGGTTGATTAGGGATAAGATATTAATTTTAATAATTTTAGCCCTGGCGAGCTTGGCAATTTTTGTGTTTGCTGATAAATTTTTCCTTGCTGCTATTTCCTCGTCAGCTGTCGATGTAAAAGAATTTGCTTGCGTCACTGACTCTGAGTGTGGGACAAACACCCTTACAGGCTCGTCTTTTTGCCAAAACAATACCATTTATCAAAATTTTATAACTTATACCTGCAATAATCCGGGAACCGCGTTTAGTTCCTGTATAAACTCTACAGAAGCTCAATTACAAATAGCTTGCGCAGACAACCAAACATGCTCTAATGGTAGTTGTTTAACCACAACAAGTGGCGGAGGAAGCGGTGGCTACGTCAGGTATTATCCGACCGTTCTTACTCCAACCACCCCTATCCTAAATGTCCCCCAACCGGAGAAATTGATCGAAAATCCCATTATTCAACCGCAAAATATCCCTGAAGTCTCTGCTTGTCAATTGCCCCTTGCTATTGCTAATTTATCTGCAAAAATTCCTGAATTTGCAAAAGTCCTTTTTAACCTAGATATAAATTGTGCCGAAGATATAGCTAATCTTCAAAATTATAATATATTTTTGCCAGGCTCAAAAAAAATAACAGGAGCTTCTGAAATAGATTTTCCTAATTTATTACCTGCCCAAAAGGACGCGCTACCAACCGATTTAGTTTTTGTTTTACTTGGAAACGGAAACATAGATGCATTAACAAGTGTAGATTTTACTGAAAACGCCCCTGTGCTGGAAAAAATTAACGTTCCCGTAAAAAAACCCTTGCGTCTAATGGTAAAACCATCCCTACCTACAGAAACAGTATCAGGGTATGTGCTTTTTGATGCCGATGGTGTGTCTAAATTACCGCAAAATTTTTCAGTTTTAAAATTTAATTATACTGATACAGACAACGATGGAATATTTACAGCCGATATTTATGCTCCTACCGTTGAGGGACGATATCAAATTGTAACATCTATAAATTATGGTGCAGATAGTAAGGAAATTAGAACCACTACTTTAGTAGACCCAGATGGCTATATCTATGAACAATTAGGCGACAAAGAGCTTAGAATAAATAATGCAATTGTTTCTTTGCACCAAATGAATAATAAAAATGAGTATGAATTGTGGCGCGCGGAAGAATATGGTCAAGAAAACCCACAGATAACCAATAAAACTGGAGATTATTCCTTCCTGGTTCCCGAGGGTACGTATTACCTTACAGTCACAGCCATCGGATACAATTCTTATCGGAGTGACGCAATCTCTGTTAAGGAGGGAAAGGAGTTTCATTCTAATATAGCCTTAAAAAAGCAAACTGATGCATTCTCGTTTCTCGACTGGAATACTGTTTTAATAATTATCCTTTTCTGTTTTGTAGGTTACAATTTTTATCTTGATAGACGTAGAAAATTAAGCTGATATAAAAATTTCAATAATTAAAAAACTCGACACAAAAACATGTCGAGTTTTTATTTTTTTACTAAATATTTTTCACCAGGGGACCATTTGCAGTATCCTCAACCGTAAAGCCTTTTTTCTCGATTTGCATCCTTACCTCGTCTGCTTTCTGCCATTCTTTACTCTTGCGAAATTTTTCTCTTTCCTTAACTAGTTTTTTTATTGCTTCGGGAATAGGCTTGTTTGTTTTCCTAAAGTCGATAATTCCGAAAATACCATTAATTTCCTGGAAAAACTTATAAATCTGGCTAGCTTGTTTTTTGGAAATATCGCCCGCATCCAGAAATTGGTTTACTTTCCGCATAAATTCAAACAATACGGCAAAGGCGCGTGGCGTGTTAAAATCATCATCGAGCTCAGAGAGGAATTCCTTTTCAAAATTCTTTGTAAGCGTGTTCACTGCCTTGGGAGATGTTTCCCCTTTTTGAGTTTTTACTCTCTTCACAAACTCTTCAATTTTTTCAACAGAAGTTCTCACCTCAATTAAGACGGACTCGGAATAATCAACAGGAGATCTCCAAAGATTTTTTACAATGAAAAATCTTAAATAGTTTGCGGGGCACCTTTTAAGAAAATCATTTATAACGATAAAGTTTCCCTGAGACTTAGCCATCTTCTGTCCGTTAACAGTTAAAAAACCTGTGTGCATCCAATATTTCGCCATCGGGGACTTTCCAGACAGCGCCTCCATTTGTGCTATTTCAGCTTCGTGATGAGGAAAGATTAAATCTCTAGCCGCTCCGTGTATATCATATTGCGCTCCAAAAAATTTTTCAGTGATTGCTGTGTCTTCGATATGCCACCCTGGTCTTCCATCTCCAAAAGGAGAGGGCCAGTGTGGTTCCGGGTCGCCACAAAGCTTCCAAAGACAAAAATCTCCTCTATTTTTTTTATCTTTGCTATAGTCAATTCTTGAAACCGAGTCTTCGGCCTGCAAAGCTGTTCTACCTGCTAATTTTCCATAGTTTTTGAATTTTCCAATATTATAATAAATCCCGTCTCCCTCAAGCTTATAAGCGAACCCCTTATCTATCAACCGTTCAATTTGACTAATAATTTCTTTTATGTAGTCGGTAGCGCGGGCGTATTTAGTAACACCCGTTACGCCCAATGCTTTCATGTCTTTGAGATGCTCTTTTGTAAAAGCCGTTGCTAGGTCTTTAGGAGAAACACCCTTTTCCCGGGCCCTTGCAATTATTTTGTCGTCAACGTCAGTTACGTTTTGTAAATAAAACACGCTAAATCCACGAAACTTCAAATATTTTGCAATTGCGTCGAAGACGACATATGTTCTAGCGTGTCCCAAGTGCGAGTAATCGTAAACCGTGGGACCGCAGACAAAAATATTTACCCGCTTTTTACCAGCTGATTTTTTTACGGGCATAAATTCGTCTTTTTTCCCAGTAAGCGTATTATAGATTTTCATATTCTACGTTAGATTTTAAATTTCTTATTAATAATTTTATTTTTAATATATCCTTTCTTTACTAAATCTATCACGCGTACAAAGATACTTAAGTATGAAAAGATTAAAGAAACCCATATTACATCTATAAAAAATAGAGACGGGGGGGTTGGCCAAAATACCAAAATAGCGACAAACACGAAAGATAGCATAACCATCCTAGTTTTTCCGAAAATATTTGATTTTGCGTCCTTTGTCTTCTCCCGATAGAATAGTGAAATTCCTCCGCTGATAATTTCTGTCAGAAGTAAGACTAGGAGCAGCCATTTTTCAGAATAATATAGACTATAAACCGCGATTGGTAAGATAAGTATTCTATCGGCTATTGGATCTAGTATTGCCCCAAATTCTGTCTCCTCTTTTAGACCTCTCGCAACCGAACCATCAAAAAGGTCTGATATCGCTCCGATTGAGAACAAGGAAATTATAATCAACTTATCCTTTATATCTAAAAAGAACAGTAGGATAAACAATACCGTCCCCAAAATAATTCTAAAATACGTTATTCTGTTCGGGGTTATGAACCTCGGCCAAAGCGGTTTTATAAAAAGAAAAAGAACCCGGTCTCTATAGTGATCAATTTTCTCCAGAAAAAATTTCAGATCTTCTAAAAAACTATTCATAAAATATTTTATCCCGCCCATAGTTTCTGTATCATATCAGATTTATTCGGACTTGTTAATAGGGGCTGGCTTATGCTAAACTAAAGAGGAAAATGACAGATTTATTCCGGGTTTTTTTATTATCAATGACTCCCGTTGGAGAATTAAGATTATCTATTCCAATAGGAATAGCGGGTTTTCATCTGGATATATTCTCGGTTTTTGTTGTGTCGGTAATCGGAAATTTTATGCCGGCAATCGCGCTTTTGTTTTTTTTCAGAAAAATCTCGCTATTTTTATCCGCAAGATCGCGTTTTATGCAAAGAGTTATTGGCTTCTGGGAAAACCGCACAAAAGAAAGACATTATACTAAAATTCAAAAGTACGGAATAATCGGACTTATCCTTTTTGTCGCAACTCCCTTGCCTATGACTGGCGCCTGGACTGGCTCTCTCTTAGCAACATTGATGAGTCTGCCGTTAAAAAAATCTATTCCAGCCATCTTCGCAGGTATATTTTTTGCAGGGATAACAGTAACCGCCTTGGTGGTATCGGGAATTAATATCCAAAAATACCTTGGATGGCAGCTTCTTGTTGGTATTTTAATCATCGCGGGAATAGTCTATGCTTATTTAAAGAAGAATAAATATTAAAGTATGAGTAATAATATAGTTTTATACAGAAAATATCGGCCACAGACGTTTGGGGAAATAATCGGACAGGAACACGTGGTGAAAACACTCTCCAATTCGATAAAGGGAGGCAATATTTCGCACGCCTATTTATTTGCCGGTCCGCGGGGATCAGGAAAAACAACAATTGCCAGATTATTTGCCAAGGCAATAAATTGCGAAAAACCACAAGAAGGATTTGAGCCGTGCAATAAATGCTCCTCGTGCTTGGAGATTATGGCTGGCAACTCAATTGATTTGATTGAGATTGATGCTGCTTCGCATACAGGGGTTGACGACGTAAGGCAACTAATCGAGGGAATAAAATTTGCACCGGTAAAATCAAAATACAAGATTTTCATAATTGACGAATGCCATCAATTAAGCAAGCCCGCTTTTAATGCTTTATTAAAAACGCTTGAAGAACCGCCCGCTCATGCTATTTTCATTTTAGCTACAACCGAGTTGCATAAGGTTCTGCCTACGATATTATCACGGTGCCAAAAATTTGATTTTAAGCGCCTTCAAATGTCAGAAATAATAAAAAAACTGACCTTTATTTCAAAAAAAGAAGATATAAAGTTTGACGACACAGCACTTTCACTGATAGCGATTAATTCCCGAGGTTCGTTTAGAGACGCTGAGTCGCTTTTGGACGAGTGCATGAGTTTTTCCGGCAAAAGCGATATAATAAAAACGGAGGACATAAAGGAGCTCCTCGGGATCGTTGAAGTTAGCGACATAGCCACCTTTGTTGACTTTTTAATATCGAAAAACACAAAAAATGCAATCTCCTTCATAAATACAATAATAGATAATGGAGCAGATTTGCAGGAATTTACCAAAACACTAATTTTTTATCTTCGACAACAATTACTTTTAAAAATAAATCCCGTGTTTCTAGATACCAATAACTCCGGATTTTCCGCGAAAGAAATAGAAAAAATAAGAACGCAAACGGGCGAACTGGAACAAACGGCTCTTCAAAACATGTTGGAATTATTTATTGATGCCGAAAATAAAATAAAATATTCTACCATAACGCAACTGCCACTTGAACTTGCGGTGATAAAAATTACTCACCAAGAACTATAAAAACCCAAAAAACGCAAACCGGCTTCCTGGCCGGTTATTTTTTTATCCACAGGTTGCATCATTGACGTTGTGTTATAATAAATAACAACTTCTAAAACAACGCGACGAGAATAAGGTATCCAGCGTCCCGCTTAGCGGGCCGAGGCAATCTTGCTCGCCTAGGTCGGGATTTTCCGCTTCGCGGATAAATCTCGCGACCATGCGCTCACAAGACCGTGGCAGAACAACAATTAGTCGATTATATTAAAAAAGCAAAATCCGCTGGGCAACAAGACACTCAGACTCGAGCCTTGCTAGCTAAAAACGGCTGGTCTGAAGCTGAAATTAATGATGCCTTTAGTGCATTAAGCCCCGTCCAGAGCGCAATAAAACCGCCAGTTGAAAGTAGACCTCAAGATTATAGCCAACCTCTGCCAAAAACAGAGTCGCAGATAAGCGGACAGCCCAAAATTGATGTGCGTCCTCAAACACAGAGCCAGCCGCAAAGTAATCTGCAGACTCGGCCGATATCACAACCACAAGTTCAAACACAAACTCAGCCCGCATCCCAGGCCCGGTACGCCCCCGCACAGCCGCAAAGTAAGATGCCAGAAATGAGACAGAAATCTCATTTGCTTGCGAAGCTTCTCATCTCCCTGATTATTGTCGTTGTTTTAGTTGGAGCAGGAATCTACTCCGCCGATAAATTTTTAAATGTAAATATTCTTTCGTATATAGACAGCCTCATTCCCTGGAATCTCTCCGAACCAAATCCGCAACTCGTTATAGATAATATGTTAGAGAAGATGAGTACAATAACAAGTTCTCATACAGTCGCGCAAATACAGGTCTCGATTAAGACCGGCGAGGCAACCCAGGGATCTGCGTCAATAAATATCGACGGTAAAAGCGATTTAACAGATGCTAATAACCCAAAATCTGATTCCACCATCACATTTTCATTATCGCAATCAGGATCTGTTTCGCCGACAATGTTGGCTAATTTAAACATAATTACTATTGGCGAAACAGGATATTTAAAGATAAATGATATAGTTTTACCCCCCGAGGCGCCGTCGATTTTTGGATCGGATGTTTCCCAATTTAAAAACAAGTTTTTTAAGATTGACAAGGAATCTGCCGAAGCCCTGGCGCAGGACTCCGCCCAATTCTCAATGTTTACCCAGCAAGACGGATTAAGCCTCGGCAAGGATATCAGAGACCTAGTTTTGGCTGAAGACATTTTAACACTTAATAAAAAACTTTCTGACGAAACAATAAGCGGACAAAACACCTATCATTATCTCTTGACCGTGAAAAAAGAAAAGATACAAAAACTTTTGGATCAGGCGGCACCAGCGCAAGAGTTGGGCATGGAAGCAACCGACATCCAGCCGGCTCTTACAACCGTCGCTGAGGCTATTGGAGATATAGATGTGGAAGTTTGGATTGGAAAATCCGACTTTCTGATTTACAGAATGAAAATTGAAAAGACATTTGACGTAAGCAAAATCATACCGATACTTAATTTGCAGGTTGTTGCGAAAATAGATACAACCTATTCTGATTACAATGCGCCACTAAACATTCAGGAGCCCTCAACTTCTCAAAAAATAGAGGAAATACTGCTACCTCTGCTAAAATCTCAGGAAATGGATGAAATGGATTCTGATTTAACGCAGATAAGAATAGGGGCAGAGGAAATTTTTACTGAGAACAATGATTACTCTTTGTTATGCAAAAGAGGATTTCTAAATGGTTCCAGAACCACTTCTTACGGCCTAATGTTTATAAGCGCGGCAAACAATCTCGTAAAACGGGGGGCGAAAAATCCCTCATGCTTTGCTAGCACCGAGAGTTATTGTGTTTCAACTCAATTAGCGGACGGAAGTTATTTGTGCTTGAATGAAGACAATACCGCCGGAACTACTAGGTGTGTTTCCTCGACGACGGTTTGTGAATGGACGACGGTTTGTGAATGATGGTTTATTTAAAAACCGCCGTCTGGCGATTTTTTGTAGAGTCTTTTTTAAGAAAATATCGTTCATTTCCTTCTTTCGAGTATTTCAATATCACCTTGGAATTCGTCCGCAAATGCCATAGTTCCATCCGCATACCAGGTGTACGGAGAATTAATCGATCCCGAAAAGTAAACCATAGCCGCATTCCACTCTCCAGCCCTTGTTTGCGTATTCGCTCCCGAGTCAGATAAATATAGCCCCGCCGCCCAAAAAGCATCCTGAATATTCCACGGATTAGCTTGCTTGCCAGTAATTTTTTCTATTTTATTTTTATATTCTATCCAGGTAGACGGAATAAAATCAGATGGCCCCATTGCTCCGCCCCAGCCAAAACTCATTGGACACGTAACCGCCGTCTCGGTAGGATTTTTCCCCAACTCCTTCATAATGTCTAAAAAATGTGGTATATCTCGATCCGGCTTCATAACCTTAAATAGCTTTTCTCCCGTACTTATTCTGAAACCTTCTCCGGTAGTAAGATCTGTTAAATAGCACATATCAAATTTTTCTAGTTTTAATTCTTCCTGAAATATAGCTAGTAAAAAAGCCGGCCTTATATCAACCCTTTTTGCAACTAAATTTGCCATATCAACAGCATCCCCAAAAGTTAAAGTGTCGGGTTCTCCTAGAAGCTCAAAGTTTCTAGCCCTTATTCTATCAATTTCTTGTGTATCGCTTTTTATTCGCAGAACCATTGTTCCTAGACCAAAAATAAGATTGTAATAATCCGCAATCGCTTTTTTAACCCTTTCTTCTAATTGGCCGTTCGCTAAAATCGCTTCCTTCTGCGAGCTTAGTCTTATAGTATTTATTCTGCTATCTCCGTATAAACTGGCGTAATTTAAAAACATTTTAGCGCCGACGGCAAAAAAAATAACCAGAAAGACTGCTAATAATAAAGAAAAAATAAATTTTTTGCGCATTCTTTATTTTATCAACAAATTTTCCTTAACACAACTATCTTAAAAATATATTTGCGCATCTAGTAATCGTTGCCTCAAAAGCCATAATTTGATATATTTAGCCAATAAACTCATATTAAATGTTCTCTGTGCCTAAATTTTTTTTATTACTTCTAGTCATTGTCTTCTTTGGGGTGTTTGTTTATTTTTTATTTTCCGCATCACAAAATTTCATATCAACTATTCCCGATTCCGAACCTAAAAAACAGCAACTTGCTATTAATGAAAGCTCATCAATTAAAATATTGTTCGTGGGCGACCTTATGTTTGACCGCGGAATAAGACATTATGCGGAAAAAAATGGGGGAAATGAATTTATTTTTAATGAAATATCTCCCTTGCTTTTAAAACAGAGTGTTGTTGTAGCAAATCTTGAGGGGCCGATCACCGACAATAAATCAATCAGCGCGGGAACTAAGAGGGGAAGCACGAATAATTATTTTTTTACTTTTGATCCGAGTGTGGCAAAAACTCTTTTTGGCGAAAATATCAGAATTGTAAATTTAGGAAATAACCATATCTTAAACTTTAAACAAAGCGGAGTGGATTCCACAAAAAAATACCTATCTGATAACAATATTAGCTATTTTGGAGCACCGGGTGGAGAGAAGGGCATAGTGAGAAATATAAATGGCCTCAGGGTTGCTTTTGTGAGCTATAATGAATTTTTAAATTCTGATACCGAATTGGAAAAAGAAGCGGTTGTTAATGAGGTTATGAAAGTAAGAAGTGAAGCAGATATTACAGTAGTTTTTTGCCACTGGGGAGTTGAATATGCGTTAGCGCCAACAAGCGACCAAAAAAATATGGCGCGCCAATTTATTGATGCGGGAGCTGATTTAGTTATCGGATCGCATCCGCATGTTATTCAGCCAAAAGAAGAATACAACGGAAAAACAATTTATTATTCCTTGGGAAACTTTATCTTTGACCAATATTTTAATGAAAATGTAAGAAATGGGCTTGGCGTAGAGGTTGAAATTAACAAAACAACCAAGGAAATTGGTTTTAAAGAGCACGCCTTTTATTTACATGCTAATGGCCAAACGATATTAAAGTAGTTTTATTGTGCGACATATGTCCATAGTCAAGCGAACAAGGGATTTACTATCAATAAGCTGGTGCTACAAATTTGTGCTATCAATTGAAGAATTTAACAAAAAATGATAATATCTAATTAAATTCTTTTCTGGCGAGTTGCGTCATTCAAACTATGGTGATATACTTAATTTAATATAAACCATGGTTCGAATATGCAGGCAAAAATAGAACAAAAAAATAAAGCTATTGAATTAAGAGCGCAAGGCCTATCGTACCGCGAAATTTTAGAGCAAATTCCAGTTGCCAAGTCCTCCTTATCTTTGTGGCTTAAAAGTGTAGGACTATCAAAAAAACAACAGCAAAGGTTAACTGATAAAAAATCAGCGGGGATGAAAAGGGGATGGGAGGCTTGTCATAATAAGCGCGTTTTAGCGTCAGAAAATGTAAAAAACGTCGCGGAAAAAGAAATAAGTCAATTGACAAAAAGAGAATTATTGCTAGTCGGAATTTCACTATACTGGGGAGAGGGGCATAAAGAAAAAGAAAGTCGTCCGGGCTCCGGGGTTAAATTTTCTAACTCAGACCCCAAAATGATAAAAATCTTCCTAAAATGGTTGCTGGAAATAGTTCAAGAAAAAAAAGAAGATATTTATTTAGAAATTTATATTCACGAAAATTATAAAAATAGATTGAACCAAATTGTAGATTATTGGTCAAATTGCACCGGTTTTCCCATAGATAATTTTACCAAAATTTATTTTAAAAAAAATAAGATAAACACAAAAAGAAAAAACGTAGGAGATAATTATTACGGATTATTAAGAGTCGGCGTAAAAGGCAGCTCAATTTTACAAAGAAAAATCGAAGGATGGATTAATGGGATATATAAACATTCCGGGGTCGTCTAATGGTAGGACTTCAGATTTTGGATCTGACTATTTTGGTTCGAATCCAAGCCCCGGAGCTTTTCTTCGCTTCGCCAGAGCTTCGAAAATAGCAAGCTATGGCGAAAATTTTAAACGGTAAAACGGCTTTTAAACGTCCCAGATGTGTCTGAAGCGTTTGGGTTTGTCCTATCTGTCGCGCGCAGATTCCACTAAGCGCGCCTGAAACTGTCGCGTTTGTCGCATTTTCCGAATATTTCTGATATAATAGACCCTACTAGAGGGCCTCGTTTAGGGCTTTAAATAGACCCTATTTTGCTCTCAAGCACGGCACTAGACCGGAAAGAGCAAAATAAAAAATTATTAAATAAATAAAACCATGGCAACTTGGGCAAATAGAAAAAGATTAGAACGAAAACTTAAGAGAAGAAGCAATATAAAGCGCAACCAAAGAAAAAAGAAGTAGCTAGTTGTTTCCACTTGGTCTAATGCAATATTATACATATATCCTTCAATGTGCTGACGGGTCTCTATATGCAGGATACACAAACAATATTAAGAAAAGGTTAAGGTCGCACAACGAGTTAAAAGGCGGCGCGCATTATACAAAAATCAGGAGACCAGTGGTGTTGAAGTATTTAGAGGTTTTTGAAACTTTAAGCGAGGCATTAAAAAGGGAGGCTGAAATAAAAAGCTGGCCGCGCGGGAAAAAGCTTAATTTAATTAAAAAGTCCCCTGAAAAGGGGATTTCGTGTTAAGATAAACGAGCATAAAAATGATTATTGACGACGTGAAAATTAATGTTTGCGCGGGAAGCGGGGGAAAAGGACTCGCAACGTTTAGTCGCACAAAAATGGTCCAAGGACCAACGGGGGGAAATGGCGGAAACGGCGGGGGAGTTTACATTGAAGGAGTCTCCGATATTGGAGCTTTAAGACAGTTTCGCAGCAGAAAGGTTTTTAGCGCGGACAATGGAGAAAATGGACGATCTCAACTTAACGACGGCGCCAATGCTAGGGACTTAATTTTATTTGTCCCAGTTGGAACAGTTTGCCACAACCTAAACACGGGCAATGATATCGAAATTATAAAAATCGGCCAACGCGAACTTATCGCGGAAGGCGGGAAAGGAGGAAGGGGCAATTTTCGGTTTAGATCGGCAATTAACACAAGCCCTAGGCAATTTGAAGAAGGAAAGCCGGGAAAATCGTTTGACTTACATTTCGAATTAAAAATGATTGCCGATGTTGGTTTTATCGGCTTCCCTAATGTAGGAAAATCTTCTCTATTAAACGAATTAACAAGCGCCGACAGCAAAGTGGCTAATTATCCATTTACAACCCTAGAGCCCAATCTGGGAACATATTATGATTTAATTTTAGCAGATATTCCAGGCCTTATTGAAGGAGCCTCCACTGGAAAAGGTCTAGGTATTAAGTTTTTAAAACACGTAGAAAGAACGAAGGTTTTATTCCATCTTGTTTCAGCTGATTCTGAAAACGCAGTTCATGATTACGAAAGCGTACGAAAAGAACTTGAAGCGCATAACAAGCTTTTGCTGGAAAAAAAAGAATACATCTTTATAAGCAAAGAAGATATGGTTTCGCCGAAAACTGTTGAAAAAATAAAAAGCGAGTTTAAAAAAATTAATAAAGAAGCGATCGGTATTACTATTTTAGATTCCGAAGGCCTTAAAAGCGTTAAGGAAATATTGAACGAAATAACCAAAGAAAAACAGTTTAATTCCTAATGGAATACCCAATAAGAATAAATAAATATTTAAGGGACAATGGCTTGGCCTCACGGCGCGAAGCAGACGCCTTGGTTGAGGCGGGGCTCGTTTTTATTAATAAAAAAAGAGTCGAAAACGGTTCCCTGGTAAACGAGATAGACAAAGTAACGCTAAAAGAAAATCGAAACGATAAAAAGGTTCTTCAATATTTGGCATATTACAAGCCTAAGGGATTGCCAACTCAAGACGCTCCAGGAAAACCAAGCGTAATTTCGGAATGGAGGGAAAAGAAACTATATCCTGTTGGCCGGTTAGACAAGGAATCTGAGGGTCTTTTAATTTTAACTAACGACGGACGCTTTGCTAGAGAGGTGCTGTCAAAAAAAGAGGAACATGGAAAAGAATATATAGTTACCGTGAAAGAGCCGATAAGATATGGCGTTGAGCAAATTTTCGAATCAGGAATGGAAACAGAAACATTCGGAAAATTATTACCGGTGAAAGCAAAAATCATCGGTAAAAACCAGATTAGTATGGTTTTAAATGAAGGCAAGAGACACCAGATTCGAGTGATGATGGATGAGCTAAATTACACCGTCGTTTCGTTAAAACGAATTAAAATCGGAAACATCGAGCTTGGAAGCCTGAAACCGGGGAAGACTCGTTCATTAAACGTTTCGTTTAAAGCGAAAATATAGTGACAAGTGCGTTCTGAGCCCAATTTTGATATAATAATCTATTAGTAATTTGTAAACAGAAAATAAAATGCCAGAAACATTAACAGACGAAAATTTTAACAAAGAATTAAATGCAACAGACAAATTGGTCTTAGTCGATTTTTTTGCTACATGGTGCGAACCATGCTCAATGCTTGCTCCTATTTTAGAAAAAGTTTCCGAAGATATGAAGGACGAAGTAATTTTGTTGAAGGCGAACGTCGACGATATTCCTAAAACAGCAGGTAAATTCAGGGTTGAAAAAATTCCGACCGTAATATTGTTTAAAAGGGGCCAACCGCTTGCAGGATTTGTTGGAATGGCGTCAGAAGAGTCACTAAAAGAATTTATAAAAAACGCATCAAAACCAAGTACGCCGGCAGAGCCAGACATTGCCGGCATGATGGACCGCTACGATAATTACGCAAAATCAAACGGCTTTAGATTAAATCCTGATAAAACTGCAGTTGAAAGAGTTTTGAAGGGTCTTATAGCAAACGAAGGAAAATACGGAAAAAAATATTGCCCGTGCAGAAGAGTGACGGGGAATGAAGAGGAGGATTCAAAAAAAATCTGTCCTTGCGCATTTCATAAGGATGAAATTGAAAAGGATGGGCACTGCTTCTGTAAATTATTTGTAAAATAAGCAAAAAAAATCCCCGCATCCGATGATTTGGATGCGGGGTACAACTATGGAAAGGAAGTGCTACCTGGCATGGCTAGCCTAGCGGACTCTTCGACATAGAAGAGGCCTTTGCCGTCGCGAGCAAGCGCGCCTATGAAGCCGCTTCGATCAGCAGTGTTGTGAAACACCGAACCGGTAACAACAGCGGTTTTCGGCCCAGGACCATCGCTTCGTATCAGGCTTTTTAGCTCCACGACAACATTGCTTTCGCCGCTCTTGAAAACGAATGTCAGGACACCGTGTCCTAGAAGATGCTCTATCAAGTGCAACTCGGGTCCTTCCGTGATAACCAACCGCATGCGATTTTCCTTTCCTAAAAGAGCTTCCGCCTTCCGGTTGGCGGTATACGTGATTACATATTTTCATAATATCACACCCAGATACTACTGTCAATAGTGCGCAGAGAAACACCCGTGCGTCAAAATAGCTTTTTTGCTTGACTTTATCGAAATTGGTAATAATGTAAAGAAGGATATTAAATAAATGTGAATATATGCAAAAAACATATAAAATAAGTTTTATACTTTTATTAGCAGTCGTATTTTATTTTAGCGCATCAACAGCCCTGGGCCAGATGGTAGGAGGCGCAAATATTCAAACAAACTCGGCAACAAATATTTCCAGCAATCAGGCAACGTTAAACGGTTATCTCGGCATACCGTACATAAGTAATTCTAATGCTGTTTATTTCCAATGGGGAACAACAACCAATTATGGCTATCAAACTCTCCAGCAATATATAAATCAAGGAGCATTCAGCCAGGTTATAAACGGACTAAACTCTAATAATGCTTATCACTTTAGAGCGGTCGCCCAAGGAAGTTTTGGAACAATCTACGGCCAAGATATGACCTTCGTTTCAGGACAACCTGGAAGCAATTCCATAACGGCTAACGCAGGTCCGGACATATATTTGTCGTATAACCAAAGCTCAACACTTCAAGGGTCTGGATATGATTCGAGCGGGTATGGTTACCAGCTTTATTATCAGTGGGCATGTACTGGAGGAACCTTATCAAGTTATAATGTTGCCCAGCCAACCTTCACGGTCTCATATGCGGGTATGTATAACTACGCCTACCAGGCAACTTATACCTGCACTCTCACAGTCACAAACGCCATTGGCTCGTCGAATTCAGATAGCACAACGATTTATGTAAATTATGGAGGCGGTACCGGCGGGCTGCTTAACGTAAATAAACAGGCAATTAACCTAACTTCAGGAAACCTGTCCTGGTCAAAATATATTAACGCCAACCCATCCGACGTGCTAAGTTTTTCAATAGCATTGCAAGCAAGCAACCGGAATATATACAATGTTATCGTCCGCGACATTTTACCGGCAAATCTAATTTATCAAGGAAGCTTAACCATAAACTCAAATCAAAACTATGGAGGAGATATAAGATCTGGGATTAATATCGGCACAGTTTATGCCAATCAGCCGATTGTCGTTGCTTATCAAGTAAGAGTTGCGCCCGCCGAAAATTTTAGTTTTGGGAGCAACGCGCTAACAAACACAGCCACCGTCACAAGCACCGACGGCCCATCACAAACCAGCGCATCAACGGTTACCGTAAACAGATCCTTAGTCTATGGAGCTTCAAATGTTGCCACAGGATCAACAAACAACTTTATGGTCGATTCCTTCTTTCCTCCGCTTTTAATGATTCTTTTATCGGCCTGGCTATATTTTTCAGGCAAAGTCTATAGATTCGCTGACTGGCTGAAAGTAAAAATAAGTAAATAGTAGAATTACAAAAAAGCCCCAGGCGGGGCTTTTTTTTGCATAAGAAATATGAGAATATACAGCAATGGCGTTAGATTTATCCAAATTGAATAAAGAACAAAAGGAAGCAGTGGCCCACGGAAACGGGCCCCTTTTAATTGTGGCGGGAGCGGGAACTGGAAAAACAACTGTTATCACGCAAAGAATTGTAAATCTAATTGAAAAAAAGCTAGCCAAGCCCGAAGAAATTTTAGCCGTTACGTTTACAGAAAAAGCGGCTTTTGAAATGGAGGAGAGAGTAGATAAACTTTTGGATTTTGGGTATATAGATTTGTGGATTTCAACATTTCATTCTTTCTGCGAAAAAGTTTTGCGCGAAAACGCTTTGGATATCGGGCTTCCTTTAGACTTTAAAATTTTAGACGGAACATCCGGTTGGCTCTTAGCCCGGCAAAATTTGGAAAAATTTGACTTAAATTATTACAGGTCTCTCGGAAATCCTACAAAATTTATACAAGCATTAATTTCACACTTTTCACATTGTAAAGACCAAGAAATTTACCCAGAAGATTATTTAGAATATGCCAATAAATTAGAAATTCCCGAGCCCGAAGAAATTGAAAGAATAAAGGAGGTCGCAAAAGCTTACGCAACATATCAGAAGATATTACTGGAAAACAGTTCTCTGGATTTTGGCGACCTTATAAATTATTGCCTGAAACTTTTTAAAAAACGTCCGTTGATTCTTAGAAAATACAGGGAAAAATTCAAATATATTTTAGTAGACGAATTTCAAGACACAAACTGGTCACAGTACGAATTGATAAAACTTTTAGCCGAACCCAACAATAATTTAACAGTTTGTGCCGACGACGACCAGGCAATTTACAGGTGGCGAGGAGCAAGTTTTTCAAACATCGTGCAATTTGGCAAAGATTTTCTCCCGACGGCAGAGCAGTCGAGGATCCACGATGGCAAAGCCATCGGGACAAAACTTAAGAAAATATCCTTGATAAAAAATTACAGGTCATGTCAAAATATTTTAGACCAATCTTATAGTTTTATAAAGCAGAATAATCCCGACCGTTTAGAATTTGTAAGCAAGATAAATAAAAAATTAATCGCAGATACAAAGGAAAGAGGAATTATAGAACATATTCATGCTAAAAATTTAGATCGGGAGGTTGGCGAAACTTTAAAGAAAATCTTTGAAATCAAAAAGAGCAATAAGAACGCTGTCTTTAACGATTTTGCAATTTTAGTTAGGGCAAACGACACCGCAATCCCATATATAAAAGCGCTAGAAAGGGCAAATCTGCCATATCAGTTTCTAGCATCGCGAGGTCTTTATTCAAAGCCTATAATTTTAGATATAATTTCCTATTTTAAGCTTCTAGATAATTACCACGAAAGCGCCATGGCCTACAGAATTTTAAATCTCCCGTTTCTGGAAATTTCTGGAACAGACATAGCAGGCCTTACACAGTACAGTCATAAAAAAACAAAATCGCTCTTTGAAGCAATGCAAGAGTTGCCGCTTATACCGTCAATTTCCAAAAATACGCGAGAAAAGGTTTTGTTTATTTTATCTCTGATAAAAAAACACTCCGAAGATGCCAAGGAAAAAGGAGTCGCCGAATTATTATTGGAATACTTGGAGGACTTTGGATATCTAAAATATATAAAAGATGATCAGGAAAAAATTGATTTGGTAAACCAGTTTTTAAAAAAAGTGAAGGCTTTTGAGGAATCCGCAATAGAACCGACTTTGAAAAATTTCGTGGAGCAGATAGGCCTGGAGCTGGAAGCGGGGGAGGATGGAAAACTTGAATTTGACCCGGAGAAAGGGCCCGATATGATCAAGGTTATGACAATCCACGGAGCCAAAGGTTTGGAGTTTAAATATGTGTTTTTGGTTGGCATGGTAGACCGTAGGTTTCCAACAGATCAGAGAAAAGATCCCATAGGGTTACCCGACGACTTAGTAAAAGATATAAAACCAACTGGTGATGTTCATTTGCAAGAAGAAAGGCGATTATGCTATGTGGCGATGACAAGGGCAAAAAGAGAATTATATTTTACCTCATCAGAAGATTACGGAGGACAAAGAAAAAAGAAGCTTTCCAGGTTTTTGACCGAAATGGGATATAGGGCTGACGGCGCGAGAGAAAGTAGCGGAAAAACAGGCATTATGGCTGAAAAAATGAAACTGTCATTAACTGAAAAAGTAAAAGCAAGGTATTTACCGGATCATTTCTCTTTTTCACAATTAGCCGCATTTGAAAAGTGCCCCCTCCAATATAAGTTTGCTTTTATTATAAAGGTTCCCGTAAGAGGGAAGGCAGTTTTCTCGTTTGGACACACGATACACAATACCTTATATGATTTCTTTAAATTAAAGGCAAAATCCTCCTCCGCCAAGGCTTCGGAAGGGTCGTTCGTAAATTTACTAAAAATTTACGAACGAAATTGGGTTGACGAGTGGTATGACAGCAAACAGAATAAAGAAAAATATAAAAAACTTGGGAAGGAGGTCTTGGAGAGATTTTATAAAGAATATAAAAAAGACAAACCTGTAATTTTAAAAACAAAGGAGGGGCCGGCGTTAGAGCTTCCGTTCAACTTGAAAATTGGCGGAAATACAATTATAGGAAAGATAGACAGAATTGACGACCTTGGAAGCGGCCAAGTGCAAATTATTGATTACAAGACGGGAACATCAAAAGACAAACCGGAAAAGGAACAGCTTTTGATTTATCAGATGGCGGCAAGCGAAGTCTTGGGCCTAAAACCAAAGCTTCTTTCTTATTATTATCTAGAAGACGGAAAGGTTGTTTCGTTTCTAGGTTCTGAAAATGATATCGCAAATCAAAAAGCAAAAATTTTAGAGGAAATAGAAAAAATAAAAAACAGCGAGTTTGAGCCGACGCCCGGCTGGCAATGCCAGTATTGCGACTTCAAAGACATTTGCGACCACGCTCAGCGTGGTTAATGGGACGCTTAGCGTCCCGATTTCGCCCAACACTAAGCGATAAACTAACTACTTACAACTGCGCAAGCTTGTGTAATTGTAAGTAGGCGATGAAAGCATGAAAAAAATAAGTAAAGTAAATGAAATGAAAAAATATGGAAAAAGAACCAAGAAACGAAAACGAGCAAGAGCAAACGCCCGAACAAATCCGAGTTTTGCTTGAAGGGGCGATTGAAAAAATGCAAGATGTTTTACTCACTCAAGCAACTGAAAAAGGCGACGTAACAAATCCTGCCACGCCAATTTCGTTGGATGGTAGTTACCTTGAGGTTGAAGCAGACGGTTACGGATTTAGCATAATAATGGAGCGAATCAAGAGAGCGGAAATTATTCAACAAGAAGAAAAATAATTCAGTAAAATATGGAAACGATAAATTTTGAGGATTTTTCAAAATTAGAAATTAGAATAGGAAAAATAATTTCAGCCGAAAGAGTAGAAGGCTCAGATAAATTATTAAAATTAGTTGTTGATTTTGGAGAGGCGACGGCAGACCTGCCTGCCGGCAGGCAGGTAATCGCGGGAATTGGAAAAGTCTACGAGCCAGAAAGTTTGATTGGCAAAGAATGCCCGTTTGCTTTTAATTTAGAATCTAAAATGTTGAAGGGTTTGGAATCTCAAGGAATGATACTCTGCCCAAGCATAGATGGAAAGCCCGCGCTTTTACATCCGGACAAGGAAGTCCCGCCCGGCGCTCTGGTAAAATAAATAATCAGTGCTATATTTTAATTAGACCTTTGTAGCCACCAACATTTGGCACATTTAGAGGAGAAAGCCATGCCATTTAAGAAAAGAGCTGTCGAAGCAAAGACAGGGAAACCCGCCAACCAAACGTCGGGCGACCAGGAACCAGCGCAAAAGCTAACCGAAGATGAGGTCTATCGTCTCATAGCAGAGGAGCCAATCCCGAAGGAACACAGAAATGATGGAAAAAACGATGGCGAAAGAAGCTGAATTTCACGCAGGAGACATGGTGACATGGCGCAAGGGAGCATATCCACAGTGGATTCAAGGCCAGAGGCAGCAGCTTGGCGACGGACCTTTCCGCGTCGTCGGTGTACTACCCCTCGACGAGAATTCCCGGAAGCTGTTCGGGGACAACGATGTCCACCCGCAACAGGTGCTTATCGAGGTGCCTGGTCTGACGATCCCCGTGAAGTTCAGTGGCAACTGGTTCGTCAAGGTATAGAATTATGTTCTCGCCAATGCGAGAACATCAAGACCCCACGCAGATCAAAGCGCGCGGGGCATTTTTTTTGCCCAGGGTTCCACATTTCAGGTTATCATGTGATAATCTGGCGTTGAAAAGATATAGATAAAGGGTAAGATAAATCAATAAAATCCCGCATAGAAAATTATTTCGGCGACGGCGAGTCCAGAATAGAACTCGTCAAAGAAAATATTGAGGAGTGAAATAATTGACACGATTTTCTAAAAAGATATAATAAAATCATATGAACGAAGACAATAAAGAACTAGTCGAATACTTGGATAAAAAGTTCAATAATGTTGACGAGAAATTTAAAACTCTTTCGGATATTTTTGTTACAAAAGATGAATTTAAAGCCGCAGTGGAAACTCTTTCAACTAAGGCCGATTTTAATGACCTACAAACATCAGTTGATGCTTATGCTGTTAAAGCCGACAAATATTTTCAGGAGATGACAATGTTGACCAATAAAGTCGACCGGCATGATAAATGGCTTTTGCAAATTGCTGAAAAGCTCGGCATTAAATTACAGTATTAACAAACAAGTCCCCCGCACGAGTCAAAGCCATAGGGCTATTTTTTTTGCAAAAAATATAAAGCTTAGGTTGAAAAGATATAGATAAAGGGTAAGATAAATCATTAAAGAATAATATGAAAATAGCAATTTGCGGTAGCGCGACTTTTGCAAAAGAAGTGATGGAAATAAAAAATGATTTGGAAAAATTGGGATATGAGGTTTTGACACCGCACAATTTTATTTTGTATGCAGATGGTATGTTGGCTCCGGAAACCAGAGAGAAATCAACTCAAAATAAAGTGAAGGACGATTTAATCCGGCAGTATTATAATGAAATTAAAGAATCTGACGCCATTTTGGCTGTTAACAAGGACAAACACAGAATAAAAAATTACATTGGCGGTAATACGTTTTTGGAAATTGGATTCGCCCACGTGTTGAATAAAAAGGTGTTTTTATTAAATCCAGTTCCTGATATGCTTTACGCCGATGAAATCATGGCGATGGAACACATTGTTTTAAACGGGGATTTAAATAAAATAGCAGTATGAAAATATATTTTGTCGCGCATTCAACATCAAAGGACAATGAGGCAGAAATTGCGTCGGGCTGGAAAAATATTGAACTGTCTCCGCTGGGCGTACAGCAATCAAAAAAGCTGAAAAATGCTTTGGGAGATATAAAATTTGATATTATTTATTGTTCGGATTTAATCAGGGCGATAGATACTGTTAAAATCGCATTTAGAGAAAAAATTCCTGTTATTATTGATAAAAGATTGCGCGAATTAAATTACGGAGATTTTAATGGCAAACCCAAAAGTATTGTTGATAAAATGAAAGTAGAGAGAATAAAAATGCCCTTCCCAAAAGGCGAAAGCTACGAGCAGGCGGTAATAAGAGTTCAAGAATTTTTTAAAGAATTAAAACAAAAATATCCCAACAAAACAGTTTTGGTTGTCGGCCATCGCGCAACTCAATTTGGATTGGACACCTTAACTGGCAAAACCCTGGAAGATTGCGTAAAAACCCCCTTCAAATGGCAACCCTTCTGGGAATATAATATTTAATTAATGAATAATGCCAACGACACATTTGCGGAAGGCTACAATTGAAGATATTCCTTTGCTAATTGCCGTTGAGAAAAAACTGGTTGGTTTGAAGATTTATTCTGCGGGGATTGATGAAAAAGAATGGAAGGAGGTTTTGGGCAAAGAGAACGAAGTGGTTTATCTTATTTTGCTTGATGGCGAAGTTGTTGGAAATATATCTTATGAAAGAAAACTTGATGGAACCGCTTATATTGATGGATTTGCCATTGACCCGCAGTTTCAAAAGCAGGGAATTGGGCGCCAGGCGCTGAAAATGGTTATTGATGAACTGGCAGACGCAAAAAGAATTGAGCTTGTCACGCATCCCGAAAATACCGTTGCAATTAAACTTTATTTATCTTTTGGCTTTGCAATAAAATCCCGCATAGAAAATTATTTTGGCGACGACGAGCCCAGGATAGAACTCGTAAAAGAAAATTATTCAGATTAAATTATATGAAATTTGAATTAAAAAAAGTTTATAGAAATACGCCAGAAGATGAACTTCTTGCTGACATTCGAAATACCGCTGCAAAATTAAATCAAGATTTTGTCACATATCAGCAACAGAATGAGTTTGGCAAATTCGATGCCTCCAACATAGCAAATCGATTCGGAGGTTGGGCAAAAGCACATGAGCGGGCAGGACTTAAATTAGCAAGACATCAAAAAAGCCAACTAGTGAGCGATGATGAGCTTTTCCAAAATTTAGAGGAGGTTTGGACAAAACTCGGACATCAACCTATACAGTCTGACATGTTTCCGCCATTATCAAAATATAGTGCAGGTGTTTATAAAAAACATTTTAGTACTTGGATGAAGGGGTTAGAAATTTTTGTCACTAATATTAACAACGAGGAAAATATCTCGTCTGAAAGCTCAATTGAAAAATTGCAAGCAGAACCATCAACAAAACACAAAACAAAACGTGAAATAAATTGGCGCTTGCGTTTTATTGTAATGAGACGTGATAATTTTAAATGCAAGGATTGTGGGAGGTCGCCGGCAACCGACCCAACCATTGTTCTCCACGTTGACCACATTAAAGCGTGGGCAAATGGCGGGGAAACAATTTTAGAAAATTTACAAACACTTTGCTCAAAATGCAATATCGGCAAAAGTAATCTAGAATAAAAAATATTTAATGCCATATAAAAATCAAGAAATTACGAATAGTCTATTTATATTAGCTATACTTAGCTCGACATTGATTGCGACTGTCGTTGGTTTTATCTTGGGTTGGATTAAGGAATATTTTCAAAGGAGGGCTGAAAAAGAACAGGAAAGATTCGAGAAACTATATGGCAATCTAACCTACAATCTTTTAGCAATGAAGGTTTTAAAAATTAATAGAATGGAACTGTTGAATGAAATAGCAAAGGAACCCGTCCAAAGAGATGCGGGTGCAATTTTAAGTAAATTTTCTGAAGTGAATCCATTAATCGATAAATGGCATGAACATAATAACAAGTTGAAACATGCCCTCGAGGATAATGCTGGATATATCAAAAAAGGCCATCTGAAATTAGTTGAAGATTTCCTTGATGGCTGCGTTAAAAGAGAAATCACCGACGGAGGCAAAAGCAGACACACAACTGAAGAGCGTATAAACAAAATGCTTGACGCTATTGAGGCGCTACAAAAACAATTAATTAAAAAATAGTAAATTTGTAATGGATGTAGATAAAAATAAAATTTACACGATTTCGGAGTTTGTTCAACTACTCAATGCGGATTTGAAGTGGATGAAGGCTAGGATTGTGGGGGAGGTGGGGGAGGTGAAGGCTGGGCCAACCGGGCATATGTATTTTACTTTGAAGGATGAGAAAGATGGGGCGATGCTAAACTGCATAATGTGGAGCTCAAAATACAGATTGTTTGGGATTACTTTGGAGCCGGGGAAGAAAATTGTGGCTTATGGGGCGCCGGAGATTTATGCTCCAAACGGTAGGTTGTCTTTTATTGCAGATACAATTGAACTGGCCGGCGAGGGTGATATAAAAAAACAGTACGACGAGTTAAAAAAGAAACTGGAAAAAGAAGGGCTTTTTGATGTGGAGAACAAAAGGGCAATTCCAAAATATCCGCACAAAATTGGAGTGATTACCTCAAAACAAGGAGCTGTAATACACGACTTTTTAAATAACATTGGGAAGTTTGGCTTTGAGATTAAAATGATTGATTCTAGGGTTGAGGGGCAAGGGGCGTGTGAAGATTTGCTCTCGTCAATTAAAACTTTTAGAAAAACCGACATTGATGTGCTGGTGATTATTAGAGGGGGCGGGTCAATGGAGTCGCTGATGCCTTTTAACAATGAATTGCTGGTGCGCGAGGTGGTTGGGTTTCCTGTGCCGGTGCTGGTGGGAATTGGGCACGATAAAGATGTTCCACTGGTGGCGATGGCAGCTGACCGAAGCGAATCAACTCCAACTGCTGTGGCAAATTTGCTGAATGAATCGTGGGAACAGGCGCTTTTGTTGCTGGAAAGATTTGAGCGAAAAATTTTCGCCAGCTATGGGCTAATTTTTGAAAAGTACAAAGCAATTGAAAACAAGTTTAAAATATCTTTGCAAAATTTCAAAAATAACATTTTAAATATCGGCGCAAATTTGGAGAAGCAAATGGAAAGTTATTTTACAGGATTTGTTTTATTGTGCGACAAAACTCGGGAAAAAGTGGCGAACATAGAAAAACTGGTAAATCTTAATAATCCTGAAAGGAATTTAAGGTTAGGATATAGTATCGCCTCAATTGGCGGAAAAATCGTGCGAAAAGCCAGCGACGCAAAAATTGGCGAAGAATTAAATATAAAAATAACAGACGGAACAATCAGCGCCGAAATTAAAAATATAAAATAATTAAATTATATAAAATGTCCGACCGCTCATTTTATATGCAAAATATATGAAAGAAAATAATTTAAATAATAATCTTAAAAAACTGGCGGAGATATCAGATTGGTTTGACAATAGGGAAGAGGTGGATGTGGAGGAGGGTTTGGCAAAAGTGAAAGAGGCAAATTGAAAATATATTCCGGCGCTCAAAAAAAGACCGCCGGATGAATTGGCGGTATAAAGAGCGATTGGGAGCATCAAGCTCCTTGAGGTTGGATTGATTGGGCTGGTCGTGCCATTGGGAGCATAACCTTGCCGAGGTCTTCGGCGGTAATTCTTGGGCCAGAGGCGCAGTTTTCCCCCATGACTTTGTTGTGAAGCTCCGTCCCCTTATCAATCGCCTCTCCCCTGGTTATAGTTTCCACCCGGCCCGCCCACGGACAATTTTGGCACTGCACACTCCAATTGTGGCACTCCGTACTCGGGTTCCGCATGGTCACTCCTTTGTCTCTTGGGTGATTGACCGCGCAACGTCCGCCTCCAACACAGTAATCCTCGGATTAGCACACCTAAAGTCCGCTTGTTGATCCATTCCCGCCTTGTGTCTGCGGTCGGCCTCGCGAGTCGCCGCTCCAATATCCATGGCGAAAAATGATCTTCTCCAGTCGCACGATTGACAACAAGCTTCAAATCTTTCCATGATTAGTTCTTTTCCTTTCACGTATGGGATTTTAAGGTGCGGGGCAACAAAAAAGTATTATAGTAACAATATCATTAAAACAGCGCGTGTCAATATTAATAAAAATAAAACAACGCGACGAATAATGAGTTCAGCGTAAATTAAACCCTCAATGTACCTGCAACCATCTTACAAAAAATATATAGAAGGTTGTAAGATATATCTGGGTCTAATTTCCGAAGCAATCTTGTTCGCCTCGCTCACAAGACCGTGAAAGAAAATAATTTAAATACAGCCTCTTATAAATTTTTCGAATGAAGGGTGCGAGCCCTTTTGGATGATTAAATAAAAAATATTATTTAACAAGACTAAAATGATAAAGGAAACTAACAACCTAAATAATAATCTCAAAAAACTTTCTGAAATATCGGATTGGTTTGATAATAGGGAAGAGGTGGATGTTGAAGAAGGCCTGGCAAAGGTTAAAGAGGCGGTGGTTTTGATTAAGGAAAGCAAAGAGAGATTAAAGCAAATAGAAAACGAATTTGAAGAAATTAAGAAAGAGGTTGAAATAGAAAATAGTGACAAGAAATAATTTTATAGTATAATAAACAAAATGTATGAACAAAAAAACAACGATAACTATCTTTGTTTTAGTATTGTTGATTGTTGCCCTCGGATCTTTTTATTACGGAATGATTTATAGCAAAAAAACAATTACAAGCGACGGAGGAAAAACAATGATTATTTCCGGCTATATCACCGAAAAAAGCAATACTAGTTTTAGCATCAAAACAATAGACAACAACGAAATAAAAATTATTTATTACTCAGACAAAACACCGCTCGCAGGAAGTATTGTTGTGGGCGACTTAGCAACCATTAACGGCGTCCTTAACGCTAGTGGGAGTATTACTGCCCAATCTATACAAATAAAATCTGCTTTTGACATTATTCCAAGCAACTAAAAATAATATTAAACGAAAGATAAAATGAATAAAAATTTAATAGTAATTTTAATAATTGTAATAACCGTGGTTATAGGAGCATACTTTTTATTGAAAAATAATCCGGGCAGTTCCACCGCGGCAATTTCAGGAAATATGAATCAAGACAATAGCCAGGAGGTACCGGATAAATTCGATATTCAGGGAATGGACGTAGAAATTTTACAACGGGGGAGCGGAGAGACGGCAAGAGCCGGCGACACTGTAACTGTAAATTATGTGGGCACGCTAGAAGATGGCACAAAATTTGACTCTTCAATAGACCGAGGCCAGCCGTTTGAATTTACATTAGGACAGAATGGCGTCATACAAGGTTGGGAATTGGGTGTTAAAGGGATGAAGGTTGGAGAAAAAAGAAAATTAACAATCCCGCCACAACTTGGCTATGGTGAAAATGGAGCAGGGGGAGTTATCCCACCGAATGCCACACTGATTTTCGAGGTAGATGTGTTGGGAATAAATTAACTATTTTAAAACCGCCCCGATGTCGGGCGGTTTTTTTGTTGACATGGATTATATTTTTGCTATGATTAACTATCAATGACAGTTGGCAGGTACCAATCTGACCCTTTGTGGTCAAATCCGGGGAATCGGCTGGATTAACGGCCCGGAGAAACTAGGTTGGCGGAGCCAAGAGGCGCCGGCAACAGGATTGGTCACGACGGGATTAGACACCCTGCTGTGGAGCGGTGTAATGTTCCAGGAAAGTCAAGGTAAGCGGCTTACGCAACAACCCCTGCACTTAACCCGCGGAACAGACACGGCCTACGACGGCACGCATGACTAGGCCTAAGTCGCCGAAAACTCGCCTGCCAGCTGTCATTATTTGCTCTTTCATGGACTTTCGTCCAAACTAAGCGTGAACTAGGTGTGACTGTTTCTCGTCCTCCTTTCCAGTCACACTGAGCCGCGGTATCCATGGATACCGCGGCCTTTTTTTGAAAATAGTTGCAAATTTTTAAACTTGTTATATAGTTAAGGCACGCCATAATATTAAAGATAAATATATGTTTCTAGCAATAATTTGTATAATTCTAGGGTCATTCTTATTATTAAACGCTATAGGTATTATAAGCGGAAACTTTTGGGGATTGTTTTGGGCAATCGTTTTGTTGGCAATTGGATTTCGCTTGTTGGCGAAAAAAGGCAAATGTCCGATGTGCGGATGGGGAATGTGGCACGGAAAAATACATGAAAAAATTCACAGCAAGATGCGCGATCACTGTTGCGAGCCCGAACAGACAATAGGGGAAGATAAATCATAAAAACGCCTTTCGGCGTTTTTTTTATCGCAAGGAAATAATAAATTTTATTATGTCAATATTTGACGATGAAATTGATAAAGAGACTGTTGTTTTTGGAGGAGGATGCTTCTGGTGCACCGAGGCAATATTTAAAATGTTGAAAGGCGTTATTTCTGTAGAACCAGGGTATGCGGGAGGGACAAAAGAACACCCTACCTACGAGGAGGTATCATCGGGTGAAACTGGACACGCCGAGGTTATAAAAATTAGATACTATCCCGAAAAGATTTCCTTTAGGAAACTGCTTGAAGTGTTTTTTTCCAGCCATGATCCCTCAACTATGAATGCACAGGGAGCTGACAAGGGATCTCAATACAGATCTATAATTTTATATACAACAAGCGAGCAGAAAAAAACTGCGAGGAAGCTTATTGAGAAACTCAATTCTTCATTACATGCGGGAAATAACATTATTACTGAGATAAGGGCGCTGGAACAGTTTTTCCCAGCTCAAAATTGGCACAAAGATTATTACAAAAATCACACCGATACCCCTTATTGCAAAGTTGTGATAGGCAAAAAGCTTGAGGACGTAAAAAGTAAATTCGGTAAATTAATTGATAAAAAATCGATTACGGAAATAGACTGGGATAAATTAATGACAGCCGATCAATATAATGTAATGATAGATAAGAAAACAGAGCCTCCATTTACAGGGAAATACGTACACGAAACTAAAGATGGAATTTATGTTTGTAGTGTTTGCGGAAACTCGCTCTTTACCTCCGATGCAAAGTTTGATTCTGGTACGGGTTGGCCAAGCTTTGACAGAGCGGTTCCCGAAGCCGTTAGAGAAGTTGAAGATGGAACGACAGTAGAAATTGTGTGCGCTAAATGCGGTTCTCACTTGGGTCACGTTTTTAATGACGGACCTACAGAAACCCAAAAAAGATACTGCGTAAATTCGGTGTGTTTAGGCCTTAAGCCGGAGGATTTTAAAAAAGGAGAAAAATAAAATGAAAATGAAAAACGGCGAAATTTTAATTACGATTCTAATTGTTGTATTTTTAACAGCTGCGGCTACGACCTTTTTTTTGGATAAATTGAGTATAGCAAACCTCGACAATAGCGGAAAAACCGCCTGTACAATGGAAGCAAAGCTTTGCCCTGACGGATCGTATGTCGAACGAACTGGGCCAGATTGCCAATTTGCCGAGTGCCCGCCGGTTAAACCAACGCCAGAACCACCGGCCGGGTCATCGGGCATCAGAGGCACAGTCCTTCTTGGCCCCACGTGCCCTGTGGAGCAGATTCCTCCAAACCCCAAGTGCGCCGACAAGCCTTACGCAACAACGCTTATTGTAACTTTCGTCGGCAATACTCAAATAATCAAACAATTCGTTTCTGACAGCGCCGGAAATTTTAAAATGGATTTAGATCCTGGCGAATATAATATAATCTCACGCCAACCAGGAATTGTTTTTCCCCAATGTGGCAGCAACGGCGCGATAAAAGTTGATGAAGGGAAATACACAAACACTACTATTTATTGCGACACGGGGATCAGATGACCAAACAGGAGCGTACGTATAATCTAAACATAAATTTCATTATCCGAAACACAACTCGGATTTTTTCGTTCAAGCTATAGAACCCATTTCTAGCGCAGGTGCTTGACAAGGATGCTTACCTATGCTACAATTAGGTTACAGAGTGAATAAGCCCCTGCAAGGTGCAGGGGCAAAAACACTCAGAGTTCTTCAAGGAGAAGGGCGCATGAGGTACGAGCACTACGGTGGCGACATCGCCATCACGATCGCCTGACCAGACGACCTGGGGCGTAGAACGCCGAAGGGAAGGAGTCTATTGTGCTGACGACGTGAGCGCCAACCCTAATAGGGCGCTATTACACCGAAAGGGCCAAGCAAAGCTTGGTAAATACAATAGGGTAAGCCTGTACGCGAGGTAGGGGTAGGGTTGAGCTTTCATCCCCTTTAGCGATTTTCTTCGCATTAAAAAAATCGACTTTCAGCGAAGAAAAATCAAAAACAATCTGCAGTTATGGGCGGTTTGGACGTCTCCACGTTTGGAGAGCTTCAAACCGCCCTCTTTTTTTGCGCAGTGTACCAACCCTCTTGATAAATCATTCTCAATATGATAATTTTTAAGTAGCGCACCAAGCACAAATCTGCGTATTGCAACTGCATGGCTCTCAACCGTGCCAACGCTGGCACAGAAAGGACATCTATGGGAAGAACCGTCCTGATGGCGCGTTTCCAAGGCACACGGCTCAAAACTGTGGCTAGTTCGGAATCCGCGCGCACCAGCTGATTCAGCACAATACACAAAAGGAGAGTGCATGATACTGCGACACGCAAGGCACTACGTTGGGGTCGTAGGCTAGCCAATGGGCGGTTCCGAGCTATAAACCGGGCTCGAAGAACCGCCCTCTTTTTTTGTAAAGCGAGTTATCACTCTTGACAGGAGATTGCTAATTTTATAATATACAAGCATGTTAACAGAACGACAAGATAAACTTCTAGATTTTCTGATTAGAGAATATATCAGCACGGCCGAACCCATAAGCTCAAAGGCTTTGCAAAAAGTGGCTGATTTAGATGTTTGCGGAGCTACTATAAGAAATGATTTGCAGGAGCTTACAAAAGAAGGCTACATAGACCAGCCACACACATCAGCGGGAAGAATACCAACAAGAAAGGCATATCAATATTTCGCAAATAAAATTGCTTCAGAGAGGCAGGAAAAAATAAACGATTTTATTTTCGAGGAAATAAAAAGGGCACAAAGGCAAATTGAAAACGAAATGCGCCTTGCCGAGGAATTAATGAGATCATTATCGCAAATATCTTCTTCGCTGGAGGTTTCGTTTGAACCAGAGAGCAAGACATTATTTAGGGCATTAACAATTTTAGGCCCCACAAGAATAATCTGTGAAGAAAATGAAGATATAATTAGTAAAATTATTAAAGAGTTAGAACAATTTTAGGATGACACATAAAAAAGACGAGCATCAAGAAATACCCGCCAACAACCTGAAAACGGATTTGGAAGAAACAAAAGCCAAATGCGAAGAGTATTTAAATAACTGGAAAAGAGAACGCGCCGATTTTCTGAATTACAAGAAAGATGAAATGGAGCGAATGGGCAGTTTAGTAAAATACGCAAACGAGGAATTAATTTTAAAAATAATCCCTATTTTGGATAATATTTATTTGGCCGAATCGCACGTTCCACCTGAGCTGCAAAATAACGATTGGATAAAAGGATTTAACCAAATCAAAAACCAACTTTGCGATTTTCTAGACAAGGAAGGCATACAGCCGATCGATGTCTTGGGCAAGCCTCTCGATGCGAGTACGATGGAGTCTATCGGAGTTGGTGAGGCAAAACTCGCCTTCGTCAAAGACTTCGGCGAGGCAAGGGAGGGGATTGTTATTGAGGAGGTTCAACGCGGATACACACTGCACGGCAGAATAATCCGAGTTGCTAAAGTAAAAATCGCAAAATAACCTTTGTCCATATTTTAAACGGTCGTGAATAAACTGCACCAAGCATAATATGATTAATATGACAACGAAAACATTCGGAGATAAAAAAATAGCTATAAGGGCAATCAAGCAGGCTGATTTAAGGAACGCCAAAAAGTTTCAGGATTTTATAAACTCCTTTGTACTTGAGGACGCGAAGCTTTCAATGAATAAAGAAATTGATTTGAATGGGGAAAAGGCATTCCTGAAAGGGGTTTTATCTTCAGTAAAAAATAAGACGCACGCATATCTGGTCGCAGAGTCAGATAGTAAAATTGTCGGAACCGCTAGTATTGAGCAGAAAAAATGGCGATTAAACCACATAGGTTCGTTTGGCATCGTAATAAAGGATGAATACAGAGGTATCGGCCTGGGAAAATTTATGACGCAAGAGGTTATAAAAGTTGCAAGGAAAGAACTCAAACCCGCGCCTAAAATTATAAAGCTTGAAGTTTACGTCAACAACAAACCCGCGATAGCTTTGTACAAAAAGATGGGCTTTAAAATTGTCGGCAAAATCCCAAATCAAATCCAATGGAAAGGAAAACTAATCGCCGAATTTATAATGCTAAAATATTTATAAAATTAGCAAATAAACGCCTATGCTGCGTAATAAAAAAATTAACGTTAATAAGGAATACTCCAAGTGGCGCAGAGAGATTGCCAGAGCATGCGATGAAGATGAGCTCATCGCCCATTTTAGAAGGCACGTGGACCAGCATTTTATCAATCACAAAAAACGAGGGTAAAATAGGCCGTCTGGTCTGGCTAGTAGCAGTCTTCGGTTTTGCGAATATTTTTAAGGAAAAATTTAAACAGAAATATAGGATTAGCGCCGGCGACATGTTGTTTGAGAATTGCATACATTTGAAGGAACATAAAAGAGGACCCATTCCATCATTTGACGTTGATAAATTTTTAAAAGAGTATAGCAGCGAGGTTCGGGATTATTATTATCGGCCCTGGCGAAGAAAAATCTGGCAAAAAGAAGTAAATATGCCGTCAAAAATGAAAATTAGCAAATAAGTAATCATTTACCAATTCGCACGAATTGGTAAATGAAAAGGAGCGTGATATAATTTAAAAAATATGAGCAAACGTTGGGTAAATATTTTTAAAGCATTGGGAAACATAAACCGCCTTAAAATAATACAGATGCTTTCGGGCGGAAGGAATATGAGTGTTTCCGAAATAGCTGATGCGATTAAGGTTTCTATAAAATCGACCTCGAGACATCTGTCGATTCTAAGAAACCTAGATCTGCTTGAAAGCGAGGGGAAGGACGGACGTGTATTTTATAGTTTAAGCAAAAGCGCACCGGCAGATTTTAAAAATGCGATTAAGCTTTTCTGTTAATTCCCAGATTTACATCACTTACCAATTCGTGCGAATTGGTAAGTAGAGGTAGATTATAAAAAAATAAAAATAAGGAGAGAAAGAGAGTAGTAACTAATATATTAAAAAATAGAATTATGGAAAAAGAAAATCAACAACAAGTTCAGATAAATTTAGACCCGAATTCGTATATGATTACAATGATGAATATGGGTTTTGACGAGGAAATGTTCCACTTTTTGATAACTAGCGCGAATCAGGGAAGGCAATTTGTGGCGACTCCCAAACACGCCAAGAGAATTTATTTATTACTGAAACAACAAGTAGAGGGATACGAAACCAAATTCGGCGAAATAAAAACCCAGCTTCCGGTTATGCCAAAAAACACAGCCGAGGAACCCAAGGTTGGTTTCTAGCCCAAAGCGTGCGCGCCGTAATGTGTAACTTTAGGCGGGTCGGATTTTGAGGGAAACGAAGTGGACACTTCTGCTGAGCCATAGCGAAGTATAAAAATTAGTAATAAAAATGAAAAAAGAGGAATTCAAAAAAGGAGAAATAATTATCTATAAGGCACAAAACAAAAAAATAACGCTTGATGTAAAACTAGATCAGGATACTGTTTGGCTTACTCAAAAACAAATGGCTAAGTTGTTCAATAAAGGAATCCCGACAATCAACGAACATATTAAGAATGTATATAAAGAAGGGGAATTAAGCGTGGAATCAACTATTCGGAATTTCCGAATAGTTCAATCTGAGGGCAAGAGGGCTATTGAAAGAAATATAGATTTTTATAATCTTGATGTTATTATTTCTGTTGGTTATAGGGTGAAATCATTGCAAGGAACGCAATTTAGGATTTGGGCGACAAAAACCTTAAAAGATCACTTAGTAAAAGGATTTACGATAAATGAGAAAAGGATTTTGGAAGCCAAAGAAAAATTTAAGGAATTGCAGTCTTCAATTTTGTTTTTGCAGGAAAAATCAAAACACGAGTTATTAGCCGGCCAAGAGCAGGAAATTTTGAGTTTGCTGGCGGACTACTCAAAAACCCTGACTTTGCTTGAGCAATACGACAAAGAAAAAGTTTCGTTGTTGAAAACCGGCAAAGGAAAGTTTGTTTTAGATTATAATAAATCATCTGAAATTATAAAGGAAATTAAAAAGGATTTAACTGCAAAAAATCAGGCAGGAGAAATTTTTGGCCAGGAGTATGAAGACAAATTTAAAGCAATTTTGGGAAACATTTTGCAGACATTTGATAAAAAAGAATTATATCCAAGCATTGAAGAAAAGGCGTCGCATTTGTTATACTTTATAATAAAAGACCATCCATTTGTTGACGGAAACAAAAGAATTGCGTCATTTCTGTTTGTTTATTATCTAGACAAAAACAATTATCTTTACAAAGACAATAACGAAAAGAAAATAAATGACAACGCTTTAACCGCGCTTTCCCTTTTGATTGCCGTAAGCCACCCCCAAGAAAAAGACAAAATCGTCAAAATTATCACAAACTTATTATCAAATTAAAAATAAGATATGTTTCGGGTTAACATAGGATGACCTGCATATAAAATGTCCGACCGGACACTTTATATGTAAAGTAAAAATTTATGGAAAGAGAAAGTTCAGCAGAAGAAGGAGAACGGCCACAAGTGAGAATTCAATCTTTTACTCCTGAATGGCAAGAGAGTACGATAGATTGCATAGGAGAAGTTAAAAGAATACAATATAACGACCCAACCGGCTATGTAAAACCAATCTATAAAGAGGGGATTGCAAAAAATTTTCAGCGCTTCCCCTACGAAGATTTCTTTATTGCGTTGGACCCAGAGGCACAACAGGTCGTTGGCAACGTCGGATTAAGATTCGTTAAAGAAGAAGCTGATCAAACGAGGATTGGCCAATTGAGAAGATTCAATGTCCGGCCATCCTTTGAAGGCAGGGGAATCGGCTCTCGATTACTTAATCATTCGCTCGATTTCGCCAGGGCAAATCATTACAAAGAAATTTATCTGACGACTGCGTCTGACGAAGAACATAAAAGAGTGGCGAGAATGTATGAAAGGTGGGGATTCCAAAAGCTCGATGTCGACAGCATAGACAAAGATATCCAGGATGTGCTGGTTGGGGATAAAGACAATGGTGAGTACTACAAAAGCGGAAAAGGGTTAATTTACAAATTAGAATTAGAAAATGACAAAGATTAAGGAAAAAATGGGGTTTCACGAGAGCGTTGTGCCGGAAGTGCTGGATGGTAAGATTTGCACTTGGCGAATAAGAGACCATAAATTGAGAGTCGGCGACGTTGTGGATTTTGAAAATAGCCAGACAGGAAAAATTTTCGGACAAGGGGAAATTATTAAAGTTGTTAAGACAAATGTCGGAGAAATAGATTTAAACGACAAAGCCCATTACAAAACATACAAAACCCGCCAGGAATTAATTGACGCATTTAAACGCCACAATCCCAGCTATGAAATCACCGAATCCACCCCTGTTTATTCCTACACATATAAATTTAGTAAAAATTAGTAAATAGAAATATGAGAGAAACACCACGCCACGAAGAAGAACTAGATCAAAAACCAAATCCAGAAGCAGAAGCAGACTTTGGTAAAAAACAAGAACACTGGAATAAGTTGAAGAAATACTTTGAAAGCAAGGGGATAGAGGAAGGAATAATAAAAACTATTGTTGGTCTAAATGCACTTGGCTTCCAAACATACATGTCGTGCGAAGGACAGAACAAAAATTCTACTTCCAATGACGTGTGCGTTGCTCCATGGGTTTTAATATTTCCGCCCGAAATACCAAATTCGATGTCTATGACTGGCAGCGATTTAGCTAAGGCGTCTTCGGAACGGGAGAAAAAATTTATGTCAGACACTAAGGAACTCTTGGACAAATTCTATAACAAGAGAAAGCCAACAGATGTTGCAAAAATAACGCTATGGCAATATACGGAACGGGCATGGGACCATGCAGTTGGCATATCCAATGGATCAACAACCAACCCAGGCAACTACATAAACGCCGAACAACTGGAAATGTGCCAGGAAGAATTCGATGAATTTGCAGATTTTTTAGAAAAAAAATATTATTCAAAAATTAAAACAGGAGATAATTAATAAAAAAATAAATAAAGCGAGAGAATAAGGTGTTCAGCGTAAATGAGGTACGAAAGTATAAGATATATCTTGACCTCATTTCCGAAGCAATCTTGTTCGCCTCGCTCACAAGACCGTGAGCAAAATATTAGGAATCGATTTACCCGCCAAAAATCTGCGGATAATTAGGCGGGTAGGGGTACAACTTATTATTAACAAACAAAAAACAAACTAACATGTCAAAGATATTAGGAATCGATCTCGGAACAACGTTTTCGGCGATGGCGGTGGTAGAATCGGGTGAAGCGAAAATTGTGGAGAATAAAGAGGGGGCAAGGACTACGCCGTCTATTGTTGCTGTAGGAAAATCAGGAGAAAGAGTAGTTGGTGTCTTAGCAAAAAGACAGGCTGTCACAAACCCACAAAACACAATTTTTTCGATTAAGAGATTAATTGGAAGAAAGTTTTCTGATGCGGAGGTACAAAGAGATAAAAAGTTAATGCCTTATGAAATTAAGGAATCTTCTGACGGAGGAGTGGATGTTAAAATGGGAGACAAGTGGTTAAAACCTGCTGAAATTTCAGCAATGATTTTGCAGAAATTAAAAGCGGATGCTGAAGCAAAACTTGGTGAAACAATTACTGACGCCATTATTACTTGCCCGGCATATTTTGATGATTCTCAAAGAAAAGCTACAAAAATTGCGGGAGAAATTGCGGGGTTTAATGTAAGAAGGGTTATTAACGAGCCAACAGCCGCGGCCTTGGCTTACGGATTAAACAAAAAGAAAGATGAGAAAATTGTAGTTTATGACTTTGGCGGAGGAACTTTTGACGTTACCGCAATGGAAATTGTAGCTTCTGAAGGAGATGATAGGGAACAACAGGGAAGCATTGAGGTAAAATCAACAGGCGGAGATACGCACCTTGGCGGAGATGACTTTGACCAGAAGATTATGGATTGGATTGTAAGCGAGTTTAAAAAGAATAACGGAGTTGATTTGTCAAAAGACAACTTAGCTTTGCAAAGAATTAAGGAGGCCGCCGAAAAGGCGAAAATTGAATTGTCTTCAAGTTTGGAGGCGCAGATTAATTTGCCGTTTATAACTTCTGACCAAAACGGGCCAAAGCACTTGGATTTGAAATTAACCAGAGCTAATTTGGAATCAATGGTCTCTGATTATATCGACAAGTCAATAACCCTTTTAAAACAAACACTAAAGGAGGCTGGTTGGGATGTTAAAGATATCAACGAAATTGTAATGGTTGGAGGACAAACAAGGATGCCAAAAATTCAGGAGGAAATTAAAAAATTGTTTGGCAAGGAGCCGAATAAAGAGGTGAACCCGGATGAGGTTGTAGCAATTGGAGCTGCAATTCAGGGCGGAATAATGTCTGGAACTGCAGGCAAGGATGTTTTATTGCTGGATGTAACTCCGCTTTCTTTGGGAATAGAAACATTCGGGGGAGTTGATACAATTTTAATCGCAAAAAATACAACTGTTCCACACGGGAAAAATCAGGTTTTCTCCACGGCAGCTGACAATCAGCCGTCTGTTGAAGTCCATGTTTTGCAGGGAGAAAGACCGATGGCTAGCGACAACAAAACACTAGGAAGGTTTATGCTAGACGGAATTTTACCCGCTCCTCGCGGAACCCCTCAAATTGAGGTTTCCTTTGACATTGATGCTAACGGAATTTTGAATGTTTCTGCAAAAGATAAGGCAACGGGCAAGTCCCAATCAATAAAAATTGAAGGGTCAGCGGGAATTTCAAAAGAAGAGGTGGAAAGGATGAAGAAGGACGCCGAAATACATGCTACCGAAGACAAAAAGAAACAAGAATCAATTGAGGCTAAAAATACGGCTGACGCTTTGGTTTATACTTCCGAAAAAACTCTTAAAGACGCAGGGGATAAAGTAAAACCAGAAGACAAAAAAGAGGCCGATGATAAAATAAACGCCTTGAAAGAAGCTCAAAAAGGTGATAATATAGAAGAAATTAAAAGCAGAACAAAAGAGTTGTCTGAAGCCATACAGAAAATTGGAGCAGAATTGTATAAGCAATCTGCCCCAGCCCAGGAGAATCCTGGCGAAGTAAAGCCGGACGAGCAAAAGCCAGATAATAAAAATGGTGGCGAAGCAGAGGAGGGGAAGTATACAGAGAAATAGCGTTCAGGGTTTAGCGTATAGGGTTTAGTAAAAAATTAGACTAAACGCTATACCCTGGAACCTAAACCCTAAAAATATGGATTATTATGAAGTTTTAGGAGTTACAAAAACAGCCTCCGAAGATGAAATAAAAAAAGCGTTTCACAAACTGGCGCATAAGTATCATCCTGATAAGGGAGGAGATGAAAAGAAGTTTAAGGAGATAAATGAAGCTTATCAGGTGCTTTCCGATAAATCTAAAAGACAGCAATATGACCAGTTTGGGAAAACTTTTGATGGAGCCGGCGACGCAAACCCGTTTGAAGGACAAGGAGGAGCGCCTTTTGGGTCGTGGTCTTGGGGCAATAGATCGCAAGGCGAAGGAGTTGAGTTTGATATGGGAGACCTTGGTGAAATGTTTGAAGAATTTTTTGGAGGCGGGCAACGAACATCAAAGAAGGATACGAGGAGAGGAAAGGACATACAGGTTGATATTGAAATGCCGCTGGAACGCACACTAAAAGAATCTGTTGAAAAAATTGATCTTGCAAAATATATTACATGCGCCAGATGTCAGGGGGCGGGAGCTGAACCGGGAAGCAAAATAAAAGAATGTTTTTCTTGCAGAGGAGCAGGCCAAGTTCAGCACGTAAAGAAAACTATTTTCGGCTCATATACAACTCTGGCAACCTGTCCCGAATGCAAAGGAGAGGGAATTATCCCCGAGAAGCCATGTAACGTTTGCAAAGGAGAAGGGAGAGTAAAAGGGCACGAAATAATTGAAGTACGCGTGCCGGCGGGAATAGACGCAAACCAGGTAATAAAAATTGACGGCAGAGGAGAGGCAGGAAAAAAGGGAGTTAAGGCAGGAAATCTTTTTGTTAGAATATTCATTAAAAAACATCCCTTATTTGAGAGGCGGGGAGACGATTTGTTCACGCAATCAGAAATCAGCTTTTCTCAGGCATCTCTGGGAGACGAAATAGAAATCAAATCTTTGGAAGGAACAAATATTTTGTTGCAAATACCAGCCGGTACGGAGTCAGGAAAGGTTTTAAGAATTTCAGGAAAAGGAATACCGCATTTTTCAGGATATGGAAAAGGAAACCTGTACATAGAATTAAAGATAAAAACACCAAAAAAATTATCGAGAGAACAAAAAGAATTACTAAAGAAACTGAAAGAGGAAGGATTATAAGTGATAAAAAATCGCGCATAAGTATGCCACGGTAGCTTCAGCCAAAGGCTGATCCGCCCTCGGCGGACAATAGCAGAGCAGTGTTGAAAATACGGTTTGGTGTGCCCTCGTAGCTCAATGGTAGAGCAGTAGCCTTTTAAGCTATTGGTTCCGCGTTCGAGTCGCGGCGAGGGCACACCAAACCGTATTTTTTTATAATTATTTTTGAAACCGCTACGCTTCGCCTGCTGTAATTCTACGGAATTAAATAAGCTTATTGTTTCCAGGTTTGAGTCTCGGCCGAAGCACACTTATGCGCGATTTTTATAATAAATTGTCGATATTTCCCGACATTTTAGCAAACGGGAAAAATCTGATTATTACTTGACTTTTAATTTTAAAGTGGTAAGGTTTATCATTAAACAATTTTAGTAATAAATATAGTATTATCGGTCAGCTGAAAACTGGCCACAAAAAATATGAATAAATTTATTTTTCTAGCATTTCTGGGGCTGGCAACAATTGCTTTTATGCTGTTTGTGCCAGGAGCCGTAAACGCTCAATATACAGGATGCACATATCACTCTTACCAACAATGCGTAGGAAATGATTTGTATTGGTATAACTCTTGCGGAAACCAACAGGATTATATCGGAAACTGTAGTAATTACAACAATAATTACAACAACAACTATAATTATAATAGTAATTATTTTGGCAACTGCACATATCACGCCTACAAGCTCTGCCAAGGAAGTAATATTTATTGGTATGACTCTTGCGGAACCCAACAAGATCTTTATTACACTTGCGGAGGCGGACAAGTCTGCCAATATGGCCAGTGTACAAGCTATGTACAGCCGATAAATAATTACGTCGCGCACCATAATATAAAATGCTATAGTGATTCTCTTTACTGGTACGACTCTCTTGGAGTAATGAGCGGTTTATACAAAAGTTGTTCAGACGGTAATGCTTGCACAATTGACTCATGTTTTGGAGGCAAGTGCTCTAACACATTAAAATGTGATGGCACAACCTGCGCCACCGGTTCAACGGAATATACGAAGTATTGTTCTGGCGAACCAGCTCCAACTGATAAATGTGGTGACGGAACTTGTGAAACCACAGTAGGGGAAACAATTGAGAACTGCCCAAGTGATTGTAAAACCAATACCATTGAATTATCGGTTTCCTTTTTTAACAGAGAATCAGCCAGTGGACAATGGCAAAAAACTGCCCAAGTATCGTCTAATGGGCAAGTATACTTTATGATTTCTGTGCAAAATAATTCCACAACTCAAGTTAATGACGCAACTGTTTCCGTTAACATTCCAACCGAGGTTTATTCCTTAGGAAACGTTCAGATAGACGGCGTAACGGTTTTGGGCGATATTGTTTCGGGAATCAACGTTGGACAGTTATTGCCTTCCGGCTCAAAATCAATAACATTTGAAGGAAGAACACAGGCGCTGTCTACTGACGAAGTAAAACAGGCCACGGCTTCTGTTACCGCCTCGGGTACCACAAAGTCCGATACCGTTTCCATAGATTTTAACCCAGAACAAGTAACCGCCGCCATTTCAGGAACCTCTGATACAACGGGATTCCTTGGATTTCTCAAGCATTGGTACCTGTGGATTTTAGGAGCCGTAGTCTTGATATTCTTATTTGCGATTGTGTTTAAACGATTATCATCTGAAAGCTAAACAACATCGTTATTAATGACGTCCTCCCCGCACTCAAAAAAAATCCGCTCAACGGCGGTTTTTTTATCGTACGGGGTTTCCTTTTAATCGCATTAGAATTTAAAAATTAAACCATAACCACAGACAAAGATATCCAATATACAACGTGCTTTAATTTTTAAATTCTAATGTTAACAGCATAACATATTGCATATGTTATGCCCATTCATCCCCGCCCTCCGGCGGACTTCTGCCCGCCTCAACGCCGTCGGGCGGGGTTTCCTGTAAGGAAATAAAAACAGCCCCGCGCGCGGGGCTGTTTTTAATTTGCCAAAAAGAACTCCCGAAGGAGCTCTACTACGCGATTGGACATTTGCACTTGGATTCCCCGCAGGCGTCACATCTGCCGGGATAGCGTTTAAGAATCGCGAATTCGAGACCAATTCCGGAGTTATTGCAGAAGGCAACGAGCCAGGCGAACACGTCGGCGAGTTCGTCCCGCAAATTTACCCGTTCCTTCAGCCGGAACGCCCTACTTACCTCTCCAAGTTCTTCGTGGAGATGGAGCCAGCATTTTTCCTTTCCTGCTACCTTGTTAACTCTGCCGTATATGTTTTTGAACATATCCTGCCAAACCTGCAAAGAATCGGGTATTACCACATTTTTCTTCTGCCTGCGCCATTTTTTTGTTTTTGTTTCGGCGCTTATGCACATGCAGTGCATTGGTCGGCCGCAGTACGGGCATGCGCCATGATACTTGGCGAATATCGCGTCAGACAAATCAATTCCCTCATTATTACAAAAACCTAGAAGCCAGCTTAAAAACTGGGCAATGACGGAATCGAGGTTGTTGTGGTCTTCCTTGCGAAAGGATTCGGCGATCACGGCAGTTTCCTCAAAAACGTGCAAAAGCAGATTTGAAGAGCCGTAAAGCTTTGCGTTTCTTTCTCCGTAAATTGAGAAAAGCATTCTCTGTATCTGCCGCAAACTCATACGCTTAATAGCCTTCATCTCGGTTCTCCTTATTATTAATGTACGGGTTTTCAATATATCACCCAAAATCGTAAAAATCAATCACATTTCAATATAAAAAGGTTTCTGATATACTAGATAATTAAAGATGATAGGCATATTTGATTCTGGAGTTGGGGGGTTAACCGTAGTTAAGGAGATTTTCAAAAACCTGCCCGAATACCAGATTATTTATTTTGGAGACACAGCTAGGCTTCCTTACGGCACAAAGGGAGCTGATTTCGTTAAAAAATATTCAGAAAAAATTACAGAATGGCTTCTAAAAAAACGCGCGAAGGTAATTATTATCGCCTGTCACACAATTTCCGCTTGGGCTGCGGATTATCTGGAAAGTAAATTTCCGAATACGCCGATTTTTGATATGATAAACTCCTCTGCCGAGGAAATTGTTTCAGCTACTAAAAATAAAAAAATAGGCATAATCGGCACTCCCGGAACCATAAAAAGCCGAGCCTGGGAAAAAAAGCTTAAAAAAATTGATAAAACACTGAAGGTTTACACTCAATCCTGCCCCCTGTTTGTGCCAATGGTAGAGATGGGATTTACGAAAGGAAAGGTTACTGAAGAAATTGCCAAAGAATATTTAAAAAAAATAAAATCCAACAAGGTGGATGTTTTGGTTTTAGCATGTACGCATTATCCGCTTTTGAAAAAAGTTATAAAAAAAGTTATGGGTCCGAAGGTTAAAATAATAGATCCCGCCGATGTTACGGCGAAAAAAGTTAATATGTTTTTAAAAGAGAATATCGAAACCGCAAAAAAAGTAAAGCGGGGCAGGGGACATAAATTCTTTTTTTCTGATACTCCTTACAATTTTGAAAAAATCAGCCATTTGTGTTTTTCAAAAAAAATCAAACCCGTAATCTCCGACCCCTTTAATTGACAAATGTGTATAATTCTGTTAATATCTTAATATCTTGGCAAGGTGCCAGGAATATCCACAGGGATACTTGAACCTTGATTTCAAAAGGATCTATCGTATGGGGCTAATAGAGAATTCGCCTAACGCGATTGTTGACGCCGCCAATATGGCCATAACTAAACTCCTGCGGGCGGGAGCTATCAGGGACCGCCAGTGGGGATACCTTACCATCGTAAGCGCAATTGACGCGCGGATTCTGTACATCATTCAGGTGGGCGAATGCCCTTTAGAGAAGGCTGAAAAGTACTGCCGGCTTTCGCAGGAGAAAGCGCGCCGACTTTTCAACCAAATCGGCGTCGGACGCAAAAGCAGTTGGCTGAGCCGTAACGAAAAAAATGATCAATGGGGCGGGGCGATCTGCGCCGGAAAAGTCATTGTCTCGTTCTCCGGACTGTCAGAGTTGGCCGACGAAGCCGTCTCGCTTATGACAGCTGTCTTTTGCGGTTGGCTGGCAATTGAACAGGCGCGCGAGATAGCCGCCATCAGCGACAACAAGTTCTTCGAGCAATTGCTCCAACTGATGAAGGCGTGACAGCGACGAGCAACGCTAAGTGTTGAGCCCCGAAGTGGAAACATCAAGGGGCTTTTTTTATTCCGGGTAGTAGAAATTTGACTGCATTTTGCGCGACAAAATGCGATTATAAAGAGTCAAATTTTCACTACCCGGTTTGTTCAAAATCTGGTAAAATCAACTATTACAATGGAAAGGGGAATTTTCAAAAATAAGAAAATTTTAATTATGGGCCTGGGACTGCATGGCGGAGGAGTGGGAACAGCAAAATTTTTCTGCGCGCAAGGCGCAGATGTTTTGGTTACGGACTTAAAAACAGAAGAGCAATTAAAAGAATCCATAGAAAGGCTAAAAAGTTTCAAAATTAATTATTCTTTGGGCGGACATAAAGAAGCTGATTTTTTGTGGGCTGATTTGATTATTAAAAACCCGGATGTGCCCGCATCATCGCCATATCTTGAAATCGCCAAAAAAAACGAAACTGAAATTGAAACGGACATAAGTTTATTTTTTAAGTTATCTCAAGCATTTATAATCGGCGTTACTGGAACAAAAGGAAAATCAACGGTTGCGTCTTTAATTTATCACATTCTTAAAGAAGAATTTGAGAACGTTTTTTTGGCAGGAAACATTGGTGTTTCAGTTTTAGATTTACTACCAAAAATAAAGAAAGGAAACAAGGTTGTCCTAGAATTATCAAGTTTTGAATTGGAAGGGCTAGAGCAAAGCCCTAATATATCCGTAGTGACAAACATTTTACCGGACCATCTTAACAGATACGCGGGAATGAAAAACTATATTGAATCTAAAAAAATAATTTTTAAGCATCAGCACAGAGAAGATGTATTAATTTTAAACGAAGATGATTTTATTGTGCGACAATTCGCCAAGGAAGCCCATTCGAAAGTGCGCTATTTTTCAATAAATAAATTACCCGAAGATATTAATTTAGATGGGTTTAAGCTTTACGGTAAACAGAATCTTTCAAATCTTTTAGCTGCGATAGAAGTGGCAAGGGTTTTAGAGGTTTCCGTTGAAAATATTGAAGAAGTATTAAAAAACTTCGGTGGAGTCCCAAGCCGGCAGGAATTGGTAAGGGACGCGGGTGGCATAAAATATTTTAACGACACGACAGCTACAATACCTGAAGCTGTAATCTCCGCAATTGATTCGCTTTCAGAAAAGTATCCTGGCGGGAATATGTTTATAATTTGCGGGGGAGTTTTCAAGGGCGTTGATTACAAAGAGATGGCTGAAAAAGTAAGAGAAAAGAATGTCCGATTGATTGTATTGCCCGGATCCGCCTCCGATAAAATAAAAGAAGCTTTGGCGGGTTACACTAGAATTTATGACGCCTCCTCAATGCAGGAAGCCGTTAAGATGGCTTCTGAGATGGTAAAAAGCGGGGACTTGGTGGTTCTGTCTCCGGCAGCCTCCAGTTTTAATATGTTTAAAAATGAATTTGACCGCGGAGCTCAATTTGTAAAAGCCGTAAAAGACTTAAATTTGGATGAAAAAACATATTAACTATCCTCTTTTTTTCCTGGTTAGCGCCCTCCTTGGGTTCAGTTTTTTATTTTTTGCCTGTCTTTCCGCTCCCGCTTCCTGGCAACGATTTGGAAATACAACATTCTACTTATACCGGCAGGTATTTTTAGGTCTTTTGCCTGGAATAATTTTAGGATTTTTTGCTTATAAAATATCAATAAATTTTTTGAAGAAATGGGCGCCGGTTCTGTTTTTTTTAAACTTTATTGCTTTATTTTTGGTCTTAATTCCCGGAATAGGAATCAAGGCAGGTGGAGCTTCAAGGTGGATTAATTTGGGCTTTGCGTCTCTTCAACCGTCGGAATTTCTAAAAATTACAGCTATTTTGTATTTATCGGCGTGGATTGCGTCAAAACTTTCTGAAACGGGCGCTTCTGACTGGAAATCTATCACAAAAAAGGGTTATCATAACATAATCTACGTTCTTGTCCCTTTTGTTATTTTCTTAGGACTAATAGTCATTGCCCTCTTTTTACAGAGCGACGCGAGTACGCTAGGAGTTATTGGAGCCACGCTACTTGTTCTTTATTTTTCAGCGAAGACGCCTCTGTGGCACACCCTGTTAGTAATATTCTCCGGAGCCACAATCGGATTGTTCCTGATAAAATTTGAGCCTTATCGGTTGGACCGCTGGCTAATATTTTTACACCCGGACACAGATCCTTTGGGTAAGGGGTTTCAACTGCGCCAATCCTTAATTTCCATGGGATCTGGCGGAGTTTTTGGACGAGGACTGGGCATGTCAACTCAGAAATTCGGATTTTTACCGCAAGCTATGACAGACTCCATTTTTGCCATTATAGGTGAAGAAATGGGCGCAATAGGAAGCATCGCATTAATTATCGCCTTTATTCTGTTTTTCTGGCTGGGGATAAAAGTGGCAAAAAATTGCACCGATAGGTTTTCTAAAATGGCTGCAATTGGAATTACTTTTTGGATAACCTTTCAGGCGTTTATAAATTTCGCGTCGGTTATCGGAATGTTCCCGCTAACAGGAATTCCTTTGCCATTCTTTTCTTACGGGGGTTCCCACCTTGTAGTTGAATTAATGGCAATCGGACTATTATTAAACATTTCAAAAAATTCATCTGCCTAAAAACATGTTTTTAAATAACTTTTTTCACGGGCGCAAAAATAATCAAAGATAACTTTATATATGAAAATATTATTTACTGGCGGAGGGACGGGCGGACACGTTTACCCCTTGGTCGCCATTGCGCGGGAAATCAGAAGAATTTATCCTAAAAAAGACCTAACTTTGTATTATGCGGGACCAAAGGATGAGTTTGCGTCGGCCCTGCTTTCACATGAGGATTTTATTATAAAGACAATAGTTTCAGGAAAAATACGAAGATACTTTGACTGGCGCAATATTGTTGATATTTTATTTAAGATTCCTTTCGGCGTAATCCAAAGTTTTTTTCTGTTGCTTTTTATGCGTCCAGATTTGGTTTTTACAAAAGGGGGCTCCGGATCTATCGCAGCCGCATATGCGGCCAGAATATTGAAAATCCCCGTGTTCTTGCACGAATCAGATGTTGTGCCAGGACTTTCAAATCAAACTGTCGCAAAGTGGGCAAAGAAAATTTTCGTTTCTTTTCCTAAGACAGAATATTTTGACCCGTCAAAAACTATTTTGGTAGGAAACCCAATAAGAAAAGAGTTGCTTGAAGGAGATAAAGAAAAAGCCGTAGAATTATTTAATTTAACACTTTCAAAGCCCATTTTATTAGTAGTGGGCGGATCTCAGGGAGCTGAAGCCATAAACGATTTTATTTTAAACATATTTAATCACCTTCTCAGAGAATACGAGGTAATTCATATTACTGGAAACAAGGACGCTAAAGAGGTGGCAGCCGAGGCCTTAGTTGTAGAAGAAAAAGATTTGGAGAGGTATTATCATGAGGTTGGATTTTTAAATGAGGAAAAAATGAAGCACGCATACAAGGCCGCCGATTTAATAATATCGCGCTCTGGATCTGGTTCAATTTTTGAGATTGCAGCAAACGGTAAGCCAAGCATATTAATTCCATTGCCCCTAGCTGCCAATGACCACCAATCAAAAAACGCTTTTGCTTATGCGCAGACGGGAGCCGCAATGGTAATGGAACAGCAAAACCTGACTCCAAACTTTTTTATGGAGAATGTTCAACTTTTGCTCTTAGACCAGGAAAAAATTAATAAAATGAAAAAAGCTGCTTTAGATTTCGCTAAACCGCTTGCAGCCAGAGGAATTGCCCGCGAGATTCTGGAATTTTTGATGCTAGACTTTGGCGGTAAATAATTATATATGGTAAAAAAAATTGAAAAAAGGAAAATA
>Ga0209542_10000630_pt1 | contig 84471 bp, 75 predicted proteins | sample RifCSPhighO2_01_FD_184028 | JGI IMG/M metagenome (GOLD analysis project Ga0209542, IMG submission 184028) | Soil microbial communities from Rifle, Colorado - Rifle CSP2_plank highO2_0.1 (SPAdes) (version 2) | ecosystem: Environmental > Terrestrial > Deep subsurface > Rock core/Sediment ...
AGACTGTCCAGTCGGTGGATGACAGCTTGCCGTTGGCTCCGGTACCGGCAAATGGAAGATTGAATGTGTGGATGTTTGTGTCAGATGTAATGGTGAAGTCTGTGCCCGCTGTGCCTGTGGCAAAGGTCTGGGTGGCTCCTGTCTGGCCAGTGGAGTATGTGCCTCCCAGGGTGGTGATGGCTGAAGACAGATAGTCTGTACCGGCTACAGCTGCCAACAGAGCTCCGTTGGAGGCAGTCTTTAGGAGAGAGGAGCTGATGCCTGTTATGGCTAGAGAGCTGGTGGTGGCTGAGGTGGTGGTTGATCTAGAGACATTATCAATAGTTCCACCATCAACGTTTTTTGCAGTAAATGCGGCCGGTACTGCTCCAAGAATTTTTCTCGGTGCCATTTCCCCGTCCCATGATGGCGCCCCCCCTGAACCTCCGACTTCAACCCCCAGATAAAGAGTTTGATTGAAATCAATGCTAGTGAGAGCCGTAGAACTTCCGAGCATTATGCTAAACAACCCGTTTGTAACAGTCGCACGATCGCCCAATGCTGTGCTCCTATCTTCATTCCAAATCGCCACTCCTCCGGTAAGCGACGTGTAAAGAGCAAATCTCATATGATAGGTTCCGTTTGCCACCGCAGCGCCGGCTATGTTGGTGAGTTTGCCTTGGTAATTTATTTGTTGATTAAAGGCAGCTTCTGCGATATTTGTTTGTATTAAAATAAACGGCAAGTCAAAAACTCCCGGAGCTGTCAGCACCGTTACAATTACAAGAATTATTGAAAGTGTTTTTTTTATCAAGTCCATACAGAGTTATGGATTTGTTTTGCGCCTATTTTTTTTGAAGACAAGATACAAGGCAATAGTCAGAAAGATAATTATCAGGAACAGGATAAACAGAAAGTTTTGCATTACGAATCGGGGGACGGAGTGGAAAAGTGAATCACCTGAGTAGGCGCTAGCGAACGTTGCGGCTAACGCACCATCTATTTTCTTCAGACCCTGATTCTTATAATCAATGACGTCGATGCGGGTCTCATACAATCCTGAGCGTCTCAGAGACCCAATAGTCGCTTCATAGGCAGTCTTATCGTCATTGACGCGCAGTAGAAACGAGAAGACTTGGTCTTTATTGTCTGGATTAATGAGCGTTACAATGATGGCCTTAAGAATTTCTGGTACTTTTTCATATCTGAGAGCAACGGTCAGATCTTTTTCCCCATCCATAACCACCGTGTCATTTGGAAGGGTATTCAGTCTCCTGCCTTCTTGTATAAATTCAAAGTCTGAAAATGACAAAGATTGAATTTGGGGATGAACAACTGGAGCTTTCGGCAATTCAGGAAGAGGACCTCCTTCCACTGGTTCTCCAGGAATCTGAATCCTACCTCTCACAATTGCACCTGAAGAAAAGTTTCCGAAATTGTCTTTCACGAAGACTGTGTAGAAGTAATCTTTGCCAGATTCAACATCATAATCAGTAAATGATCCGGCCAGTCCTTCAAAGATTATCTGCCCATCGTCCGGACCTGTAGGAAAGAAGAACGGTGACTTTACAATCCTTACACTGTCAAATCCGCTGAATACAGGGTTGTCCCAATCGAGAGATATGGTTTCCGCGTTGGATATTGTCTTGAGGTTTAGGACGTTCGGTATTCCTTCTTTCAGAGGAAAGGTTTCGAACGAACCATCTTGGGACAACTTCCTGCCTAGGGAATCTTCAACGGTAATGCGAAATAGATATTCCGTGCCGGCAGATAAACCAGAAATCAACACTTGCCTGGAACCGACAAAAGAAGAATCCGACAAAACGCCTGAGTTAAGGAGGGAACCCTCTCCCCATTCCAAAACAAATTTCGACAGGGGAATCGTCTTCCAAGCAACAACCGCATTTTCGTAAGCGGGAAACACGGACAAGTCATAAATTCTTAAGGCAACGAATTGGCCGCTTCCGCCACCAGCCCCACTTGGCGTTGTAGAAACTGCAGAAGTAGTAGCGGTTGAAGTTGCAGATCTACCAGAATCATTGAACGCCGCATCAACCGCAGAAACAGTGTAAGAGTACGCTGTTTGGGCCGACAACCCAGTATCAGAATAAGAAGTCAGTGTTGATGTTGCCAAGAATAAATTGTCACGAAACACACGATATGCGGTAACAGCAACGTCATCGGTAGAGGCATTCCACGATAGATCAATTTGAGATGAGGACACGGCAGTAGCTAGAAGTCCCGTTGGTACTGAAGGAGGGGTTATGTCCGCGGCAGTAACAGTTAGACTGATGTTGAACTGGTCCTCAAGCGCATTGACGGAAGAGAAACTGAATATACAGGCAAACATCGCAAAGATTAGCGCAAATACTGCAAGATATTTTAACGATGATGCCATTTGTTAGAGAGCAACGGCGGTTAATGTCGTGGTCGCCGTATAAGTTCCCGCCGGCTGGCTGTTCGAACTGCCAGATTCGGCACGAAACTTTAGTGTGGTCTGGGTTCCCGATGGATGGTTTGGCAGAGCACTTTGGGAAATAAGTTCATTTGACGTTGAGAGAGTATTCCAACAGCTATCCGGCGTTTCCAATGCTCCGATGTTGCAACCGACTCCGTTGTCAAGATATTCCTGAACTATGTTGCTTCCTTCCGGAGAAAATGCGAACTCCGCCGCTGAAGCGGCAACAGAAAATGTGAAATCAGGATTCGCACCAGCCGGTATATAGTCGGCAAAAGAGTTGGCGCCAGATACAAGAGCAGGAGAAGAACTGGCTTTTATATAAAGCGCGTAGCCAGTTGAGTTATCCGTTGTCACTGTCACAGACGTTGAACCGTCAGCCGTGCCTCCTGTCGTTCCGTCAATGGAGGGAGACAGAGTGACGTCAGCTGCTGCAGATATAGCCAGATATACCTCATGCATTTGCTGATAACCTGCTTTGAGTTTATAGCTTGAGCTTTCTCCGGGACCGGTGGCAATTTCCCCAAATGTGCTTTCTTGGATGTAGTTGGTTGATGAGGACAACCCACCGCCAAAATTTAGAGAATCAGACTGGATCGAATAACTGCCGCTAGACATTACTTGCGCAAAGACCAAGTTGCCAACAACTAACAAGCAACAGAGAACAACCAGTGATAATACTTTTCCCATATACTAAGCGCCCATTTTGAACCGAGACATCAATGCCCAGACACCAAAGAAAAGAATTAATACAACAAGAAGCCCAATCTCCGGTGGAATCATCGTGAGAGACACTTCTTTCTCATCAACAACATCATCGTATCCGCGGTTGAGGAATATTTTTGCTTTATAAAGACCAAATAATTCTTCACCCGAATAAATCACGTCCCTACTTCTTTGAGATTGCGGAAGAACAAACCATGGATCAATTTCAACATTGGCTATAGTTTTGCCAAATATACTTTTGATTTCTATAAATCCATAGGGATTTAGATGCACATTTCCATTATTTTCATAAAGTACCCCAAATCTCACCTGTCTGGATTTGTCTCTGCTAGAGACAGAGAAATTGAGAAGTTCTCCGCTTTTTACTGTACTGCCAGAAACTGTGGCAAAAACTAAAACTCCAGCACGCGATATTGTGACCGCCTTAGAATTAGAAGAGGTATCTTCACCTGACTGTGAATTATCGGAGATGATAGAAACAAGTACACTAGCAAACTTTCCCCCAGGTTCACTATCTGCTGGAACAGAAAATGAAACCGGAATCTTTGCACGCTCACCGTTCTTTAACGCAAAACTGCGTTCTTGCACAAAGATGAAATCTTTTAGCGTCCACTGGCTTTTCTCTTCTCCTAATAATTTTACGGTCTGGTTAGAATCCTCACCATCCGTGAAGTCTTCAATTTCAATCCGAAAATTCTGATCTCTGCCCGTTCTGTTTTGTACAGTAAAATTAAAAGTCTTGGCCTCTCCTGGATTTATATCAATTTCAATCTTGGCAGGACCGATCAATATGTCTCCAGAATTTTCCGTATCAGGTACAAACTCTGTAAAATAAGCCAGAGCGTACGAACTTGTGGAGAATACTGCCAATACGGTTACCACACACACAACTAAGCCTACTAGGCAAGACTTCTTGATTCTTTGTATTCTTTTCAATGAACTGTTCATTTTGGCTTGTAATATCGACCTTCATGGGATTGATACTCCCATGCCCGAATGCTCCTGCGAGAGCACTCAGGCACAAAAACATCAATTTCCTACGGGCACCAGAACATAAATATATTCATCACCGGACACTTCCTTAAACACGGGCTGAATAATCCCGCTGGTTCCGGATCCATCTGGCCTTACAATAACCTCATCTGAAAATGATTCTTTAATAGATTCAATCGTCTTCTCAACCTCAGTTTTGTCTTCTGGAGCAGATATGACCACCATACCCTTAGAAACTGGCACTGGAACATTTGGATTAGCAACTTCTGTGACTTTATCTACGCCCGTATTAGAATCATCATTAAACACCAGAACAGAAAACGACTTGGTTGTTAAACCGTTGATCGTTCGATAAAAAGATAGCGCGAGATTGCCAAATGATCTTGTCAGAAAATTGCTAAAAGATTCTGCCGTTCCTGTTTTTGATTGCGCTAGAAATCTTGACGACAAATCATCCCTCATTGATAACATCGTGCCTATTGATTTAAACTGGAAATTCAAAAACATTGACCCGATAATCAAAATCATTAGTGCAAATGTGAAAGTCAATTTTCTATTGAGACTTGCATGACTAGCTGTCTTCGGTGGCATGAAGGGACTCGGAATTTTACGAATATCAAGAACCTCCTGTCTTTCATCCTCTTTTTTATCTTCGAGAATCCTAAAAGGTACAGCATAAACCTCCGGCTCTTCCGGTTTATATTCCTCGGTAACTAGAATCGATGCAACTGTATCTTGATTCCGATCCTGGTTTAGAAGGGGAATCAGGGGCGAGTCATCGCTCTCATAATTTATTACCGAATTTATAACAGAAAGTTTATCTGGCTTTAAAGCCGTGACGTGCTCAGTCGTCTCGTATTTCTTGCCGTCTTTTTTTTCAATATCAATTCCGTCGTATTCAGTCTGTAACCCAACCTCGCCCTTTTTCAGGAGTGGCTGGCCTCTTTTTCTCTTTACATTCGCCGGTTCATTTTGAAGTGTCTCTTTATACCAAAGGATGGAGTCTAAAGAAACATACCAGGAACGTCCAACCATTCTGGAATCAATTTTGTTAGCTCGGCAAAGTTCACCAATATAGTCGTTAGCATAGCCACTTATTTGAGCAGCTCGTTTAGACGAGATATACTTTTTATCTTCAAAAAACAGATCACCGTTCATTGTGAATAATTATAGTTTGCAAACTATAAATTTAAGTAAAAATGTGTGGATAGTAAAAAACTACTTTCTTCTAAAAAACACTGCAAATAAGGTCATTTTTTGAAAACGTTTACTAAAAATTAATTGATTAATTTAATAAAAGATATACGATAAAATATATGATAAAAGAATAATAAACTATAAGAGTAATCCTACGCAGAAGACTTTAAATAAACACCCAAAACATTAATATTTATTATTACATACTACTACATTTGCAATATACATTATTAAGGTTTATAATGGTTATATTATGGAAAATATAAAATACATAACTATAAAAGAAGCGGCGTATATTCTTGGAGTTTCTCCTTTAACGCTCCGTAATTGGGACAAAAATGGTAAGTTCCCCGCTCAAAGACACCCCATGAACAATTACAGAGTCTATAAAATTGAGAATTTGCTTGGTATTATTGAAGACATAGAGAGAGGCAGTGAATTTCAGAGTAATGCTAGAAGAAAAATGAAAAAGCTTGAAATCAAACACGTTTCTGATAGTGAACATGACGTGTAATTTCTACTATTTGTTTGAAAAGTTAAAATGTCTTTAATTTAATATGCAATCTCGGCTAATCGAGATACTGAAACAACTAAATTTATGGCAACTGACACGGTAAAGATCTACATAATTCATGGATGGGATGGCAGTCCTGAAGAACCTATGCTCGACTGGCTCAAAAAATCAATACAGAAGACAGGTGTTGAAGTTCTCTCACCGCATATGCCAAATCCCGAAAAACCGACCATAACAGCTTGGACCTCCCTTCTAGAGGAAATAGTAGACGATAGCAGACCTTGCATATTTATAGGCCACAGTATTGGTTGTCAGACAATTCTCCGTTTCATTGAAAAAACAAAAAAGTGTTCTAGGATCCTTGGAATTGTGCTGATTGCTCCGTGGATGACACTGACTGAACAAACCTTAATTGAAAAAGAGACTAGGAAGATTGCTGAGCCATGGATGGAAGATCCCATTGACTTTGAAAAAGTACGAACAAAAGTAAAAGCAGCTGTAGCAATATTTTCCGACAATGACCCATATATCTTATTGGATCAGGCAGATTTATTTAAAAATGAATTGGGAGCGAAGATAATTATAGAACATAATAAATATCATTTTGATCCGATTAATAAAATTGACAGACTAGAATCCGCCTTGTCGGAGGCCTTAAGTTTAATTTCTAGAAATAAAAACTGGGAGAAAAAACTATAGTAGTGACTTCTCAAGAGACCGCTTCAAAGATTCTGGATCCAGCGAACCTTTAGAGAGTTTCATGCCCTGCCCTATTAGAAACTGAAGTGCTGAAATCTTGCCATTTTTATAATCGGAGACTACCGACGGATTATCGGCTATCACTTTTTCAGTAACATCTTTCAGTAAATTTTCGTCCTGTTTGAGAAGAAGATTGCTTTCGGTAGCCAAGACATCCGCCCTATTCCCCGTTTCATACATAAGCCCAAGGATATCCTTAGCACCTCTTGATGATATTTTCTTATTGTCTATTAACTCCAGGAGCTCTACAAAGTTTCTAGGTGGAATTTGACTAATGACATTTTCAGATTTTTCTTCAAACGAACTTATGCTGGCATCTGATTTTATGAGCCCGAATATGTCCGAAGTGATATAGTTGGCAGCTGTTTGAAACAGCTTGTCTCTGCCGCCTAGAAGGTTAACAACCTGATCGAAATAATTTCCCCAAGTTAACCAACCAACAAAAACTTCCGCATCATCGCTTTTTATACCAAGGTTAAAATAACTTTGTCTTTTTTGCCAAGGAAGCTTTGGGAGAGATTGCTTGAGAGCATTAATATTAAATTCCGGTATTTTAGAAATATAAAGTTTTGGTAGATCGGGTTCCGGAAAATACCGATAGTCGTGAGAATACTCTTTGGTTCTCTGAGAGAAGGTTGTTTCTTTTGTTTCGTCCCAACCTCTGGTTTCTTGCTCTACCTTCTCACCTTTTTCTAAAAGAGTCGCGTGCCTGTCTATTTCATAGCCTATCGCTCTCTCAACAGATTTGAACGAATTTAAGTTTTTTACTTCTACTTTGGTACCGAAAGAATCGTCCGGGCTGACAGAAACATTGGCTTCTACACGCATCTCTCCCTTTTCCATTTGGGCATCCCCGACGCCCAGATATTGAAGTAGAAGCTTTAATTCTTTGGCGAAATTGGAGGCCTCTTCGGCGGTCCTAATTGTCGGCTCAGTAACCAATTCCATAAGCGGAATACCAGCTCGATTAAAATCAATCAAGCTAGAGTCATGGGTATGGATTGATTTTGCCGTATCTTCTTCAAGGTGAATTCTAGTCAACTTAACACCGTTTATTGAACCACCTTTGATCAATGGAAATTTGTACTGACTAATCTGATACCCTTTTGGTATATCAGGGTAGAAGTAGTTTTTCCTGTCAAATTCAGTGAAATCCGCGACTTCACCATCAACGGCCACACCGACTCGCAGAACTTGCCGAACCGCTTCTTTATTTATTGTCGGTAAAGCTCCCGGAAAACCCATACATATTGGACAGATGTTTACATTTGGTCTTTTTTCCTCCGTATCATTTTTAGAATCGCAAAACATCTTGGTTTGCGTTTTGAGCTCGGCGTGTATTTCCAAGCCGATAGTCGGCTTATATTTCTCTCTGCCAGTCATTATATATGAAGATAGACTACTCGGAGATCGCCTTATTCGCAAGTGCTATTGCGCCCTCCTTGCTTCCAACACCGGCGACAAATCTTCCATTGTGACAAAAAATAGTGTCAGGAACCCCGGATACCGCTGCCAGCTCTTCTCCCCTTTTACCTGCCCAACTTTCAGGCATTGGCTTCCTTAGCTTATATGAATGCACGTCATCCCTTGTCGCCTGAAGCTTCCAAGTTCCGTCTTGAGGATTAGGTCTGACTACGTACAAAACTTCGGGTATATTTGCAACAAGTTCGCCCCAGCTATAATTTCTGTCTAACACAAGGAGTCTTTTGTCAACTGCATTCTTGTAAGTTTCTTCAATATATTTCTTCCCTTCTTCAAAATCTTCCGCTTGTTTAATTTCACGTTGTAGCACCTTCTTAACAAAATCCAGTACGGTGCGAAAGTTTTGGTCTAATTCCGAATCATCTTCTCTCCACGTCGGATGGAAGGAAGAGACAATTGATTGGATTAGATACGGCTCTAGATTATCGCTGTAGGCCTTGTACAAATCCACACCGTTATCCATAGCGTCAATGGGCTGAACAAGTTTTTCATCAATATGTTCAAAAACTTTTCTGGAGGATACGAGGCGATCTCCAAAGTGCTTCCATATAAGCCCGAAAGAGGCATATGGAACTCCGTTTCCCCTGCAGCCAGCGCCACCTTCTTGGTGATGGTCAAAACGATTTTTAGCCGGGTTATACTCATCTCCAACATCCAAAACAATGTCAGCTTTAGCGATTACCATTCTATCTCTTGTTCTTGCGATTTTGACGTCCGGAAATACCAAAAGCAACACTGCACATCCGAAGATCTCGTCACTATGAAAACGGGCATTGTGAGTAACAATATTAACCACCTATATAACTTATACAACTTATCGAACTTATTCAACCTCTTGCTTAACTTGAAATTTTCTAAGCTACATCATGAAGGGGATAACAGACCGTACAAATGCCCAATTTTTCCAGTTTTTCCAGATAATCTATGACTGTCGTTATGAATTCAGCATGACTCCAAGCTAGAGGAGATACAGACAACTGTTCACCAGTATACGGATGAAGCTGTTCAGACATTGAACCGGATTTCATCGCATATTTGCAAACCCACTTTAACTCTTCGTTTATGCTTCGCAGACTTGCCTCATTTTCGCCCAAAGCAATTTTGTACTGCAAAATCCAAAGATAAGTTATAAACCATGGATTGCCCGGAACATCTGAGGAGACTTCATAGTAACGGTCGCCAAGATATCTCGCACAACCGCCAATTGGAATTGGCTTTGATAATTTTTCCAAAACAACATTAAAAGCCTCCTTCAGTCTGTCATCATTAGGAGACAGTACTCCGAATTTGAAAATACCATAAAAGCTACTGGCGTCTATCGTTGCGTCACGAGTTATCTTCCCGTCTTCAACGGTAATGAGCTTGAAAAAGAAGCCAGTTTCTTTATTATACAAATATTCCAATATTGCTTTGCGTATTTCTTCCGCTTCTTGTTCGTAAAAAACCCTCTCCTCCTCTTTGCCGAGCATGCCGGCAAAACTAGCGGCAGAGCGCAGCGCTCCATACACGGAAGCGGCAGTAAAAGTTGATATGCCATTTTTCTCTTCCCACAGATCATAGCTTACGTAGGGCAGGTTTGTGGTGAATCCCTCGCGGTAACGAGTCATAAAATCGGCACTTCTCTTAATAAAAGAGTTGTAGATACTTTCTATGAATTCCAAATCTTTGCTTTTCTTATAATGTTCCCACAGACTGCACAAGAGCACCGCTGTTTCATCTTCTTGTATTGCCAACTGACTTTTGCCGTTTTTTATCCACGGATGCCATGAACTGCCGAAAGATTTGTCTGGTTGATATTTGTGGAGCAAGTATCCGTCTTCGGTCAAAACTTGATTACAAAAATCATAAAATCTGTGCGAGATATCAAAATAACCGGCACGATCAAGAGCAGAGGCGACAAAAGCGCCATCCCTAGGCCAGACATAAGCATAAGTGTCGCGGCCATATCTGAAATTATCCGAGTCGCCAGAAGCAAGAATGCCTCCGTTGTTATCGCAGTGGGTACGAATGATAAGAAGAGATTTTTTGAATTGGGACACAACCGAATCGTCAAGACCGTAGAAAGTAAATTTGTATTTATTTACCCAAGCTTTCCAAAAATCCTGTGTGGTTTCCAAAAGATGATCCGGTCCTTTGGCCAGAATATACGATTGCAAGCCAGAAACTTCGCGGAAGGTTTCTCCTACTGCCACCCAATAATTCACACTAGTTTCTTGGGAAGCTTCTATGTTCAAATAAAAACCTAGGGTTGAATCCACTGAACCGTGTTCTATTGGATTCTTTGACAACAGACCGTCTTCGGCATCTTTCCAAGTCCCTTCCTTGCCTTCAATCTTGAATATACCTGCGCTATAGTCGTCAAAAAACTTATCACCGTGCTGACCACCAACAAGAAAGACCCGCCGGCCTTTGTAGTGTATGAGTGCATTAACAGTAGGGTTGAAGTAGACAGTATCTGCGTGGCTGGTCTCCGATATTTGAAACTGCTGATTGAAAAATACCCTGATTTCCCTTTTTTTATCTCCAAGATTTTTAACTTTGGCATTTCTAAGAAAGATATTCTTTTCGTTATATACAATGTCCAAAAACTCAATCGCGACCTTCAGTTTCTCGTTTTTCGCTTTTATCGATGCGGCCATCGTCTCGTTCACATAACCAATCTCTATATCCCATCCACCGCCACTGCCAAACCAGCTAAGTTCTCCGTCAACCCACACTCCTATCTTGTGTGTGTTGCCCGAACCGACATGATTTTCAAGTCCAGCATAAGGAAAATAGAAATCACGCAAGAGACCATTGCGATCAAAGCCAACTAATATGTTGCCATTACCTAATACTATAGACCGTGACATAATCTCTAAATTGCCATTCCAAGCAATTCGTTTTTTCTTGTATCATCTCTTTTCCGAATGGTAACTCTGTATTCGTGTTTTTTATCCGCTTCCTTTATCCTCAATTTCAAATCATTCAAGACGTTCATATAGGATATAAAAGCCTCGTAAGGGGAATTGTAAGGATTAAAGTACTTATGCACATCGCCGTCTGCAAACCACTTTGTGCACATATAATAAAAATGATCCGACGTTTGAAGACGCCTCCAGTCTTCGGCAAGCTCTTCATCCCCTGACGCATACACGGGCCTCTCTAGGTCATATATAGCCTTTAGGGCGTTTTCTTGCATTTCGTTTGAACGCCAGGCGGAAAGGTCTCGCTCAATATCCGCCCAAGAAACAAAGTGCGGCACATTAAGTTCTGCCACCGGCTTAAATCGATCCGCCGCTTCGCTCGGAGTAACAAAATCATTGTCCGGATTTTTAAACACCTCGTAAGGCAGAGCTTCAAGAAAATTGAATATGCCAGTATCTTCCCATTGATGCTCACCAAAAGTTTCATAATCCATAAACAGATTTATAATCTGCCCAGCCCCATTATGGCCGCTAATCCAATTTGCGAATTTCTCGGCAGTTAGAGGAAACTCAGACCAGTCTCTGCTGCCAAATCGGAAAGCTATATCATCGGAAAGTTTGTAATTTTTCAAAAGCAGAGAAATGTTTCTGGAACCTTCCGGTTTATATACAAAATTCGGGCTTCGCCAATCTAGAATATGATCAGCGCCTTCAGCCAAAATAGCTTTGAACCCCAAATCTTCCGCCTCCTTGGCGACATCGTTGTTATAAATCAATTCGGTATTTCTGAAAACTTCTGGGATAAGTCCGAACAAGTCTTTGATTCTTTTTTGGTGTTTTTTTACTTGTTCCCGGAATTCGCCCTTTGAATACAAAAATGCCAAAGAATGATAATAGGTTTCATTGAGAAATTCTACTTGGCCGGTATTCGCCAAATCGCAAAAGGATTTCAGCACTTCCGGCTCATTCTGCTCCAGTTGGTCAAGAAAAACCCCAGACAAGGAGTAACTGACTTTAAAATTTGGATATCTATTGAGAAGACCGAGAATTTTTCTATTTGCCGGCAGATAGCATTTGCCTGATACTTTTTTTAGTATTTTCCTGTTGTTTAAGTTACTGTCACTATTGTCATTGAAATATTGCCTGTCCAAGCCAATATCAAATATCCTGTAGCGCTTCACGCGCATCGGCTGATGCACTTGAAAATAGAAACATACAGAGGGCATTTGGCTTTATGATACCACAGGCCTCAATAATTCAGTGTACATATCTATGCATTTTTTGGCTGCCTCCCGCCAGTTTATGGATTTAATCTGTATGGCGGAATTGTTACCCAATGTATTTTTCAAAGATTGGTTTTCCAATACTGATATTACCTTGTCAGCCATATCGTCAACATCCCAGAAGTCGGAAACCAGGGAGTGGGTGAGCACCTCCTTGACACCTGACACTTTGGATATGATCGCTGGAACACCATGTAGTGCAGCTTCAAGCGGAGTAATGCCGAACGGTTCTGAAACAGACGGCATCACATACACGTCCGAGGCGGCATACACGGTATCAAGGTCCCCCCCTCTCAAAAAACCGGTGAAAATGAAGCGATCAGAGAGACCCCTGCGATTCACTTCCCTTATCATCTGACCCTCCATATCTCCAGATCCCGCAACGACAAAATACACATCTTCGTAATATTGTCTGACTTTTTCCGCCATTTTGACAAAGTAATCCGGACCTTTCTGTAGAGTTATGCGGCCGACAAACAAAACTATTTTTTTGCCGTCTTCTTTCAGGCGTTTGATGAAAGTCGGGGTGTTGGTTTCGGTAACATAATCTTCTTCATTTATCCCATTATGAACAACTCTAATTTTTCTAGGGTCAATACCGTATTTATCTATTACAAGATCTTTTATATATTGAGATATTGCCACAACTCTATCAGCCTTCTGCATGCCTTCCCTTTCTATATCATAGACAAATTGATTTATTTTACCGTTTCCAGTCCTGTCAAACTCTGTCGCATGCACATGAACCACGAGGGGTTTGCCGGAAACCCTCTTGGCCTCTACGCCAGACAGGAACGAAAGCCAGTCGTGCGCGTGTATGACGTCAAATGTTTCCTCTCTCGCTATATCACCGGACAGCTTGGCATATCTTAAAACCTCTTCCATCAGCGAGTGGCCATAAAGGCCCCCCCTGCCTCTTTTCTTCCTATATTCTTCTGATGTTATATAGGGCGTTAAGAGAGTATTCACCCCGCGCATTGAGATATTGTTATCAGCAAATAGAATTCTGTACTTGTCACTTGAAATATCATGACTGTTGGGCAACACGAACACCAAATCAACCCCGAGGTCAGCAAGCGATCTGGACAAGCCCCAGCATGCGACTCCCAATCCTCCGCTGTTGAATGGTGGTAATTCCCACCCAAACATCAATACTTTCATTATTGTTTAAGTACATGCGCGTAATGGCTCCACGCAAAACTATGCCGCTACTACGCGATGTGCCACCATTATATTACAAATAGCCGATTTTTTTATTATTTTATGGGGAAAATTACTTGTTTTCGCTCTTGCTCTCAAACATCAATGGATATAAGTCAAAAAGAGTAAAAAGCAGGCTCAAAAGCACCGGTCCGACAATAAACCCTATGGGGCCAAAGACCGCTATGCCGCCTAGTACAGACACAAGTATTAAAAATGGATGGATATTCACCCCCTTTTTGATGATTATAGGACCTAAGAGATTATCCACTAGACCAATAACGGCAACACCCCAAACTGCCAAGCCCAAGGCCGGAAGAGTGTGGCCAGAAAGAATTAGAAACAAAATACCGGGGGCAGTAACTAGCGCCGTGCCGACAGTTGGTATCAAAGAGGCAAGAGCCGCCACGAAACCCCAAATAACTGGACTGGGGACCCCAAAGATAAGAAATCCCAGGCCGGTAAATAGTCCCTGGACAATGGCAATCACCAGATATCCGCGAATGACGGAATTTATCGCATTGCCTATTCGAGCTATTATCTTTTTGTCGTATGAATCATCGAGCGGACTAATTGACATCAAGGAAGATAGAAACTTTGAGCCATCTCGAAGAAAATAAAAAATTGCTAGAAGCATCAGAAATAGACCAAATAGAATTTTCAAGAATTTAGAAAAGATTATGGAGAAATGATCTATAACCCACGATAGTCCTTGAGTCACGAAATTTTGGATATCAAGATTCAAGCTGCTAACAGAAAAATTAGGAATAATTTTTGCCGCGTACTGTTCAACTTGAGAGATAACAGACGATACAGAATCGCCATTTTCAGTCGCGCCCAAAACACTAACATATAAATTACTGGCTTCAGTAAGCAGAACCGACGTAAAAAACATAGTCGGACCCAAAATTACAATCAAGATAATTACCACAGAAAGCAGGGCGGCTAAAGTATTTTTGCCGTTCAGCCAGATTAATATTCGGCGGTGCAGAGGAAAAAATACAATTGAAAAGACCATGGCCAGAAAAAGAACCGACAGGTAAGGCAGAAAGACCATTACGTTCAATGACAAAACCCCGACGGCTATAAGAAAAAAGAATCCTATTCTAACTCTCTCGTTTGTCATAATTTTAACTTCTGTCTTCTATATAAGACCCATAATAACCCAAAAAGAAGGAGAATTGCCAGTCCTAAATTTTCAAATTTGCCGATTGGTCCGGCATAGGCGGTATAAATACTTCCGGCTTGCCAGCCTAAAACACCCAGAAAGGCAGAACGGATTACTGTACCGAGAAATGTAGCGCCAATGTAACTCCTGACGGGCGTGTGCAATATCCCGCATACGGCGGCTATTACAACGCTTGGCACGATTGGAACAGCCCGCACTATAAATACGGTAATTTCATCTCTTGAACCCTTGCCTACCCTTTCCCTGAAGGAATCTATGGCTGGTTTAGAAATACCCAGCCACTTGCCGAATTTATCTATAAAAGGGTCTCCGAATCTCCTGACAACCCAATAGATTACGAGCGAACCTAAGGTTATTCCAAGAGATATCGGCAACACTACGTTGTTGACGAGTCTCAACGCCAAGCCAAAAGACCAGTCGCCCGAAAGAAAGAAGAAGCCGGCTGATAGCGTAATAATTGCGGAAGGAATCGGCGCTACTATCTCCTCTATTATCGCAGCCAGGAAAACCCCGAAGGGGCCTAGGGGGATTAAATATTCCTGAACAAATAAAATAACGCTTTCAATCACGAATCAAGTATATCATCGCTGCCACCATAATTAAGTCATGCCCTACGGTAGTTCTGTCACTTATCCAGTGACCCGAAGGAACTTTTTTGGCCATATTACTAGGAGATAAGCACTGGAATTCAACACATTATTTAACCAAGCGAATCTTAGCGCTTCTTCTTTAATTTTATGGCTTTTTCCGTCTGTCGGATCATTGTAGTAGAAGAAACCACTTTTCCATTTGCTTATTACTATAAAGTGTCCCGCTTTAGTTGATTTTTCGTCATAGAGTAAAGAAGATCTAACGGCTACTATCACTGGCACTTTTTTATTAAGGTATTTCAATATGTCATCTATGTTCGGTTTCTTAATTTTCGCTCTGTTAAAGGCGAGTTTCTTATTATACGACAAACATTCTATTTCGAATCCGAGCTTCTCGGCCGCATCTGCAAGTTTTATTGTTTTAAGACCATATTTTTTTATACCGCCAGTAAGTTTTGAGAGTTCTTTTTCTTGGATATCTTCACCAAAGTATGCCAACGTCATTCTCAAGGCCGTTAAACCACACATATTTATTCTTTTCTGCTTAAATCGCGGAACATTCATAGATAGTACTTCTTTTTACGCTCCATGACATTTCTTGAATTTTTTTCCAGAACCGCCCCCCACATGCACGCATATGGGGGACTTTGCTTTTATCTCCTGTGGTGCGGGGCATTAACTAACCCGCAGTGTTTATATTTATATACTCTGCCTGTTTGGGAGTTTATTGCTCCGCACGGACAAGGGTCATTTCTGCCGACATTTTTATACTTACTGTCCTGCGAACCGGTTGATACATGGGTGTTCGTGAGTGTGGTCGCGCCTTCTTTCACCTCTTTCAATTCCTCGGTCTCTTTGGCAAAAGCGCTCTGACCTATGTGAGGAACGAGTTTTATTATCTCCTCCTTAATAGCCGCCTCCATTTGTTTGAACATATTTAGACCCTCCCGTTTATACTCTACTAAAGGATCCCTTTGACCATAAGCGCGCAAATTTACGCTACTTCTCATATAATCCATCGCTTCCAGGTGCTCAACCCAAAACAGATCGATTGTTTGAAGCGCGACCATTCTCGCCGCATTCATAAATGGCTCTCCCAGTTGCGCCTCCTTTTTTGCCACTATTTCTTTATTCTCCGGGTCAATTTCTTCAAATATGCTCGTTATGTATTCTCTGACATCATCAACCGACCCCAAAAGAAGTTTTCGTCTCCGCTCGTATACAACCCCTCTCTGAAAGTTTAGGACATCGTCATACTCCAATATGTGCTTCCTGGCATCAAAGTGGAAACCTTCTATTTTCTCTTGCGCTTTTTCCAGAGCGTTGGTAATCATTCTGTTTTCTATCGGCTGATCTTCAGGTATGCCAAACCGACCCATCATCTTCTTTATTGAGTCGGAGGCAAAGACACGCATCAAGCTGTCTTCCAGAGACACAAAAAATTGGGTTTCTCCGGAGTCGCCTTGTCGTCCCGAACGGCCTCGCAACTGGTTGTCAATTCTCCGTGCTTCGTGCCTCTCCGTACCCAAGACAAACAGACCGCCTAAGCTTTTTATCTCTTCATAATCCTCCTTAGCCGCTGGATTGCCGCCCAGCTTGATATCAACCCCTCTGCCGGCCATATTGGTCGCAATAGTTACAGAACCGCGTCTTCCGGCTTGGGCTATTATTTCCCCTTCCCTTTCATGGTTTTTTGCGTTTAAAATTTCGTGTTTAACTCCTTCTTTAATCAAATGCCTTGAGAGCAGCTCATTCTTCTCAATTGAGGCGGTGCCTATGAGTACCGGCTGACCTTTTTGGTTTAGTTCTTTCACTCTGGCTGAAACGGCTCTAAGCTTCCCCTGCTCTGTTTGAAAAATTAAATCGTTATGGTCGGTTCTGGCTATGGGCTGATTGGTCGGTATGACCACAACGTTCAAACCATAGACTTTGTAAAATTCTTCAGACGATGTCTCGGCAGTTCCGGTCATTCCCGCCAGTTTTTTATACATCCTGAAATAATTTTGGAATGTTATTGAGGCAAAGGTGCGCGATTCTTTCTGTATGGAAACCCCCTCTTTGGCCTCAATGGCCTGATGTAGCCCTTCGGACCAGCGGCGTCCCGGCTGGAGTCGGCCTGTAAATTCATCCACTATAACAACCTCATCGTCCTTCACCACATATTCCTTGTCCTTGCTGAATAAGGCCTTGGCCCTGACTGCCGTTTCCAAGTGATGGACATATTTCACACCCTTTTCCGTATAGATATTGTCAATTCCGAGCAGTTTCTCCGCCTTTTCAATACCGTCTTGAGTGAGAGTTATCGCCCGAAGTTTTTCATCAATCGTATATTCTTCTTCCTGATTTAGCTTGGTTGCGATTGAGGCAAATGTTTTATACAACCCTTCAGACTCTGAAGTCGGTGCAGAAATTATGAGCGGGGTTCGCGCCTCGTCTATCAGGATAGAATCTATTTCATCTACGATTGCAAAATTGTATCCTCTCTGGCGAAGCCGCCCTCGGTCGTACTCTATGTTGTCGCGCAGATAGTCAAAGCCAAATTCATTATTAGTGCCGTAAGTAATGTCGGCGTTATAAGCTTCTTGCCTGCTTATCGGCCGTAAGAATTCTTTTACAACCTTAAATCCACCAATTTCATCTCGCTCTTGGTCTTTTTCCAAATGCAGAGGGTCGTACAGAAAAGATGAATCGTGGTTGATGACCGCCACAGACAGGCCGAGCATATTGTAAATCTGCCCCATCCAAACGGCGTCTCTCCTTGAAAGATAATCATTAACCGTTACAACATGGACACCCCTTCCTTCAAGAGCATTTAGATAGACGGGCAGAGTCGCGACCAGAGTTTTGCCTTCTCCGGTCCTCATCTCGGCTATTTTTCCTTCGTGCAAGATGACACCGCCCATAAGTTGGACATCAAAATGCCTCTCGCCTAGAGTCCTGCGAGCCGCTTCTCTAACAATGGCAAAAGCTTCTGGCAGTAGGTCGCCTAAGGTACTGCCAGAATTGAGTCTTAACTTGAAGCTATCTGTCTTTTTTTTGATTTCATCATCCGACAGACTCTTCATCTCCGGCTCAAGTGAGTTTATGCGCAGGGCCAAAGACTCCAAGCGTCCAATCTCGGCGCTGTTTGAATCACCAAACATCTTTTTTAGGGAAAAAACGGCCATATATCGAATCAGGGGCACATTTTACCACAAAAAAACATAAACGTCGCGTCATTTTATGACGCGACGTTTATGTTTTTAAAGCTGTCCGAAAGATTAAATTCGGCGTCGTGAAGACTTGCGCTTTGCCGTCTTCTTCTTTGCTGCCTTTCTTTTTTTTGCTGCCATTTTATTCTTGCTTCCACACAGAGTGCGGAAGTTAGAAAATTATTTTTTAAGTTTTCAATAATTTGCATTTAAAAAATAAATGCAATTATTCGACCTAGAGTAATTATCATACAAGAGTGCGACACATACAACAACTTCTTGCGTTTTTATGTGGATAACTTAATAATATTTTTTTGCAAATGTTTTCGACAAAATACGAAAAATAAATTTGCAAAAAAAATTGCTCCGGAAATGCCGGGGTAATTTTTTCCTTCCAAGCGCGGTCAGCGGGGCTAGCTCCAAAACAAATGTCTTATGTGAGTGCGACCGCTGACCACGGCTGAAAGGAAAACAATTTCATCATACAGAAAGCAAAATCCAAAAACAAGAAAATCCCCCCACGTTGAGAGAAAAACCGCCACAGAAAGACCCAAAATGGCTGTATAACACAATATTCCCCAAAATACGCTAAGGGGGGCGAGAAACAGGCCTTTGGCGGTGGACGGCAAGCAATATATCAATAAAAACACGAACTCCGCCCTAAGGCGGAGCTCATGCAGACATTCGTTTTGTTTGGAGCCGGCCTAAACCGACACCCACCCCTCTAGTATAGCAAATCCAAGTTAAAAAGTCAAATGAAGCAGTGTGGATAATCTAGAAGCTCTTGCCCGCCAATATATCGTTGAGAAATGGTTCCAATTGGTCTTTGTATTCTGGATGCTTTTCAATAAACCCTCTCACAATCCCCGCAGAACTTAATCTCTGGCCCGCCCTTAGATATACTATGGCCAAAGAAATACTGCTTTGGACATCGTCAGGATTTAATCTGACTCTCTCGGTGAAAATCTGAATAAGCGTGGCATAGTCATTGCGGGCGATATACGGGCCTGCCAATCTATCATCGTTTATAAGTTGATTCGGAGGAACCTCGGAAAGTATTTCATTTGCCAGCTGATCTTTTTTAACATAGAGAGCGGCCAAACCGTAACCGATTCTAGCTTCAATAAATTCTGGCTCCAATTCAAAAGCGCGCTTAAAATATTCTAGAGATTTTTCATAATCTTTTGCGTCAATATAAATATTTCCGATTTCAAAAAGAATGGCCTGTTTTTTAGGAGATAATTCTAGGGCGCGATTCAGTTCTTTGAGAGCTGTTTCTGGAGATCCGGCCCTGTTTAAGAAAAGACCGTAGAACAGGTGCGGCCTAGCGTCATCTGGGTTTCCCTCAATTGATTTCTGGAACTTGTCAACAACAAGGGCCAAGTATCTTTGCTTTGTTTCGGTAGGTATATCGCTATTAATAAATGTTCCGACAGAGCTAGCCAGCTGTTCAAGAACCTCTTGGTCAGCGAAAGTACCGTAAGAAAAAGCTTTTTCATAAAGATCCAGAACCTTGTCCGAAGGCCCGTTGGTTCCAAGCTCTTTTAGGGTGCTGATTAGTGTTTGTGATGCCTTTATCGGTTTAATATTGGCAAAGTAAACAGAAAAGACTAAAGCAACAATCAGTACCGGACCAACAATCCTCTGAGCAGTCGGGCCAATAGACTTTGAGATTAAAGTTGGTTCTTCTGATGACTCATAGTGAACATAGGCGATCGTCAGGAAAAATAGTATATAACTTATGAGATTATCAAAGACAAAAATGTTATTGAAAAAGTAGGCCGCCAAAAGACCGGTGATAATGCTTTTTTCTGCATTCGGCAATTTGCTTTTTTTCCATAAAAGCCACACAACAGCAGCAAATAAAGACAGGTAACTAAGCGCACCGAGCAACCCACCAGCAACTAGCCAGTCTAAGACGGCATTGTGCGATCGGTCAAACCACTGTTCTTGGCTGTACATTCTCGGGTCATAGTTTTTATTAAATACATAGTTGAAACCCTCTTGCCCCCAGCCAAATATCGGCTTTTCTTTAAATCCCCTGAGTGCCATCGGCCAGACAAAATATCTGCCCTGGCTTTTAATCTCCGAAGTAGACAGCGACCCGAACCTCGCAAGAACCGGGCTGCTTTTTACAAATGCTGAATTCCTTACCGCAAAGAACCCGCCGATAACAATCAAGACTGCAACAAGAACTACTGCCGACGTTTTCTTTAACTTCGTCTTTCCTTTCTCCGAGAAAAAAATCAGCGCCAGAGCGACTACCGCCCCGCCCAGGAGTCCAAGTATCGCTCCTCTTGTCGCCGTATGATAGAGAATCGAGAGTATAAAAACTAGAATGGGAACATAAAGCCACCAGTGGAATTTCTTTGAACGCACGAAGAGCAAAGTGGCGAAAAAGGCAATAAACACCAGATATATAGCCAAATAAGTTGCGTTGCCAAAAGTTCCATCAACCCGAACCCCGCCCTGGTTTATAGTCAATTTACCGGCCAACTGAAATATGGCGTATATACCCATCAGCACACCGGACCCAACCCAAACGCCAATATACTTACGCCAGAGAGACTCTGTTTTAAGAATGGAGATAGAGACGAGAAAGAACAAGAACAAGTGAAGTATGGTTATGAAACCCTCCATTCTCTCAAAGTTACTCCAGAAACTCTTGTATGAATTGACACTCAATAAGTCAGCTACCCCTACTATTGCAGTAAAGATTGCCACAGACCAAAGGATTATTGATTTTTTGGGTCTGTATTGTTCGGATTTTAAAGCAATAATGACCCAGAGGACGAAAATGATTTCCGTTATTATCCTGAAAGCAAAACCCTTGCCGGTAATAAATGGAAAGAGCATTGAAGAAGAGACGATGAACGGTATGAAGGGAATGAGAAAAAGGCCTGAAAGGACCAGATATTTAAAAACAGAATTTGCTTTCATGGCGGAAACTATAACATACCGGAAAAATCAACGCTAGTAATTATGGCCTCATTGGAATATATTTATAGCCATGGAAAAATTTCGGAATAAGGTCTACAAAATGCTTCGCTGGAGTGAACAATACGCGAGAACAGACATGGTTTATCTGGCTAAAGGTGGTTTTTGGTTATCCTTTGCCCAAGTGGTAGCTTCTTTTTCTTCACTCATTCTAGCAGTCGCTTTTGCCAATTTAATTGCTCCCGAAGTCTACGGAACTTATAGATATGTTCTATCCATTGTCGGCATATTGGTGATAGGAACTTTTCCCGGTCTCAATATGTCCGCAATAACGGGAGTCGCCAAAGGAGACGAGATGTCGTTTTGGCAACTCGTTAAAAAGAAAGCACTCTGGTCTCTTGCCAGTACTGCTGTGGCAGCAGTAACTACTATCTATTACTTGATAAATGGTAACTTTCTTCTCGCTTCTGCAGTCGCTATTGCCGCCGTAGCGGTGCCACTTCTTTATACTTCTGGTATGTACGCGGCACTACTTAACGGAAGAAAGAATTTTCAGCTATTGGCCAAACTGGCCATCACCTCTAGGATTGTAACAACCACAAGCTTGGTTATAACCTTATTTTTCACGGATAATGTGTTCGCCTTAATCGTGGTCTACTTTTTACCTGAAATTTTTTTACAAAGTATCTTCCTTTTCTTCCTACATAAAAATAGACCGGATAAGCGAGAAAGTGCCTCGGGTAATGACAAGCTGGCAAGGTTTGGTTTCCACTTAAGCATGATGGAAATTTTAAAGACCATTGCCAGTCAAATTGATAAAATCCTAGTTTTCCATTACCTCGGCGCTGCTCAGCTAGCCGCTTATGCTATAGCTACTACTGCGCCAGGACAAATAAAAGGTTTGATGCAGAATATGACAACATTGGCCCTGCCAAAGTTCAGCAATTCCAAATCGGAAGATATAGGGAAAACACTACCCGGAAAACTGTTCCGTTTGGAATTAATCATTGTGGCAGTAATTATTCTTTATTGGATAATAGCTCCTTTGGTTTTTCCAATCATTTTCCCCAAATATATTAATGCCATTTTCATCTCGCAAGTTTATGCTCTGTCCCTACTCTTCTTCCCTCGAACGTTTCTTTCCACAGCAATGACTGCCCATATGAAACAAAAAGAAATGTACAAGATTAGAATTCTGGCACCGGCTTTAAGAATAGCAATCTTTGCCATAGCCCTTCCTATTTGGGGAATTTGGGGTGCAGTTATCGGATCAATTATAGGAAATGCCCTGACCGCCGGTATCTACCAGTATTTCTTTAAAAAAGCTTTCGTCACATCTACTAAAGTTGATCTTCAGAATAAAGCGCGTTTCGCGGATACCAAAAAAGTAGGCGATAAACCGTAATAATGCCCAGTAATATCATAAACAGAGTATAAATAATTGAAATTGTCACTGGCCAAAAGATTGAGGTGATGATAAATATTAAAAATATAATTCTGGTCCATTCATACTGAGTGAAAAAGAAATAGTCAATAAATCTAAAAATAGAAAGAGTTCTACTACCTCTTGAAATATAATCAGTAATTAATGAACTGTGGTTTTCAATAAGTATTTTATACTTAATGTGATGTCTTATCTTTCCAAACATTTTATACATGGTAACCAGAAATGACAATAATAAAGAAAATTGCCAAAAATAATCATTTAAAGTTAAATTAAAGAAAAATATCCCTAAAAATAAATAAAAAGAAAAAACGTATAGAAAATGAAACAACAGGTCATAGTAAATTCCCGCCTGGGTAAAATGTTTTTTAAATCTTGCGATTTCCCCATCGACCTTGTCCAAGATTGAACCAATCGTAAACAAAACAAACTGGGTAAAAACAATAAGGTAAATCTGAAATGTATCAGCCACAGAGAAAATGGTCGGTAGAATCAATACGAGAAGCATCAAGGTAACATTGGCCACAGAGACGGCATTAGGTTTAAGTGATGGCATAAAACGGATAAACGCCCAAGAAATAATCGCAGAAAGAGTTCTTTCATATTTATTTATGAAGCTTCCCTTCTCTATTTTATCTCTCTTTATCTCCTGAACTAGAGTTTTGTACTCAGGAAATCCTATTTTTGTAATCATGTTGTAAAAAGCTCAATTATTTTATTTGTTTGTCTTGAGAAATTAAAATTACTGACTAAATGTCTATACCCCGCCTCACCTGTTCTGTACATATTTCCTGGGTCACCTATAAGCAATTTTACTTTATCGGTCATCATAGCAAAATCATTTCTCTTCACGACCCATCCCGTTTCTTCGGGAATAATCAAAGCGGATATTGAACCTACAGGCGTCGCAATAACAGGTAAAGCGTATGACATCGCTTCTAATATGACATTGGGACAACCCTCATTGGCTGAATTAAGTATAAATACGTCAGAATATAAGTATAGTTCTTTTAGCTTACCACCACTGGCAAAACCCTGAAAAGAAATCTGCGCCTCAAGACCTAGAACAGAGACAAGCTTCTCAAATTCAGATCTTCTTGAACCATTACCGACCAATAGTAGTCGGTAACGCAAATTAGGAAGATGATTCTTTATGTAAGCAGCGAGTCGTATAAGCCCATCTTGGCCTTTATTGTCACCGTTCATCGAACCGACGTTAATTATGGTAAATGTGTCATTGGAAACTTTCTTGGCTTTTCGCAATTTGATTATTTCTTCAACCGACATTGAAGGTGTGGCACCATTGCTGATAACCTCAATCTTTTGTTTATAGAATGGTTGATAATATAACAGACTGTCAGCCACTTCCCTGGAAACAGCAACAATAGCCGACACTCGGGCATTAAATATGACGTCGGATATCTTTAAAAAAAGTGACTTTCTGTAAGCCATACCGGATTCCCTAATTACGACCACTAACTGCGGACAAAAAAGAGCTACTACTCTTGACACAAAAATTGACAGGTCAAGTGTCGAATAGACTATTCTGATGTCCCGCGATTTTATAAAATTAATAAGACGTCTGTAACCGCCGATATCAAAAACCGATTTGAAGCCAACATTGTAAAACTCCTCTTTCTCTTTCATATCAGAACAAGCTGTCGTACCCAAAAATACTTGCATACCAATCGAGATAAAGTATCTATACTGCATCATAAACACATTCTCTGCCCCACCACCTGCAGTCTGATTTATCAACATCAGAATCTTAGGAATGTTGGCCACGGCTATTTATTTTCTGCTTTTAATACCGCCCATAACTCACCCCAGTTGACTTGATAAGAGTCCACTTTCCAGCCGCCCTCTTTGGTTTCTTCAAAGAATTGTTCAAGTGTATATTCAACAAAATGCGTCTGATCAAGACGGTATTCAAACCCTTGATGCTTTTTGTAAACGGTAATCCAGTCCCTTGTAATCATCGGAACCCTAACCAGTAAAACTGGAGAGTAGTTCCTTACTTGTCTAAGAAGTTTAACACGATTTTCTATGTGTTCTAATACATTTGATAGAACAGCTTTGTCAAATTTTTCTGTAGGTTGATATTCGGTAATATCACCAATAGTAAAAAAAAGATTATCCCTATAAAAATCACGCTTGGCATTACTTACGTTATTTTCACTTATTTCTATACCAAGAACCGACTTGGCTTTTTTCGCAATATCAAAGGCTAAAAAGCCACTACCGCTACCCAGGTCAATCACCCTGTCGTTAGAGTCTACGTGATCAACAAAAAAAGCGTGATAATTTGTAATCGAGTGTTTTGGATGAACATCATTGTTAAGGTAACCTGCAAGTTCGGAAATCTTATGATAGCTGTAGTTGTGCATCCGGATGAAGACTGTAAGCAATCTCTTTGTAAGATTCTGGTGGTTGGCTATAAACCTGCGTATTTTCGACCTAATCATCTCAACTTTCATTCTTAACTTTTTTTAAAGAAAGAGCAAATTGAGATATCGTGACCCCGTCCACCTGTTGTTCTTTTAGAAACGAAAATAAGTCTCTAATGAGTCCAAAAGTACGCTCCATAGCGTTCTCATCCTTAGCATATGGACTACCCCCAGGCATTAACTCGCTTGAATGAATCATGAATTGAATGTACGGAAGATGCTTACACAACACAGCTTTATACACAATTTTTAGGTCATTAAGAGTAGTTTCCGGGAAAATTCTAAACCAGCGTGGGTGACCTGTGGCCTGACGAACTATCCTTTCAATTATTCCTCCCGTTGGCAAAATAGTTACCGGTATTTCAACTATTCCACTTTCACCTTGTGACAGAATGTTGTCATTTGATATTTCATAAGGGAATAGCGGCGCGTGTCTAAAATCTGGACCACCCAGACCTTTTGGATCACCTTTTGTTTTGTGCCAGGAAATCCCGGGGGTTACTGATGAATCAGCGGTGTAATTCAATTCTTTTAGAACTTTAACGACTTTTGGACTTAGTCCCCATCGCCCGGCTCTAAAACTAGTTGGGCTTTCTCCGAAATTTTCTTTTATTGCCTCCGTTAAAGTTCGCATCTTTTCGTCAAGTTCTTCAAAAGACAGTTCAGATGGAAATCTATGATATTTACGCTCCCATGCGGTATCCTTTTGATATGGCGGCGTTGTCCACGGATGTAAATGGGCACCAATTTCTGCATTACCACCTTTCTGAAATTGAGAAAGTATTGATGCCGCTTCGGAATTAACCGCGACCTCATAAGTGACAAGATAAGTCGGGATAAATCCAAACCTCTGCGCTAGCTCTTGAAAGCGTGGTAAATAAAAAATATTTTCAAGAGTCACTAGCTTCTCTTTCTTCCATTGATTATCCGCTTCTGTATCAACTGTAATAATAAGTTTCATATATTGTGAAAACCTCTAAAGCGCATCCACAAACGCAAAATCGGCGAATAGACTTTGTAATAATAATAATTTTCGCATCTAGTTCCACCAAAAGCTTCTTTAAACTCTGCAAGACTGACCTGATGGGGATTCGGTGAATTTGGATTGATTCCTCCCAAATCAAAACTCTTATGGCCGGTATTATGCGCAAACTTTATGGCTTCCCATATAACCATCCGATTGGCTTGACCGACTATTTCCCTCAATCTGCCACTTTTACTTTGCCTAAGTGAAGCTAACGCATAAGCACGCATATTTATTCCGTCTCCCAAAAACAGCCCGCCTGCAATTAATTTACCCCCATAGTATGCGGAAAATATAAACGACCGCTTTTTAAAAAGACTAACCCTATCTTGCGGCAGTGAATATTTCCTTCGAAACTTGCGATAAAGAATCTCAAATTCTTTAAAATTGGAGGATTGTGTCACTTTTATACCATTTCTTTCTCCTTTTTCTATCTGTTTTCTCATAAATTTATCACGCATTCCAGACCAGACAAGTTCCAACGTCTGATTAAGATCAATAATGCTTGTCAGTCCTTTCTTCTTATGGAAGCCTCCTAAATTACTGTCATCATAGGAAAGGAAGTTGGTCATAGCTGTGCCTGAAAATTCAAATGGCTTAGTAAACCAGAACCAGTACTTACGACTAAGTGGGGTGATAAAAAAAGAGGAATGAGAAAGGACAGAAAATTTGTCGTTTGTGGCACAGACCAAAACCAGATGGGCTAGGTTCTTAATGACAGGAATGTGTCCGGCAATTTGGGAAATGGCTTTCTCAAGATGCAAAGAACGTAAGATACCGCCAATTATTGGTAAAGAAATATCAATAAGAGTGACTCTGACTTTAGGGAAAACGGCACTAATTTCTCTTTTTATCTCTGACTTTCTGAAATAATGAAAAAAAATGCCAGAACTATGGTGACCCTCTTTAAGCTTGCGTTTAAATTTACGACGAATATCGCAGTGATAGGCCGATAAAACCAGACTGCCCGAAGGTTTTAGCGTCCGTTTTACCGAATACAAAAATTTAAGACGCTCCACAAAAGTCGATATATGTTCATAAACTTGAGCAGACAAAGCAGAATCGAAGAAGAAGGGGGCGAGACGAAGGTTTACAACATCTGCCCAAACCAGACCGACATTCTTTGTTCCTGAAGATATGAGCTTTTGCCGTAAGATATGGAGAGATTGTTTTGATATATCTATGGCAAGGACTTTTTCGGCTTCTTTGAGCTCAACAGTGAGACGTCCGGTACCAGAGCCATACTCCACCACAGTCTTTCCATCTAAATCATCCATGGCTGAAAAGGTCGGTATGATTTCTCTCTCAAAGCGTTCTCCCAGTCTTTTGTCATATTCGGGAGCTTGTTTATCTCGAACACCCATTTCCACCTTTGTATCTTTGTTAATGCCAAGATCTTTTTGAACTGAGAAAAAATCTACTATACCATTGAGTATGAAGAACGTCTGGCCACAAACAGGACATACAAGTTTTCCTTCCATTGTCATAAATCCATTACCGCCGTCTTCCTTAAGAATTAATGGATTGTTACCGCACACACAAGAGAGAGACGGCATTAGATTTTTTGGAAAACCAAAATCGGTCATTGATTTGTTTTAATAACTTTCATAAAAAAATAATAAAAAGACTGGGCAGAGTGATTTTTCTTTACGAGTTCAAAGCTCTTATCACCGGCTTTTTTTATAAGTTCCCTGTCTTTCAAGAGAACCTCCAAAACTCGTTTTAAATCCTCAAAATTCTTGTGTTTGAATATAAAACCATTTCCGCCTTCTTCAATATAGCAAGCTGTACCATTATCGTCTGAACTCACAACCACAAGTTTACGACTCATTGCTTCAAGTAGAGAGAACGACGCTGATTCGTTATATCCGGGAAGCACAAAAATATCAAAATCCTTATATAGCTCAAGAGTGCCAGCCCAATCTTTGTGGGGTTTTACATTAATTATACTGGCCAGATTGTGGTCATGGATATAAGCCAGTATACGATCTTTATACAACATTTCATCATCTTGCCCAATAAGAGTAAGAGTCACAGGATATTTACTTCGCAAATTATTAACCGCCTTTATAAGCAGAAGCTGATCTTTTCTCTCTTGAAATTTACCGACACAAAGAAGGTTTATGTTTCCACCTACAAAATAATCTTTTTCAAAATCGTTCGCCTCAATAGTGAAAGGTATATAGAAAAAATTATTGTTTTTGTTTTTAAGGTGTGAATCCCCCAAAACTGGGGTTATCACACTAGCGTCAAGTAGTCCTACGGTTGCAATGGATAGACTTCTTTCTTTTTGTCTGTACTTGGGAATTTGAGTCAGAAATATAATTCTTTTGCCCAGAATTAACCCCGTAAAGAAAATAAGCAGTGAAAAGGCGCTTTCAATGTTTTTGATAACAAAAACATCGGGTTTAGATTCTTTTATCAGTTTCCACAATTTAAAAACGGGCGGAAACCCATATTTTAGTTCAAATGAGTTCTTTATCAATTTTCCCCCTGACAAATTGATAATCCTATTGATAAATAAGAAAAGCTTTGAATAGCCAAGAACGGTTGGTTCAATGGTTGAATAGTCTTCGGAAGCCCCCTTATACAGGGCGACCATGGAAACCGCGTGCCTCTCTTTTTTCAGGGACTTTACCTGAAAATAAAGGTTTGTATGATATCTGGGTACGCAAAATAAGAATCTCATTGGTTATTGTGCAATCACAATACCTCAAAATTCAACAATTGTGTAATCTTGATTTTCGTATATTATTTCCCCGATTTTCTGTTTTGAGGAGTTATACAGATCTAAAAATTTCCCCCTTGGTATAAGAATATGGGTACAATCAAGCTCTTTTGCAAAGTCAGCGATTTCTCTAAAGGTTTTTGCATTATTTACTACCTCTTCATATCTTTTCCTTTCTTCATACCATCGCTTGCTATTTTCAAATCCAGACGTAACCCACAAATTACCCTCTTTACTAGTCAAATTAGTATTGTGATGGCTTAAAACTTTAAATCGAAATTCATTTTGAGTATCGTTAAATACAAAAATTTTCACATCCTCGTCCAAATTTACACGTGCCCACAGAGATATATCTTCTATATTTTTATAAAAAAGTACATCTTCTGCCAATACAACTGGAGCAAGGTTGTATTTTGTTCTTATATCATTTGGCACCATAACTCTCACAACATTTCGAATAAAAGGTGCTGAGAAACGAATTGGCATCAGAATTAAAAGAAAGACAATAATACCAGCAAGTATATTACGCATTTTCCCTTTTCCAGTAATAAAGACTATGAAAGCAACCGCTTGGAATAACAAAATTATTCCAACAGCTCTCATTGTTCGGAGGTGATCAATAAATATTGGGAGGCTTCCTCGTCCAATCATAAATGTATTTACTATTTCTATAACGGCTATAAAAAAGATAGTTATAAATACAAACCAACTAGTTATTTTAGTAATAGAATAGAAAGAATCGTCGGCGGGTATCTTCTTCCTCACAATAAGGCCTAGAGAGACCACAAAAACAAGCACCAATAATGTTTCGTCCCAAATCGCACGTTTTACTTCACCAAATTCAACGGTATTCAAAAAACCGCTTCCTCTAAACTTGTATTGAACAATTTCAGACTGCTCAACAATCTCTGTTCTCTCTAAAACTTGTGTTTCATCAAGCATTCCAGTGTTGGGGTTTGCAAAGTGGTTTACTAAAAAAGGAGAGGCTACTAAAAGATAAACCATGGAAAAAATCAAAACTTGTTTTATCTTTTCTTTCTTGTAGATTATCAGAGCTGTAATAATACAAGTCCCCACTGTAATGATACCAGCAGGTGGGTATAGATAAACTAAAATTCCGGCACATATAGCAAGCAAAATATTCTGTCTTGGTTTGTGTAAACCATAAATAATCCAGTAATAACAGAGTAAAATATAAAATGGTAGAGCCAAGATGTTGCCGCGAAATGACCCCACATCCAAAAGACCAGTTCGTGTCGGAAAAACAAACCTTGGTATAAGTACAAGTAGAGACGCAAACGTAGCCGCGAACCAATTACCAAAAAATTTTTTACTGATAACCCCTGTAATAAGAAAGGTTGCAATAATTATCACCAGTGCGCCTACATGATAACCAAGCACACCATGCTCAAGGGCGGGGCTTAACAAATAGAATAGAGGAAATGCCAAGTAATATTCTGACTGGTTGTAAGACGGTGGGATATCTTTCCAATATTGAAACTTTTCCTGTATTTCCAAAAACTGATAACCCCACACATCACTACTTAGCGAACCTAGTGTTGTGCCATAATTGAATAAAATATACAGAAAACAGTATAGAATCAGGACTACAACAAAAAATATTGGGTTATTTAGACGGTTTAATATTCGGTCCATATATTATTTAACCTTTCTGGCCACGAAGTAAATCCCATGAGAAAGATGTATCGCCAGATGATGTTTTCCAATAATTAAATCAAGCAAAGTTAGGGGGGCTAATGCAAACATGAAAAAAATGGTCCAGAATTGATACAGGTAAGTGCTTCCAAGAGACAGAACAAGAGATAACCATCCTCCAACAATTGAAATTAAAGCTGTGGTTGGACCCCAGTAGGGCCCATATGAATCTACAACAAAATCTTTTAATAATTCTGTTAGACCGTGGTGAGTCCAACGGTAATAGTCTCGAGGCGAAGAGTGATAACCGAGTAAAAAAGGAACTACTATATATATAATACCATTGGGTTTCAAAACACGTTTTATTTCCGTAACAACTTGTTCTGGATTGACAACATGCTCCAATACTGACTCAGCAATAATTGCATCAACCGAGTTATCACAAAATGGTAACTTATTTACATCGGCTATTACACGAACTCCTGGAAGAGCATCATAGTCTATATTTATAACGTGGGGATGAACAGCTTTAACCCCTGATCCTATGTTCAAGATGATAGCACTATCTGGAAGTGTCTCTATAACTTCCTTTGCAGTCACTCCTATAACAACACCCGTTAGGTGATTTAGAAGTTGAAATATTTTTGGATTCTTTTTTGCCCAGTTTTTAAGCCTTACAATAAGACTGTCTTCTTCTTTACTTACAGCAACAGCTTTTAACCTATCAACGATTTCAATGTCGCGGAAAAAGACAGCTCCTTTACTAATCGGAAATGACATCCCGCATCCTTTACAAAACAATTTAGTTTCACGATAGATAAGTCGACTCCCACAATGAATACAACACAAACTTGAGAAAAAAGACTTCATTAAGATATGCTCCCTATAAAAAGATTTACTTAAGCCAGGCCTGAAAATCAGAAAGGAACTGCTCTACCACTTCATCGGTCTTGTAATGAGAAGTCATCGCCGGGAAGAATTTTGGCGGTACAGTTATAATATGAGCACCAGCAAGACCAGCATCAATGATATCCCGAGCTCCACGAATAGAGCCGACAATGATTTTAGCTGGTAATTGTTGACGCTCTAGTATATCCCTTGTTTTTTGGATCACTTTAATAGGATCAAAATCATCTTCTTCAAGTGTTCTGGCTTCTAGAGCGTCCGAACGTTCCTTTGCAAATTTAACATCTTTACCGGCATCGCGAATTCGCCCCCAAAAAAGACTAACATATCTAGCGCCAGCTTGAGCAGCCATGACGGCCTGACTCACCGTCATACAAGCAGTGCAGTTCACAGCAATTCCCTCTTTTGCAAGCCGATGTATAACCTCCAGTTCATTCCACCCGATTTGAATTTTGATACTCAGTGAAGGGTAATTGAAAACTTTAATAAAGTTTTTTGCTTGACGTAGGATTTCATCCGGGTCATTAGAAAAAACTTCAACGCTTAGATGTGCACCATCTTTGTATTTACGTATTAAGTTAACTATTTCCCCGATATGTAATTCAAATTTTGTTTTTGGCTCTTTGGCAAGCAAAGATGGGTTAGTTGTAACACCTTCGACAAATCCACGCCTGAAAGCAGACTCGATATCAGTTAAATTTGCGGTATCAACAAAAAGTTTCATTTATATTTTTTAGGCTTTCGGGTATTTTTATAAAATTCTATCACTTTCTCCTTTACTCGAAAAGTAATAAGATGATGGAGTAATATGTGAAAAGATTCAACTTGAGGAGTACTCTGGGCAGGCACAACAACACAAGCATGAACTAGACCTTTCATAGGACCCCCATCAAAACCGGAGAAACCTATAGTAATTCCACCCTGATCTTTGGCAAACTGAAGTCCTTTTAAAAGGTTTTGTGACCACGCACCAGATTTGTCTTTGCCTGACCCACCATGAACGCTGATCCCTATAGCGACGCTTTTCGGCATCCAGTAGTTCCGTAGTTTAGTCACGTATAGATTCTCCCACCCCCAGTCATTTGTGATAGCACTGACTAGAGGAACATTATCAACTAAAGCCATAGCTTTTATCCCATGTTTTTCTGGATCATCATTTATAGTTTTTGCCAAATCGCTTGCAAAATGAGTAGCAGTTGATGCTGAACCGCCGTTCCCCATAAGAAAAACCCATTTTTTATTTTTCCATGCATCAAAAAGAATGTCTACAATTTTAGAAATTTGTTTGTCTTGAGCCTTCAGTTTCTGAGCTATCTCCCTAGATTCATCCAGGAAACAGTGTATATATTTTTGATGCTTAATCATGAAGATGATAATACCCCTTCCCCTTATTATAAATCAACCACCTTCGTCCGAGCTCCTTTCTTTTCAAGATTCCACTTCATCTCTCTCATATTTGTTCTTATTAAAGTACGACGCACTCTTTTCTTCGCATCGTTAGAAGGACAGTAGAACATGAAATATCCACCACCGCCTGCACCCATAATTTTTCCACCCAGTGCACCTGCTTCTTTAGCTGCTTTGTATATATCATCAAAAATGGGGTTAGACATCTGTCCGCTCATCTGTTTTTTTATTTTCCAATGTTCATCCATTAATGAGCCAAAAGTGTCGAGATCATTATCAGAAAAGGCATTATAAATCTGTCTACCAATATCTTTCGTAATGTGTTTTAACTCCAAGACACGCTTTTCACTTTGGGTATTAAGAATAGGCGTACTGTAACGATTAATGCCAGTATAAAAAAAGAGAGTATGATCAAAAAAATCCTTGACTGTTTTTGGAGAGATTTTTGGGTAAGACACTTTAACCTTACCACTTTTCGCAATATCCAAATGAACAAATCCCCCTAGGGCACAAACGTATGGATCCTGCACACCGTCTGGTAGTTTGAGATTTTGTGTGAGCTCAAATGCTTTTTTTGCGACCCTAATATTGGGAAGATCTTTCCCAGTCTTATATAAATGTAATCCTTTAAGAAGCGCGACGGCACAAGCGCCAGAAGAACCTAGTCCTGTGCCTGCAGGAGTGTCAGCTTTAAAAGAAATAGCCACCTTATTTGAGATCTTAAGTGTTCGCAATGCTTCACGTGCCAAATCATGCTTGACATCTTCAACTTTCCGTACAGCCTCAAATTCACGATAATGGACGTGTATAAAATCATCGGTTCTAGGCTCTTTGATAAAAAGGTCCATGTACATGTTTATGGCCACAGAAAATATAAAACCACCATATTTACTGTAATAAGATGGCAAATCTGTTGAACCACCCCCTAAGGGGATTCTAAAAGGTACCCTGGAGAAAATTACTGGTGAACTCATATTGTAAAATTTAATAAAAGAAATAATATCCTAAAGTCCTTTTGGTACAAATCTATTCACGATAAGGTTAACCGCCTCTTTCAAATTTGCAACAACAAAATCTGGCTTATCATTGGCGTCTTTTTCTGTAGCTGGTGAGTTAATCAAAATTGTTCTGCAATTCATAAGTTTACCTGTTTTGACATCACTGTTGGTATCACCAATAACAAACGAAGAAGAGAAGTCAATGTTCCACTTCTCTGTTGCCAAGAGAAGCATACCAGGTTTGGGTTTCTTACACTCGCAACCCTCGTCACGACCGTGGGGACAAACAAATATATCATCAAGCGGAAGACTGCGAACATCTGTCATGATGCGTTCATGGTCTTCTGAGAAAAGGAGACCGTATGCAAGATCTGGTTGATTAGTTGCTAATATACAAATAAAACCAGCTTCTCTTAATTTCTGCAAAGATTTACTTACCCTGTCAAAGAGCCTAAATTCTTCATATTTCCAAGGAGCAGTAAACCTCACCTTTCTACCACTAACAAAACAACTATCACCTCTGTCGATAAGGTGGTTCAATACCCCATCTCGATCCAGAAATACTGCCCTTTTGTCGACTTTTTCCATTAAATTAAACAAATTGACTATTATCAATGGTACCGGCAATCTTCTTAGCTACAGTGACCGCTGTGATTAATTTCCCACTCAAAATGGAATAGCATCCAAATCCATGATAGGTTACTTGCGTTGGCCTGGCATCGTTCGCCTTCTCCCCCCTCTCAATAGTTAAGATTACAAACATAGAACCAACATATTCTGCTTTCTTTAACATTGGATGCCATTTCAGGCATCTTTTTTGCATTGCCATCCATCGACTTTTAGTAGTCTTTCTTTTCTTATCAAGAATTTTTAGGGCATTTTTGCCAGTACGAATTTCGTGAATTGAAAGTGGAATATCCCCGAAAGTATAAAGACCGGTCCGGCCTAGTGGCACAAAAGTGGAAAATGGACCATTAATTATCATTAATGCAATTGGCTTTTTGATAGGAAGACGTACAATGGCAATTTCCTTTAGCCGCCACTCCAAATCTCTTGCTGGAAAATCAAGCCATTCGCAAAACTGGTTACAATTTGCGTAAGTAGCGTTCACTACATAATCAAATTTTTTACTAGTTGCCCCCCCTGCCAGCAACCGGATATCTAACTTTTTCTCTCCAGATTCGAGTAACCTGATACCAGTTACTCTATGTCCAAGACACACTTTTACTTTTTTCCCCTTTAAATCCTTGGTGATATCATTTTTTAAACATTCGTAATCAATCACAGCTTCAGGTGTCCTAACGGTGAGAGAAACCTCATCTGGATTGAGTACCTCCTTGGGAAGCTTTATTTGTTTGTAAGGTAACCCCATTTTCTTGCAAAGGCTAAGAAATTCTCTAGAACTTACCTGTGAATCATGCTTGGCTACTGCATAATAGGCTGGAAAGTCTCGGACAATTGACTTCTCGTAATATGATTCGAAGTCTTTTGTAGCTACCTTGATTTCCTTGATAGTTTCCGGGCTAAGAGAGTAGTGGTAACCCATATGATGCCGATATTGATTAGCCCAAGATGCTTCCGTCATCAGATCCTTGTGCCGTTCAAAAAGATGAACCTCTCCCAAGCTGGAAAGTTTAATAGCCGTGACTGCACCAAATAAACCTCCTCCGATAACAGCAAAACGTGGTTTTTTTATTGTTTGGGTGGAACGATTTGCAATCCTCACCATTCGCGATCCTGTAAGCCCGTCAGGAAATTGCTTGTTTTTTCCAAGTAAAACATCGCGCCAAGCTAAAAGTTCCCCTTCAAGTGAAGTTGGCTTATTGTCAACCACAACAGTCTTCCGCCGACCGTTTTTTGTTATGTTAATAATGTTGTTCGTAAAATCAGCTTCAATGACCTGCCCTCCTTCGAGCGAAAAAACCAGTCGCCTAATCTTTTCATTCCTTCTCCAACCAAGTTTTAAAACAACATCAATTTTTCTAGGATAGCGTAAAGAAACCTCAAGAAACCGTTTCGGATCAAGATAGTGCCCCCAAATTGAAATCGGCTTTTTCTCCAACAGATAGTCGAGAACATCAAAAAAATGAAGTTTTTCAAGCGATGGATTTTCGCCGCGATACGTATCAAGAGGACTTATAAATTCACCTTCTACTCGAATCCTACCTTTGTGGTGACCAATAAGCTTACGCAACTTTTGAGTGACCGGATGATATCGGTAAATATGGCCAACCATAAGGGTTTTTTTGTATTTCTTTGCCAGTCTCGCCAGTTCTAATGCTTCTTTTTCTTTTTCGGCAATCGGTTTTTCCACAAAAACATTAGCATAAGGTAAAATTTTCTTTGTTAATGAGTAATGGGTTGGATAAGGCGTCACAATGTCAACTCCATCTACATTTCTAAGCAATGTGGGAGTCAATTGAGTGTAGACCGGGATTGCCAGTTCTTTTTCAAGTTCTCTCTTTTTCTCTTTAGTTTTAACAACAACACCAGATATACTTAGTAGTTTTTGGGACTGTAGTTTCTGTAGAACGTCTAAGTGACTCACGCCAAAACGACCAACACCTATGAGCAATACACGTGGTACAATCTTACTCATTTGTTTCCGTTATCTCTTTCACCATGTTGGGAGAAGCCCCTGTGGCTGTGTAATAAATACGCAAAAGCATTTCTGCAAGAAATCCCATCATTAAAAGCAGAACACCTAGAATGGCGAACAAGCTACCGATTATGGGTAATGGTGTCTCTGTGAAATTCAATATGTCAGCAAGACGCAAAACCACGGCGGCCAAAAAAGACAGGAGGGATAAGGACACCGAGATCAAGCCCCATCCGCCAAAAAAACGTAGAGGTCTAGAAAAATATTTTACAAAAAATACAATACCAAGAAGGTCAAACACTCCACGGACCATTGAAGAGATATTAACTTTGCTGGCACCTGACTCTCTACTATAGTGTCTTACAGGAATTTCTGCTATACGAGCGCCACGTTCTTTGGCAACTGCTGGTAAAAAAACTTGAGCTTCTCCCCACAAACGAAAGTCCTTTATAAAACGAGAGCGATATACTTTGAGACCACAACCGAAATCGTGAACATTGAGTCCCAACAACTTTCTTGAAATTAAGTTTGCAATTTTTGAAAACCAGATTCTGGTCCAACGGTCCTTGCGATTTTGTCTCCAACCTAATACAACATCATACCCTTCATCTAATTTTTCCAGAAATCTAGGGATATCAGCCGGGTCATTTTGAAAATCTGCATCGATGAGCACAATTATTTCTCCTTTTGCATAATATAAGCCGGTATCAATAGCTGAAGTTTGACTATAGCTACGTTGCATTTTAATTAGTCGAACAGGAACCAATCTCTCAGCAATTTCAATGGTTCTATCACTAGACCCACCATCGACAAAAATAATCTCGTATGGCTTAGTTTGTATTTTCAAACTTCCAACAATGACCTTATGCAGGCGTGCAACATTTTCTTCTTCATTAAGAAGGGGTACTATAACGGAAATCATGAGTTAATAATAAAGAAAGGGCGGGGTTTGTTCAACCCCACCCCCTGATCTCTGGCTTACTTTGAAACCGCTCCACTCTGCCAGCGAGATCCAATACTTGCCTCGAGACGCGTACGTATGTGCTCTTCGGTGTTAGAGTATCTCCATCCCCAGTCACGGAGTTCTATAACCCTTTCCGGAGAAACTGTGGTGTTCTTCATTACAGCATTTTTCCAGTTGAGGGCATCGGTGTCAAATCCAGGGTCAAGGTATCCGCGTGCGACAGCAACCTCGTAGAGTTTGCTGCCTGGGAACGGTATCGGGATGAAGAAGGTGCAGTATTCCGCACCCGCATCCACTAAACGTTTCCCGAGTTCGATACTTTGGCGGATCTCTGTTTCAGTCTCATCCGGAAAACCGATCATCATGTTAACTGGACAAGTGATTCCGACTTGTCTCGCCAGCATCACCAGTTCAACAACATTGAGGGTACTGTGGTTAAGCTTACCAGTGGCATATGTATCGAGAATCCGCTGTGATGCGGATTCAACAGGGAAGACGATTTGGTCAAAACCGGCATCACGGAGAAGCTCTAGGTAATCGACATCTATAACAAGCCTACTACCCTGTCGTTTTTGGAAGTGTACGAGGTTCACTCCGTTGACATCAGCTATCTTTAACCCTAGGCCTGTAACCCGAGTGAAAATCTCTCTCACTCTGGCCTTTTTGGCAAGAAGGCTGTCATCTTCGAAGTAAACTTTCGTAACCCCAAGCTCCCTCAACCGATTGACCTCTTCCATCACCCGATCCACCGACTTGACTCTAAGGGATCCGATGCCACCACTTTCGGTCTCATTGGCCTTTTCGACCGAGATATGACAGTAAGCACATCTGAACGGACACCCTCTTGAAGTCATGAGAGATGCTGATCGTCCAGTTGTCTTCAAGACGGCACGACCACCCGCAGATGCCCGATCGTAGTGAAAAAACGGCAGCTTGTGCCATGTCGGAAATGGTAGAAAATCAAGGTTGAAGAGTGTGTCATCAGGATTGGGTGGATTACGAACGAGCCTCCCGCTCCTCATGGTGATGAGACCGGGAAGCAAACTGATTTCCTGTCCGCGTTTCCAAGCCCGCAGTAACCTGATGATGATTCGTTCGCCCTCGGTCACACACACCGCATCGACATTCCCACTCTGGAGAAACCGTTCAGGTAGGTTTCTTGCGTTCACGCCCCCAGCCAACACAAGGATTTGGTTAGAAACTTCCTTGGCAGCGGCTGCCACATCTAGTGCCATACGCGTTTGGGGTGTGAAGTTGGAGTTAATACCGACAACGGTATAACCTCCGTTGGCGATTTCTTCCTGGATACGCTCGGCTGTCATCCCGATCCTGATGAGACCATTTTCCTGCATTAGAGGCCGGAGGAAAGTATCCTCCAGCTTATCTTCTGCAGTACCCACAGAGGCGTCAAGTATGTCCACTTCAATTCCTTCCGCCTCCAAAGCCCCTGCTAGATAAAGGGGGCCAAGTGAGCCATCTGGTCTCGGTGTTTCCACCGGCATGAGTTGGTTCGGCGGATACACTAGAAGAACCTTGAGTTCTCGCGTCATGGGTCACTCCCTATGTGAAGAACGAAGATTATTGTGCTTTTCCATTATCAGTCTATGGGGTTTTATTTGCTCTGTCAATATCTTTTGATGACGTTAAGTACCAGTCTGGACGACCAACAACTGCATAAACTTGATGATCTTTGATAAACTGGCCCATTATTGAAGTAACATGATACTCTTTGCTGCTTTTATGTAGCCTAGGTTTGTAACCAAAAATATCAGAATCAACAAGCATGACCCCGCCGGCAGCAAGAAACGGCGGCTTGTTGCCCATACGTTTTTCTTTGACCTCTAGAATCCTTTTATTCTTTCCAAGTTTTACTGCGCCAGCCGAAATAGACTTATTTATTTGGTGACAAAGCCAACTGTAACGGTGAGCAAGACACTGTTTCATTTCAATCCTGTTTGGCAATTCATCCCCATAAATTATAAGAAAGCGTTCTTTTGTGCTCTCTGGAAAAAATTTCGAAACCGCCAGGACGGACTGCGCTATTTTGTGTAACTCTTTAACATGAATGAAATGTAGGAGCTTCTTCGTGCCGTAATACTTTTCTAGATGTAAACGAATCTGATCACCTTTGTAGCCAATGACTACAATTACTTCGTTTATATTTTTGGGTAAAGACTCAAAGATGTGGTCCAGCAATGTTTTACCTCTCACTTTTAAAAGCGGCTTTGGTAAATCTTTTGTGAGATATCCCATTCTCCTTCCACGACCAGCAGCTAAAATAACGGCTTTCATTTTGAATTTATAAACACATACCGTTTGCTAAACAAAAAACTAATTATAGACATCACTCCTACAACCATAGTTAAAGAAAGTAGGTAGTGGATAAAGAAAATAGATGTGAGAACGTAAATCAAAGCCAAACCTATTGGAGCAGAACCTATATAAAACAACATGTTTTTTACATAGGCTTTCCAGAAATTTTCAGGGATGCTATCTCTGAAAGTCAGAAAGTAATTGAATAGAAAAAATACTGTCCAGCTTATTAATGTTCCAGTAATTACTGAAAAAAAGTACCAGATATGAATTATATCTGTGAGAATAAAAGAAGTTAGTAAGTTGGTAACAAATCCTATAACCCCACCGGCTATAAAGACAGGATATCGTTTATATTTCCTTATAATTTGTTCCATTTTTTTTCTGTAAAACAGCAACTCGTGAAGCAAGAAGTCTAGCAAATTGTGGCGCAATTGGATAAAAACAGCAAATAAAAACAAGCAGGAATATATGGCGAACGTTTGTATAGTGGTGCTTTACTGAAAGTTTTGCAAAATTAAGCGCTGTTACCCTTGAGCAGAAAATCAATAGTAGCAAATTCGTAGAGAATGGGCTATTAAGAAATATGATAGTAATCCCTCATCCATTCGATCGTCCGCAGAACACCCTCGTCAATATCCACTGTACATACATGCCCAAGATCGCGTTCAGCTTTTGTATTGTCGACAATTTTGACCTTTGCTGTAAGAACCTCGTTGTCCGCATAGTTGATTAAGTGTTTTGAGGCACCAGAGTGCTTCCACACAAGTTTTACAAGTGTTTCAATACTATGTAATTCCTTGCCTCCAATATTATAAGTTTCGCCTGGTTTGAAATTTTCAACAATATTAGCAAGAGTTCGACATGTATCTTCAAGGTATGAAGAAGTTCTTTGGTGTCCTTTATAAACTATAACAGGAATTCCATGAAGAGCATGATAACAGAATTTGCAATTTACGCTTCGATAGGGATGATACCATTCTCCAGGTCCATAGGTATTAAACAATCTAACTGTTATTGTTTTGGTTCCATGTTTAATTGTAGAATTTCTGATTTGCTGTTCATTTACCCACTTAGACAGCGCATAATCATTCATCTGCTTGATTTCAACTTTATCCATAATATCCTCTGTCATAACATTAGGATAATCTCCGTATACTTCCGAAGATGAAAAATGTATTAGTTTGAAACCTAACTTTTCTTGCAAGCGAATAACATTTTTTGTGCCAATAGCGTTTGTCATCCAAACTTGCTCGTAATAGTCCTCTCCATTCCATCTACCAAATTCAGCAGCACAGTGATATACATAATCAAACGGTCCTGCTTTTTCAAAAATTCTTTCAAGCTGCCTGTAGTTGCCAACATCGCATCTGGCATATGTAAAATCACTCCGTGACATTTCATGTTCAAAACCAACTGACCCTGCATGATGAGTGAGATCAACTCCAAAAATTGCGTGCCCTCTTTCACTGAGAATCTTTATAAGCCAACTACCCACAACCCCCTTACTTCCTGTAATTAAGATTTTTGCCATAAATAAACTTAAATATTACAATTCGTTCTCTTATACAACAATGCCTCTTCACTAAAGTCTATAATGATCCCAATAAAACCTATAGATGGGAACCGCGGTAGAATCGTCACCTAAGTTATTAGTCTTTGCAAGATCAAGCGCTTGTTTGAGGGATACTATTCTTGTGGTTATTGTATCATTATTAAAATCAGTTATCTTTTTAATTTCGTCATAATTTAGTTCAATTCTGAAAATATTGACTGGAATTTCTACCACAGTATAACCAAGCATTCTGCCATCAGAAATGATTCTATTGCTTTCAACTTTAATTCCTAGCTTATTTTCCAAATTGCGCACAACTGCCTGCACAGGTGTCTCTTTTTCTCCAATATAACCGCCAACCGTTTTTAATGTTTTCCTATTATCATTCTCCGGCCGAACCTGCTCAATGAGCACAACATAGTGTGAATCCTGTTCTTTAAAGTATGGCAGCACAACTACAGCAGGAGCAGTCTTAACTGCAGTATATAAATCACCATTAGAAGCTGTCCATCTCCACGCAGACATATAATCAGTTTTGAACAGGACAGATTTTTTCCCTGATACTTTTCCAATCTTCTTTAAAAACCAATACGCCACTTTAAGTACTTTTTTCATACATTAGTTACTGTTTGGACATGGGTAATCTTTCTTTGAAACTTTTAATATCATATGCCTTCCAAACGGAAGACCGGTTTTGGCAAGTCGTTCTTCAAACCAAATTATGAAGTTTCTCCATATCGTAATATGAAGAGGAACCTTAAGAAGAAAATCGAAATATGGCCCATCAATCCATGAAACTGTTTTGATAGTTTGAATTAACAAGCCCCTTGACTTAAGCCACTCTTTCATAGTTCTTGTGGTAAATTCTCTTACGTGAGAATCTCCGTGCTTTCTTAGATTTTTATGGGAAAATTCGGTCATTGGCCTAAATATTCGCAGTTTTATGAGCCTTAAAAACCTTCCCCACAAAGTTCCATCAGCGTTAAGGTTAGGAACTGTTATGATGAGACTTCCATTGGGAGCAAGTATACGAAGCAGTTCATTTAACGCAATATCCTCATCAAACACATGCTCTAGCACTTCTCCACAAATAACTTTATTAAAATAGCTATTAGGATAAGGGAGTGATTCAATAACTGCAACTCTAAACTCCGTATTTTTAACACCTCTTTCCTCTTTATGACAATTCGCCTGGTTAATAAAACTCTGAGCAATATCCACCCCACGCACTTCGTGAACATATGGTGCAATCTGAAAAACTTGGCGACCTGAAGCACAACCAACATCCAAAACCTTATCACTCTTCTCTGGTTTAAGCTGTTGATATATTTCTTGTTCTCGTAGGTAATTTGTCAGTCCAATCCTGTATGTTGGTCTGAATTTAATTTCAAGATAACCTTTCCCGGCATCATCTCCGACATCTTCCCACATTTTCTTGTAAACAGAATCCTGTGACGACATGATCAAACTTTTTCTAAGCATTTGTTAATCTTCTGACCAAGTAAATTCCACATCAGATTCTCTCTTACAAAACCTATAGCCTTTTGTCCAATAGCTTCACGATCCTCTTTTCGCATGCTTTGTAGTTTAACAAGAGCTTTTTCCAACCCCTCCTCAACAGTTTCAGGTTCAATAATGATCATACACCCAGAATCTCTAAAAAGCTCATTAACGGGACCGACCCGCGTCGTTACCACAGGAATGCCTGTAGCCAGATATTCTGGTAATTTTGATGGATATGCATATTCTGTCATATGTAGACTTGGTCTTGCTAACACTAAAACACTTGATTTTGCTATGAGTGCCGGAACATCTTCATGAGAGACTTTAAAATTTAGATCGGTTGAATCGAAAAGATCTAATTTTTTAAGCGTATCTTCTATCTCACCTCTCCCGCTAGACATTATCATATTAAGCCTAAATGGAAACGAACCATCTTTCTTGATTTTTGACACTACCTTAAGTAAAGCATCAATTCCTTGGTACGGTTTAGCATTGCCCGTATAGCCAATAGTAAATATTTCTGGTGCAACAACCTCACCACTATAAAATTCACTTTCTGTTACTCCTCCATATACAACCTCAATCTGTTTATTTAGGAACTTATAATAATATTTAAGTTTTTTTGAAACAGTAAAAATAATATCGTAAAAATGTAGAAAATAATTTATCTTCTTTTGTAATAAATAACTTTTTAATTTACTCATGTGGCCTTGCTCATACATTTCCATTGCGTATAAGCCATGTAGATCTACGGCAATCTTTATTCCAGTCAAAATTTTTAAAAAGACAGGCAAACTGATAGCCATATCCGTAGCTGTAATAACCCAATCAATATTTTCACGTATAATGAAATTTCTAAAATACAATAACTTCGATATAAAACTCACATTAGGTTGTGGGTGAAAATTTTTTACAAAACCGGGAGCATTACCGTTAGAAAACACGACAACCTTATTAAATCTTTGCATCTGTTTTATAAAGTTACAGATACGAATCGGCGTGCCACGTTTCGGGTTCTCGAGTGATTCGTTTGTCATAAACAAAATTTTCATGGTTGGTCAAGAATATTTTATGGTTGCAACTATCAGATTAATCAATTTATCCAAACTGTGAGAGCCGGCAGCACTTACCAGTCCGGCACGTATTTTCTCCTTTTTAGACTCCACCATGTTTAATATTCCTCGGATTTTATGTGAAAAGGTGGGTGGTTCAGTTGATTCGAAGAACAGTATATCACGGTTATTTGGGTGGAAAGAAGACATAACATCCTTATTAGCAGACAAAACTATGGTTCCACATGCAGCCGCTTCAACAATAGTTTTGTCAAAACTGCCAGCTGGGGTTAAGTTTACATAAATTTCATGGCTCTGGTATATCGCTGGCGTAGCAGTATGTGGTACTCCTTCCCGGAAAACAAGAACACCAGCCCTAACGAGAGGATCAGCCAATCTATGCATTTTTTTTTCATATAAACTATCGGCACCAGAAATAGGCGAACCGACGATTGTAGCAGTAAACTGCTCGCCACTTTTCTGTAGTTCAAAAAGCGCGTTAATAAGCAAATCTAATCGCTTGACTGACGATATTCTTCCTAGAGCAAGAATTGACCGTGGTCTGCATTTTACGAGTGGGTTTGGGAAAAAAAGCTTGGTGTCTATCCCGACGGGCATGATCTTTGTTTTCTGAAATTTAGCAGTATATGAATTTCCCGAGGTACAAAACACAGTGTTTGACAGAAATACTGCCACGTCTGCCAGAAAACCACCCTTTGCGTGATTTCGCCAGAGTAATATTTTCTTACTCCACAATCTCCAAAAAAGCCCTCCTAGCAAGACATACTCTTGATTCATGTGAACAAAGATTGTTTCGTAGTTATTTCTTTCTTGCCAGATATACCTATAAAAACGTAAAAGATAATTCAGTTGAGATTTATTCACCTCTTTACCTAATGACAAAAGTTTTACATTAATGGGTAGTTTATACTTCCCCTTCTCTAAACAGATCACTGTTACAAAATCCGTCCGTTTTGCAAATTCCTCAATCCAGTGATGAAAAAATCCCAGGATAGGATCATCTGTATCAACTTTTTGGGTAATTATCAGCAGTTTCATAAATTTTTCTCCAAAATTGATACGATAGAGTTTTTGTACTCAAAAAGATACTGGTTCTTGGGGATGAGAGAGTTGTCGGCAGATTCTGTTATGTTCCTCCGAAACAAGTCACTGACAGATTGATTATTCAAAACATTTGTCATCTTCCTAACAAAGCAAACATGGTCATTGACTGGGCAGATAAACCCGCTTTCTCCATCTTTGATCAAATCTCGTGCACACCCAACGTCCGAAGTCAAAATCGGTGACCCTGATATAGCAGCCTCTACAATGGTCATCCCGTATCCTTCAAAAATTGACGTATTGAAAAACAGGTCAGCGGTTTTGTAGTAAGAATAAACATTCTGTTGCCACGGTTCAAACACCACATTTTTATCAAGACCGAGATTTTTTACCAGTCGCTTCAATTTAAACTCTTCTCCACCCCTACCGACGATAACCATGCCGAACTCTGGGTGTTTCCTAGCCACATCTTTAAAAACATGTAGGGCAAAAGGGATATTTTTTTCCGGCATTAATCTGCTAATCATCAAAACTATTCTTTCCCACTGTTTGTATTTAAACTTAAGGCTGACAGCCACAGGACTAAGTTTAATTTTTTCAATATCTACAAAAATAGGCAGTACGAGTATCTTTTCAGGAAGAATTTTTTTAAATCTGGAAAGAATATCACCTTTGATCCTTTTGCTTACAACTCTGATACCATCTGCCCTAGGCAATAAAAACCTAGCTAGACCAACACGGAAAAAATTAAGCCATGAGGAATTATAAAAATATGGGTTAAATAAGTCGGTGTGAATTTGAAGCTGAAGTGGAACGGAAAATTTCTTTTTCAACCACCAGCCGACCAATCCCGACTCAAACGGATCTTGTGATGTAACCACTGACTTGCCGAAGAAGAGTCTACCAAGAATCATTTTCCCTATACCCAACGCGTCAGAAATATATGAAAGTTTGTCAGAAGAATTAGTCGGATGTACCCAGCAATTTTGAGATATTTTTATTGTATCAAGCCCAAGAGAGCTCAGGGCAAAAACAATAATATGAAGTTCAGAAAATTGTTCCGCATATTCTCTGATGCGACTGCTAACAGAGCTTCCGGCGACAAACAGTTCTCTGTCGCTTCCTATGCTAACCACCCTGATATTTAAATTATCGCCCTTTTCGTCTTGTGTCATACTTTTCATACACAGAAATAAATTCTGTGGCTATTTCATCCCACGAGTGGTGAAAGTCCCAATTTCTTATTTTAGCAGTTTGTTTCGCGTAGTTTTGTTTATCCGCAAGAAAAAGCACCTTTTGTCCAATATCATTAACACTAAGAGGGTCAACAAAGACGGCAATATCGCCAAGAATGTCTTTCATTCCAATGTCCTTGGTCACTATAAACGGCTTGCCGCGCTGTATTGCTTCCAAGATAAGATTTGGGCTAACTTCACTAACAGAGGCGACTATTATTGCATAGGAAGAGGCTATGGCCTCTTGAAAGGAATCAAAATCCATCTGTTTGTCAACTAGTTTTATCGTCGGGTCTTTTTTCTGAGCCAAATTAAAGGCAGTAGATACCTTGTCCTTGTTTTTTATGAAGATATTTCTCGCAGAGGAAATAAAAAATTTCTCTTTGTCATTCAATTGATTGCCATTCTCAATCAATAATGGTTCAAAATAATTGTTTATGATTGATAGGCGTTCTGGATTGAGACTGTAGGCCTTTTTGAATATTTCTTTAAGCCAGTTCGTAGTAAAAACAAGACTACTTGCATGCCGCATGGCCCATCCAGAGAGGGAAAAAATTGTTTTTTCCTTGAGCGACAAGATCTTGGGCGTACGATAAAATTCTGATAAAAATATTGGCTTTTTCGTCCTCTCTTCATAAGTTTCCCACAAAAAGTCTCCGCCTATGCGCAAAACAGAAAATTTTCCAAGCAAAGACGCGGCAATTACTGACGGCAACCCCACACTAAAGGTATCAAGAGCAATCACTATATCTGTCAGGAATAGTCTGGGTAAAATTCTTAAAAGGAAAAACAGGTGCCTAATCCCAGTCGGCAACATTCGTTCTGTTGAATTATAAGAAGCAACAGACGTCATGTGACCGGCCTTCTTGAAACTCTTTTGCAAATTCAGCGCGTATTTTGCCGGACCGCCAATGTCAGGGGGGAATATACCTGTGGTTATTAGAATTCTCATAATGATTTAAAAGACCCGAATACCTTGATAGACATTAGCTGGGCTATCTTGGCCCAGTCATACTTTTCTTCAACCAGCTTTTTGGCGGACAAAACAATCTGCTCTCTTAAGGCCGGATTCTCAAGCAGTCTCTTAATCTGTCTGGCAACACTTGATGAATTATTGACTTCGCAAAACAGACCTGTCGGATTTTGATTTGGGTTCTTGTCCGGATCAAACAAGAAATCAACAATACCGCCAACTGGTGTAGCAATTACGGGGATACCAGCGGCCATCGCTTCGACGAAAACATTCCCAAAGCCTTCCGACCGGGAAGGTCTGACGAATATGTCACAAGACTGAATCAGCGCTGGCAATTCCCTGTGACCGACTTCGCCGATGAATGAAACCCTGTCCTCAAGGCGCATGCGCCGAGTAATTCCCTCAAGGGTTTTGCGTTCTTCGCCCTCCCCGATAATCCAAAGCTTCACATGCTGGGGAAGCTCCGCCAAGGAGCGTATTAGATCGTCAACGGCATTTTTCTTGACCAATCTGGAAACCGTAACGATAACAATGTCTCCGTCTTTCTTGCCGAATTTTTTTTTGATTAAATCAAATTCTTTAACACTTGCGGGTCTACCGAACAACTTCACATCAACACCGTTTGGCACCAGAACTGTCGGACTGGTAAAGCCATACCTGATAGCTCGGTCCAAAAGATAATTGCTTATTGCGGTAATAATATCCGTATTTTTCAAAACAAACTTCCAAGACAAATCAATCAACCCACCCCTTGCTTTTCGCAAATGTTCTTCGGAATCTCCCTCCTGAAGAGATAGAACGATTGGAATTCTTGGCTTGCCTGAAACCGACCTGCTCCAGTTTATAAAAATCGGGGCAAAGCTTGCGAAGGAAACCATAACTGACCAGAACACGTCAATCCCCTGCTCGTTGATTATTTTAAAAGCTTTAAACGCTCCAACAAAAGGAAGAACCAGCTTATCTATAATCGGCGCGCCGAAACCAACCCTGTAGACCTCTACCGACCCGATTTTTTCTTTTAAAGGTAATTTCGGATCTAGTCTTGCAGTGATAAGAACGAAAGAAAAACCCGGATAAAGCCGACTAGTTAGTTCTTTCACGGCAATTTCAGCCCCGCCGACCAGAGGAAGGTATGCTGTGGAGAATACTAAAATTCGCCTCATATAGCTAAAATAGCTTTATTTTGAGCCGTCGTCAACAGATAAAATATTCATCAAATCCTCTTTCGGAACCTCGTTTGGAGTTTTTTTATCCATTTCTTTTGCCTCTCCTTTAGGTTCTTGTGCGTCATTAGAAAATGTCCTCCCTTCAGAATCATTATCTTTCGGAAGTTGAGGCAAAATGGCAGAGAGCGCCTCTTTCAGTTCAGACAATTTCTCCGGTGAAGGTTTCTTGCTTTTGGTTTTATGATGCTTCCTGGACAAATCTTTCAGAGAAACAAGGTCATCTCCTTTAAGACTGGCGCTGAAAGCTTCCTTCATCTCATCTTCTTTATGAAACGACTCTCTTTTTTCTCTGCTTTTTGTTTTGTGTGGCGGGTGTTCGCCCCTATCACTTGTTTGAGTACTGTGCCATTTGCGAATGGATTCTTCAATAATAGAACGTGGCCGGGCAAAAGCTCGCCTTGAAGCTTCAACAATATCATCATGGAATGAAATCTCCAGTTTAGAAATCGGCTCCATGGTCGTGGCAGAAAACGGCGGCGACGTGACGCCATCTATCATCAATTTCAGATAAACCTGAAAAGCTCCGAGGTTAACAAGATCTTCAATAGAAAATGTCGGCGCAAACTCCTTCTCCAAAATTTCTGCGTCATAAGCACCGACCCGGAAGATCATCATTGTGCCAACGTTGCCGAATACGGCTGCCCGCACTTCTTCCGACATTTGTTCAATGTATTGATGGGCCAAAGTCAAATTGAGCTTATACTTTCTGGCTTCGGACAGAATGTCCGCAAAAGATTCATTGGCAAAAGATTGAAATTCGTCCACAGAGACATAAAAATTCGGCAGATTGCCCAATGTGGTTTCGGACACATCCGCCCTTGACAGAGCCGCGAGATAAATCTTTGTTATGAGCATACTTCCGAGAAGGTTAGCATTGGTCTCGCCCACTCTACCCTTGGAGAGGTTTACGATAAGAATTTTCTTTTCGTCCATTATCTTACGAAGGTCAAAAGAAGATTTCGTCTGTCCGATTATATTCCTGATGACGGGGTTTGAGATAAATTGGCCGATCTTGTTTTGACCTGCGGCTCCGGCTTCCTGCATATACCTATCGCCGTATTTTGCAAATTCATCGGTCCAGAATGCTTTTACCGAAGGATCGGATATATTGGCAACTACTTTATTTCTATATTCCTTATCCGCCAGCATTCTATTGACGCCAATGAGCGTAGAGTCGGGATATTCAAGCAGAGCCAAGAGAGTATTATTGAGAATGTATTCCATTCTGGCGCTCCAAGCGTCAACCCAGATTTTTTTGAAAGCGCTCATGAGACCACTCACAACCAAGTGACGCTTGTCAAAACCAACGTCCTCCATCACGTTGAAAGCTATCGGGTATTCAAGGTCAAAGGGCGCAAAATAGACAACATCATTAACACGCTCCTTCGGCACATATTCCAAGAGAAGTTCGGCAGTTTTGCCGTGTGGGTCAATAAAAGCAAGTCCCTCGCCAGTCTGAATATCCTGGATTGCCAGGTTTTCAAGGACTGTGGATTTGCCCATACCGGTTTTACCGATGACATAGATATGCCGGCTGCGATCTTTAGCTTTTATGCCAAATTTTAGGCGTTTATTCCGCGCGTCAGTATAGGCAAAGTATGTGATTTTTTCAGGGTCGTACATCCTGTAGTGAAATTTTAATCTACTAAATTCTTCTTTTTATAAAAATACTCTTTCAACCGTCTTTTCAGTAACCTGCCGCCTTGTGTTGTTTTAAGATATTTCTCTCGTCTTAAAGCATCACTGCGGTCAATGCACGCTTCATAGTATATCAAATACCATCGCCCATAGCGCTTTGTGGAAGAATTTAGCCCTTGATTATGTTCTTTTAGACGTTTTCTAATATCAGAGGTGTGACCAATATACAGATTCTTTCCATCAACACTTTCAATAACATAATTGTAGAACATAATCGGATTAAAATTCTACTACGGGATACACGAGATAGATTTTGTGACTTTTATTATACATCACTTACAGTGCACTAGGAACGATTTGACATTGAGATTCAAACATATAAAATCCATGTTGGAAAAGCGCATATCACCAACGAGGAGATGACGATGGAGCAAAAAAATGTTGCTGGCGTCGTCATCTTTCTTGTGTGGCGACAGAAGTTCTTTATGATCCTTCGGGATGATAACCCCGAGATTCGCTCCCCCAACGAATGGTGCCCCGTTACGGGCGGCCGTGACGAGGAAGAAGATTTCGGGCAAGCTACATTGCGAGAACTCAAAGAGGAAATCGGCTTTATCCCTCGTGATCTGGCCACCCTCGGAGTATCTCACAAGGGAAACGGTTTCTTTTTTGGAAGGCTCTCTGATGAGGAAAAAGACAGTATCGCCCTGGGAGAAGGACAGTGCTACGGCTTCTTCTCCTACGACGAGCTGTTTTCCATCCCAATCGCTGGAGCGATGAAGATATACCTGGACCGCCACCCTAATGTCTTCCGGAGAATGGCCGAAACCGGTCTGTCACCGTTCGGACGTGAACTCGGACTTGCCACCTGGAACGGTCCGAGCCCATAGAGAGAGCCCTTTGGGGCTCTTTTCTTTTTTGTATTTAAACTTTTTCTCATGTTATTCTGTCCCCATGTTTAAAAACAAGAGCAAAATTGATACAGAGGAAATAAGATACGCCATTTCGGATCTGTTTAATAAACCAGTGGAATATATCAAAATATCCTTCGAAAGTGACGGCTTCACGGGTAAAGTTCACAAAATAGCAGTTTTTTACAAGAATATGACTTGTGAAAAATTCATTATAAAACAATTAATTGACAATGCTGACCAGAATTTTTATGACAAAGTACTAAAACGATACAAACTTAATTCACCAAATATTTTTGGAACAATTTTTATTGGGAAACTTCCTCATTTAGTAATCGAATATATACCAAAAAACACTTCCGTTCCTACAAACCTATGGTATAAAAAAGCCCTTCAGTGGCTCATAAGAAAGGATCAGATATCTTTAGAGCATACTGCTAATATAAAAAACACTGGAACTGTATTATCAAAAATGAATGATGGATCTTCTTGGTGGTTATTGATAGAGAAATGTGTCAAATCAGGTAAACACCCGTCCATAGACAAAAGATTGATCAATAAACTTCCAAGTATTAAAGGTACATTCAAAATGTGCCTTGATAGTTTGGAGAATGATCCTCAAGTGCTTAACCACAACGATTTCCAGTACAGAAATACCCTTATTCATAGAGATACTGGGAAATTTTATGTAATAGATTGGACAAGTCCTCGAATTGGTTCACCTTTTATAGATCTATCAAGATTCATAAAAGATAATCCAGTATATGCCAGAAAAATAACCGAGGAATATAAACATGCAATTCCAATTAAAAATTTTGACGAGCAGTTAAAAAAAGCGGATTTCCGCCACGTCCTCTCTATATGTGTATGGATGTGTCGAGCTATTATAGACGGGCAAAGAAAAGCTGTAGAAAACTTATACGATGTTGACTTGTATATTGGTGAAGTAATCAACCACGAAGTGTTGGTATAATAATATTTTTAATTTTGTTCAAACATGCAAGCAGTAATTTTAGCCGCAGGCAAAGGCACCAGAATGAACCACTTGGCTTCAGATTTGCCAAAAGTTTTATTGGAGGTAAAAAACAAAACTCTGTTAGAGTACAAATTTGACGTATTACCAGAATTTATAAAAGAGATAGTACTAGTTGTTGGTTATAAAAAGGATACAATCATTGATAAATACGGAGAAAATTACAGTGGGAAAAAGATAACTTACATTGAAGACAAAACTTTAACCGGTACCGCGCATGCTCTGTGGCAAACAAAAAACGTATTAAAGAATCAATTTCTAGTTATGATGGGCGACGATATTTACAGTAAAGATTCAATACAAAAAGTGGCCGAAAACAACTGGGGCGTTGTTTGCAAAAAAGTCAGTCGCGAAGAAGATGGTAGTCGCATTATTCTTGATGAAAACGGCAAACTTACAGATTTCGTTACACCAAAAATTTACAGAGAAAAATTTAATGATGGGGGTTTTGTGTTTACCGGATTATATTCGCTAGACACTGACATTTTCAAATATGAACCAGTAAAAATGAAAACCAAAGAAGAATGGGGCCTACCGCAGACTCTTCTTGTTGCCGCGAAAAATCGTGAGATAAAAATAATTGAAGCTGACTTTTGGATACCAATCAGTTCTCCAGAAGATCTAGAAAAAGCTAAAAAACTGATTTGATTACTTATTCAGCCAAAAGTGCTGCTCTTGTATAAGTATTGGCCGCATCCCACAGAGCCCAGGAAGTCAGCCCCACATCATAAGTTGCCTGTATCTGGGCTCGAACCATTTCTGGTGTGTAATGCACAGGATAGTCATTGTCCTGAAGCCATGGTCTGAATTTGACAGTTGTTGAAGCCACGGTGTCATTATAAACTTTCAACCGATTAACAGCGCTCTGCATAGAAATCTTCACGATGTCGTAAGGCGCGGCATTTACATTCTGAATACCGAAGAATCCCGTCGGATAGTGGGACGGATAGACCATGGGAGAAATGTAATCAAAATGGGGAAAAGCATTTTCAAGAAGCTGGCCAATGTTTAGGTCGTCGGTATTGGTCGTCGTCATGCCGAACAGATCGGCAGATATTTTAATTTTTCCGTCAGATAAGTTTTCATGCAAATATGCAAAAAATTCTTTTATAACTTCCGTTTTTATCCGGCCGTCGCTCCAGGGATAAGCAATATCATACATGTTGCCGTCTGAGGGAAACCTTATGTAATCAAAGTTTATTTCGTCAAAACCGGCTTTGTACGCGTCTTTCGCAACTTTGACGATGTAACCCCAGTGATCCGTTGCCCCCGGATCAATCCAAGAAAGACCTTTGTGGTCGCGCCAGACTGCGCCGTCGCTAAATTTCTTTACGGCAAGTTCTGGATTTCTTCTGACCATATACGGGTCCTGGAAAACTGCGATTCTGCCAATGATATAGATGCCTTCTTCATGCATCTTGGCGATAAATTCCCGAAGGTCTTTTATTCGGTTTTCCTCCGATCCGATTTCTTTCAAATCAGAATCGGAAACTTCGTATGATATTCGGCCGGTATTGTCCTTTATGTCTATCACCAGAGCGTTTAGTTCTGTTTCGCTCACTAGGCGCACGATATTATTGCGAAGGGTTGGGGTTCCGGCCACCCAGCTTGTCATATAGACACCCTTGAGCGGTTCCGGCGTTTTGATGTGTGTAGCGACAAATGGCTTAGGTACAGAAACAGTGGAAAGGATTGTCTGCTCCGAAGAGACAGCCATATACTCATCCGGCGGGACAACGGCAGAACCGAAATAGAGAAAAGAAAATACGACAACAACGAGCAAAAAGCAGACGGCTAAAGTACCAATCTTCTTTTCATTTTTCTTAACTGCCATGTTCTTCTTTGTCTTCAATGTTCACAAATCCATTTTGCACAAAGATATTATCTTTGGGCGCATTAGTTTTCACAGCCGATTTGTCCTTGCGGTCTTTGGCAAAACTAGAGATTGTGATTCCGCAAAGTACTGCGCCGAACAAAACAAGAAGAGCATTTTCCCACGATGAAGGGAAACCAAAGGCCGGCATAAAGAAGAGCACAAGGCCGATTATGAATATGATTTTTCTTGATTTCATACACTCAACAATGGGAACAATTATAGATTAAAACCGAAAAAACAAGAAACTGTACGTGATCTATGGCTCGAACTGAAGTTTATCCGCTCTTGGCGGAACCTCGTTCTTACCACGCCCAACTTCGCCTTAACAAACCATACTATCCAGCGTGCGCGATCCAGGACTCGAACCTGGGACCTCGTCATTATCAGTGACGCGCTCTAACCACCTGAGCTAATCGCGCACGCTATATACTATGGCTACGATAAATAAGGTTAATATAAATTTTTCAAAATAGCTTGCAAAGTCAAGACGGGCGGGTCAGGAATGCACTTTAACCATCTGAACTACATACACTTTTCAGAGCAAATATATCAAAAAATTGTGGCTTAAACAAACAGAAAGGCCCGGCTCCGTCATTCGCCAGCTGGCGAATGACGGACACCGGACCCTTCGACTACTTAAGGAGTAGCTCACATCTGTCTGATGGAACCACCCGATGCTTCGCCGATTGAACGATCGCAAGAGAATCCATGGGGATTTCGTGGCCGTCCTCTCCGCTCACGATACAGAGCGGCGTTCCATCAAACACCGACGTGTAAATCGTCGGCATCGTGATGGCAGAACCAATGGAACCAGCCATCCAGATCCCCAGAAGCAGGGCGCCGGTCCAGACGATAGCCCACATCATCAGATTGAAGCTGTTTCCTGACATCTTCCTCTCCCTGTAGTCGTGGAACTTCTTTCCTATCTATAATTATAGCATACTTCATATATAAAAGTCAATCCCCCACCCAACAAATTGGAAAAGAGATAAAATACGGCCAACTTAAGCCACGAAAAAGCGAGCCGCTTCCATCTCTGCGCTACGCAACTTCAGCAGGTGTACATGAACCCCGCCACAACTGCTGTAATAACAATCATGACGAGAAGTTCCACGAATGAACGAGTGCCAGTATACTGAACCTCTTCCGAGGTTTGCCCCTGTCCGCCACGTACACCTGCGTCCGTCGGCCGATCAGCCAATACATCCAATTCGTCCGACATCTCTTCCTCCTTGAAGTCGCCGTAGCAAAAGACCACCTTCCCGCAGGATAACATCCCAGAAATATTTGTCAATCCTGTAGTAGAAAACAACTTCGTGCCGATAGGCACGAAGTTCTACGTCATTTTTCACTACGGGATCAAATCAAAACCTCGCGGTTTTTATTCCGCGAGGTTTTGTTAATCATCCTCTGTTTTGTTCCGTTCGCGGATTCGGCTCGCACGATGTGCGATTTTCCGAATCCAGCGTCCGCCGAAGTTTTAACGAAGGCGGACTTTCGCTATTGGTTTAAGGACCCAACTGTCCACCCCTCACTTGGACCAATAAATTTTCTCACTAAAGTCTATAAAAATATCCAAAAACATCATTTACAGACCCAAGTGAGGGGTATCGACTCAATCACCCCGCTTTGAAGGCGGAGATTGTTTCACTTGAATTACTCCACGACCAGCTTCCGCTAGCCGTGCCTTGTTACGACTTACTCCCTGTCATTGAGTTTACCTTAGGCCCGCGAACGCGAGATTTCGGGTACTCCCAACTCCCTTGAGTTGACGGGCGGTGAGTACAAGACTTGAGAACGTATTCACCGCGGTATAGCTGACCCGCGATTACTAGCAATTCCAACTTCATGAGGTCGAGTTGCAGCCCTCAATCCGAACTGAGGCCGCCTTTATTAGGATTAGCTTAGGGTTACCCCGTCGCAACCCGTTGTAGCGGCCATTGTATCATGTGTGTAGCCCAGGACATCAAGGGACATGCTGACCTGGCGTCATCCCCACCTTCCTCCCCCGAAAGGGGGCAGTCTCGCCTGACACTTGTAACAGGCAACAAGGGTTGCGTTCGTTACCCCACTGAAGGGAACAACTCAAGTCACGAACTGACGACGGCCATGCATCACCTGCCCCACCGTCCTTGCGGACCTCCAATGTTTCCACTGGAGTTCGTTGGGGTTTCTAGCCCTGGTAAGGTTCTTCGTTTGTCATCGAATTAAACCACATGATCCACTGCTTGTGCAAGTCCCCGTCTATTCCTTTGAGTTTTAGCCTTGCGGCCGTACTACCCAGGCGGATCGCTTAACGCGTTAGCTTCGCCTCTCAGAGGGTCGATACTCCGAAAAGCTAGCGATCATCGTTTAGGGCGTGGACTACTGGGGTATCTAATCCCATTCGCTACCCACGCTTTCGTGTTTGAGTGTCAGGAATACGCCAGTGTACTGCCTTCGCTTTCGGTGTTCCCCATGATATCAACGGATTTCACCCCTACTCCATGAGTTCCGTACACCCCTCGTACCCTCAAGTCTTGCCGTTTCCTCTGCATGCCCCCGGTTAAGCCGAAGAATTTAACAGAAGACTAACAAGACCACCTACACACGCTTTACGCCCAGTGATTCCGGATAACGCTTGGGGCACTCGTATTACCGCTGCTGCTGGCACGAGTTTAGCAACCCCTTATTCTTGAGGTAACGTCAATAAACTTCCTCCCTCATAAAAGGTTTTTACATCCCTAAGGACTTCATCAACCACGCGGCGTCGCTCCGTCAGGCTTTCGCCCATTGCGGAAGATTCTCGACTGCAGCCACCCGTAGGTGTATGGACCGTGTCGCAGTTCCATCGGTGGGGGTCAGCCTCTCAGCTCCCCTAGCCGTCATAGCCTTGGTAGGCCGTTACCCTACCAACTAGCTGATAGCCCGCAGGCCGCTCCCTAAGCTCCGTCAATTGACGGATTTACTCCGAAGAGACTATCGAGAATTATCTAACCTTTCGGCTAATTATGCCCGACTTAGGGGTGCGTACCTGCGTATTACTACCTCGTTCGCCATGAGTACATCGCACTACGCGCGAGTGTACAGAATCAGGAATTAGGAATCACAGGCGGAAAAATCGCAACACGATTTTTCCACAATCTTAATTCTTTCTTCTTAATTCTGCATCACACGCAGTGTGATGCACTCATTCGACTTGCATGCCTTATCCACGCCGCCAGCGTTCATCCTGAGCTAGGATCAAACTCTCACATAAAGAGAATCTGTATTACATCACATCACTGGTAAAGGTTGAAAATCAACCACACTAGCGAAGGATGAAATCCTGCCTGTCCGCCAAAGCTGTAAAGCGTCGGCGGAAGCTAGGATCAAACTCTCAATAAAAATGTTAGAAATTTCTAAAAGAAATTTATTTACATTTTCTTGAGCCCCGCCCCACTTTTGGGAAGTTAACATTTCCACTACCCAAAAGTGGGGCGGGACACACAATTTTTCAACCAATCGCCGCAAGCGGCTCTTGGGAAAAATTGGTGAACGGAACAAAACAGAAGACAATCTTGATTCAACCAAACGTCCGTCAACCGACGAATCGTTTTAGTTTTCGTTTTCCCAGCTCAATCACTTGCCCGCCTAAGTTCCGTTACCTGCCAAACTTTTTAAAAGCTAGCGCAGGTAGGGCGAAATTTTGGAGGGCTTGTCCCGCCCATTGCTTAGCGCAATAGCGGGATGCTCAATTTTGCAGTCGTGCAAAACACGAGCAAAATTGGCAAATAGACAAGATACCCTAGTGATTTTGCTTTGCAAACTCACGGGGGTAAACTTGCACTTATTTCTCAAGCATCCGGAGCATTTTAGTGAATGTCCGGATACGTAACAATGTGAAAATTTCAAAGTACTACCTGTGCTCTTCTACAGGTCGGGTTAAATTATAGGCATAAGAGCCTCAATGTCAAGCAAATGGTAGCTTCCTGGCCGTTTTTGTGTAATATGATTACAGAATTGGTCTTTTCGGGTACAGGGGCATAACCTTGAAGCCTTTTGTTTCCAAGATAATGCGAAGGGTAACTAGATCGGTTCCCCCCTCGGTCTTGGTAAGTGGTGACCGCAGAAAGACTTTTCCCAGCCCTTTCCATAAGGCCACGCAGAAAGGGTGCTAGACCATCTGGGAAATAAGCTTGCGGTTTGAGTAAAAAACCACAAAAGGGACAAAGCAGTAGGGCGCAACTGCCGACCTTCACGCTTCGCCGGTCAGTTTCGCAGCCCGCCTGGACAGAAAGTGCTTCGGTTTTTGCCACCTGTACCCGATTCACTTTACAGGCGCTGAAATATAACCTCGCGTACCCGCAATGATAGGGGTATGAAAGACGCGATAGGCGTCTCGGGCGCTCCGTCACGCACGGGGCGCTCTTTCCATTTTAGAAATTTACTTCCTCTTCCCCGCCAAAACAACCAAAAGAGGCGATGCCAAAAAGATAGATGAATAGACTCCGGCTATAATTCCTACTACCAGAACAAATACAAAGTTCCTGGTCGCTTCACTTCCAAGAAAATACAAAACAACTAGTGACAAAATAACGGTAAGCGAAGTATTGATAGACCTCGTCATCGTTTCCATAAGCCCCCTGCCGACAGTTTCTTCAAAAGTTTCTTTGGAATTTGTTTCCCTATTATGCTGAAGATTTTCTCTGACACGGTCAAACACTACAATCGTATCGTGAACCGAGAATCCCAGAATTGCCAATAGTGCTGTTACAAACAGAAGGTCAATTTCAGCGCTTGTAAATCTGCTCAAAAGTATGTAAGCCCCTGTCGGAATAATGACATCGTGAGCCAAAGCCACAATGGCCGCAAATCCATATTTCCAAGAAGAAACCGGCTTGGAGACTTTTCTGAAAGCAAAGGTTATAAACAAAAGAATCATCACCAGCACCACGATTATCGCCTTATACGATTTGCTTTTTAGCGAATTGCCGACTATGGGACCGACAGCGTTGAATCGCTCTTCATTGACTTGAAGTGTCCCATCTTGAGAGAAAACACCCAGAATCTTCGCCTTTTCAGTGTCAGAGATTTCTCTTGTCCTAAGAACAAGACCGGAAGAGCCGGAAGGACGCAGAGAGAATGACCCGAGTGATAGTTCGGATAATTTTGTATCCATTTCAGAAATGTCCGGCCTGTCTTGGTTTACATAAGAAACTTCAAGTATTGACCCGCCGGTAAAGTCCGTGCCAGTGGGAAATCCCCAAACTATCATCGCGACAATGGAAGCGGCCACCAAAAGCGCTGAAACTACAAAAAATATTTTTCTGTGGGAAATTATTTTCATAACTTAACTTGTAGCAAATTTCAACTTCATATCAGTTCTTGGTAATGGATTGTTTGTCGTTGGTAATGGTGTGGAATCCCGAACTAAATAAAAATTTTACAACTCTATTTTCCTTGATGCTCAACGCAAACAAGAACGTGCGCGACACCGTTATCGCAGTAAACATAGAAACTATAACTCCAATACCAAGAGTCAATGCAAATCCCTTTACTGCTGACGTACCAAGCCAAAACAGCACTACTGCGGTAATGATGCTGGAAATATTAGAGTCCCGAATTGACAGCCATGCTCGATGAAAACCTTCTTTTATAGCAGTAGCCAAATCCCTACCCCTTCGGAGCTCTTCTTTCATTCTTTCAAATATCAGAATATTGGCATCAACGGCCATGCCGATAGAGAGGATAAACCCCGCAATACCAGCGGCAGTGAGTGTCACAAATACAAGTTTGAATACCGTCAAAGAAAAAGCTACATACATCACTAAAGCAACTAAAGCGATGAGTCCCGGTAATCTGTACCAGACTATAAGAAATATCGCTATTAGTACAAACCCCCAGATACCCGCAGACACCCCGGCATTGAGCGCTTTCTCTCCAAGTGTGGCGCCGACAGTTTGTGTGCTGACAAGCTCAATGGGAAGCGGCAGAGCACCATAGTTGAGCTGGCGAACAATTTCTTTTGCCTGAACGGCATCAGTTATGCCGGTTATGACAGCCGAACCACTCACTATTTCGTCTTGAATCACTGGAGCTTCAATTATTTCACCATCAAGGAAAATCGCCAGAATTTTACCAATATTGCCTTTGGTTATGCCGGCAAATATTTTGCTGCCATCGCTGTTGAATTCAAGAGCAATAACGGATTGGCCGGTGTTTTCAAACTCCAGACGCGCTCTTTTTAAATATCGGCCAGTCAATTCGGTCGGCGTGAACAATTCGTCAACAGAAGCGTTTTGTGCCAAGTCCGGATCCGATAGGACACTCCTGGTGCCGTCTTTCTCCAGTCTAAATTCCAAAAGCGGCGTTTTGCCTAGAGCTTTCTTTGCTTCTTCGATATCTTTGTAACCAGGAAGCTCTACAATCAGACGCTCTTCGGCATTGCCCGATACCAAACCCGCCCTTTCCACCTGTACCAGAGGTTCGGAGACGCCGAATATGTTTACTCTGCGTTCTATAACATCCTGAAGAGTGTCCATCGCCGAAGAGACATCACTCGGGTCAATTGCCGAGACATCGGCTTTGTATATGAGTTCGGTTCCGCCGACTAGGTCAAGACCGTATTTGAAAGCAAACCGACTGGACCAAGAGCCGGGAGTCTGCGAAGAGTAGTTGAAATAGACCGCCAATCCGAATACAACAATAAGGACTATGCTCAAGATGCGATACTTTGACATGCAAACACTATATAGAATTAGGAATTAGGAAGCAAGAATTAGGAACAAGCTTTCAAGAAAATAAAAAAGCCCCCATATTGAAATGGAAAGGCTTCTCTTCAGTTTTTCGTCTTGATGGACGGTACTGCTAGTCATGTCATGCAAACAACCAATGGTTCATGTTTCCAAGAAAACTCCTTGGAATTTTACAACCAGACCCCCTACTCTTCCGGGGCGAGAAGGACGGGGCTGTCACCGCTCCAATAATAGTCAAGCCAGCGCGAGATCACAACCACACGCTCGTCGTACCAGATGAGACACGCAACCTCGCGGTAGCCGCCAACATCCTGTTGAGACTTCCAGAGATAGATCGCTTTGTCCTTGTACTCCTCCGGATATGTCTCAGGATGCCCGAGCCATCTCTTGACCTCTTTGTCCTTAAGCGAAAGTGTTCTTTCATAGAGGCCTGCACCGCGGAGGTGTTTGTCGAGTTCAAATCCTTTGATCACCACCCAATCATATTCCTTCTGATCGGGGTGGAGGTAGAGTTCGAAGATTCGCTTCCCAGATGTTTTTGCACCGCTCTCGCCACTGCCCATGACCATCTCCTGCCCTTTGGGCTTATAGGTTGTTTCAAACTACTTACTTCTACGTACATTATATCATACTTTAAGATAAAAAGTCAAGCACTTTTTGATATGTCAAAATAGCCCTTAAATTAAGGCTTTTTGGGTTGCTTCTTTGATTCCTTATTCCTAATTCTTTATTCCTGATTCTAATTTCAAATTCCTTCCCTAGATAGCAATATTTTTAAGGTGCGCAAAGCCACCTTCAAGTCCAGAACTAATGATCTATTTTTTATATAGTAAAGATCGTAAGAGAGCTTTGTCCGCGTCTCATCCTTCTGCGGCTTGAATTTCGGCGGCGTCGCTTGGTAGAGTTGCGCCCATCCGGAAAGACCCGGCTTTATCAAATGCCTGACATTGTAGTATGGAATTTCTTTTTCATACTGTCTTACCAAAGCCGGAATTTCAGGCCTCGGGCCAATTAAAGACAAATCACCCTTAAGAACATTCCAGAGTTGAGGCAGTTCATCTATGCGGGTTTTGCGCAGAAATTTTCCGACTTTTGTAGGACTGGGATTTTTCGCTATGCCATCCCGGCTACCGTGTACCTCAAGACTTCTAAACTTTATTACTCTGAAAGTTTTGTTGTTCCTGCCAACCCTGTCTTGAACAAAAAACATCGGCCCTCTATCTTCAATCTTTATCGCAATGAATACAAACGGGTAGAGGATGAGGGAGAGCAGTCCGAAAACCAAAGACAGCACTATATCCATTAGTCTTTTCATGAAATCATAGCCCTTCTGGGTTGAACCGGATATATTTTCCAGAAACCAGCTGTATTTCACCAAGGATAAGGGGATTCGGTCAAAGATATCCTCATAAATCTTGTGCATATCCACGAATTTTATTTTTGAAAAAATCAGGTTGTAGAAATTCGGCAGGAGTGGTTCTACTTTTTCGTCTTTGAAGTCCGCCGCGATGATGCTAATCCCCTCGGAATAAATACGATTCAATATCTCCTCTTTAAAATTAAAGCTCCTTATCTCATCTAAGTTTATTGAGGAGACGAAATACAGGTCATATCTGGGATTATTGTTTACTTCACTTTCAAGCTCGCGTAGCTCCTCGCCACTGCCCACTAAAATAGTATTTTGCTTTTTTTTTATCTGAAAGGACGGAAAAAGCTGCAGTCTCCAAGCGAATATGAGAATAAAGGAAACCACAAGATAGATAAATAGGTTTGTCTTTGGAGTGATTCCAAAGTATGGAATGAGATAGAAGAAAAGCACTGCAACAAAACTGTTTACAACCTGGGCATTGAATATAACACTGCCGATTTTGCTTTTGAGTATTAATGTGTGTTTCTCGTAGAGTCCGGCAATGAAGAAAACCATCACCCACACGACGAAGAGGATAGAAAAGGGCGCTAAGTGAGAAATAAAAAGTTCTTCATCGGGTATGGACACATAGCGTAAAAGAAGCATTAGCCATAATGCCAAGAATAATGCCACTAAATCGCCGAAGAGAAGCAGGAATGGCTCTTTTTTATTGGATGATATCATACGTAATTGCTGCCAAACCCCATATTGCCATTGTTCGTTCGGCAATAAACAGGCGAAATTCTACTATAAATCAGACAAAACATCAAACATTTTACACGAGACCTTATTTGCAAAAGCCCAATTTTGAGCGGTAAAATAGAACTAATGAAAGAAGATCTTGTAGCAGTAGACACCCGAATCATATCCATAATGCGGAAGGCAAGCCCCCCGCTTGCTAGATTCGCAATATTCGTGGTATTTTTTTGGTTTGGAGTCTTGAAAGTGACCGGCGACAGTTCAGCTAATCCTCTTGTCGCCGACTTATTGTCTCGGACTCTACCCTTCCTTACATTTAGTCAATTCATTATTTGGTTTGGTTTGTTCGAGATGGCCATAGGAATACTTTTTCTTATTCCGAAAACGGAGAGAATCGCGATACTTCTGCTTGCAATACACATGATTACCACAGTCCTGCCCCTCATTTTCTTGCCGGCTATGTCGTGGCAGAGGGCGTTCGTGCCGACACTTGAAGGCCAATACATAATAAAAAATCTGGTAATTATCGCTTTGGCTGTCAGCCTAGCGGCCAGCTTGCATCCTCTAAAAAACCACCACGGGTAAAGTTATGGCAATAGTCGGAGCAACCCCTATAACCCTTTGCTAGCATGAAAAAAAAGATTTTATACCTAATAACAAAGTCTGCAATGGGTGGTGCTCAGCGTTATGTATTGGACTTGGCCACAAATCTGCCGGAGGGTTTTGAACCAGTTGTGGCCTGTGGTCCGGGTGGCGAGCTGACAAAAAGATTGGAAGAAAGAAAAATCAAAGTAATCCAAATTCCTTCTCTTGGCCGGGATATTTTTCTATCTCGTGATATCGATTCATTTTTCAGAATAATTTCGGTGATAAAAAAAGAGAAACCAGACATCTTGCACCTAAACAGCTCAAAGAGTGGTTTCCTGGGTGCATTGGCTGGAAGATTATTGGGAGTGAAAAGAATCGTATTTACCGGCCACGGCTGGGCATTCAACGAAGAGAGAACGATTGTCTCAAAAATAATTTTTGCCAAAATACATTGGCTTACGATGCTCCTATCAGATGCGGTCATAGCAGTGTCCAGAAAGACAGCCCGAGATGTAGAGAAATTTCTGTTTGTACAGAAAAAAATTCACCAAATATACAACGGCATCGGAGATGTTGATTTTTTTTCAAAAGAAATCGCGCGAAACAAAATATCAGCCGGCACATCTGCGGAAGTTTGGATCGGAACCATATCGGAACTGCACAAGAATAAGGGAGTTGATTACATTATAAAAGCTCTAAGAAAAATCAAAGACACGCCAAGCTGGAAATTTTTTATAATCGGCAGCGGGGAGGAAGAAAAACGTCTAAAAGAGCTTATTTATATGTACGGTTTGAAGGAAAAGATTGTATTGTGCGGACAAATTTTTGATGCGGCAAGACTCCTTAAGGCTTTTGACATCTTTACGCTGACGTCGAGAACAGAGGCATTTCCTTACGCCTTGCTTGAGGCCGGTAAAGCCGAACTTTCTGTAACCGCAAGCGGGGTTGGAGGAATACTGGAGGTAATAGAGGACGGGAAAAGCGGAATGCTGGTAAAATCTGGAGATATTGATGCAATAGCCAAAAAACTCTCCGAACTGATATCAGACAAAAGCAAAAGAGACAAACTTGGAACTAACTTGAAGGAAAAAATAGAAAGCCATTTTTCCTTAGAGAAAATGGTCAGTCAAACCACCGATGTTTATACAGGTAACTAATTTACTCCTACCAATTCATTTTTCCCCGCTTCCGCGTGGGTTGGCCGGCTATATTTTCGCTGGCCCATCAATATCCCCAGAGCCGCAAATTCAGTCACCAGATGGCTCCCCCCGTAACTCATAAAGGGGATTGTCGTGCCTGTAACCGGCAGAAGCCCTATGTTCATGCCAATATGGATAATAATGTGGCTTATAAAAAGGATTGCTACGCCTAGGCCAAAGAAAGTCTCGAAATTGCTGGCCCCACGTATTGCAATTTGCAAAATTCTGGACAAGACAACACCATACAAAGTCAGTAGAATTGTCACTCCTACAAATCCCCACTCTTCGGCAAAGGCCGCGAATATAAAATCGGTTTCATATTCGGGCAGAAAACGCAATTTGCTTTGCGTACCATAACCGACACCCTTGCCGAAAATTTGCCCCGAACCGACGGCTATGGTTGATTGATAAGCATTGTATCCGGCTCCCTGTATATCGGTTAGCGGATGGATAAAGGTTACAATTCTCTGTTTTTGGTAATCTTCAAACACAAACGACCATAAAATGCCGAAGGAAATTGCCGCCAATAAGACCACAGCCAGTAAATGTCTTTTTGAAATACCCGAGACCAAAACCATGCCGAGCCAGATAGCAAACAGGATAATGCTTGAGCCGAAGTCAGGCTGTAGAAAAACGAGAACAAATAAAATGAAGGCGTAGACTCCGGAGACGACAATATGTCTCACGTGTGCTATCTCAATATGCCGCCGGCTGAAATATTTTGACAAAATTATTATCAGAGTTAGTTTGACCGGGTCGGACGGTTGAAAGGCAAAAGTCCCCAGCTGAAACCAGCTCTGTGCTCCTTTGACTGCCTCGCCGACAATCATTAGGAGCAGGAGTAGAAGTGTAGAGAATACAAAAAGAGATACAACAACGCCAGTACGCCTCAAGAAGCGCCAGTCAATGAAACTGCACACGAAAAAAATTATTATTGATATTGAAAGCCAAATTGTCTGCCGGCCAAAAAAGTAGCTCTCCCCGACAAACGAATTCATCGTCACTAGGCCAGACAAGGAGACCAAGACAACTGACAGAAACAAAACCCAGTCAATATTTAGAATTGACCGCCGTTGACCTTCAAAGGGCTTAAATAATGCGACTAAATTCTGCATCAGTAACTATCGAAATATACCAAATAAGACTGGCTATAGCTATTTGGGGTAAATACGGGGGAAAATTTCAATAATGGCAGGCTTTTTAATACACAGTTTCGTGGCAATATCTTTGTATATACCGAGAAGCTCTTTGCTTGTCGGAGCCAGGAAAAATTCGCTACTGCTTGATGCAACGGACCGTAAAAAGGAAGCATTAATGTCCTTGCCAAGACCGATGGCAAACAGCTGAATATTCTCTGATTTCGCTTGGTTAGAAATTTCCAGCGCATAATTTTCCGGATAATTAGGGTCGTCAGATTTGACTGGCCTAGTCGCGACACCATCAGTAAGCATAACTATTGCCCTCTCTGAACCTTCTTTGTGTCTAATACTGGATAGTTCTGTAAACGCCTTAAACAGGCCGTCTCCAATGTTTGTATTTTGGACGCCGTCAGAGAGTATTAAAATCTTTTCTATGGCGCTCTTCGCTTGAGAAAGATCGCCGCTCAAGACGGAGTCAATCGGGTCACTTGCCAGACCGGCAAAGGATACAACCGTCGCCTGGTCATTCTCACCGAGCTGGTTGACGAAGAAAACGGCCGCGTTTTTAACATCAGTCAGCGGTTGTGGCGGATTCAAGCCAAGACTTCGCATACTCCCAGACCTGTCGAGAACAACTGCCACGTCAACGGGGGCCGAGCAGGCGACGGCTTGGGTAGTAAATGGTCTTGGCCAAGTGAAGACGATGGGCTTGCTCTCCCACTGATTTAGGACATCAATAAAAGAACTTGAAGCTCCTATCGCGTTGCCGCTACTGTCAAGAATAACAACAACCAGTTCAATGTTGACTATCCTGTCCGCCGATCTGTTTTCCACGGTGGCCTCAACTCTTGGAACTGTGTCCTCGCTACTTAGGGCTTTGTTGGTAATCAGTATATCCGGTTCGGTGTCAACATTGCGAGTCCAGACCAAATTGTTATCAAATTCAAAAGTGGCTCTGGCCGGCCTTCTTTCGCCCAGCGAAAAATTTCCATTAAAAACCGCAAAATTCGCGCCCTTCGGGATAAAAGTCTGCCCGTTTCTCTCGGTAATCAGTATCCCCTCGCGGTCGTATATTTTAAAATTGTAGTTTGTATATCGTACTTCAGCCGTAGCGTTGGGATTCTCAATGTAGGCCAGAACGCTGTAGAGGCCCGGAGAAACTTCAAAGATTCGCGGGTCCCAGCGCATTATTGGCGGAAGAGCTTCAGCCGGACAAAGCAGGCGGCATGATCCGCCGCAATCTCTTCCCGTCTCATCTCCATTTTTGGAGCCGTCAAAACAAGTTGGAGCTTCGTATACAAAAAGAAAAAACGGCAGAACGAAAAACAGTAATGTCGCCGCCATAATGAGGCCCAGATATTCCAACTTGCGCTTGGTTGCCCAATTCATGCTTCTTATATTTTAAAACTTAAAACATAAAACGTAAACAAAAACCCAGTGCCTCCGTAACTTGAAGCGCAGGGAAATGAAGGTACTTGCCTGCCCACGCAGGCGGGCGAGAAGGACGGGGCTGCTACCGTTCCACCTGTTGTCAAGCCAGTTCCAGTTCACAACCACACATTCGTCGTTCCAGATAAGATACACAACCCTGCGGAGGCCGCAAGAGCGTCCATCCTACAGGTCTCATACAGGTCTGACCTGTATGATTGTACGAATTTCGAACACTATGTTCTGGCGACTAGCTACCCCAGTAGTACAGCAAAGCTGACTACGGGGCATGCTTTCCCCATAGAGTATCACCTGCCCGCCATTGGCTTAAGCCGCAGGCGATGGCAGGCGGGTCCGCCTCAACCGAGCTTAACTTCCGTGTTCGGAACCCGCCGACGCTGAAAGCTGTGGCGGGCAGGTGATAACGGGTGAGAAGCGAAAACTTGGAGCTTCGCAAGGCCGGAACGCGATGGCGCGAGGCGGGGTCGCAGAAATTTTCAGCAGAAAATTATCTGTGACTGACCTCTGCGACTATTAATTTGAGTACTTTGAGTTGGCAGTTACCTACTTTCCCCCATAGAGTATCATCGGTACTACAAGGCTTAACTTCCGTGTTCGGAATGAGAACGGGTGTTTCCCTTGCGTCAAACCACCAACTCAAAAAACTCAAAAAATAAACTGAATCTAACTTGAATTTGGATACTGTGATGTGTGCGCATCCGCCAGCTGACGGATGCGCAATGGTCGGGGCCGGACTCGAACCGGCGACATCACGCTTGTAAGGCGCGCGCTCTGAGCCAGCTGAGCTACCCGACCGAAAGAACTGCTGTGGGAACATGGGTCCGGGAGGATTTGAACCTCCAACCTCCGGGATGTCAATCCGGCGCTTCTACCCACCATACTGGGTATGGTGTTTTTTGAGCTACGGACCCGTACATAATGCCTGTGTGCGAGTCTTCGACAGGAATCCCGAACAAATTGCTCTATTCAGCGGGATCGAACAAACCTGCATGGACTAAAGATGACAAGCCGAGGGCAGCTCACATCTGGGGAGTCTCGGCCTTACAGCGTCACCTTGGGCAAAGATTCGCACACAAGCGGACGATCGGACTCGAACCGACAACCTCCCGAGGTTCCAGAACTTTTCAGGGTTCTGTTATGTTCACCCATTGGGTTACTCATCGGGTGCTCTGCTCTTTGAGCTACGTCCGCAACATCCAAACAACTTTTGCTTAGCAAAACTTGCGTGGACAAGCCCACATCACAATATCCAAACTTATGTCAAAAAACCGCCGTGATTCACCCTGTAGTGAATTTTGGCATCACACTTTTAGTGCCGCTACGAAGTTGTAATACCAAAATCTACTACGGGGTTCATTTCACACGGCAGGATGAAGCTACGGGCGACTTTCAAATTTCCTAAAGGAAAACGGTTAATTAGTACTCCTCGGCTCAATCCGTTACCGGACGTACACCTAGAGCCTATCAACGTGGTCATCTTCCACGAACCTTAATGATTCCTAATCTTGGAGTTGGCTTCCCTCTTAGATGCTTTCAGAGGTTATCCATTCCGAACTTAGCTACAGAGCAATGCCCTTGGCAGGAACAGCTCTCAGACCAGAGGTTCGTTCACTTCGGTCCTCTCGTCACGTACTTCCCCTGTCACCAGGAGCGCAGACTATATCTTCACCCAATACTTAAAGCTAGTTAAGTATTGGGGGTGGCGTATTACCTGTCCATACCTGCCTTTTACAGCTTTCCGATATGTACAAGTCTCTTCCTCACGGAATCAGTCGTTACGGGGTCAAACCTAAATGAGTTAGTAGTTCTTTTCTTGTTCTCTTTCTCTTGGTAACATAATTTTCATTTTGAATTACCAATATAAGATCAACAAGTTTCTTAAGTTCACTTTTTGACAACTTGACAAATTTTTTGCCAGAAAGGCTTTGGCAAGCGCACAGTAACGCCTTGCCTTGAACTTTCTTGAAATGAATATATGGAAGAATTTTTTTAAGAATGTTAGCTACTTGTTCATAGCCGTTTATTCTCAATTCACTCATACCATCATTTCTTCTTGACACATAGCCTATACCCAATTTTCTTCGTATCCAGTATAACGGTTTTTCATGACGAGTATCTTGATAAAGACAGATAGTTGGCATAAACCTCAACCCTATTCTGCCATCTTTGCGCTTCTTTATTTGAAGCATCAAGCTACCATCGCCATCAAGAAATCCGGCTATATAGGCAAACTCAACTTTAGATCGACTTCCCACGGTATTGTCTTAAATATTTCTGGTCCTCAAGTAAATTGTACCATAAACAACGGACCGACTGTCATTATGGTTATCAACAGACCAAAAGTTATTAAGATTTCACCGTTATTAGCCACATTGTCATCACAAATTACTTTGTGAAGTAGCAAATTTTACTAGAAGTGACTCTCCTCAAGAATCAACGCCTGCAGTAGATAGGAGACCAACCTGTCTCACGCATGATATCACTTATTATTAAGTGCATTGGACTATAACTTATTCCTCCACCAACTAGTGGATCGGAATACTGACGTTTAGTCTCTACGGGTATGTTTAAATTATTCCTCTTCAGTTGAAAGTCTTATTACCTTCTTCCCTTTCCTTATAACTAATTGATTTTTACCCTCCTCAACAACCTCTACGTTTCCTGAAGAATCCACAATAAATTTTCTGATATCTTCAAGAGTAATTAAATCTTTTTCTTCGCTTGGTAATTTTTCCATTAGTTAATTTTAACACACTTCCCTCGGTGTTGTCCTATTCGTGCGTCTATTTGTTAAGACACTCGTATACAGGATTTCACCGATATTAGTCAGTTTGTCCACATATATTTCTATATGTGACCGCCGTGATTTGGTTGTTTCTATCTAATTTATTTTTGTTTATAAACGAAAAACTCGATTATGTCTGTTATGTGTGGATTCAGACTGTCCATGCGCCGAATTATTCGTGTCATCCGTATGACATTCGTATATTCGTATCGCAATGCGCTTCAGCGCATAAACGGTCTGAACCCAGCTCGCGTATCTTTTTAATTGGCGAACAGCCAAACCCTTGGGAGCTTCTCCACCCCCAGGATAAGATGAGCCGACATCGAGGTGCCGAACTCCGCCGTCGCTATGGACGCTTAGGCGGAACTAGCCTGTTATCCCCGGGGTAGCTTTTATCCGATAATCTCCGGCCGCATCTAATACGGACCGTCGGTTCACTTAGCCCTGCTTTCGCATCTGCTTGGCATGTACGCCTTACAGTTAAGCCAGCTTATGCCTATACACTATCGGCACGGTTTCCATTCGCGCCTAGCTGACCTTAATGGACTCCTCCGTTACTTTTTAGGAGGATAGCGCCCCACTAAAACTGCCCACCAGATAATGTCTCTCGACGTTTTTTCCGTCGGGGTTAGAAAATACATCACACAAGAGTGGTATTTCACTGACGACTCCACGCCACCCAAAAGCAGCGATTCAAAGTCTCCCACCTATGCTACGCATGTAAAACATATCCTCAATACCAAGTTGCAGTAAAGCTCCCGGGGTCTTTTCGTCTATCTGCAGGTAACCGGCATCTTCACCGGTATTGTATTTTCACCGAGCGGATCCCCGAGACAGTTCTCCAGTCATTACGCCATTCGTGCGCGTCGGAACTTACCCGACAAGGAATTTCGCTCAGACATTCCTTAAGTCCGGACCATGTCTTATTCCAAACAATTTTGGAATCACGGCGTATGGCCTCTCATATGAGCCGTGGAACCATCTATACATTACTGTATAGAGAGGTAGCGTTTTATTTTTTGCGTAATGATTTCAATATCAACTATTTATCTTTAGCTATAACAGTCCCAGTCCTACTGAAATCTTCTTCCGAAAATCCCAGTACCTTAGGACCGTTATAGTTACGGCCGACATTCACCAGGGCTTATAGCAGTCACCTTGCATATCCGAAGACACGCAAAACGCCGCTATTTGACCTTCTGGCATTGGTCAGGCGTCACCCCCTATACATCCTCTTGCGAGTTCGCAGGGAGCTGTGTTTTTGATAAACAGTTGCCAGAGATACTTTTGTTGCACCCCTCACATGCCACACTTTTAATATTTCGCGTTTTATTTTAATTACGAAATACTACAAATGTTGCATGTGAGGGGAAGCCTTATTCCGAGGTTACGGCTGCTTTTTTGCCGAGTTCCTTGGGGATTTCTCACTCGTTCGCCTTAGTCTACTCGACTCGACCACCTGTGTCGGTTTGCGGTACGGTCCCCTCGTCCTTTTCCACCCGAAGGTGGACTTAGAAGTTTTTCTAGGAAGGCTCTTCGCGAAAATCTCTTCCGCCGAAGCGGAAAATTTTGTCTGCACACGAGATTTGAATCAAATCAGTCTCCCGGATTTGCCTAGGAAACATCTCTCATGCCAACAACACCAATCCAATAAGGTGATTTCACTTTTTTCCTCCGTCACTCCATCGAAAAACGAGGGGGTCATGGAATATTAACCATGTGTCCATTAAGTTCGGCTTTCGCCATCCTCTTAGGACCGACTAACCCTTGGCTGATCTACATCGCCAAGGAAACCTTGGTCTTACGGCGTCTCGGTATCTCACCGAGATTGCGGTTACTTGTGCCAACATTCTTACTTCGCATCGCTCCAGTGTGGGTTACCCCTTCACCTTCACAGCAGATACGAATACTCTCCTACCACTCGCCACACCTACTTTGACATCGTTGCATTGTGTCATTGACAGTTTTGAAAAACTGCAATTAGGTTATCTACCGTTCTCTGTAACAAATAGCTACAAACAACACGCAGACACAATGTCAAAGTAGGTGTGGCGAATCCTCAGTTTCGGTACTACTCTTTAGCCCCGATTATCTTCGGCGCAAATTCTCTAGCTGAGTGAGCTGTTACGCTTTCTTTAAAGGATGGCTGCTTCTAAGCCAACCTCCTCAGTGTCAGAGAAATTCCACCGCCTTAAGCGCACTTAGAGTAAATTTAGGGACCTTAACTTGAGATCTGGGCTGTTTCCCTTTTGACCAACGGAGCTTAGCCCCCGCAGTCTAACTGCCAAGTTCTGACCTATGGTATTCGGAGTTTGATAGGTTTGGTGAGGTTTCCCCCTGTCCAAATCTTCCAGTGCTCTACCCCCATAGGAAACACTTGACGCGAACCCAAAAGCTCTTTCGGAGAGAACCAGCTATTACCAAGTTCGATTAGCTTTTCACTTCTTACCACAAGTCATCCGGATGCATTGCACGACATATCGGTTCGGGCTTCCTCCCGCCTTTCGGCGGGATTCACCCTGCTCATGGCAAGCTCACTTGGCTTCGGGTCTCTAACGTCTGACAAAATTTTCGCGCTATTAACACTCGGTTTCCCTGCGCTTCCGGGGGTAAACCCCTTAAGCAAGCCGGACGTTAGAACTCGTTGGCTCATTCTTCAATAGGCACGCCGTGACGGACATCACACTGCGCGCGATGTCCGCAGAATCAGGAATATGGAATCAGGAATCATGAGCAGAAAATTGCTTCACAGTTTTCTGCAAACTTTGATTCTTAATTCCCCGCCCGCAACGACTCGCAAAGCTCGTCTTGCGTGTCGGGCGGGTTTCTTCTTAATTCCGCGGCATCACATACAATGTGATGTCCGCTCCGACTCCTTGTAAGCATATGGTTTCAGGTCTATTTCACCGCCCTCACCGGGCTGCTTTTCACCTTTCCCTCACGGTACTAGTTCACTATCGGTCTCTAAAAGTATTTAGCCTTACCGGTTAGTTCCGGCAGATTCCTCCGAGCTTTTCGTGTCTCGAAGTACTCAAGAACAACAACAAAAAAGATGTCTTATTTTTATCTACGGGACCATTACCCTCTAGGGTCTGGCTTTCCAGCCAATTCGATTAACAAGACATTTTGTAACTTTCTTCCCTCACATGCCAAATCTCTATGTCGTGAAATAATTTTTTTACAGCCGACTTTAAAGATCTCGCATGTGAGGGATATTGTTGCCTTACAACCCCCAGCTGTACTTTTGAGAAATAGAAATTTCTACTCCCCAAAAGTACGGCTGGGTTTGGGCTTTTTCCTTTTCGCTCGCCGCTACTAAGGAAATGCTTCCCGCAAAAAGCGGGATTGTTTTCTTTTCCTCCAGGTAATGAAATGTTTTACTTCCCTGGGTGCGCCCCGAACCAGAGCAAAGCTCGGTTCGGGGCTGTCCCATACTGAAGCTTCGCTTCTAGTACTGGGACGCTCCCAGAAAACTGAACTTTGTTCTGATTCGGTCATTGATTAAATCAATGAGGTTTCCCCATTCGGACATCTCCGGATCAAAGGTTGCTAGGCACCTCCCCGAAGCTTATCGCAGCCAAGCCGCGTCCTTCATCGCCTTTTAGAGCCAAGGCATCCACCATACGCTCTTGAATTTCCTGATAGGAAATTCAAAAACCGCCTACTTTATCCCTTATTCAGGGATAATTTATTGCTCAACATTTATACCTGCACGTTGAGCAATATGCTTCATCCTGCCGCGTGAAATGAAATTGCGGCAGAATATTCTGTCCACCTCCGTTGCAAAAGACCCATCTTCAAACAAACGGGGTGGTATTTTTTTGTCAATGGACTAGTCTCCGTAAATGAAAACGCCGCTCTTACTCTAAGGCGGCGACAGCAACATCAAAAACCGAGACGTTACCGTTTTCGCTTTAGATAGAAATTAGCTGTTTTACACATACGTACAAGGATACAGTATAATCATAAAAAAAACGCTGTCAACTATAAGCAGTACTTCCCGCAAAGAAACCGCCCAGACTAGGCAAAATCCATATTTCAAGCTACGAAAATCGCCCCGTGAGATACTCCGTCAACTGACGGGGCACCTCACGGGGCGACTTTATTGAATTCCTTTTCTTACAGAATTACCTCTTGTCTGAAATATCGCTTCGCACCTTATCAAGGAAACGGGCTGCAGCTTCCTGGCCTCCAAGACCAAATGAAAGTCCCAAAGCCAGCGAAAGCGCGATAACGACACCCGTAAAGATTGTCTGGACAAATCCAGCGGCGATTCCTAGGTGCGCCAAGGCGACCAGGATTGCAAAAATCCAGATTGCCCATCGGGCAACTGTACCGCTCAATGCCGCCCATCGGAAATGCGCAGCGCGAGCTCCGGCAAGGACAACCTTCTCCATAACATCACCCAGTACTCCGGCAGCCAGAAGAACCAAAGCGGCAATAATAACTCTGGGAAGGTAGGAGAGGACAACTTCCTGAAGGAAGAGGTTAACTTGCTGTAGACCAAGAACTTCGAAAGCCCCGATCAAAAATACAACAATAATAAACCACCTAACCAACCCTCCGACAAAAGCTCCTGAATTGAGGTGCATTCCACCCCTCTCCAGAGCCTCTTCAGCTCCGGTTTTTTTCAGAGCTTCATCAACTCTTATGGATCGGAAGATTTGGGCAATTGCCCGACCAATTACTGTTCCAATAACCCAACCGATGGCAAGAATTATAATTGCCACGACAAGATTCGGAACAAACTGGACAACACCGTACCACAATTCCTGAAAGGAAGAAGTAAGGACGTCGCCCCATCTCTCTATTATCATACGCGTGCGATTCCGCCCACTCGCGTCTTCAAAGACAACAAGCGGACATTGAAAGCCTGTAATACAGGCAATAATAACGGCTAATAATTGACCTTTTTATTACATAATTGCATAAAAGGTACCCTGTGGACATTATACCATTACCTCTGCCTTTAACTAAACGCAAAAGGACTGGTTGTGGATAAGGTAAAAACTAATTTTTAGGAGATTCCTATTCGATCTAGCATTTTTTTGTGGGGAAAATCCAAGATATCTCTTATCAACTTGTCATACAGGCCATATCTGTATTGAAAGTCCGGAGTTTCAAAGACGGCATATCTTATTTCTTTTCCCATTTCCGCTTCAATTGTCCTTATTGCATTATCAAGGACATTTTTTTTGAGATGATCTCCGACAATTAGCAGATCTACTCTGCTATCTGGCTCCTGTATGAAAACCCCGGACACAATGATCAGTTTCATATTTCCGGACCGCTGAAGTTTGCTGGCAATATGTTTTGGACCAAATTGGTTCATGCTGATAAGGAAACTACGCAATGGCGCCAAATATACGAACTTCCTGTCCAGAGTCCAGCCGTTTGTCTTTCTTTTGGTCGGTTTGCCTCCTCTACCGTTTTCAATCGTCTTGAAAAATGTCCTCTTTTTTATAAAACCAGCTTTATGGAGCAGAGATAATTCCCTGCGGACTTTTCCCAAACTCTCCTTCGTCCTATCAGCAATGTAGGTGGTGTCAAAGGCCTCATCAGGATTAAAGATGAAAAGCTTCAACATCTTTACCTTGGCGGCGCCCCCGAATAGTTTGGATAGAGTATCCATCCCATTAGAAACCCGCCAGAATGAAGGAATCCATTCGTTCGGGCTGGCAGGTTGCGGCTAGCGCTTCCTGCTTAAATTTATAAGTGGTAAATAAACTTCCCATATATACACCTAACCCGTAAAACTCCTATTGAAACCATGACCGTGCCTGCTTGCGCAGGTAGGGTTTTTTACGGGATCCATATATGGGCATATTATCAGGTAGTCTCCGGGGTTTCAATAGGACAAAAAGTTCATTGAAAACGCCCAATTTTGCTTCCTTGCAAAATCGGGCGCTCTACTACAGCCCACGTAACGTTCAGAAGAACAGCCACATTACGAGCTTGTAGAGGCCGAAATAGGCGGCCACTCCCGCAGCGAGGAACCCAGCATACACGCGGAGTTCCCAGTTCACGCCGGGTAGCGCAATCTGCCTGCGCGTCTGCACTTGGCGAATCATTGTCCCTCCTAAATTCTTCCTGCTGGTTTGGTGGCGAGCTAAATCCGCATCTATTATAACAAAAAGAGGCCACTAAGGCTCTTTTTGTTATACTCAATTTGAGACCGGAAAATCTTTGAAATTACTTCAAAGTAACCTTGCCTCCTGCTCCTTCAATGCTCTTTTTGATAACTTCGGCATCCTCCTTCTTCACATCAGTCTTGAGCATCGTCGGCGCACCGTCAACCATATCTTTTGCTTCCTTGAGTCCGAGCCCGAGAACTTCTTTCACCGCTTTTATAACGGCAATTTTGTTAGTACCGCCATCAGTGAGCTCAACATTGAAGGTGTCCTTAGTCTCTTCTGCTCCAGCTCCTACCCCCGCCGGAGTAGCAACGGCAACCGCGGAAGCAGAAACCCCGAATTTCTTTTCAAAAATCTTTACCAATTCATTGAGGTCAAGCACTGACATTTTTTCTATCTCCTCAACAATTTTCTTGAATTTGGCGGGAATCTCCACTGCTTCACTGCCGCCAATGGGCGCTTCCTGCTCGGCTTTCTTTTCTGTAGAAGCTTCTGCCTTGGTTTCTTCTTTGTCCTGAGCATTAGTCGAAGGATTTGTCTCTTTATTTTCTTCTTCTTTCATAATTCTTTATTTTTAATTCTTAATTCTTTGCTTTCGCAATTTCACTCAGGCCAATCACAAACCTCTGTATCGGTGAGTTTATAATGTTCACGAACTTACCATAAAGCACGGGCAGAGCAGGGATAGCAGCAATCTCCACCATTTCCGGCTGGTTCATAAATCTGCCGTCAAAAATTCCTCCGAGAATTTTCAGGTTCTCTGGAAATTTTTTGATGAATTCGTTTATCTCCCTGGAAGGCGCCATTATGTCGTCTCCATACACAATAGCCAACTCCCCAGGCAATTCTGGTTGTTCTCCGGGAATCTTACTGTCTTTAAGGGCAATACGAGTCAGGGTTTTTTTGGCAACATAATACTTCACGCCAGCCGACTTGAGAACTCGGCGCAGTTCAGACACCATCGCCACCGTCAAACCTCTGAAATTGACGAAAACAACGGACTTTGATTTGCCCAAAAAGCCCTTGAGGTGGCTTATAATCTTCGCTTTTTTTTCTTTTGTTAAAGCCATTGAATTTTCTTAACGAACGTGGTGAGTTTTAGAAAATTCTGACCCTCCTAAGTTTTTCGTAGAAAAATTTTGGAGGGTGATTCTAAAACCAATAATTTATTCCCGCCAAAATTTTCGCTTCGCAAAAACTTAAGCGGGTAAATCGACCAACAAGGTCTTGAGAAGAAATCTCGGTAGGCTTGCCCAATCATTAGCCGAAGACTAATTGATTTAGGGATATTTGATTAAGACTTTCGTCGCCCACTGTCTTTGACCTTATGGCAATACACTATATATGGATTTTATAAAATAGCAAACCCCCGAGCACATACGCACCCGGGGGCTGCGACATCTTCAGGCTGGTAGCCTTGGGTCGGTAATGAACGCCTGATACAGGGCCGAACGTGTTCTATCCGCCTTGCCATGAGACCCCACGTCGTCATTTTCAATAACACAGGTGCGGGTCAGTTCTTCATGGAATACGCCGATTGTATCCATGAACGTGTACAGAACGTTCTCATGTTCGTGGGCAGTAAGATGAAAACCTCTCATCACTGACCACAGGTCAAGCTGTTTGGAGAGTACCTCCCAAACATCGTCTTCCTCGTGGGCTTCTTCCGCCCGTTTCTGCTCAGTTTCAGCGGCTGATAGGATGAAAAAGAAACTACCGGGTCTCATTACCTCTCGAAACTTCAGTCGTTCTGTCTGGGGTTCCGGAAGTCGATCCCCGACAAGTCCGAGAATGACTGCTCTGAGGGCCATGACTCCCACGACAATCAGTCCGATCGAGACCAGTCCTACGATTAGCAGCACATCACCGGTGCCAATGGAAGCGGCGACGCCCGCCGCGGATACGACCAGAGTCGTTGCGCTTGTCATTTTCGCCTCGCGATTTGGTGGTCGATTAGAACATCTCTGTTTTGAAAGTACTATTAAGCAGAAATTAAGTCAAATGGTTCGTACGAACATAAGTGCGTATATAACTACATTTGTAGTTATACCCCCTGCTTACTCTCCTTTACTCTTGTCTACTCCCACTTATACCCTTTTTACTTTTACTTATCCTGACTCGCTGCCACTTATTCTCTCTTAACTTCCCTCCTTTAATGGTATAATAAATAACGATCGTTATTTATTATACCATTTGGATTATCAGATTTTTTAACAAAAATATGGGAAACTTAGAAAAAGAGGTGAAAAAAAGTATCCGCAATACAAAAATCCAGCGGGCAATTATTGCCGCAGTGGGCTCCGCAGGTCTCTTGGCAGTCGCCGCGCTGGCGCCAAACGCCATCCAGATACTCGGGAAGATAAAAAAATACGAGGCCAAGAGAAAAGACAAATCAATTTATCACGCCCGGCAGAGATTGATAGAAAAAGAGCTTTTAAAATATGATGGCAAGTTTTTACAACTGACAAAAGAAGGGGAAAAGTTGCTGGAGGAATTTGGACATAGAGACTTCAAACTGCCAAAACCGAAAAAATGGGACAAGAAATGGCGGATACTTATATTTGATATAAAGGAGAAAAGAAGAGACGTAAGAGACTTACTCAGAAAAACTCTTGTTAGTATTGGCTTTGTACGTCTTCAAAACAGTGTCTGGATATATCCTTATGACTGCGAGGACCTTATAACTCTTCTTAAGGCAGACTTCAAGATTGGGAGAGATGTGCTATACGTGATTGCCGACAGAGTCGAAAATGATAAGACCCTTCGCGAACAATTTAATTTATAAACCAGGTACACTGGCCATTCTCCACCCCCCCCACTCTTTACTCCTCATTTTTTACTCCTCATCTTTATTTTGCTCGTTGGTATAATAAATAACGATCGTTATTTATTATACCAATGGGTTTTAACCAGTTTTTGGTTGAATTTAAAAACCAAAGTTTGAGACTAGGAGTTCCTGACACATTCTAACCAATTCAAGCACAAGAATTATCTATTAACGTCAGACCAGAAAGCACAAGTATCGTAATTATTAATACGGTTGGAAGTTTTATGTAATATTTATTTGATGAATAACCTCTTCTCTTTCTAAATACATCTATTACTTTTCCAATAAGTAGAATTGCTAGAACATCAACCACAAGTCCTAACAGAATGACTATCGGCCAATTTACTAATCCATCTCCTACTTGATAACCAAACAATTCATACATAATCACACTCGGCCAACCTAATAGAAACGCCAGGATGGTAAAACTAATCGGGAAACAAAAATCAAAAAAAGCATACATACGCAATGGAGAAAATATAATCAGCAGGACCAAAAAAGTTTTAATCTTCATAATTCTAATTATATATCACGGTCTAATTTTCTTAAATATTTATCAAGTTTACCAATGATTATTTGAACTTGCTTTGTGTCCTCGTTATTACCCGCCATATCAACAGAATAATAGTTAATCGTAAATACTCCATTTTCCCCCAAAGTAAACTTACTGGTATACTCATAGAAATTTTGTCCATCCAAAGAATACCACGTCCCCAAAATGCCCGACCTGTCATCTTCGGCGATAAAGCTTACACTCACTTCTTTCTTAAATTCTCCGTCCTTGTATTCTTTACCATCTAGATTGATTCTCGTTTCCGGTGGAATCAAGTCCTCTAATAAATCCCCTTCCAAAACTGAAACGGCTTCTATACTTTCTATCATTTCTTCGTTTTTAACTTCAATGAAGTTATGTTTCGTTGAGTCATCTACCGCAAAACTTATGACTGTTGAAGCCGTTATGGGTACATCATTAAATATCTGCGTAGATATATATTCTCCATTTTCTACTTCAGAAATACCCAGATCAAAACTTCCCTCCTCTAAACCATTGGCCATTATTTGATATTCTTGACCTTCGTCTGTTGGTAGAAAGATAAACTTGTTATGACCTATGACATCATAATCTATTCCGGAAATTCCATACTCAATAGCATTATTTTTTATCGGACCAGTATGATTATTATCTGAATAAATATGCACTTCTACTGGCGAATGCCATGTTAATTTCTTTCCTTTAAAATTACAGAATGATTGATCTCTGCTTACATTGTTTGCCAAATTGACCACATTACCGTTCAGAATTTCCAAGACCAATTCCCTGACTCCGCTGGTACTTGGCAATTCCGCATGATTACCATCTTTTACGTAAAACTTGTTTTGACTTGAGATGTTTATATAATTTGCGCTTATCAGAGGAACCGTTCCGTCTCCAGATGTGTAACCAACCTGTCCTATTTCATCAAAAAGTCCAAAACTGTATGCTGTTTGGGTAGAAGTCTTACAACCTGCAATGTTATACGCATCTATATCGGAAAAATCAAAACTGTCTAAGTTTTTATTGTAAAAATCATCAGCAATATCAAACATTACTGGATTTTTGTTTCGTTCAGTTATGAAATAATTTTTTGTTTCTTCAAAATTCATTAGTGGGTTAGTCCCCAATAGTTTGTATTTTCTTAAATATCCCTGGAATTCATTAAAGTAAGTCTGGGTTGGTAGAAGTTCATGGAGTGCTGGAGAGTTTTCCGCAATTTCTTTAATGCGATCTTCTTCAAGAAAAGGAATGTTGAACCTGTCTCCCTCTAAAAGCACCTTTCCTGCTTTAGGAGCTCCTAAATGAGGCGTTCCTACGAAAATTAATTTGTCTATACTACCTTTACCGTGTTCACTCAAATAATCCTTCACAAGTAAGCCGCCCATACTATGAGCAATCATGTCTACCTTCCCTGATCCAGTTTGTGTTTTAACTTCCTCAATTTTCTGGTTTAATAATTTTACTGTTTCATCTAAATCTAGACGCCAATCGTAAGGGAAAGTAAAATACGTTTCGTTAATAACATATCCGACAGTTGTTAACGAGTTTATTAAGGGTTTGAACGGTATTAGTACTTGAATTTCTTTATTAACAATTGGAATGACAAAGCGAACCTCATCGATGACATGACCATTTTCAATTGTGGAAACTAGAGAATCACCACCAGGATCTAAACTCAAGTTATCTGTCAGAAAATTATCATTTACATCGTTAAACATTTCTGCTAAATCAGGCCATATAAGATCATTACCATTGTATAATTCTGTTCCAATTATTCCTGGGATGATAATTACCGGCGTTAAAGCAGGAGTCGTGGAAGAAAATGGGTCGTAACCAAGCCAAGGTACAAAGTCAACATTATTTGAAACTGAAATACCGGTACCGGTAGCATTGAGTGTAGGGTGAAACGGCCCTGATGCGTCTCCCCACCAATTATCGCGGGCATCAACGACGGATGCAGATTTATTATCAATTCCATAATAGGCAATATTGAAAAAGCTGTTCCCGTGCGCTACGCCTGTTCCACCTTGAAGATAAATTCCCGTGTTGTAATTAGAGAAAGAAGACGAAGCGACATCAAATGACCCCGCATCCTGCCACAATGCCTGTTCTGGGCCGTGTTCAAAGACGGAATTACGTATTACAAGATTGCCTCTGTTAAATATCGGCGATGAATTTGGGTGCAGAAAAACATTTCGTCCGCCATACCTCACGACTGTTTCATCAAACTTCCCCTGAGAACCCGGAGAGAAAAAGAAAAGATACCAGTCTCGGGGTGATGGAGAGGATGCTTGACCGTTGTTGTTGGTGTCTCCTCCGATAGAATCATCTTTGATTGATGTGATGTAAACTTTATTGTTTGCGATGCCTAGAGAATGAAACGACCCATTAACACTGAAAGCTCCGTCGTTGGTTAATTTGATTATAGTCCCGGGCAGAAGGGTTAATGTTGTACCGGGGTTAATACCCAGATTAGTGATTACATACAGTAAGTCACCCGGTCCCCAGGAAGTATCTTTTGTAATGGTGCCACTACGTTCCCAGCCATTGATATTGTTGTCCGCAGCTACATTTCCAGTGTGAACGAAGTCAATATTGGCTCCTACATAAGCAGGCATACCATTACCTGAAAAAAACGAGTTGGTAACCGAGACATATTTTGCTAAATTTCCCGCTATGCCGGAATTTGTATTATTTTCAAAAAGACTACCATCAACTGTCAGAACCCCTCTGCTGTCTAGTAAGTATATTCCCACTGCTTGATTAGAAATCGTAGAATTTATGACAGTCGTGGTCCCCTGTGTTTGTTCTATAGCACCGATACGGTTATAACTCAATAGTGAGTTTGTAAACATTACGTCCCCACCAGAATTGCGTACGGCGCCATCTCCACCCCCGTAGAAAATTTTTGCATTGACAAACGTTCCCTGACTTCCGAAGTTAAACGTAATGGGAGACCAATCGCCCGGAGATGGGGATGTTGCGAAGCCGTCTGCGTTTGTATCCCCTCCAGCCGAGTCATCTTTAAAAGAAGTTAAGGTTACTGGATTTTGAGATGTGCCTTGTATATCCAATCTCCCACTCACAGACAGAGCCGATTGCTGATTCTTGAATTTGATGACAACACCCTCTTCTACCAAAAGAGTTACACCCGGCTCAACATTTACGAGACCATCAATAACTACTGGACTGTTATTTTGTGTCCAGACAGTATCTTGATAAATAACACCCGAAACTGTGGTTTCTGCACCCAACACGATAGAAAACGTCAGCAAAAGAACCCCTAAATATAGGATCTTTTTATACATATCCCCTATTTAAACAAGTTCCCGAAAAAAGACAACACCTTCCGCCAAAAGCCATTTTCCTCTCGAATTTCATATGAATCGCTTAATGCCACTGAAGCAGTCTGGGAAGATTGGTCCGCAGCTACTTTATGTCCAGAATTTTCTGCCTGTTCGCTATTTTGAATCGGCGATGTTTGTGTTTGAGACTCAACTATTTTCTGCTTAGAAGTATTATTAGCACTAGGTTGGGCAACCGACAATGGACTCACTGAAGCACTGCTTGAGGTGAACGCTTTAGGAACGTACTCAAGACCGCGTGGGTCAAAGATTTTAACAACTGACCAAGAATTTACAGAAAGACCAGACACTTCTTTGGGGATGATAATCCGCCCTTCTCCTTTCACGATTGTATCCTTGGGAAAAGAAAAAGATATTCCATCAACGGCCACCTTCCATTGGTACAGATTGACTTCGTATTTTGAACTGTTTACCAGTTCAATTACACCACCTGGTAGCTTATTAACTGAGATTTCGGGGTCAACCACTTTGACATTTATTCGCGATGAAACTCGTTCGTCACCGGCCTGCGCATTCATAACAACCACATAATCACCAGCATAACGATAGTTATAGGTGGCAGTTTTGCCGTATTTGAGCGACCCATCCCCGAATGACCACTCATAACTTGATGGTTTTACCGAACCGCTGCTGATATCAGTCGTAAACAAGACGGGGCTGCCAACAGTCGTGAGGCGGTCCTTGCCTATATTTATAGAAAATTTCGTACTTGTATTTGATAAACTTGGTGAAGAACCACTTGTGGATGAACCGCCCGATGATGAAGTAAAACTTGAACTACCAGAAGAGACGGAACTGTTATCAGAATTGTCTGAATCGCTTGAACTAGGTAGCAGAGTCGTGCTATTGCCAGCCCCAGGAGTTGGTGCGGCAACGACAAAACTGCCTCCTGATTTTTGCAGACTGTTGCCATCACCCACTGCGCCCTGATCACTTGTATAAGAAACTGTGTTTATATCATTACCGTCTGCGTCATGAATAGAGAGAGACTCTCCGGTATTTGAAAGACTGAACGAACTGCTAAAAATGACTCCAGAGAAGGCTGGCCAGTCAGCTAAGAATTTGCTCGGATCATCAGCAATAATCGCGTACCCGCCGGTTGGTATATTGGGGTCGCCTTGAGAGACAGTTAGCCCGTGATTTGTATTGGCTTCAAAAAATTTAAGGGCGGACAAATCAACCTCGCTTGAACCGGAATTATAAACTTCAACCCACTCCCTGCCCGAGTCGGTGCCGGGCAGGTCGTACATTATTTCGGAGATTTCAATGCTAGCGCCCGCGAACAGAGGAAATGCGAAAGCCAGAATCAGAAGCTTATAAACCCAACCCGAATGCGAACCCGAGGAATTGTCCATAAAATTGGTTTAACCTGATATACAAAAAAGTATACATATCCCGAACCCAGATGCAAAAAATCCTAAAAACCCAAATCTTGCCCAAATCCTATTGGTATAATAAATAACGACCGTTATTTATTATACCAATAAATATTACGAAAATCCTCACTGGTACTATAAGAAACGCTATGGCGTTTTTATAGTACCATCGTCTTCTAATCAATAGCTTGGAAACACTTTTGCTTTAAAACTTGTAATGGCGTCTTTAATTTGAGACCAAAGTGTAGTCTTTCATTGTTGTAGTATGGTATGTACTTTGATAGTGCTTTGTTGATT
>Ga0209542_10000631_pt1 | contig 84411 bp, 82 predicted proteins | sample RifCSPhighO2_01_FD_184028 | JGI IMG/M metagenome (GOLD analysis project Ga0209542, IMG submission 184028) | Soil microbial communities from Rifle, Colorado - Rifle CSP2_plank highO2_0.1 (SPAdes) (version 2) | ecosystem: Environmental > Terrestrial > Deep subsurface > Rock core/Sediment ...
TATTTTCTGCATTAATTATAATAAAGTTTTCATTTTCTATCAAATTATTAAGTTTTCTTTGATCTTGAATCCAGTTTAATCCTTTAATTAATTCTATTTTATATTGGGTCATTACTTCTACTGCTTTCTGCTTTGAATTTTCATCATCTAATAAAGCTCCTATTCCTATTGAAGGTTTATTTAATCTTCCACATGAATTTAGTATAGTTGAAAATTCTCTAACATCTTTAAAATAAGATTCATTTTGCTGATTTTTAAGCAGATAAATTGGGCCAAAAATATCTTCTGGACTTGATTCATTAACTCTTTTCATTATTACTCCAGCTGAAAGTTTTTTCATTTCATCTTGAGTTAGATTAATTAACTTTCTGAACTTTCCATTCTCATCTAGTAATGGGATTTCTAATGTTTCTAAGAAAGATACACAGGCTGATTCATTTCCTGTTATTCCTGGAATAAAAGGATCAGTAGAATATTCTAGAACTTTGTGCAATGGACGAGTATGAGCTCCAAAAAATCTCAAGCCAGTTATAATCTCAATATAAGGTTTAACATCTTCTAAGATTAAAGCATTTAATCCAGTAAAACCTTTATGTTCTTGAATATCGCCTATAGCTCCAATAATTCCAATGTAAGAATTTTCTATATTATCTTGATTTAAAGCTTTTGTAAATAAATAAGAAACTCCTGAAGAAGAAACATCTTTTCCACCATCTAAGTCATGCAATATTGGATGTAAAATATTAATATTGTCTTTAAATTCTTTTTTTTGCAATTGATGATGATCAAGAATATAGATTTCCTTATCTTTTAATATATCTTCAATTTCATTTAATGAATTAGAACCAAGATCAGCAAATATTATTGTTTTATATGGTTCAAGGGCTAGTTCTTTTAATCTTTCAATTGTTAATTGTTTGAAAATTGTATGAGCAAATTTCATCTTCTCTCTAGTTAAAGCTTTTATTAAAATTGCTGAAGATGTTAAGCCATCTGTATCTAGATGACAAACTATTTTTACAGGAGTATTTATTTTTCTAAATTTATCTGCTAGTAATGACGCATGTTCAAGGAAGGAATTTATAGACATTATCAACTAATTAATAATTCAGCTTTTTCTCTATCATACTTCCAATCTGACGGTAATTTTTTTGAAGATTTATAATATTTAGCTAATCTGTTTATTTTGCTTTCTGTTAGTTGCATTCCTCTTTTAGCTGTGAAGTCGTGTTTATTAACCTCTAAATGTTTTTTTAATGCTATTTGTTTTTTTATTAAGGCTACAATATCTTCTGGAAGATGGGGAAGGATTTTATTTTCTTTTAGAATTTGAGTTATTGATTTATTTGTCATTAATTTAATATCCGGAACGCCATAAGAGTCACGTAATACTATCCCTATTTGAGATGGTGTTTTTCCTGATTTAGATATTTTTAAAACTAAAGTTTCAATTTCACTTTCAGAATATCTTGACCAAGAAGGTTTAACTAGCTTAACTGGTTTTTTACTTCCAGATTTTCCTTTCTTTCTGCTATGCATTCTTGCCATTTTTGGTTTTAGGAAGTCAGAAATAATTTCTGGTATAAGTAAGCTTATAACCGACTTATCCTAGGAAAGTTTGAAATTTAAGTATTTATAAAGTTATTGGAAAGGTTTATATTCTAATATTTATTATAAATATTAAAAGGAGGTGCTTAAATGGCAGGTAAAGGTAGACCTATAGGTGCAACAATTTCTGGAATATTATATATCATAGGTGGAGCTTTAATAGTAATAGGTGGAATAGCATTGATGGTTGGTGGAAGTTTTTTAACTGCATTCTTGAATGTTCCATTTGCAGCAGCCATAGGTGCAGGATTAGGAATAATGGCAATTATAGTAGGGGTGGTAGATTTCTTTATAGCTTGGGGATTATTTAGTTTAAAGAACTGGGCTAGAATTGTAGCTACAATATTTTCTGCACTAGGATTATTTAGTTTTCCGGTTGGAACGATAGTCGGAATAGTAATTATATATTTATTGTGGTTCCATAAAGAAACAAAAATGGCTTTCCATTAATTTTTCTTTTTTTATATTGAAAGATTTATATAGTTATAATCTATGTAAAAACTGGAGAGATTAACATGGTTACTAAATTTACTCAACCGAATAAAAAGAAACAACTTCGAAAATTATTGCTAAATGAAAAAGGTACGATTCCTATAGAGATTGCATTAGGGAAGGCAAAGAAAAGATGGCAAAAAAATTAAGAAAAGAATTTCTTTAATAAAGGTATCATCAAAATTAATGCTATAATAAGATACCAATACCACGCTAAACTTAAGACAAGATTTCTAAAACCTGCCCATGCGGTTATCAAAAACAAGGTGAAGAAAAATACATCTAATTTAAAGATAGAAAAGTCATACCATTTCAATTTCCCTGCGTTTTTTTCGACTGTTTTAAATAAATTCATTTTTAAGCCTCCTGTTTTATATTGCTCTTCCGATTAAGATAAGTATAAGTATTCCTATTGTATCTAATATAAATGTTATATATCTAAATGATTTTTCTTTAATTTTTGTTAATCCTGTTAATAACGTAACTCCAAATTCATCTGGTAATGGGGATGCTATCACAATACAGGAAAAGGTTATTAAGATAATTTTTTCTACTTTCTTTGGTATAATTTTTAATATTATTTTATTAATCCATCTTAAGAGTTTTGTTTTTGATAGATGATTAAATTCTTTATGAAATGAAATTTTAGTAAATCTGAATATTAAGTAATCTGCTAATGTACAACCCAAACCTCCTGCAATTGATGCTACAATTATATTAACATCTTTTGCTACAGATAGAAAGAATATTGCTGAAAAAAGTGCTGTAAAGCCGAAAGAGTAAAAGAAACCTGCTATAAACACCCCAACAGACTCAAATTGTTTTAAAGAATGAATAAATTCTTGCCATTGTGGATTTTGGAATAATAGATAAGCTACGATAATTGTAAGTATAAAAAACATTAATCTTGGATATTTAAACTCTTGTCCTCTTTTTTTCATTTCGATTGTGCAGATTTTTTATATTTGTTTTGAAAGATATCTTTTTAAACTTTTCTTATTATACTTATATATGCTAGAAAGATATATTTATCAAATAAGAGATTTTACTCCAGGAAATTCCCGGGGCGGATATGGTTTTTCTATTTTGCTTGACAGAGAACTTGCGATACAAGCTTTTAATACAAAGATGCCTGGGGAAGTTAATCAAAGATTAAATAAATTTGCTAAAGCTATTGTTAAAGAAAGTGGACTTGCAAAAACGGGGTTTTTATCTGAAAGAGAATTTTATAGATTCTTTAATGATAGTTGGTTATTGCAATATTGTTCTGTTCCAGGAAATGCTACAAATATAGGAATAGATCCTTCAGATTTTGATGAAGTTGAAAATGATCAAGGATTGGATGTTGTCAATTGGATAGAATATACCCCTCATAATGTGGACACTATGCAACAAGCTTATACCTTACTTTCTGTTTGGTTAGATTGGGCAAATGCAATGGATACTATTTTAAGAAAAAAATAGCCCCGGGCGGATTCGAACCGCCGTCAATGGCTCCAAAGGCCACTATCCCAAGTCTTAACTTTTAGGTTAATTTGACCGCTAGACTACGGGGCTGTTAATAAACTAATGACTTTATATAACTTTTAAAGCTATCGATTAAGAACAAGATATATAAACTTATTAATATTTTATTATATTATGGAAGAAGATATAGAAGCTATTAAGGAAAGAAATAAAAGAGTAGAGTTAGATAAAGATTGGGAAGTTAGTAAGTTAAGAAGATTTATAATTGCATTAATGACATATATTATTGTAGTAATATTTCTTATAGTTATTAAAGCTCAAAATCCTTGGTTAACTGCTTTAATTCCAACTATTGGTTTTATATTGTCTACATTAACTTTACCTTATTTTAAGAAAGTATGGATAGATAATGTTTATAAGAAAAAATGATCTAAACAAATTCTGAAACTAAATATCTTTGAGTTTCCCAACCAGCATTTCTTGTTTGAATTTCTAAACTTCTTTTAATCTTATTTATTTGTACTTTTGGATTATCTGCAAATAACTTATCAAAAATTGAATCCATTTCTCCTAATGTTTTACTAAATTTCATATCATATTCTTCATTTTGCCAGGCTTTAATAACATCATCTAAATTTAAGTGTCTATTATTATAAAATAAATTTCTGTTCATTTCATTACCTGTGGAATATTGGTGCCCTAATGTAACTGGTTTCCCCCTTTCCCAGAATATGTAATCATATTTATGAAATGTTTTATCTTCTTTTGATATTGATGTTGGTTTTATCCTTACTGCCATTTTTGAAGCTGCTGATAATTCAGAAAATTCAGGCATTATCCAATAATAAGAAGCAGATTTTGAATACGGTCCTGTTTCAGGTAGATTTTCTAACCAAAAAAGAACTGCTTTATTAAGTTCTGTTGATTTTGGATATGCAATATTTAACTTTATGTCTTCTGGACCGAATTTTAATTCTGCCAAAGTTATCCCTATTATGCTACCTAAAAAACCAAAATCATATGTGTTTGGTAAAATTATTCCATCAAATTCTGGCTTTTCCATATAAAGAGAAAAATTAATGATATTTTTAAATATTATTGTCTTTTAAAGGATTTTATTTGACATATATTATCCAATCTTCTATATATCTTTTTTATATAATTATTAGCTTACAGAAACATTTAAATAACTTTGATAGAGACGAATATTTAATGGAAAGAACTTATGTTAAAGAATTGATAGAAGATGGAAAAGAAGTTTTGTTAAAGGGATTAATTCATGATATAAGAGAATTAGCAAAAGCAAAATTTATTTTATTAAGAGATAATAGTGGGATAGTGCAGTGTGTTGTTAAGCCTGAAAGTAAAGCATTTAATGAAACATCTAAATTAAGTCCTGAATCTGTAATAATTGTTAAGGGAATGGTAAAAAAAGCAAATTTGACTAGTCCTGAATTAACAATAAAAAATTTTGAAGTTGAAATTAAAGATTTAGAGCTAATAAGTAAAGCTGAAACATTACCTATTCAAGTTTTTGAAAAAGATAAGAATATTATTACTGACTTAAGTGTAAGATTAGACAATAGAGTTTTAGATTTAAGGAAACCAAGAAATGCAGCGATATTCAAGATTCAGGCAGCTTTAATAGAAGGAATGCAAAATTATCTTAATTCTCAGAATTTTATCCAAGTTTTTACCCCTTGTTTAATGGGTGTTGCTTCTGAATCAGGAGCTGAAGTTTTTCAAGTAGCATATTTTGGTGGAAAAGCATATTTAAGACAGGATCCGCAATTACATAGACAGCTTACAATTCTTGGGGGTATTGAAAAATTATATGATATTGGACCAAGCTGGAGAGCTGAAAAAAGTCATACTGTAAAACATATATGTGAACATCGGACCTGTGCAGTTGAATTTGCATATCTTAATGATGAAACAGATACAATGAGAGTGGAAGAGCAATTAATTGTTAATGCTTTAAAAAATGTTAAGAAAAAATGCAAAAATGAATTAGAAATATTAAATGTAAAAATAAAAATCCCAAAAATTCCATTTCCAGAATTAAGATTTCCAGAAATTTATGATATATTAAGTAAACAAGGAAAAAATATTCAAGGACAAGATTTAGATTCGGAAGCTGAAAAGATATTATGGGATTATGTTAAGAAAAAATTTAAATCGGAATTTTATTTCTTTAATAGATTTCCTTCAAAAATAAAACCTTTTTATGTTATGTATGTTGATGAACAACCAGAATATGCTAGAAGCGTAGACCTTAATTTTAAAGGATTGGAATTAAGTTCTGGCGGTCAAAGAGAACATAGATATGATAAAATTATTGAGCAAGTAAAAGAAAAAGGAATGAATCCACAAAGTGTTGAATGGTTTACAAAATTTTTTAAATTCGGGGCTCCACCACACGGCGGTTTTGCTATAGGAATAGAAAGACTAACTCAAAATTTATTAAATTTATCTAATGTTAGAGAAGCTGTTTTATTCGCTAGAGATCCTGATAGGTTAACACCCTGAAATTTAATTTTTATTTTTTAGTGATTACAAATAGAAAGTTTTATAAGTTTTATCTATTTTAGAAACAATAAAATGGTAAGTGTAAATTATAATAACAGTGTTGCAAAGGAAGATTTATCATTTGGGCTTTCTTTAATGTCACATTTGGGAGAAGGAAATGTTCCTATTTCACCAATAAGTATTAGGACTGCTTTATCAATGTTATATGAAGGTGCTAAAGGAGATAGTGCAAGACAGATAGCAAGAACCGCATTACTTCCTGAAGATAAAACAATAAGATATGAAGAATTTAGAGAAATTTCAGATGCTTTAAAAGAATCTAATTCATCGTATACATTAAAATTTGCAAATGGATTTTGGGTAGATAATCAATATCCTGTAAATGATGATTTTCAAACCACTTTAAAAAATAATTATATGGCTGAAAGTAAATCAGTTAACTTTAAGGAAAATCCTGATGGAGAAAGATCAAGAATAAATAACTGGGTAAAAGAAAAAACGCAAGGAAAAATTCCAGATATTTTATCTCCTGGAACTATTAATTCGCTTACTGTTCTTGTTCTTGCAAATGCTTTGTATTTTAAAGCTGATTGGCAGAATAAATTTAATCCAGAATTTACAAGAAAACAAGATTATACTTTATCAAGTGGGAAAACTATAAAAGTAGATATGATGAGGAAAGGATCTATTGATTCTCGTAATCTTCCTCAATTTTTATATAAAGAATTTGACGGTGTTCAACTAGTTATGTTGCCTTATAAATATGGAAGTCCATTAATAAAGATGGTTATGTTGCCCCCTAAGAAAACAAGTGTTAAAGATTTAGAATTTTATTTAATAGATAATAAAACGAGTATTCAAGATTTAAATCAAAGACTAAAAATAGAGAAATTTGAAAGACTAGAAATTCCAAAACATGAAGTTAGGGGAAGTTACGATTTAATATCACCATTAAGTAAAATGGGAATTGATAGGATATTTTCTTTGAAAACTGCAGAGTTAAGTGGCATTGCAGATGGTCCTTTATTTGTAGGCTCAGGGAAACATGAAACATATTTTAAAACTGATGAGGAAGGTTCAGAGGGAGCAGCTGCGACAGTTTTTGCAACATTGCGAGGATTTACTCCAGAAGAACATATAAGCTTTGTAGCAGATAGGCCTTTTTTGGAAGCTGTGATAGATGGTAAAACCGGAGCTTGTTTATTTTTAAATAGAATTGAAGATCCTAGATAAATATTATAAATTTAATTAAAATATTTAAGTACAATTAATGTTCTTGTTTTATCTATACCTTCAAGATTTCTTAATTTTTTTGTTATATAGCTGCTTAATTCATCTACACTTGATAGTCTAACTTTAACTATTATATCTGTATCTCCTGTAACTATTGAAACATCTTCTGTTCCTTCAAGAAATTTAATTTTCTTTGCTAGTTCTTCTTGATCTATTTTTTTCTCAGATTTAATATTATAATTAACAGTTACTAAGATGAAAGCTAATATTGGTTTTCCAAGTTCATTGTAATTAAGATTTACTGTAAAATTTGTTATTATTTTATTATTTTCAAGTTTTTTTATTCTATTGTGGACTGTGGTTATTGGAAGTTTTACTATCTTAGCAATCTCTTTAGTTGTAAGTCTTGCATTTTTCTTTAGTATTTCTAAGATTTGTTTGTCTTTTTCGTCCAATTTCATTATTTGGAAAAATATTCCATTTAACTATATAAATCTTGTGTTTTTTGTAATTTTTATAATATTTTATGGAATAAATATATAAATAAGTACTACTTTCTGGTAATATATTCAATATGGAAGAAAGTAAAATGAAAGAAGAAAGTAAAAAATACGAGAAGGAAGAAAAAAGACAAATAGATAGTTCAATACAAGAAATAAAACCTATAAGGTTTATTGTGGGTCCTGATGGTTTTTTGTATAAAACAGAAGTTAGTAGTGAAAAATTTGATAAAAGATATTATGGGAGATAAAAATGAAAATTATGACAGAGGATAGAGCTTTACAAGAAGCTGATCATCGGAATTTTTAGTAGTGAATACTCTATTTTTAAATCCAAAAGATATATAAAACTATTTTCTTGGAGTGATGAACTATGTGTGGAATAGTTGGTGTTTTTGAAATAAAAGAACCTATTGAAAAGGCTAGAGAAAAGGCATTGAAGATGGCTGCATTAATCAGACATCGTGGTCCTGACTGGAGCGGTATTTATTCAGATGAGAAAGCGATACTTGCTCATGAGAGACTTTCAATTGTTGATGTTGAGCATGGAGCGCAGCCTCTAATTGATGTAAAAACAGGTAGTGTAATTGCAGTAAACGGAGAAATTTATAATCATGAACTATTAAGAAAAAAATTAAAGAAAAAACATGACTGGCAGACAAAGTCAGATTGCGAAATAATACTTTATCTTTACGATGAATATGGAACTGAATTCCTTGACATGCTATCTGGAATTTGGGCGTTTGTACTTTATGATAAAAAAAAGGGAGAATATTTTGTTGCCAGAGATCATATTGGGATATGTCCGCTTTATATTGGTAAAGATAGCAAAGGAACAATATATTTTGCAAGTGAAATGAAAGCTATTGATAAATTTTGTATAGAAATTCAGGAATTTCCACCAGGTCATTATTATCTTGGAAGTCAGAAGAAATTTGTAAGATGGTACAAACCAAAATGGGAAAAGGAATTACCAGACAAGAAAGTTTCTTTGAAAAAACTTCATCATGAACTTGAGAAAGCTGTTAAAAGACAACTTATGTCTGATGTGCCTTATGGTGTACTTATTTCAGGTGGATTAGATTCCTCGTTGATTGCTGCAATAGCTTCAAAATTCAGAAAGAAAAGAATAGAAACAGGAGACAAAGAAGAAGCATGGTGGCCAAGACTACATTCTTTTTCAGTTGGTTTGAAAGATTCATCTGATTTAAAGTATGCAAGAAAGGTTGCTAAATATATTGGCACTGTTCATCATGAAATAATTTTTACTGTTCAAGAAGGTTTAGATGCAATAAAAGATGTTATTTATCATCTTGAAACATTTGATGTTACAACAGTTAGAGCAGCAACTCCGATGTATCTTATGGCGAGAAAGATAAAATCAATGGGAATTAAAATGGTACTTTCTGGTGAGGGTGCAGATGAAGTTTTTGGTGGTTATCTTTATTTTCACATGGCGCCTAGTCCAAAAGAATTTCATGAAGAAACAGTAAGAAAACTTTTATTATTAAGTAAATATGATTGTCTTCGTGCAAACAAAGCAACAGCTGCTTGGGGTCTTGAAACAAGAGTTCCTTTTTTAGATAAAGAATTCCTTGATTATGCAATGAGTATAGATCCGAAAGATAAAATGTGTACTGGAAAGAAAATAGAAAAAGAAATTCTTAGGAAGGCTTTCAAAGGTTATATTCCAGAAGAAATTCTTTGGAGACAGAAAGAACAGTTTTCTGACGGTGTAGGTTACAGTTGGATAGATTCATTAAAAAAACATACACAAGATGCTATTACAGATAGTATGATTGCAAAAGCAAAAGATAGATTTCCAAAGCAAACTCCTTCAACAAAGGAGGAATATTTTTATAGACAGATTTTTGATGAATATTTTACTTGTCCAACTGCAGCATTAACAGTTCCAGTAGGTCCTTCAATTGCCTGTTCTACACCAACTGCATTTAGGTGGAGCAAAGAATTCCAAGTTTCAGATCCTTCTGGAAGGTCTATTAAAAGTATTCATAAGAAAAACTTATATACCAATAAATAGGAGAGCAATATCATGTTTAGTTCAATAAAAGAAGCATTAGAAAAAGGAAAGGGAAAAGTAGCTATAAGGGGATGGATTTATAGAGAGAGAAATTTAAGCGATAAAGTATTTTTAGTTGTGAGAGATTCAAGCGAGATTGTTCAATGTATAGTTAAAAAAGATAATGAAGCTTGGAATGATGCTAATAAATTATTAATTGAAAGTTCAGTAGAAATAGAAGGAGAGATAAGAGAAGATAAAAGAGCTCCGACTGGATATGAGATTGATGTTGAGAAATTAAATGTAATTCATTTTGCTGAGAAATATCCAATAACAAAAGATCAAAGTATAGAACATCTAGCTGATATGAGACATTTGTGGCTAAGAAGTAGAAGAATGACTTCAATATTAAAAATAAGAAGTACGATATTTGGAGCAATACATGAATATTTCAGGATAAATGGATTTTATGAATATCAAAGTCCAATATTTCAACCAACTCAAAGTGAGGGTGGAAGTACTGTTTTTAAAGTAAATTATTTTGGACATCCAATGTTTTTAGCGCAAACATGGCAATTACAAGCTGAACCTGCAATATTTGCTTTAGAGAAAATTTATACTATAGCTCCTTCTTTCAGAGCTGAGAAGAGTAAAACATCTAGACATTTGACTGAATATTGGCATGCTGAGATGGAGTTTGCATGGGCTGATTTTGAAAAATTACAAGATTATGGAGAAGGATTATTAAAAGCTATAGTAAAAGAAGTTTTAGATAAGAATAAAGATGAGTTGAAAATATTGGAAAGAGATGTTAGTAAATTAGAACCAACATTGAAGAAGAAATTTCCAAGAATAACTTATGATGATGCTTTAAAATTATTAAAAACTAAGAAAGTAAATGTTATTTGGGGTAAAGATTTGAGAACGATTGAAGAAGATAAATTAAGTGAATTATATGACACTCCTGTTTTTGTTTCTAGATATCCAAAAAAGGTTAAAGCATTTTATATGAAAGAAGATCCTGAAAATAATGAAGTTGTACTTGGATTTGATGCTATAGCTCCCGAAGGTTTTGGAGAGATAATAGGCGGAAGCCAAAGAGAGGAAGATATTGAGAAGATAGAAAAAAACTTGAAAAATCAAGGTGAAGATCCTAAAAATTATGATTTTTATCTAGATACAAGAAGATATGGAAGTGTACCTCATGCTGGTTTTGGAATGGGTGTTGAGAGAGTTATTTCTTGGATATGTGGGCTAGAAAGTATAAGAGATTCAATACCTTTCCCAAGAACGATGGTGAGATTTAAACCTTAAAGAAAATTATTTATAATAATATCCTATTTAGTTCATATCCATATCTATCGGCTAATAAACTATAAGCTTGCGTTAAGACATGATGATCTCTTGTAAAATCAACAACACAAGTAATAGGATTTGAATGAATATGTATGGTTTTTGGCTTTTTAGATTCTTCATCAATCTTTCTTGCTAAACCTTCGGGAGTGCTAGTATCATATTTATAACTCCAACCAAGTAAAGGTCCTTCTAAGGCACCATGAGTAGAATTCGGTATTACTAAGCGTAATGATTCAGATTTTGTGGGGTATCTATATAAACCTAAAAATGGATAATTTATTTCTGGATTATAATCTCTAAGCTTATCTAAGAATCTCGTTTTTAACCTTCTTTGTCTATCTAATCTTTGATTCCAATTTGCTTCTATAGTCGGGCAAGTTAAGAATCTCCAACTTTTATTTGTTTGAAAAATCCATAAATTTGGCATAATAATATTTGATGCAAAAAATTTATAAAACTATCGTTAAAAAATTGAGAATAATAAAAGAAATTAAAATATTAGACTTCTATTTAATATCTCTACTCCTATACATTGCTTTTATTGTTCCCCACGTTACTGGAATTACCGGAACACTTTTACATCCTGGAATTGAAATTGCACCTATAGTTCCAATAGGATTTGTTAAGGCAGGTGAATTTTCAGCAAGAGAATAATCACCATAAACTAGATTACAGAACAACGGATCAGAAGTAAAGTTGCCATCTTTATCTGCCCAGTCTAAGCAGCTTCCGGTTCCATCACTTGGAGTGTTTAACCAGACTAGATTATTTCTAATAATTGGAGAGGCTTCTAAATAACATCTTATACCTCCACCAGAAGAATAAGCAATTATATTCTGCTCTATAGTAGGACTGCCCCACCTATAAAGACTAATCCCGCCGCCATAATCTCCATCTCCGCCATTCCCAATGTTTTTTACAATTGTGTTTTTTCTTATTGAAGCGTAAGTGCTAGTAGACCATATTCCGCCACCACTATCTCCAACATTTGCCCGACTGTTTGCAGTATTAGATGCAATAATATTTTCTGATATGTCTATATCTAACAACAAGGGACCTTTTGCGCCTACATAAATTCCTCCGCCATGGTCCTCTGCAAAATTCTTTGTGATAATATTTTTTCTAATAACTGTTCCATCCCCATGGAAAGGAATACTCCATATACCTCCGCCATCGCCCAACGTGGTAGTATTCTCTGTAATCACATTGTCACATATGTATGGAGCAACTGCATCAAGTAATCCAATCCCCCCACCATTGTGATAAGCTCGGTTATTTTTAATTATATTTCCTATAATAATTGGATGATAAACCTTAGTAAAATCCCCCTCACTTCTGCACATTATACCGCCACCCCATACCGTAAAAGGATGTGTGGATCTTGCTAATCCATTTTCTCGAATAATATTTCCTCGAATGGTAGGTTCAGCATTTCCCATATATATTCCGCCACCCTGCTCGGAGCCATAAGTGGGTGCAGGTGGATTGCCGATTCCTCCGGTTATGGCAAATCCTTCAAGTACAGCCTGGTTTGTTTCATGATTTCTGAATCTTACTACCGGATTAACTTCTTTTCTGCCGTCTATTGTTGTAACTTGAGGACCTTGTGAACTTTTAACAACGATATTCTTTCCCTTAAAATCTATATTTTCAGAATAAGTTCCAGGATTAACTAAAACTGTATCCCCATCTATGCTTGTATCTATTGCTGATTGAATTGATGAATAAGTATTGTTATCTGATTGTGAAACTTTTAATGTAGCTGCATTTACTTCTTTAGCTGAAAACCCTAAAACTAAAGCAGTTAAACCAGATAGCAAAACTCGTTTAAAATTCATAATAACAACATATTAGATAAATATAAAAAGTTTATTATTAATAAAATATATTATAATAAATCTGCTCTTGTAATAATTCCTATTAATTTTCCTTTATCTTGTACTAAGATTATACTAGAATAATCCAAAATTGATTTTATTAAGTTAATATTTGTATCTTTATTTATTATTGGACATGGTTCAATCATTGCTTCTTCAGCTATTTTGGCTTCTTCGTTATGCAATAGACTTCTTTCAGTTACTAATCCAATAACTTTATCATTTTCTAATATAGGAATATGAGAAATTCCATGTTTTAACATTAATTCTTTTATCTTATTTCTTTTAGTTTCTTTATTAATTGTGATAATTTTAGTATTCATAAAATCTTTAGCTGTTTTTTCATGAATATTACTTAAAGATTTAATTGCTTCATCTATTTTCTTTACATTAGAATAAGTTGGATCTAATTTTTGAGATTCTATTTTTGCTATTAATGATTGTGAAACATTTGCTTTTTTAGCTAATTGGAATTGGGTTAAATCTAAACTTCTTCTTATTTTCTTTAAATTGTTTATGTCTATCATAAAATTAATATATCTTTCTTATATATAAATATTCCTATAGGAATAAAATTGTCAAGAAATTATTTATATATAAACTATATTTTTAAAAACATGGTAGATGATAAAATATCGGATATTGAAGAATTTAATCTTGATCTTATTAAGAGAATGTTATCAGATGGTACGCATTTATCCCTAGAGGGAAAAAGAGAAGAAGCAATACAAGTCTATCAAAGAGCTGAAGATATAACATTCATTGAGGATCTTAATCCATTATTGCAAAGAGATGAAAATTTTGGCTATAGATTACATGATTTATGGACTCAGGGAGCGCAGTCTATTGGAAAGAAAGAAATCCAAAATGGTCTAATGGAAAGAGCTATCGCTATGCATCATATTAAAAATGAATTTAGTGTTATGTATGGCATAACTGGACAAAGGGAACTAGAATTTAAAAATTATTTGGATTCTCAATCTATTTTTAGAAATTATTATACCGGATTTAGAGATCAAAGATGGCTTCGATACCCAGTAAATAGAAGGATGGAGTTAGTATTTAGAACTGATTTATATAAATTAGCAAGTTTGTTTGAAACATCTCAGCCAGAAAGTGCTCTAAATTGCCTGGTTGGATTAGCGACTCAGATTTATTATGCATGTAATGGGTTATTTTTTTCTCCTATTTTCGATGAAAATATAGAATTCTATGCTAATTCTAGTCTTACTCCAAGTGTGGGAAGATTAAGAGGATTGATATATCAGAGATTAGTAGATTCTAAAAGGGCGAAAGAAAACTTTGAGAAAACTGAAAATTTGATTAAAAATTTTCGTAAAGTAGGAAGTGGGAAAAATTTTCTTGGGAATGATAATTCCCTTAATCGTGTATATCGCCATTTTTTGGCAGATGAAAATATTAGAACACATAGAATGAAAAAAATTGATAATCACAGTTCTGAAAGTTTAGATGATAAAAACTGGAATCTGAAATGGATCAGGCATGATTCTGATATTGAATGTGCAATTAGGGGAGGATTGAATAGGGCTATTAAAGAATATAGATTTGAAGTTGAATCTTATAAACAAATTATCAAAAAAGATTGTATAGAATTAGAACCTATTATTGAAGAACTTAAAGAAAAATTAGCATGTTTAAATTCTGCAGGATTAGATTCATATTTAGATAGGCAAGATGAATTATCTAGAGAATATTATGAAAAAATTTATAGTAGTTATTAAGGGGGGGTTGTAAAATATTATTAATTGAGATAAAAATGGCAAACGATAAAATATCAACAGGATTGGGAGAATTTAGTAAAGAGAGATTTAACGCCCTTATAAAAGTTAGAGAAACAGCTCTTGATAGCATAAGGGATTTTTTAAAACGTCACGGATATAAAGAGGTAACTACATCTTCTTTGGTAAATATCGCTGGATCTTGTGAAAATCCGAATGCTTCTTTTACATTAAATTATTATGGTAGAGAAGCTCATTTATCACAAAGTGCACAAATTCAATTAGAAGCTTTAGTTATAAGATTAAAACGAGGGGTTTTTACAGTTAATAATAGTTTTAGAGAAGAAAATTACGATGATCCTGAGGTTAAAGGAAGAAGATTATCAGAATTTACTTTGATTGAACCTGAAAAACCATTGGGAGGAGCTACTTGTGAAGAAGCACTTTGGGAAATAATTAAAGAAGAAGCATCATTGATTAGATGTGCTATTCGTGATGTTAGAAACAATTGCCTGAGAGAAATAAGTTTACTTGATGGAAATATATTTGATTTAGAAAGGTTATCAAAGTTTGATTCTGAATTTAAGGTTATAACTTATGATGATGCTTTAAAATTATTAAATAAAGAAGGTAGAAATTATAAGTTTGGAGATGACTTAAATATTAAGGAAGAAAGAAAAATTTTAGCTTTTTTTGAAAATATTCCGACTTTTGTAACATATTATCCTGCATCAATTAAATTCTTTAATATGAAGAGAACAAAAGATGGGCAAAGAGTATATAGTGTAGATCTACTTATGCCAAAACTTGGAGAAGTAAGTGGCGGTGCTGTAAGAGAGTGGAATGGGGAAGTAATTAAAAAACAATTATTAGAATCAAAAATTGCTGATTTTTTAAGAAGTAAAGGTCAAGACCCAATAGCTCCATTTACAGAATATTTTAAATTATTTGAACAAGAAGAACCAGTCTTAAGAGGTGGATATGGCATAGGTTTTGAAAGATTCATTGGATTTTTACTTGGATCAAATGATATACTTGAAACTATTGCCTACAAAACGTTTTATCCAGGAGTTTAAAATGACAAGAAATAAATTAGATAATGAAACGATAAGTATAATTCTAGGAGCTGAACCTAGATATGAAACAAAAAGTAAGTATATTATGGCTAAAGTAAGAGAAAGGAATGTAAACAACACAGACCATAGAAGATACATAATAGATCTTTTACATTTGGAAAATTATGTTTTAAATGGATCACATGGATTTCCAAGCGCAATGAATTTTAAACGTATGCAGTCAGGATATGAAGAAGAATATTTGGCTTTGCTCAAAGAATTTAAACCTGAAGTATATCAAGAAAAATTAGAAGAAAGAGCTAAAGAAATTGAAGATTATAAAAAGTCTAGGTTAGAAATAGATAAAGAAAGAAAAAAGAGTATAGAAGAATTAACTTTATTTTGGAAAAAATGTGGTGGCAGGGTAGAATTTTTAGGATCAGATCAAGGATATCAAACAAAAAGCAGATACATTATAGATAGATTAAAGGAAAGGAATATAAACAATTATGATGATAGACAATATATTAAAGATCTTTTAAAAATAGAGAAATGTGTTCTAAATGGGGTTGGTGGATTTGCTAGTGCTATGTTATTTGGAAACTTGCGATCAAAATATGAAAAAGAATATTATGCTATCGTCAAAGAATTGAATTCTGAAATGTATAGGAGAGAATTAAAAGAAAGGGCTAAGGAAATTAAAAGACAGAAAGAGACAAAATTAGAATCGCAAAAACAAGAAAAAAAAGATCTAGAAGAATTAACAGAATTTTGGAAGAAATGTAGTGGTGAAGTAGAATGATTGTTGAAGGTCTAGAAGAATTAACTGAAAAAAATGGTAATCTTTTAAATACAAATGCTGAAAAAGTATGTGTCGAATATATAAGAGCAATTACTTTTTATGGAAAGTACGATAAAATCATACCTTATGACATTATAACTATACCTTACAATCTTATAAAAGATAATAAACCCAAAATGGCAAATGCTTATCGAATTTTAGAAGAGGGAATATGTGGTTCGACTCAGATAAGTTATAGAGTTTATGTTAAGATACAATATTATAAAGCTGTAGTATTTAAAGAATAATAAAAGAAATTAAAAAATTTATAATCTCTTTTTCTTTTTGCCGCCACGTGCCATTTTAGCTTCGCATACGTTTCCTTTTCCGTCAACATAGTAAAGGAAGCCTGGCTTACGTTTAACAATGTTCTTTGCGATAATTGTTCCCATTTATTGTCACCCCCTCTTTTTTTATTAGAGCTTATGAATATTATGCTCTTTTTCCCTCGGGAACAGTAAGAGAAGCTTATTTATAAAGCTTTTGATTTCTCGACGAGAAAGAGTCATTTATCGAGAGTGGTGTCAAGTGACGATTAAAATAGCTCCTAAGACCATTATTAAACATGCTATTATCTTTCTAATTAGATATTTTTCATGGAAGATTTCTCCGCCAATAATGACTGTAAATAATGAACTTAATCTTAATATTGGGACAACTAGAGAGACTAAAGCTCCGGGGACGGCTAATGCTTGATAATAGCTAAAATCAGCGAATAAGGCAGTTATTGTTGCTAAAATTATCCACCAAAAGTTTTTTCTAATACCTAATTGAATGTCCTTTAATCCCTTGTATAAGGTAAATTGAATTATCAAGAAATGAACTAATAAAAATAAGGTAGTTAAAAATAATAATGTAAAAACATTTGTGTGTTTTAATACTATTTTGTCTATTGTTGCTATAAATCCAAATAATAAGATTGAAATTAAAACAAAGATGATATATTTATTTGAAATAATCTTTTTGAAACTTTTACCGTAAAATTCTAGAACAAATCCTCCTGCTAATAAAAGTAATATTCCTATTAATTGTAATCTTGATATACTCTCTCCAAGAATTAAGAATGCAATTATTGTTAATGGGATTGGATTTAATATTTTTAATGGAACTACAGATGAAATTTCCATATGTCTATATGATTTTGCTAGTAAAACAGAATAAACTGTGTATATTACAGCTCCAAAGTAAATTAGGAATAAAGTTGTTAATGAAAGATTTTTATCAAAGAATTGAATAAATGGCAATGTTAAAACAAAATAGATAATAGAACTTATTGTTAGATAGGAAAAAGCATGTTGCCTATTTAATGCTTTTTTTGATACAATATCATGAATAGCTAATATTACTGCTGCTATTAAAGCAATTATATACCATTCCATTTAAAACAACTCTTTTATTGTTAATATCAATCCTATAATAAAGATTAACATTACTATTAATCCGATAAATAATTTGTTTTTTATTTGATATTCAGGATTTCTATCTCCTTTTTTAGATGCTTTCCAAGACATTAAGACAATTAATATTCCATCTAATGATCCGAGTAATGCTCCTGTTATTGATAAAACTTTAATAAAATCTCTTAAGCCGATTAAAAATAAAATTAATGGGATTATAATTGCTAAGAAAAATGCTTTATTTTTGTTTAATTTATAATCGTGGATATAAGCTTCTTTTAATGCAAATGCTAATGAAATGAAAGCAGATGCCATTATTACAATAGCAAATAGATTAGAAAAAATAAAAACTTTTTCTCCTAGGTAATTTCCTAAGCTTAATGTCGCGATTTCTGAAACATTTGTTCCAGTAACTCCAATAACAATTAAAGTGAATAATATATAAATAACTAAAGGAATTAAAGTTCCTATAATTAAAGCCTTTTTCATCTGATGACGATTATTATTTAATTCTTCTTTTATTTCAGGAATAGCTGCTGTTCCCAGGAAAGCAAATAATATCACTCCATAAGGAAGGAAAATTAAACTAGGATTAAAATGATTTAAATTTGATAAGTCAATTTTTGTAAAAGAAAATATTGCAATTAAAGATATTATAAATAATAAAACTGAGATTAAAAATAATTCTGATTTTTCTAGAATTTTAAGACCAAAATGAACAATAAAAGAAGCTATTAAAAAGAAAATTATAGAGAATAATAAATAATTTTGAGAGTTAAATAATGTAGCTAAAGTTTGCCCTTCTCCTATAATATAAGCAAGTAATGCTCCGTATATCCCCAGAATTAAAGATAATGACATTAAATGTTTTCCTATTTTTCCGAGATATTTTTCTGCATATCCGGCTAGTTGGTGGTTTCCATTTGTTCTTAAAACAATTTCACCCAATAATAAATTAAGGAATAACATTGTTAAACCAAGAACAATAATTAAAATTAATCCTGTAAGAAATCCTGCTTGTTGAACAATATAAGGAATTCCAAGAATACCTGCGCCTATGGTTGTGCCTGTTAATGTAGCTATAGCTTGAAATAATCTAACTTTTTTAAACATAAGGATAAATCATTTTGAAGTTATATAAAGTTTTTAAATTACTTGAAAGGAATAAAGAAATTTAGACTAGTATATTTACTTTCTGCTTGTTTTTATTATTAAGAAATTTTTTGTGCACGTATCCCGAAGGCTGGCCCATAGCCCTCGATCATCCTGCCACAGAATAGGTAGAACCCATCGGATTTGGCACCGAACACAATGGCAGATTCAATTGATTCTTCTGGTTTTTTGTTTATTCTGGAAATATAAATAGGAGTTTGATTTATCCATTGGGCAAGTTGCTCTAATTCTATTCCATCCAATCCTGTAACTGCCTTGTATGCTGGATCATTTAACATTGATGTTATTCTTCTATCTTTTCCTACAATTTTTGCCTGTACTATATATTCATCTGGTTGCTTGTAGTTGTGAATAACATCATCTGCAAATCCAACAGGATTATTTGTTATTTTTGAGAGTGGTTTTAAATTCCAAAAGAATCTTAGCTGAGATTGAATATGCTTTCTGAATTGTTCTATTAAATCTTTATATTTTGGGTTGTCTTTATTATCGAAAAGTGTTTTAAATACTGCAAACGATGATGGAGAGTCTGAAGCATAAGGTTCATTTGTTGTTAAAACTTGATTTCTATGTTCGGCATGCCCGTCTATAGTTCTTGGTGAAAAAAGTTCTTTATACCATTTTATTAAGTAAACTCCATCTACAACTGGATGTATATTCATTGTCACAGGAGAGATTGACCAGTAATCTGTTTTGTCTTCTAATCGATCTAATGTGGTCTTCATGATTAAAATCACTTAAAAGTGGTATATAAATCTTTCTGTTGATTAATTTTAATATTTTGATTAGGTTTTTATATAAGTAAAAAATAGTTAAATTGGGTCTGTAGTATAGCCTGGATAGTATATTTGGCTTCGGATAAACTGTAAGTTTGTCTTTAATGCCAAACTAGGAGAGACCAGAAGACCCGGGTTCAAATCCCGGCAGACCCTTTTTTATGAGAAGTTTTATTAAATTTTCTGTTATTAAAATAATATGATAGAAGTTTACAAGGCTGGTGGTGCTATGATGGATAGTGCTGAAAATATCAGATTTTTAGGTAGGAGATTAAATAGAAGTAAAGATAAAACTGTTTTAGTTGTTTCTGCTATGAAATATGTTACTGATGAAATTTATAGAGAATTAAAATCAGAAAAAAGAGATTATTCTTCTTTTAGAAAATATTTGAAGGAAAAACATTTATCTTTGGCTGAACAACTTGGTGTTAATGATGGAAGATTAGAAACTGAATTAGATAGTTGTCTTTTAGAATTTAATTTACCTTTAGGTGAAAGAATGATGCTACCCATAATTGCAAGATATTTACAACAATATCATAATGTTATTGCAATTAGAAGTACAAAACTTGGAATTAAAGTAAGAAAAGAAAATGAAACTAATATTATTGATGAAAGATGCATTCCAGATGTTAGAAAAAATGCTTTTGGAATATTAGAAAGTTATAATATGCTTGTTGTTAGTGGGTTTGAAGCATTAGATTCTAATGGTAAAGATGATCATCTTCCTAGAAATGGAAGCGATATTACAGCTACGTTTCTTGCTAATTGTGTTGATGCAAAAGGAATTTATATCTTAAAAGATGTAGCAATACTTGGAGCAAATCCAAAAATAGTTGAAAAGCCAAATGTTGTTCCTTATTTAGATTATAGAACTGCTTCTGAATCTGGAAACCTGCATTTTGATTCTGTAGCATTTGTAGAAGATAGAAGAATTCCAATGGTTGTAGAAGGCTTAGATGGTAAATTGTCCAGAATTGGAAGTGAAGCTACAAAACATATTATAGTAAGTGGAATAAAAAATTGTAGATTAATTCATGTAGGAAAAATTAAAGATGTTCCGAGGGCAGAAGATCCAATCAGAAGAGCTATTGGAGAAGTGGGATTAAATAAAATTACACAATATGAAGATTTGCATGAGGTTAGTTACGTTGTTAATTATTCGGGAGAAAAAGATGATAAGGAAAATGAGATTATATTAGAAAATAAGGTTAAACAACTTAAAATCCTTTTAGGTAAAAGAGAGGTCTCTGATAAAAGACATTCTATAGTTAGCCTGTCTGGAAAGGTAAGTTTAAATGATTCATATTTAGCTTTAAGGCTATCGGTAAGGGCAAAGGGCATATCTTGGAAAGAAGGTCATGTTTCATGTCTCATATTAGTTAATGAAGAAGATTATGAACCAACAATTAAAAACATTTATAATGGAATAGTTAGAAAAAGACTTTAGTAATGTTCTTTGAATTAAACTTTAGGTCTCCATTTATAGATATTATCGTGATGATCATAATAATATAATCTTAACTTAATCCATATTTCTTTGCAAAGTCTTTTATTCTAATACTTTTTTGCTTTTCTATTTGCCTGATTTTTTCAATAAATTCTGGTTTAAGTTTAGATTCCATTTTTTCTTTTATTGATTTGTTTAATATTTTATTATCTATTATAAACTTCATAATTTCAGTAATTAGATTAGATTATTAAATATTTTGCTTTTAGTAATATTTATAAATTCTATAATAAAGAAATAATCATGGCAAATGAGAAGACTCAGGGAATTACTATTAAAAAAACAGAAGATTTCTCTGAATGGTATCAGCAAGTTGTTTTAAAAGCTGAATTAGCTGATTATAGTCCTGTAAAAGGATGTATGATAATTAAACCAAATGCATATTCTATATGGCAATCAATTCAAGATTATTTTAATGAAAGATTAAAGAAATTGAAAGTGAGAAATGCTTATTTTCCTTTGTTTATACCAGAAAGTTTTTTCAAGAAAGAAAGCGAACATGCAGAAGGTTTTACTCCTGAAGTTGCTTGGATAGAAAAAGAGGAAGGAGAAGAAAGATTGGCTGTAAGACCAACAAGCGAAACTATAATCTATGATTCTTATTCAAAATGGGTTAGAAGCTGGAGAGATTTACCTTTGAGAATTAATCAATGGGCCAATGTTGTGAGATGGGAAACTAAAGCAACTAGATTATTTTTAAGAACAAGAGAGTTTTTATGGCAGGAAGGACATTGTGTTTATGAAACTAAGAAAGAATGTGATAAAGAAACTTTAAAATTTTTAGATGAATATGAAAATATTTGTAAGGAATTATTGGCTATTCCTTTAATAAAAGGGAAGAAAACTGAGAAAGAGAAATTTGCAGGAGCCTTGTATACAACGACTATTGAATCTTTAATGCCGGATGGAAAAAGCCTGCAATGTGGAACTAGCCATAATCTTGGACAGGGATTTGCTAAAAGTTTTGGGATAAAATTTTTAAGCAAAGATGAGAAAGAAGAAGTACCTTGGCAGAATTCTTGGGGAATATCAACTAGATTAATTGGAGCTATGGTGATGATACATGGAGATGATAAAGGATTAGTTTTACCTCCTAATGTTGCTTATAATAAATTAGTTGTTGTTCCTATAATATTTGAGAAAGAGAAAGATGAAGTTTTAGTTGAAAGTGAAAGAATATTTAAAATGTTAAAAATATTTAATCCAATATTTGATGATAGAGATGGATATAGTGCAGGGTGGAAGTTTAATGAGTGGGAATTAAAAGGAATACCAATAAGAATAGAAGTTGGACCAAGAGATGTTAAAGAAAAGCAAGTTGTTTTGGTAAGAAGAGATAATAATATTAAAGAAACTGTTAAAGTTGATAAATTGAAGAAAAGAGTTAAAGAATTATTATTACAAATACAAGATGATATGTATAATAAGGCTAAGAAGTTTTTAGATGAAAGTATAAAAGAAGCAAGTAATTGGAAAGAACTTGAGAATGTAATTAATGATAAAAAAATAGCTGCTGCTTTCTATTGCGGGAATGTTAATTGTGAAGATAGTGTTAAAGACAAGTTAAATGGTGTTAAAGCTATATGTATTCCATTTAGCAAAGAGAAGAAAAGAGGAAGTTGTGTTTATTGCGGGAAAGATAGTAAAGAAGTTGCTTATTTTGCTAAGAGTTATTGATAATTTTTAACAAGTCTCTTAATTTTTTAATTGTCTTAATTCCCTTTATACTATGAAAATTTTTCATATATTCTGATTCAATTAATATCGCATCAATTCCATTTTCTTTGGCTGGTTTATAATCCCATAAATATTGATCTCCAACCATTAGCGCCTTACTTTTTGATATGTTTCTTCTTTTTAATATTTTTAACATTATTTCTCCTTTAGATTTATAATAAGTCTTTGTTGCATGAATCTCATCAAATAGATTATGCAGATTAAAATGTTTTATTTTTCCTTTAATCAATATATCGGCTTGTTTTGGTGGATGGGGATGTGTCGATAATACAATTAAAATTATTTTCTGTTTTTTTAACCTTCTTAATGTAAACAGTACTGTAGGAATTAGCATTAAGTGTTTATTTGGATTTTTTGAAGTTTTAGAATTGAAGTATATCCAATGTGGTTCTTTTTTATATTTTGTAGTTTTTGGATACCATAAAGTTCCATCACCATCAAAAAATATAATTTTTTTCATTTTAATAAATAATATTGTTTTTCATATAAATGTTCCTAATTAATAATATTTAAATATCTATTTATTATATCACTTTTATGGAAGAGATAGATTATTCTAAACCATTTTCTGTAAAGGTAGTTCAGGATTGTAGAAGAGAATATGGCAAACATGGAAAGTTAGATGGGTGGTATGGTGTTTGTTTGGGATTGTATTTACGTTATGATATAACGAAAAAAGCTAAGAATGTAGAAGAAGGAAATCCATTAATTTTAACTGACTGTGGAGATTATATCTGGGGAATTGAGTGTTGGTGGGATCCTAATCCAAGTGAGCATTTAGATGTTCCATTGGATTTAGAGAAAAGAGTTTTAGAAGCTCATAAAGAAAAATTAAGAAAAGAATTTGGGATGGATGATTGATAATATTTAAATATCTATCCCACTTATCATTTTAGGGGTAATTAATATGGCAAAGAAACTTATTGGTGAAATAACACATTTTTATCCGAGAATAAGTGTGGCTGTTGTTAACTTGAAATCAGCTATAAAGGTAGGTGATAAAATAGGAATAGAAGGACATGGAAATAGTTTTGAGCAGGAAGTTGAGTCAATGCAGTTAGATATGAAACCAATAAAAGAAGCAAAGGCTAAACAGGAAATTGCAATTAAAGTGAATGGGGAAGTAAAACCTAAAGATCAAATATTTAAATTAGCCTGAATAAAGCAAGTAATCTAGCATACCAAGGAACATTACTTATATTAACACTATATTGATATTTTTGTGAATATGGTCTATTAAACTCATCTTCATATTCTAAATCTACAGTTATTGGTCTATTAATGAAATGTTTGCTGTTTAATGAAACTATGATATCTTTTGAACCTTTTAATTCTTCTATAACCAAAGATTGTTGTCCTGTGATTTTTAGTTTAAGATTTTTTACCTTAACATCTGATGTAAGAACAAATGATAGCTCAAAATCTTCATTATACAATAAATTTTCTTGATATTCTATAGAAGTTATTTTTATATTTGGCTGATCATAAACTTTTAAATGAAGATAATTATTAACATTAATATTGTTATTCTTTGCATTTACAACCAAGGTAGATGATGATTTGTTTGTTAATGGAAGATTAAATGTTAAATCTACATCTTGATTAAGAAAAACGTTTGCTTTTTGACAGTTAGATAATAAGCAAACATCCAGACTATTTATATCTTGATTTCCAAGATTGCTAAGTTTACAATTAACCTGGGCTGTTTCTATGGCATAATAATATTGTTTAGATAAAGAACATCTTAATAAAAGAGATTCTGAATATGTGTTAGCATCATTTGAAACTATTTCATTTATAGAAGCTTGAGCATCATCTAAAGTTATTTTTTTATATTTTGATGCATATTGTAGTGTTGTTGATGATTTAGAACCGAATGTATCAATTACTTCTATTTCAGAAGTGTAAAGAAAATTATTGTTTAAAGAACCTGGAGTTTTTGTTATCCAGAATAAATTTTTCTTTTCTCTTGGTTTTAAAAATATTTGTTTTTCATTTTTCTCTGTAAGTTCTGGAGCTTTTGTTATTATCAATGAAGTTGAAACATAAAAGTCATAAGGGTTTTCTATTGTAACCTCGATTGGAACATAACTTCCAGGACCGACTTCATCTTCTAATAAATTAATTTGAATATTAAAAATTGGGGCAATATCACTACCTGCTGAATTAACCTTTGTTGATAACTCTAATTCTTGCGGGTTAACTTCTATTCCTAGAGATTTCCATGAATATTTTGCAGAATAGGTTGCTGAATCCAAAGAGTCAGATAGTTTAATGTGTGAAGGATCAATCCAGCCATATTGACCGAATGTAACATCAAATGGAACCCAACCAATATCTGGGAAGTAAACTTCTGCCCATCCATGATTTCCAAAATTATAGCCAACATTCGAATAAACCATTCCTGATACAAATCTAGCGGGAATACCAACTGAACGTAACATAGAAATAAATAATCCAGTCATTTCATCACAAACACCTTCTCTATTTGTATATACCCAAGAGGATTTTTGAACTGATTCTGCTGTTAAGGTATTTAAATCATATTTAATGTTTTTTTTAACCCAATCTGCTATTGAAAATGTTGCTTCAAATAAATCTTTTTTCCCCCTTACTAATTCTGCTGCTTTGTTTGAAATGTCATCATTAATATCTATTTTTTCTGTGAATTGAGTATACTCTTGTAAAGATTCATCTAAATTATTTATCGGAAAATCAGAATGTTTTATTTTTATTAAATTATTTGCTGTTTTAACATTAGCATCAATTCCAAAGGAATACGAATCATAAAGTTCGTTCCAAGTATATTTAACCTCTTTATCTTGAGATGTTTTTGCTATAGGATTTGAATTTATATCTAATAATAAAACTTCTTGTCTTTGATCTGTAATTGGGAATAAACTTAATTGAGTTGTCAAATATTCAAGTTTTGGAGATGATGTTTGTTGAATATCAATGGAAGATGAAAGTTGGAATGTTAAATCTAAAGATGAAGCTTTGTTATAATCATTAATTTGTTGTGCTAAAGAAACTTTAACTAGCAATAATAAGAATATTAACAATAACTTCTTTTTCATAGAAAGTAAGTAAAATAGATGTTATATAAATTTTCTTATTTTAAACGAAATAAAACTGTTAATCTATTAAGTTCTTTGCTTGTCATTCTGTTTTTGCCATATAAGGTAGTTGATATTTTTGTTTCTCCATCAAATCTTTGTTTTAATTTTTTACCCATATCAAAAGTAAATCTTTTTGAGCTTAAATATAAATCAATACCGAACTTTTTATTAACTACTTTAGGAATGGAAACATTCTCTTGAATTGCTTGCTCCCTTACATAGTTAATAACAGCCTCATTATATGGCCTTATCTGTAAGATAGCTTCAAAGTAATCTTTAGATCTCGAATATTTGGGCATTTGGAACTCCTGCTATTGTAATAATATTATCTTCATCTATAATTTTGTTCTTTAAAGCAAAATTTACTGCTTTTTTTCCGGCTATGTTTATATTTCTTGCTGTTTTTAATATGATTAATATTTCTTCATCAGATGCTTTTTCACCTTTGTAAAAATATTCAGATATCTTTAATTGTAATTCTTTTTCTTCAAATGTTTTGCCTATAATATCTTCATCACATATGGCAATAACTTCTTTTCCTTGATTTTTATGGATTTTTATTAGCATGTTAAATTTTAGCATGCACTGGGTTTTTTGAACCGCATGCCGAACATTTTATCATTGTAATTCTGTCTTCTTTTGTTAGTGTTGTGTCTGGTTTTTTACATACAGGACAAAGAACAAAATCATTTACATAACGTTCAATTTTACCATTTATTATAGAAGAGCTTATTTTTCTTCCCAGAACCAATCTTGGACCATCTACATTTCCAGGAGTTGCTAACTCCCTTAACAGATATTTAAGAAAATGGGCTTGGTCCCTCCGTATAGTATCGCAGATTTCTTTAAAATTTGTAATAACTGTTTTATTTCCTTGCAAATGACCACGAACTTTTGGAATCTCAAATCTTTCGGTTTTCAAACTAGACTGAGGTATTTTAGCTTGTGCCCTTTCCAACAATGAATCATAATCTTCCATAAAATTGTTTTAGAATTTGGATTTATAAAGTTATGGATTTAGTTAAATTGCTTCTTAAAATTCTCTAAAAATCTATCAAAATCTTTTGATGGTACATTTCCACCGCAAGCAAATTGATGACCGCCACCATAACCGTTAATTCCTACCAATGCTTTATTTATCTTATCAGGAAGAGGTGAATTAGAACTTCTAACACTCATTTTTATAAGTCCGTTGTTCTCTCTTCCGATAATTATTATTTTATCTCTATAACGATGAATTAGTTCATTTGATAATTCTGTGCTAAATGATGTTTTTTGATTTGGATAGATAAAAACTATAAATTTATCCTCTTTCACATATTGTAAAGCTTTTTCTAATAAAGATTCATATTCTTTATTTAATTTTGAATATCTTTTTAATAAAAATTTTCCTAGCTGTGTTGATTGCTCGGTTATTTCCAATGGAGACTCTATTTTTAGTAAAACATTTATTGATTGTTTTACGTCTTCTGTTTTACCCTTAAGATTAAAGCTTATTATTTTTATTATCTTTGCAATTTCTGATTCTAGTTTTGCTGTTGATGGATCTTTTGTTTTTAATGCCAAAGATGGAAATTCTTTATTGAAATTTTCTATAAAATCTGGAATATAATGATCATAAACGCAACCTATAGCTGCTAACCACTCATATTTTTTTGCTATTTTATATGCCCAATAAGATGTTGGCCTAGCATCTTTACTATCAAAAAATAATGGGTTAAGATAATGAACTTTTTTCCTATTTAATATTGGATGATGATCTATCCATACAATGGGTACATTCGCTTTTTCTATAAATTCTTGGGTAATATTTGCTATATCTAGTACGACTATTAAATCAGGGTAATTTTCTTCAACTTTATTTAAAAATTTCTCGTCGAGAAATGGAGCTGATTTTAGAATTATTCCTTTACCTTTATTAAAAGTTTTTCTTAAAATTAGAAAGGCTGTCGTTCCATCGCAGTCATCATCATAAAAGAACAATGGATTTTTAGAATTTTCAATAATATCTCTAATTTCTTTTAATCTATTCTCTGGAATCATGATTATTTGCCTAAGTCGTCTATAACAAGTTTAAGATTTGGTGATATTTTAATTTTTGATATCTCATTCATTTCAAAGTAGGCTACCTTTTCGATTTCTTCATTTGTCTTTTCTACTGGTTCTGTTTTTGTTGTTGCAGCTTCGTATACAATATTATTTATAGTATCATCACCATTATTGGTTGATTTATATTGGTATTCATTGAATATTTGAACAATATCTACTGGAAGACCTGTTTCTTTTAAAGCTCCATCCTTTGCTCCGATTTCCGGATCTTCATTTTCCATCAATATCTTACCTGGAAGTTTCCAAAAATCTTCTTTGAATCTCTTTACAAGGAGAATTTTATTCTCTTTCAAGATTAGACATGATGCTAACTGTTTCATATTAGAAGGAATCTGTGATGCGTGATTTTGGAATACTCCTAGTAATGATGGATAAGTTTATATTGCTTTCCATTTAATGCAGTCTTCTCATATTTGCTCTTAAACTTGGGCGAACTTTTTCAGCTCCCTTCCCTTTATTTCTAAGACCGCGTGATTTTTTAGCTGCACTAGTCAATCCTCTTAATGCTCTCTTTCTATGTTTTTGTGAAATGATCCATTTTAGATTCTTATCCGAGCTTATTACTGGATGTGATTTGTCTACCAATATCACTTCGTACCAAAAGTTTTTTCCATCTTCTGCTAAATAATAAGAATTTAGAACTTCTAGATTATGAAATGTTCTTGTTGCTCTTTCTTCAGCAATCTGTCTATAATTTTTATTAACAATTTTCTTTCTTCTTCTATGTTTTGATCTTCTACCTTTTTTTATCATTGGACGTAATCTTTTCGAACGCTTTAACCTTACCCTGGCTATAACAAAACCTTCTTTTGACTTATAACCAAGAGATCTTGCTCTATCTAATCTTGTAGGATGCTCTAATTTTAGAATAACTGGGTCTTGTCGCCACTCAATTAATCTATCCTGATTATATCTCTTGATGGTTATACTTGGTTTTTTGTATAAATCTCTTATTCTATGATACATTCCCATTTTGTTTATTGAATGAGTAAAAAGAATGATTTATAAAGTTTTCTAAACAAGTTTATTAACGTAAGATATTTAAATTTATTTGATATATCAAATTAGACAAGGGGGTATAATGATGAACGGTGCAGTAAAATTATTAATAGGGTTATTGTTGATGATGGTTGGTGTTTGGATATATCTAACTTGGAATAGAGCTTTGATCGAATTAAAGAATCTACTCTGGTTATTTGTCGGGAATTTACCAGCTTTAGTAATCTTTATAGGATTGATTGTATTCCTATTAGGAATTAGCGATATGAAAAGTTAGAAAAATCTCGTTAATTTTGATTGTGTTTTTAAATTTTTTAATAATTTACTTTTTTTATATAAATCTTCAACATCAAATTTAAATTTTTCTAAAATAAATTGCTTTGTTATGTTTAATAAATCTTCTCTAGAAGCAAATATTGTAGGTGTTGCTGAAATTGATTTTCTTGTTGCTTCTCTGCAAACAAAAACTCCTAATGGGGTGTGATATTCATCTGTAATAAATCTTAAAACTAGGATTGATGCTTGTCTTTTTTTCGAATTTAGATTTTGCAATATTGGGAGTCTTGCTGCATAATATCCCCCTATAGTATTTGAAGCGTAGGTTTTTCTGCCAAAGACATCTTCATAATCTGTTGATGTAGATGGTTTTGCTGTGTAAGCTGATGGAAGATATGTTTCAAATAATTCATAACTAAATAGCTCTGGGATTAATAGTATTATATAATAATTTCCCAGATAACAACCATAATACATCTCATAATCTTCTAAAAGTTTGTAATCTTTAATGTTCTCCATTAAGTTTTTACCCAATGTGTCATCTGCTGCAGTTATTGAAAATCTTGTCGGAACTAATCTTCGGTTTTTCTTCAAGCCGAGTGTTCCTATGGATAGTAATTGGGAGATTTGCCTTTCATCAAAATTGCTTTCTTGCAAATAAGCAATTGCATCAACTGCCTTTAAATCAGTATCATAAAAAACTTTTTCTATTTTATCTGGTATTTTCGTATTTGAGGTTAATCTTATATTTTCTAATTGGCCCCGTGGACCTATTGGCAAATTAGTCTGGTCAAAACTTATTTTAACTTTAATCTTCTTTTTTAAGTTTACTTCTATATCTGCTGGTTTAACTGACATTGCAATTTCTTGAGCAATCTTTGTGAATTTATTAATCTCATGTACATTTGTCGTAAATCTAGAATTTATTAAATTGCTTCTTAAAGTTATTATATCATTTATATTAAAATCGTTTGCTGCCCAGTAAGATTGAGCATCGTATATCCAGGGACTTTCTTTTTCTAATGGGGACAGTACTCCAACGTTTACAGAAGGATAATGTAGTTTGCTTCCAACAAAAACAGCTGGGGGAGACGAACTATTTAATTCTTTTATTTCTTTAATATTAATAGATCTTGATAGACCTTCAACTGAATGAATTGGACATTTTTTAAATGTTCTACACATATAACAAGAAATTTTCATAAGAATATTAAGTAAATAGTATATTTATCTTTTATGCTTGTACATTACAACCAAGATAACTATAACTAATGCCATTAAGACAATTAAACTTATGATAATTGGTAAAAATGTTTCTAAAGAAGGCAGTGTTCTTAATTTTGGAACTCTTGTTTTTGACTCTTTTAATATCTGCTTACAACTGTCTACAGCAGATTCTATTATATTTACAGCTTCTTGATTATTTCCAGTAGTTTGTTTTTCTTTTGCTTGATCTATTAATTCTTTAAGTTCTAAGCATTCTGAGTTCTCTTCAAATAAATCAATTGCAAATAATATTTCTACATCTAATTTTGTTAAGTTTGTTGGAATTGATGTTATATATATTAAATCAGCTTCTTCTAGTTTTGGATTATAAACCGAGGCATTAACCCATATTTGATAATTTTCTCTTGTTGTTATATCTCCTGCTGAGATTGTAAGCAATGTTTCAAAAGATTGGGATGGATTTAAGGAAGAGATTGTAAGATCTTGCAAGAAAGAAGTTAATTCTATGGATGAAGTTAATGTGGATAGTTTTATGCTAGTTAAAGAAACATCTCCAGTATTCTTGAATTTAATTTTAGTATAAATTGTTGAATTTGGATTTACGGTAAGGAGAGGTGGAACTTCTATGCTTAAGGAAGCTACCTTAGTTCTAGAAGAACTGCCACCTCCACCGCCCCCTCCACCGCCAGATGATGGTACTGGTTGTGGTACTGGTACCGTATTGTTGGATGGATAAACTGTGAGATATACAACATTACTATCAACTGAGAGATAGGAATCATTTCCGGAAAAATATATCAAAGCAGAGCCGATAAAATCTAATTGCGGGTTAAGTGTTACAATTCCATTAGCATCTATTGAAACATTTATTATTGTGTCATTTCCATCTGTAAAATTATAATAGAATATTAATCTGTCATTATCGTAATCTGAAAAGTAATCAAGCAAATGAATGTTATTATTAATTGTGTTTTGTGCCCATGTTTGATTTAATATACTTCCTGAGAATACTGGAGCCAAATTTGTGTTAAGTATCGTAACATTCCATGTTTCATTATCATTTATTGAACCAGTGTCATAAATATCCAGTTTTAGTTCAACTGTTTTATTGAATGTTCCGTTTGATTGATCAAAACTTGGATTAAATGTAAAATTTCCGTTCCATTCTATTCCTGTTTTATATCCCGTTAAAGTTTTATTAATAATATCATTTATGCTCCATACATCTGCAACTACTTCTGATGGATCTACTGAAAAGTCTGGATCAGAGACAGTATAATTAAAAAATTGAGATAGATTTTCATAAACAAATATTGTTTCATTATTTAATGGAAAGATTAATGTGATGTTTGGATTATCGTTTACATTTGTTATTTGAAATGTAACTGTTTGTGATATTACTGCCCCTTGCGAATCTGTCACGTTAAATTGAATTTGATGATTACCGACATTTACATTTAATGGTGTAAATGAAATTTCTCCTGTTGCTGGATTAATTACAAACATATCAGAATTTTCTGAATAGGTTATTATGTCTGTGCCCGGTGGATTATTATCTATATCTGAACCTACCAAAAAACTATTGTAAAGCATATCTTGGGTTGCTGTTAAAGATGGAAGTGAATCTATTTGTGGAGGATTATTTGAAGCTATGTTTAAGGTAACTAATTTCGAATCGCATCTTATTTGGGAAAATGGACAAGTTAGTGTTGGAATTAATGGAGAGTTATCGCAAGTTGAAATATTAATCATATAAGAGCCTGATTGGGCTGGAGATGGTGTAAATGAAATTTCTCCTGTTGCTGGATTAATATCAAATAATAAAGTGTCATCCGAATATGTTAATGTATCAAATTCTGGATCTGTAGCTGTTACTTGATAACTGAATGGAACATGTTGCGAAGCTTGTGGAAATGTTATTGCATCTAAAACTGGTTGTTGATTAACTTCGGTTATTATAAAACCCCAGATGTATAAATCTCCCTCTTGACCTGGATCTTTTACGACTAAAGCAACTGATTTATCTTCTGGACGATAATCACCTACTTGTGCTTTTGTTGGGGTAAATGTTATCTGACCCGAGTTAGGATCAATATCAAATAAATTTGTTGTATCTGAGAAATATAATGGATCAATTTCAGGATCTGTTGCATCAACATCATAATTATAAGTTATCCCTTCACATAATTCGGCATCTGTAGGTAATGTTCCTGGAACAAAACTTGGGGGTGAAGGAGATCTGAAAATTTTTTGTGTTCTTATATCTTTTAAAAAAGGAAATGCTTTGTTTATTATTGAGGTTGATTGATTTTCTGTTAATATTGGGGTTGTTAAATAAATTAATGTGATTACTAAAAAGATAATGATAATTGGAAGAATTAAAGATTTAAATCTATTTTTATGACTATTCAACACTCTTTTTTTATTTACCATCCAACAACTATAAAGATGTTAGATAAGAGACTTATAAAGATTTCTATCAGGGTTGTTGTGTTGGAAATATGTACTAATTCTAATTATTTATTTACCGCTTATTTTTTCATAAGCCTTTCTAAACAAAGGTAAAAAATTTTTCGTTTTTGTCTTTTCAGGATCAATATAATATCTAGCTTGTTTCCATTCATCTAAATATTTTGTCATCTTAATATGCACTTTTTTTGCTTCTTTTTCTCCTAATCTAAAGGAAAATGCAAAAGTTTTACCACCCACCCAGTCAATACTAAATGCATTGAAAAAACCCGCCTTAAACCCACAATAATATTTAGTGAATTTTCTTTCTAAAGACCAACCTTGTTTTTTTATAATTGATTGAACTTCATTAGAATATCTCATAAATTCTTTTACGCTATTTTTATTATATCCTTCTTTTATATAAAATTCTTCGTTATATTCTTCTAATCCTCTTGTGATGGTATGTTTAGTTTTATTTTCCAACTCTAACTTATTAACCAATAAAATTTGATTATTACCTTCTGCCCACCTTTTTATTTCTATTAAATCAACAGGGTAGCTAATTTTATTAGTAATATCTAATGTAGATTTATGTATATTTGGAGCAATGATTATTATCCTAACCTGAAAATTATCCCATTCTATAGAAATATCTTCAGGTTTATTTTCACATTCTAACCAAAGCGATTTGATTGAATCCGGATTTTGTTCTGCCCAAAATGCATAATCCAAAACTTGAGGAATAATACTTTGATTAACATTAACATTTTTCATTTCAATTATACATACATTTCCTTCATTGTCTATTCCTATTATGTCAGGTATACTAGATTTATTCCCCCCCCTTATTTGTCTTTTAATAAGACATATATCTTGAAACAGCTCTTTTGTTCCGAATACCATCTTTTCGAATTCTTCTTCAGTTTTGAAGGGTGTTTCTAAAAGGTTTTTAGTTTTATTTTTAGTTTTCCAAAATAGATTTGTTACCATTATATACCTCTTTTTTAAATATGAAATTCTATGTAACTATATAAATTTTTCTTTTTAAAAATAAGAATATAATCAAACCAGATTAAATCAAAAATTCAATTAAATAAGTTACCTAAGAATATTAATATTAAAAAATTTAAATTATGATTATTTAGTAGTATAATAAATTTATATATTGTTATTGAATAAAAATATCGATGGAAGGAAAAATTGATCCAAAGAAAATTTTGCAGTATCATGCTGTTTTGTTATCTGTAAGAAAAGAGATAGGGAAAATTATAGTTGGACAAGATTCTGCAATAACGGCCTTAATTGTTGGGTTATTGGCTAATGGTCATATGTTAGTTGAGGGTATTCCGGGAATTGCTAAAACTTTATTGCTTAGAGCATTAGCAAGGACAACGGGATGTGAATTTAGCAGAATACAATTTACAGTTGATTTATTACCTACAGATATAACTGGAATTACAGCTTATAGTCCACAAAAAGGATTTTATGTTGTTAAGGGACCTATATTTGCAAATTTCTTGTTAGCTGATGAAATTAATAGAGCTCCTGCTAAAACTCAAGGAGCTTTGTTAGAAGCGATGCAGGAAAAACAAACAACAATCGGAAAAGAAACTTTCCCTATGATGGATCCATTTTTTGTTATGGCAACACAAAATCCGATAGAAACAAGCGGTACATATCCATTGCCTGAAGCTCAGATTGATAGATTTTTATTTAAATTGTTTATGGGTTATCCAAATATGCAAGATGAAAAAAAGATATTAAGGCAGAATATAACTTTACAGAATTTTGAAGATTATGGACTTAGACCCATAATAAATCCAAAAATATTAATTGAAATGCAAAATACTGTAAAAGATGTTTATCTAAGTCCTGAAATTGAGGATTATATAATAAGATTAATAGACTGTACTAGAAGACCAAAAGAATATGGAATTGAACTTGGGAAATATATTGAATGGGGAGCTAGTCCAAGAGGATCTATAGGATTGTTTATAGCAGGCAAAGCAAATGCATTAGTCCAGGGAAAAAGCTTTGTTACTCCACAACATATTAAAGAAGTTGCTTATCCTATATTGAGACATAGAATATTGCTAAATTATGAGGGGCAAGCAGATGAGATAAAAACAGATAAAATTATTTCTGAGATTTTAGCAAAAGTACCTTTACCATGAGAGAATTAAATGTCGATGTAAAACATTTAGTAAAAAGGATGGAGGCAATATTACAGAAATTAGCAGAAGCTAGAATAATGTCAAGATATAGAAGAATTTTCAAGGGTAAGGGATTAGAATTTGAAGATTTTAGAGAATATAATGAAGATGATGATGCAAGCAGGATAGATTGGAAAGCAAGTGTAAGAGCTAATAAAACTTTAATAAAAAGATATAAAGAAGAAAGAGATTTAGATATTTACATCTTATTTGATGTTAGTTCATCTATGGTGTTTGGAAGTACTGAAAAACTAAAAAATGAATATGCAGCTGAATTTGTTGCTGCCCTTTCCCATATAATATTATTTACCGGAGATAAAGCAGGATTGTTTATGTTTAGTGATAGTGTAATAAAAAAAGTATTGCCTGCAAATAATCAAGATCAATTTTATGTCATATTAAGAAATTTACTTGATCCAAACAATTATGGTGGGGGTTGTAATTTGGGAAAAGCTATTCGAGAAATAATAAATTTCTCTAAGGAAAAGGGAATAATGGTTATAGTGTCTGATTTTATTGGATTAGAAAAAGATTGGGAAGAAGGTATTAAGGTTGCAAGTGCTAAGTTTGATGTAATGGGTGTTATGATTCATGATCCTAGAGATGAAGTATTACCAAGGAATGTTGGAAAGGTTTTGATTAAAGATCCTTTCTCTAAACGCGAGATAATGGTTGATCCTGATGAAATTGCAGATAAATATGAAAAATATGCTTTAGAACAAAAGTTATATGTCAAAAGGGTGTTTACTCGATATCATGCTGATTTTTTAGATTTAAGAACAGATAAAGATTTTGTTGTACCTTTCTTGAGTATTTTGAAGAGGAGGGAGGCAGAATTAGCTTAACTTTTACTTATCCAGAATATTTATGGCTCTTATTGTTAATTCCAGTAATGGTAGGATTACATTTCTTTACATTAAAACTTAGTAGAAAAAAGGCTTTAGAATTTGCAAATTTTGAAGCTATAGAAAGATTTATGGGTTATAAAATATTATCTAAAAATTTAATCTTATTAATATTAAGATTATTTGCAATATTATTCATAATAATGGCTATTGTTGGAATAAATTATGGATATATCGGAAAAGTAACTGATAGAACTTTTATTATTGCCATAGATAGTTCAGGAAGTATGTTGGCTACAGATTACAATCCAAATAGATTTGAAGCTGGAAAGGAAGCTGCTATCAATTTTGTTGATGTTTTACCACAGGGAACTGAAATCGGATTAGTTAGTTTTTCTGGTTCAAGTTTAATAAATGCTGTTCCTACAATTGATAAGGTAAGAGTAACAAATGAAATTAAAGCAATGGATATAAGTTTAATTGGTGGAACTGCTATTGGGGATGTTATGATAACTTCTGGAAATTTGTTATTAAATAATAAAAAAAGTAAGATTATTGTGTTATTAACGGATGGACAAAGTAATGTTGGAGCTAGTATAGAAGAAGGTGTTAGTTATCTAAATGGAAATAATATTGTAGTTGATACTATAGGAATTGGAAGCTTAGAAGGTGGAAGTTTTGTGAATTATAATGAAAGTGTTACTTCAAAATTAGATGAAGAAGGATTAAAGTTTATTGCTGAAAGAACTAATGGAAAATATTTTAGAGCAGTTGATAAAGAAGGTTTAGATAATGCTTATAAGGAAATTGCTGAAATAAAAGAAGGAAAAAACACCATAGATTTAACGTTTTACTCTTTAATATTAGGATTAATAATTTTATTAATAGAATGGCTTTTAATAAACACTAAGTTTAGAACATTACCTTAGGGTTTAATTTTTTCATATATTAAAACTATGTTCTTTCTATATTTTTGTTTAAGATTTGTTGGAAGTTTAGAATATATTTCTTTTAATGTTAGGTATTGATCTTTCGCTTCATCTTTTCTATTTTTTGATATTAAGTATTTTATGTTTATTATTTGCTTGTTTATTATCTCTTGCTGTTTTTGAATTGTTTTTGCTTCTTCAAATTTACTTTCTATTGAAGAGATTATTGATTTCTTGTTGGCTTTGTTTTCTTTTGTTTCTTTTAGTATTCTTTTTTCATCTATTCTAACTAAATCATCTATTATTCTCTTTGTTTTTTTAATTAAAGTTTTTATTTCAGACTCTTTTATCTTGTATTTTCCATATTCAAATTTGGTCATGTTTTCAAATATAAAACCAATTCTTCTTTGTAAGGTTAGATTAATTTCTTGTTCTTTAAGTTCTTTTATCAATTCATCATAAGTAAAGGCATATTTTATCTTAAGATATGCTGAAAAGAATTCTTTTACTGTTTCGTTAAATCTTTTTGTTATGGTTTCTGTATTTTCTTTTGTTATAATCTTTTTTAATGTTTCTAACCTATTTAATGCAATAATGGCAGGAGCTTTTTTTCTTTCAAGCAATGACCTTTCTTCTTTTGATCTTGCAATTGTTACTAAAATATATTTTACTTTTCTAGATCCGTATAAAATATAGAATGCTATTAATAATAATATTATAATAATAATTGGCCATGTTGATTTGCATTCGTTTGGACAGAATAATATATCAACACCTTCACATTTTGCATCACCACAAACAGGATATAATGCAGGAGTGTAAATCAAACCACATTGTCTTGCACATGAACCACCACAATCGATGCCTTCTTCATCTTGGTTTTTTATTTTATCTGAACATGTTGCACATGGACCACATGGACCACCACAATCAATTAAAACTTCTCCATTATTTAGTTGTCCATCATTACATGTAGCTGGTGGATTGTAATCACATGATCTTTTTTCTAGCGGATGATTACGCTCAGTATCACATTTCTTTGTATCAATGCAAGTTCTTATTTGAATTTCATAAACGGGACACAAACTCCATTCAGAACAACTCCAATTACTTAAACATCCTGGATTTCCTCCGCCACCTCCTCCGCCACCTCCACCGCTACCACCAGAAGGGACATCAATTATTGTAAGATTCCATGATTGTTCATCTTCTAAATTGTATGGATCATATACTATGGCAGTTAAATTATGATAGCCTGCTGAATTAAAATCTGCTACATAAAAGAAATTATCAGACTCTGCAAATGGAATGGGAAAAGTATCAAAAAACCATTGATATGTTAAAACGTCTAAGTTGGGATCAATAGCTGTAATATTAAATAATAATCCTGTTCCTTCGTTCATGGCAATATTTGTATCATTTGGGTTAAATTCTGTTATATTTGGAGGAAGATTATCTAACGATATGTTAAGTTGTATAATTTGTGAATCCATGAAATCATATTGATCTTTAACAGATATGTTTATTAAATAGATTCCAGCGAGTGATTTATTTGTTGTTAATAAAAAAATTTGTCCAAGGTAAAAAGCTTCTATTGGTGGGGAAGGAGGAACATAACCTATAGTTGATATTTGAAATTCCTGTAAAGAAGAATTACTGAAGAATATTAAATTGTCTGATGGAAGATCTAGGTCAGTTGCATTTATTGGCTGATTTAATGGGATTCCTATTGGATAAAGATGATAGGTTATATTATCAATGTGGTTTAATCTTGGTGGATTTGCTTGAGTTGTAAATGTTCCTGAAACTGGACTGCGATAAGCTAAAACACTAGAAACTGCTAATATCAATATTATTATTAATATTCCTCTTTTTATCATTAAATAAACTTATTATTATAAAATTTATAAACCTTTCTTATTTAAACAATTTAGAAAATAATGTTTTAAAAAATGAAATTATGCTGTTTTCTCTTTTTGGGCTTAAATTTAAAAGTTGAACGTCCTCTTTTGTTTCTTTATCTGAATAATTTATATTTATTGTAACTTTAGATGGAATATTTTCAAATTCATAAGAATAAGTATTAGTGTTTTTTGCTGTTTTAATCAATTTAGGAGTAACTTTATTATCATTATATGTTAAATAAACTTCTAATTCAGGCAATTGTTGTTCTGATATAACATTAAATTCTATTGCATTACTATCTTGAATTATATCTTCTATTTTAATTTCTTGAGATATAGAAAAATAACCTGTAACTTTTTCAGCTCTTGCTATTGAAGTAAATATTAATAATAAAACTACTATTGTTAATATTTTCATAAAAATGAATTTATCTCTTTTTCTTAGGTTTCTGCTTTCTTAAGTAAGTAAACATTATTATCAATAGGATTGCAAATACAACAATTACTGCTAAAACAACTTCTGGAGCAGGTGGTGTTTTAGGTTTTTCTGGAACAGTATAATTTGGTCTAGTAAATGAAGAAACTACTTCATATTTTATTGGAAGGTTAGAATGTTTTTCTTTAACTGATGATCCTGAACCTGATGTTTCTCCAAGAGAAGCGCATGATACATCAAATGTTTCGGTATACTTTCCATTAGGTGTATTTTTTGGAACGGAAATTGCAGCATAGACAGGAAATCTTTCATTAGCTGGAACCCTTATAGGGGATGGTGTATCGAGAGTAACTTCTAAAGGTGTTGTTTTATGAATATCAATGGTGCATAATAAAGGATCTTGTAATCCGACAGTTTGTATTTCAATTCCCCATCTTGCTTGTTCGCCTGGAACAAGTTGTAATTCTGGTGTTGTTATTGCTACTCCAACTAAAGCAAATGAAGATTTAATTAATAATAAGATAAGAAAAATTCCGAATGCGATTTTTAATATGTTTTTCATTTTTTCTCCTTATGTTAAGGCTGTTGGTTGCGATGCTATTGGTGTAAGATCATATTGTATTTGTGATTCATATGTTCCTGGACTTAAACCGTTTATTGGTCTTATTGGCCAGAATGTTGAAAGTACAGCTGCTCCTGTTGATGGATTAATACATGTTGGTGGTGATGCTCTCGCTCCTACACATCTCCATAATCCTGCAACTGAACCAGTTATTGGTCTAAATAATGCGGTAGTTGGAAGATTTAAGAGTTCTACTGGTGTTAATCTTCCTGTTGTAGAAGATACTGGGGGTTCTACTGAAGGTGTGCTTACTAAATTATCATCATCTATATCTAAATTATTTCCTGTATCTCCTGCAATAAATGATGATGCTAAATCCCATTGTTGTACACCGCATGTTCCTGGAGTTGTACATGTTGGATTTGTTGAGCTCCATCTTACATCTAAAACAAGATTTCCATAGTTTGATAGATTGTATTCATCATCGAGAGTTGTTCCTATGTTCCATGAATTTAGCACAATACTTCCTGATCCACCTAGCTTAATCTTGTTAGTTACTAATCCTACTAATAGATAACTTCTAGTTTCAAGATCTGCTGCTGTTACCCCTGAATATTGCCATTTAAATTCTGGGTTTGCTGGTGGTGGAGTTCCTCCTGTTCCAGGTCTTAATAATCCTGAATGACTTGTAACATTTGCCCATAAGAAAAATTCTGTTGTTGGTGGAAAATTTGTTGGATCTGCTACCCTTACATAGAATGGTGGAGTTCCTTTTAAGTTTATATTTGGTTGATCTGCGGTGTCTAATATTGGAGATATAAACAATGTGAAATTACATTCTGAAGCTCCTGTTGTTAAACTACCATTTGTGTTAAGCTTGCTTGCTTTATACATGAAAGATGCTGATGCTGAAGAGCATGATGCAGGACCTGAAGTTGTATAATTACATAAATTTAAAGTAGCGCTGAAATTTTTCAGTGGTGGTGAGGGACTATGAGATAATAAACCTTGACTTGGAACTTGACAATCATTATCTTTATCAAATGTTACAATTGTAAAATTCAATTTTTGAACATTATCTTTTCTTACTGCTGTTATTCTACATGGACCGACAATTGGACCTGCTATTCTTGTATCACAAAGATGAGGGACAATTGTAATTCCTGCTCCAGGATCGCTATCTGTATCTGACATATCTACTTGTTTTACAATGGGGATAAAATCATAAAGTGAAAACCATCCTGTGTTATTAAGTACATTTGATGCAACATAATCACGAGCTTCTATTTCAAAACTATAATTTGTCATAGCATATCCATCTGCTCCAAGTTTAGTTGAAGATGGCCAATCAAGAGCTGCTATAGGGGTCCATGGGGTATCATTATATACCATTGTGTCATCTTTCCTAGCAATTAGATAGCTTAGATCAGGTGATTCTGTTCTATTGATTTTTATACGAAATGTAACAACATCCCTTGGGAAATGATCTGCCCAAGTTCCATTATCCGGATCGAAGTCTGAATGTTCTCCTATTGTTCCAGTATCAATTCCTGTTAGATTCCATGCTATAATTGGAACTGGAGAATGTGTGAAGTTAAGATTTTGATTATTCATATTTCCTAAAACTAAATCTTGAGTTGTAAAATTATATGGTCTATATGGTTTTGAATTTAGTAATGTTACTGATGCAAAATAACCAGTTAGACTTATGAAATCATCAGGAGTTGAAAGTTCATGACCGTACATCTTAATGCCAAATGTATTTGGTGTTGTTCCACCCAATCCATAATAGAATTTATTTTCAGAAGCAAGAGAAGCAAATTGATATTTGGATGCTCTTGGATTTGAACTTCCAGCTGTAACAGCAATACCATTACCTCTTACAAATTTATTGACTATATCACATCTTGCTGCGATTGTTGCAGGAAGTGAATCTGGAGTGAATGCTGGATCTGCTATTCCTGTTCCTACTGATTCATCTGTTCCAATACATAACAAAGTTTCTACTGCATTGCTTTCTGGATCAACACTTGCGTTCCACCAAAGTAATGTTCCACCTGTTGGTGCTGAAGAATTATAAACCATATGGGTGTCCATGCCGAGAGTATCATCTGGATTTGTTTGGAATAAGTTATCATAATCTGCATGATCAAAATCTATTTTGCTATTTGGATTAACTGGGTCTGAAGAATTTAAAGAATGTTGTTGTATCATCATATCTATAGGAGTACCTGGACGAGTGTTTTGTGTTGTGAAAGTTCCTGTTACTGCTGTTTGTGATTTAACATTTATAGATAAAAAAATAATTAGAATTGAAATGAAAATTATCTGTGAAATTAAAAATATTTTTTTATTCATGTAACCTTCCTCTTTTTTAACTTATATTTTAAATTTCTTCTTAATATATAAAGTTTTCTTTTCTTAAGATTATGGTTTTATTGATGTTATGTATGTAATCTGTGATTCATAGATGCCTGTTTTCAATCCTAAAGGTGGTATGATATGGAAGTAGATTGGTAATACTTCTCTTCCTTCTTGGCTTTCGCATGTTGCCCTTATACATCTTTTTAATCCTGTTGGATAAATAAATAATCTTGGAGTGTTAATTAAATTAACATTGGTTAAATTATCTCCAGGGAATAAATCTGGTTGTTGATTATCATCATCGATTTGTAATTTGTTTGTTGCATCATCTGGAGTCCATGTTGGATCTTGAGGCAATCCTCCGACTAAGCTGAATGTTCCCGTACTCCATTGTATATCCAGTATTTCGTTACCCCAGTTTTCTATCCTGTATCTTGTTGTTCCTGGATTAAATTGATTTAATGTATTTGGGTTTGTTCCAAGTTGGAGTATTGAAGTTTCTTGTTTAATATCATTTATTAATCCGACTGAAACTAATTGCATGTATTCCCAAGCACCTTCTCTTTCTATATCTGGATTTCGTTGGGTTTCTAATTCTGTAATATTGACTGTATAAGAATATGTTCCTGGAGCAATGTAGAATGGCATTGTTCCAGCTGGACCTCTTAGTGAGCTAAATGTAAAGTTACAATTATTTCCAGAATGTGTAACCTTATCTAGTTTTAATTTGAAATCTGCAATAGGTTCGATACAACTGCTTGGGCCTGGAGCATTTAAGCAGAAGTATATTGTTCCATTTTGTGTTGCTAGATCACATGCTTGATCTACATCTGTTGTTGAAACAATTACATTAAGATTATTTACATTATCATGACTTACTGGAATTATTGAACAACTAAATGATGTACAATCTCTTAATGTTCCGTCGTTTGTTATAAATACTTTATCTACATCTGGAATATTAACTGGATGAAGTTCTAATACAACAAATTTATTGTCTGTTATATTTACTTCTTTTCCTGCTGCTTTGTTTAAGTAAACAGCTCCGATAGTGTAGTTTGATGGATAATTTGTTAATGTTGAATTCATTACAAATTCAGTTAATATTTTTTGTGTAATTCTTCCATTTATATTTGTAATATCTGTAAATACTTGGTTTAATGTTCTGTTGATTGCTGTAACTGTTGCGCCTTGTATTGGGGTATCTATCGGAGCGGTGCTATCATTAACATAAACATCTATATACCATTGTGTTATTATTGTTCCATTTTCACTGCTTGGAGTTATAGGAATATTAATGTCTGGCTTATCAAATCTTTCAAATGTTGTATTGATAAAGTAATTTGTTCTATTATTTGCTGCTGAAATATCATAATCATTATCTGCTTTTAATTTGGAATCTATTATTTTGTTTTGATCTCCAACTGATGTGATAAATATGGCTGCTGAATAATCAGGACCAGTGCCTCTAGTTGTTATTACATCATTCTTTAATATATTTTGTTCACTTTGTATTTGTACTCCATTTTGTATTCCTCCTGTGCTTCCAAAGTTGGTGATATTACTATTAAGTATCTGATTCGAAGCTGCTCCTGATGTGAGTTGTATACCTACACCTCCTTGTTGTTTTACATAGATTAAAGAGTTGTTTATTACATTGCTTCCTGTTTCTTGCATCCATATTCCAATGCCCCTGAAGTTATCAATAAGAACAGTGCTATTATCAATTAACATTTTTGTTCCATTTGCTAAATTAAGTCCATAAGCAAATTGTTCTTTTGGTGTGAATGAACTATGTTTTATTATAGCTCCTTGAGATCTTATTAACAATCCACGCTCTAATCCAAGTGGACCTGCATTTCCATAATCTGTAATGTTTGAATATGTTATTGATAAATTAGAGCTTCCATATGAATTAGCATTATTCTTATTTGCAAAGAATCCATAATAGTTTGTTTCTGTTGTTGTATTTATTTTTGAAGAATTTATTATTAATTTAGCTAATGAAGAACTATCTACATAGATGTATTTCTTTTGTGTAGCATCATTTATTATTAATGTGATGTTGTTTAATGTTAAATTTCCGTTTATTGTTAAATTTCCGTTTAGATTGATAACCGTATTCTCACAGTAAACTTCTTCTGACGCTAATATCAGCCAATCTCCTGATGGATTACATTTATCTGGAGGTAGTATTACTGTGATAAATGTGCTATTTGTTAGGTTAGTTACTTTTTGTGCTCTGCTATTTCCTAAGAATGCTTTTATTGTGTAGTTAGGGAATGCTTCTTTAATTGTTGATGCTCCTCCAGTATATTTAAATTCTGATAAGTTTAATATTGGTATTTTTCCATTTACATCTGTTATTCCATTAAATACTATGTTATTGAAGCTATCATTAATTATTACATTTGCGTTTTGAACTGGAACAAGAGAAGAATCTAATATTGTTACATATAAGAACCATCTGTCTTCAAAGAATGAATCAAATGCTAATGTGGGGGCTTTAGTTTTATCAAATGTTGTATTAATGAATAATATGCTGCCTGTATTGATGTTAAGTTCTTGAGATTGCTTTGATTCTATTCTGCTATTTATTGCTGTAAGATTCTTTGCACTGTTAATGTTTATTGAATGGCTATTTGTATCATATGTTGTTATATTACTATTAATTAATGTATTTCCATGACTTTCAGATAATAATAATAATCCATTTGAGTTTAGTTTTAATATTGTAATCTTATTATCAATTAAAGTATTATTTTCTGAGGTTACTAGTTGTATTCCATTTCCTCCTGCTGCGGCTTTGATATTTATTGTGTTATTTGATATAAAGTTGTAATGTAGTCTTCCTGATCCAGCCAATACAATACCCATACCCGCAGCACCAACAAAGTAATTATTTGCATTTGTTGTTATTCTATTATTAGAAATATTAAATCCAAGTTTTGAATCTTTATTTACTATTGTTTCAAGTATTTCAATTGCATCCCCTCCCGAAGAATATTGCGTAGTATTTATTTCATTATTATTAATTGTGTTATTATAAGAATCTGTAAAGTATAATCCATATATCACTCTAAGATTATTTATTGTCCATGTTGCAATTATTGTGTTATTCTCTAAAATATTGTTTGATGATTGATTATAGTAAATTCCATATGATGAAACTTGTAATGCTTGTTGTTTAAGTCCAGGGTATAATAGATTTCCTCTTATGATTGTGTTGTTTGCACTTATGAATAATCCTCTTGTAACTGGAAGATTTGTATTTGCTCCACCCCCATAATCTGATACAAAACTATTTTCTAAAGTGAAGTTAGCTTTTGGTCTTACATTAAATATGTAAAAGTTTATTGGTTCTAGGATCTTTAATGCTGAGATGTTTGAGTTATTGATTATTAATGCTCCTGTATCATTTACTTTTATTTCTGTTTCGAAATTTCCTATATCTGTGTCTAATGTTAAATTTACATGGTTCAATATTAACCTTCCATTTACAGTTAAATTCTTTCCTGCTGTGATGCCTGCGATATCTATATTTGTATATTGGCAAGTTACCTCTCTTCCTTGAGGTATTATTAAATCAGTATCAGGAGGAACATGACATGGATCGCATTCTGCAGGAGTTGCAACTTTAAATGAATCTAATTGATTTATTATATTAGAAGTTCCTGTTTTGTTACATTCTCCTGAATCACATGCAATAAACTGCCATGAAACATTTGATCCAAATGTTGCAGTTACTCTTGATATATTTAAGCTTGTTCCGAATGTGTCTGCTGAACCATCCCAACCTAAACCAGTGGTAATTCCTGAACTATTGATAAAGTTATTATCTGCATTTAAGTCAATTGTAAATGTATAATTATTTAGATCAACATCTTCAGTCCAATCCATTCTAAATTCTACTAAATCTCCAGGACAGATTATTGATGTGTTTGTTCTTGGATTACTCCATTTTGGAAGATCTTTTGAGTATAACACTTCTACAACATGAGAAGACATTCCAGATTCTTCGCTTCCATAAGTAAATCTATCTTGAACACTTCCTGTTCTCTTCACTCCAAGAATAAATCTTCCATTTGATAAATCATTTTGTAAATCTGTATCTGCTTGAGTTCCAAGATCTATTGTTTTTTGAGGAGCTGTATCTATTCCAGTTGTTGAGGCGTATGTTGTTGAAGATGTTATTTTTGACCATAATCCAGACGACGATGTGCATGAATAACTGTTTAATGCGCTTGAACTTCCGAATTTCATGAAGCTGAATGATGATGTTGAATAACTTGCTGTTGTTATTGGAATAAATTTGAAATTTGTATTTTCTATCTTTGCATTTACTGGAATAGGTGTTGTTTTATATTCTTGGAATGCTCTTCTATCATGGAATGGTGTAAAGGTAAATGGATCACTAAAGCAGTTTATTCCAGCTTCGTAACCTACTTTTAGTTGTGATAATGTTGCAACATCACATGAATATGTTATTGATGGTGTACAGGTTGGTCCAACATAATCTGTAAATTTATCTGCTGTTACATCATAATTAATATTATCTGTTGGTGTTTTTGTTAATGTTATTGTTGGGTCTAGGTAGATATTGTTTAGATTTGTTACATTCTCTATTATTATCTCTTGAGCTGAAGCTATGTTTATTGTAAATCCTGAAACGATTAAATCTGAGAATCCTAGTTGTAGATTATTTGGCAAGTAAATATTTTCATTATCATATGTTGCCTTAGTTAAGTCTAAATCTGTCTGCAATACCAATTTAACATTTTGTATTCCTTGCTTAATGTTATCTGGAATATTTGTTATTGATATTGAATATTTATAGTAATCTGTTTTATCTATTGAAACATCAAATAATATATTTTCATCTAATAAGTTGATGTTATCTGGGGTGTAGATTGTATTATTGTATATTAATTGTGGGATTAAAGTTAATTTGTTATTTTCAAAGTCTATATCTAGTTTACAATCTTTGTATGTTACATTTGCAACATCTACAAATTGTTTATAGTTTCCATTAATATCTTTTACATTTGGATTATTTGGATGCAATACTACCTTTGTTCTTTTATCATCTAATTTAACTTTTTCAAAGTCTTCTCCTATCTCCACTATATTTTGTTTTTCTCTTTTATCTAATGGTTTAACTTCTGGGCATAATCCTGAATAAGGTGCATTTATTTTCTTTATTTCTAGAATATTAGATGAAATTCCATTTACTTTGAATATTAAATCAGGACTATTATCATTTCCATCTTCATCATTAAACCAAATTGCTTTCCATTTTATCTTAGCTTTATTGTTCTTCAAAGTAATATTTTGTGGAAGATTTATTTCAGGAACTATGTCGTTTGGTGTTAAAGTGTCAACTTCTTCATATGTTATTGGGAATTCTAAGTTATTACAATTATTGCTTTCTATTACTAAATCAACGTAAGATGAATTTAGTACAGATGAATCTGACCATGAAACATTTGTTATTTGACAGGCTGATGGAGATATTATTTCTTGAGGTATACAATCTGGGATTCCATTATTATCTAAATCTTGGTTACATTCAGGAGCAACTTCTTGAGTTATTTCATTTGTTGTTGATAAACTTACATCATGTGTAAATGTATCTTTTCCATCTATTGTTTGTGGTATTAATTCTATTTTATTTAGATTACCAACTAAATTGTAATTATAGGTTGTTTCTATGAATGATGTTTCTAGTGGATTAACTCCATTAATATTAGTTGATTGAGTTCCTTTATCTCCATATAATCTAATAATAAATGAATTAATCGGAGTTTGTGAATTACTTTGTATTAATAATTTAATTCTTTGTAAGTCAATAGATGTTACTTCTTTTATTTCAAAGTTAATTGGAACTGAGCTTGAGATTATGTTTTCAGTTGATTTTTGTATGTTTAATGTTTGTTGATTGGAATATGTAATTACGATTATTGCAGTCATTATTGCAAACCCTATAAGTAATACAGATGCAATTAATGGAGATGCTCCTTTCTTGTTAAAGTGTTCTCTTTGTGAATATCTTTTATGTTTCATAGTTTTTTCTTAATCCTCGAATAAACTGTCCAGATGGTTGAGTTTGAAAGTGAAAGTTGAGAAGCTATTGATGAAAGAGAAATTTGCAAAGAATCTTTTAGATAATGAACTAATGATTCTAATGGGCTTAGTTTTCTATTTGAGAAAATTTCGATTGGAATTTCTATACCTTCAAGCTTAGATAATTTTTCTTTAAGTTTTTTAGAAGCTTTTTTATATGTTGTCCAGATAGTTCTGTCGTTACGTTTTAAGATTAAAGCTATTTGATGATATGTTAATGATTTATTTTCTTTAAGGTATTTAACAACAATTTCTAAGGTAGAAAGTTTTTTGTTATTTAATATTGAAAAGGGAATAATATTCTTTTCTAATCTTCTTTGTATGTCTTCTTTACTAAGCTTATGAAATTCTTGTAGATGTTCAAAGAATAAGTTGACAATATCTGTATTTTTTGGAAATATTTGGCTAGCTAAATCTGTCTTTTTTAGCTTTTCCTCTTTTTTAGCCATAATTTAATACTTACTATGTAAACATATTATTTATAAATTTAACTATTTTGTAGAATTTTATACTTATTATGTAGAAATAGGTAAAATGGGTGTTTTTATTGAAAATAATGTTGAAATTAGAAAGTTTTTATTGTTAGTTTATATTTTATTATTTACATTTTTTTTAGTTTTGTAGAACACCACCAATAACAAACCGCTCAAAAACAAAAATAAACTAAAAAAGAATAATGAAAATTGCATATTGCGGGATTTTGTTAAATATCCCAACAATGGAAATAATATTGTTATTCCGATATTGTCAAACATGTTATTTATAGATAGCATTGTTGCTCTATGGGATGTTTCAGCATGTCTATTAACATAATCTCCTAAAATAACTTCATAAAATCCTGCAACAAATGGTATAAGTAGAAAGAATATTAAACCATAATGTGGAATAGCAAAAGACATACCTAAAATGGAGATGAAAGTGATGATTAGTATTAAAAATAAAGAATTCTTTTCTTGAATTTTTTCTTCAAAAAAATATGCTTTTTTTGCAGTATATGCAGATAGTAAATTTGAAACAAAGGATATTATACCTATTAAATAAATTGGGATGATGATAATCTCAAAATATGCTGAAGAAAGAGAAAGTATCATTGAGATAGTTGCACCAATGACTAATGTAAAGGCCGCAAAATATTTTAGATATCTATTTTTTGTGAAATATCTTAGTCCTCTTTTTAAATGTAACCAAGAATTTTTCCAATTTAATTTTTTCTTTGAAATATATGGTTCTTTAATAAAGAATGTAAGTAAAAATCCTAAAGTTATTAATGGTAATGAAGCAATAGCTGGTAATTTTGAGTTTATACTAAACAGATAGGCACCTATTATAAATACAAATGCCATAGAAATTTTAGAGATAAAATTAGCTTTTCCAGATATTTTTTTATGCTCTTCTTCTCTATTAAGCTTTTTCAAAGAATCATACAATAAAGCTTGATTTGTTCCTGAACTAAAACTAACCCCAATACCACTTATTATTTTTGCGATCAAGAAAACCCAGAAGCCATTAAAGAAAGCGATTAATATGATTTCGATTACATATAAAAATCTAGATATTAAAAGAGCTTTTTTCTTGCCAAGCAGATCTGCAATAACTCCAGTAGGTATTTCTAAAATGAATGTAGAAAAAGCAAAAACTGCCATTATTATTGTAAATTGCTCTAGGTTAACTTGAGATGCAATATAAAATAAAGCAAGAACTGGAATAAAAAATCTTCCCCACATCAAACTGCCGATAATATAATTTAGTTTTATATTTCTCTCAAAATATTTTATATTAACTTCCTCTTTTTTAAAATTTATTTTTTAATTTAAAAATAATCAACTTTAAATATTTAACTATTATACTGAATTTATGTACGAGATTTTAGATAGAATTTTAGCAAAGAAGGATAGAAACTCTTTTATATTATTAATAAACTTTTAAATTATGGCATTTTTAAGCATAAATGAAATATTCAATTTAATTGTTATGACAATAGCAGTTGGATATATTTTCTCAGGAAGGTTTGTAGTGCCTAAGAAAGTTAAAGATCCTTTGCTTAATTATGAAAAATATAGTTTTTGGGAAGATTTTAAGTTTGCAATTTTAGTTGCTGCGCCGGGAGTTATTTTACATGAATTAATGCATAAGATAATAGCACTATCTTTTGGATTACAAGCTGTTTTCAAAGCTTATTGGTTTGGGCTTGGACTGGGAATAATATTAAAATTAGTTAATGCTCCATTCTTAATATTAGCTCCTGCCTTTGTAGAAATAAGCGGAAATGTAACAAACTTGCAAAGTTCATTGATAAGTTTTGCTGGTCCTGGAACTAATCTAGCTTTATTTTTAATTGCATTTTTTATGTTAAAAAGAAAGTTGAAACAGAAAGAGATTATATTTTGGGGATTAACTAAGCATATTAATTTAGTTTTGTTTATTTTTAATATGATTCCAATACCACCATTAGATGGATTTAAAGTATTTTATGGACTATGGAAAGTTTTAGCTGGATGAAGAAACTCCAAGATCTTGTTCAAGTTCTAAAATTCTTTTTTTGATATTAGCAATATCTTTTTTATTATCTTCCTGAACTAGCAATTTACCACATTCAAAACATTTAAAATTATATTCCAAAGCTTCTTCGAAAGATAGTTTAATATCTCCATTTGGACAGACAAAATAGTTGGCAATTTGTTCTGTTTCTAGTTTTTTTCTTAGATTTTCCAAGATTGTTTTCTTAATGTTTTTTAATACTATTCTTGCTTCATTATTATTAAAAGACCAGTAATAAACATACCATCCTTTTTTCTTGTCTTTTTTTCTTACAGATGAAACTAGGTTATATTCATGAAGTTTGTATAACATATTTCTTACTTGATTTACAGATAAACCAAGCTTTTCAGCTATCTTGAATTCAGAAACGTTTAACTTTCCTTGAATATAATTAACAAGTTTTCCTGAATCTTCATTATTTGTCTCTTTTAGAAGGTCTCTTAATGAATTATCTTCCTTTGGCTTCTTTTGTTCCATCTTGTAGAAGAAAGTTATTAATGAAAGAATTTAAAAATCTTTTGTTTTTGAACTGCTATTTCTCAATCTATCTATTTTACTACATACAAATAATAAGAAAGGTTTAATAACAAAACTTAAGATAATTTAATTGAGGTGATATGATGGGATTCTTCGGAAAGAAAAAACCTAAAGAGATGAAAGAACAGAAAAATGAACATGAATTAGCTGATTTACCTGATTTTAGCAGTGCAAAAACAGATGATGATTTTAAGTTTCCTGAATTTCCTGAATATGAAAGTAAGGAGATAGATGCTTACAATGATTCTTATAATACACCAATAGTTGAACCACCAAGAGCAGAAGATTTTATTCCAAAAGGAATGGAAATGCCAATGAGGAAAGAGATGCCTAGAATGGAAATGCCAATGGAAGAGCATGAAGATTTCCAAATGCAGAGACCGATGCAACAAGAAGAAGGAAGACCTATTTTTATTAAATTAGATGATTACAAAGATGCTATACATACCTTGGATATAATAAAAGCTAGATTAAGAGAGACTGAAAAGATATTAAATGAGATTTCTAATTTGAGAAGAGAGGAAGACAGAGAACTAGAGAACTGGAAAAGTGATTTAGAAAGAATGAAAGAGAAGATATTGTATATTGACAGAAAGTTATTTGGCGAATAAAATGAAGAAGAAAATTGTTAAGAAAGAAGAAGAAACATTTGCTTTTGTCAAACTTTATGATTCTTTAGAGGTTAGAAAAGAATTATTAAAGATTGCTTTAGATGATACAAAGTTATTAAGAGATTATGAAGCTTATAAGAACATTACAAAACAAAAGGAAGAGATGATAAAAGCTTTTTCTGAAAGAATGACTGAGATAAATGGATTGGTAAATGAATTAAGAAAAGAGAATTTTCCTTATGTTAAAAAAGTAGAGGAAGAGTTAAAGAAAGAAGAAGAGATTAAAAGAATAAGAAATAAAGGGATGAAGGTTAAAGTGATAAAAGAAGATGTTGAAAAACCTTTAAAGATAACTAGAAAACCCAGTACACAAGAAGATAAGTTAGATGTTGAACTTAGAGATTTACAGAATAGGTTGAATAGGTTGGGAATATAACATTCTAAAATAAGTTTAGCTTTAAAATTAATAAATAAAAAAACTAAAAGGAAATTAGAAGAAGCTAGAAATGTTATGAAAAAGAGATTTGTTTCTCATGAGCATATTATGAAGAAATTTGGTTAAATATAGATTAGAAAGTTTTAATAATATAGTTAATTCTAAAGTTTTATGCTTTCAGATAAAGAGTTAAAGAAAAAGTTTAAAGTAGAAACTAGCAAGAATTTTAAGAAATTTTATCCTATCAAAACTTTGGAAGAATATGGATTTACAAGAAGACAATGTAAAAGATGTAATACCAATTTTTGGAGTACAATAGAAAGAGATTTTTGTGAGAATCCTGAATGTAGTGGCGGATTTAGATTTATAGGAAATAGTCCAGCTAAAAATAAATTAGGTTATACTGAAGTTTGGAAGAAATTTGCTAAAATATTTAAAGATTTTAATTATACAGAAATTAAAAGATATCCTGTAGTAGCAAGGTGGAATCCAACAACCAATTTTACTATAGCAAGCATAGCTGCTTTTCAGCCTTACGTTGTTTCAGGAGAAGTTGATCCGCCAGCTAACCCATTAGTAATACCTCAATTTTGCTTGAGATTTGGAGATGTTGATAATGTTGGAATTACAGGACATAATGTTGGATTTGTTATGATGGGACAACATGCTTTTGTTAAACCCAAATACTACGATAAAGAACAATATTTTAAACAAATTTATCATTGGATTGATAAAGGGTTGGGAATTAATAAAGATGAATTAACTTTTCATGAAGATGCCTGGGCAGGTGGAGGAAATTTTGGAAGTTGTATAGAATTCTTTTCTAGAGGATTAGAAATTGGAAATCAGGTTTATATGGAATATGAGCAAACTCCAACTGGAAGTAAAGAATTAAATATAAAAGTTTTGGATATGGGTGAAGGACAGGAAAGAGCTGCTTGGTTTACTCAAGGAACAAGTACCAATTATGATGCTACATTCCCAGATGTTATGAAAAAACTGTATAAAGTAACAAATATTAAAGTTGATAATGAGTTAATGAAGAAATTTTTGCCTTATTCTAGTTATTTAAATTTGGATGAGGTTGAAGATATAAATAAAGCATGGAAGTTTGTTGCAAATAATGTTAATGAAACAACTGATAGTTTAAAGGAAAAGATATTGCCTTTAGCTGCTTTGTATTCTATAGCTGAACATTCAAGAGCTTTATTAGTTGCTGTGAATGATGGAGGTTTGCCGAGCAATACTGGAGGTGGATATAATTTAAGAATGATTTACAGAAGAATGTTAAATTTCATTGATAAATATCAGTTTCCATTGGATATAAATGAGATTGTAAATTGGCATGCTGATGAATTAAAGAAATTGTTTCCTGAATTAAAAGAAAATGTTAATGATGTTAATAAAATTCTAGATTATGAGAAGAAAAGATTTAAAGAAAATAAAGAAAGAAGCAAACAAATTGTTATAAAAATAGCTGGAACTAGGTTAGATGAAAATAAATTAATAGAATTATATGACAGTCAAGGAATTAATCCTGAATTAATCAAAGAAGAAGCTGAAAAATTAGGAAAAGAAGTTAAAATTCCAGATAATTTTTATGCCCTAATTTCTGAAAGGCATGAAAATGTAGAAAATAAGACAGCTACAATAAAAGAAAGCAAATTAGATTTAGATGATGTTAAAGAAACGAAACTTTTATTTTACGATGATGAGAAAAGAGTTCAATTTGAAGGAAAGGTTATAAAGATAATTGGAAATAATATTATTTTAGATCAAACTTTATTCTATGCCACATCAGGAGGACAATTACATGATATTGGAACATTAGATGATAATGAAGTGGTTGATGTAATTAAACAAGGAAAGATAATAATTCATGTAATGAAAAATAAGCCGAAGTTTAAAGTTAATGATAAAGTTGATGGAAAAATTAATTTAGCAAGAAGAATGCAATTAATGCAGCATCATACTGGAACTCATATTTTAAATGGAGCTGCAAGAAAAATTCTAGGAAATCATATATGGCAACATGGCGCTAGTAAGGATATTGATAAGGCAAGATTAGATATTACTCATTATGAAAATTTGACAGAAGAACAAGTTAAGAAAATAGAAGACTATGCTAATTATATAATTGATAGCAAGATTACAATAAAAAAATCATTTATGTTAAGAAATGAAGCTGAAAAGAAATATGGAGTTACAATCTATCAAGGTGGAGTTGCTCCCGGAAAATATTTAAGAATTGTTAATATAAATAATTTTGATGTTGAAGCTTGTGGTGGGACTCATGCTGATAATACAAATGAAGTTGAAAATATAAAGGTAATAAAAACAAGCAAGATACAAGATGGAATTGTTAGAATAGAATTTGTTGCTGGAAAGAGAAGTAAACAAGTAAAAGGAAAAGATGAAGAGTTAGCTGAAAAAATAGCGGGATTATTAGATTCAACCATAGAAGAAATTCCAGGAAGAGTTGAAGAATTGTTCGATAAATGGAAAGATATTGTCAAAAAAGGCAAGAAAGAAATATTCAAGTTAAGTTCTAATAAAAAGTTTAAAGGTGATGTTATAAAAGAAGCTGCTAAAATATTAAAAACCCAACCCGAACATTTAGAAAAAACAATAAAGAGATTTTTAGATGAAATAAAAAAGGAGTTATGAAAGTTTTAAGTTCTTCCAGTATAAATAACCAAACACGATGCTTAATAATGTTGCTACAATTAATGTTACAACTAAAAAACCTATATGTGGTTCAAAATATTTATTTGATAAAGCAGGAATTCCAAATATTGCTCCGATAGTTCCTGGAACTGTTAATACAATACTTACTATTGTTAAAAATGTCATTATCACAGTCAATCTCTTCATAATTGTATTTAATTCACGAGAAGACTGCATTTCTGATTTATAACGTAAAGAAGCGATTCTGTAAACATGAGAACGACATCTTTCTAACCAATAACGAGCTTCTGCTGTTAAGACATCATAATCAAATGCTATTAATGAGGTGTCAAATTCTTTTATTTGTCTTTCTTTTAATGTCATTATTAATCTTACTAATTCTTCCATTCTATCTGTTAACTTTCTTAGAGTTTTTCCAACTTCTTCTATCTTATCTTCATTTGGATGTTCATCTAGTTGATCAAGCAAATTTCTTGTTTTTTCAAAATGGTTATGATAGTTTTTTAATAAATCACGTAACAAAAATAATGTTGTTACTGTTGATTCTCCATATTGTTGCTTAATCTCTTCTTTAAATTCTCTTTTCATTGCATCTGGAAATTTATTTGTTGAATAAAGAAGAATAAGTTTTTTTGATAAAACTAGAATATTATTTGGATTTTCAGAGTAATCTTTTATGCTGATTATCGTAACACTATCATATCTTTCAAAGAACATTGTGTCTAATTGAATTAAAGAATCTATGTCTATCTCTATTTTTAGCTTTAGAAATTCCTCTTTAAACTGATTTAGGTCTGTAAATGATTTAAACATTAATTTTTAGATAAAGAGTTCATTTATTAAGTTTTATGTTATTTAATTACTTATTTTTTAGTATAGAATGGATTAAGTAAATAATTATTATTGATAAACTACCAAGTAAAAACCATAAAGCATAGTTTGGAATTGTATTTGTGACCATTGCTGTCTTTGTTAATGCACTTTCTGCAGCTGGAGCTGATATTGAATCAAATTCTTTAAATTGAGTTTTATAATAAAGTTGTATTAAACCTGCTATTGCAAATGTGATTAATGTAGCTGGTAAGATGTTTTTGAATGATTCTTTTACTTTTGTTCCTGAAGGAGCAATAATTATATACTTTTTAGATAATGTGTATATATTAATTTCTTTTCCTTTATCACTCCAAGTAAATTCTTTTGATTGAACTAAGTTTGTTTTAAGCAATAATTGAATATTATAATGGACAGTAGATATTGGAAGAGAAAGTTCTTTTGCTAGTTCTGATTCTGATGCTTCTTTTTTAGCCAGATGATCAAGAATCTTTCTAGAAGTGTTATTGCTAATAACTTCAGCTAGTTTTTTAGCTTTCTCTTCTTCTAATGAAACCATAATGAATGTTTCGTGTTTTGCCATTTTATTTTATATCAATTTCTTTCTGTGAGAATAAAGATTTAAACCAGTTAATTATTTTTTCAAATATATTCAAGTTTTCTTCTTTTATACCCTCATTTATTGGGTTTCCATTTTCATCTTTTGATAATCCTATCTTTACCCTGATTACTGCACCTAAATAATTATCTGGATCTATTTTATTTGAATTATATGTTGTTGTTTTAATTACATATTCTCCGGAAGAAACCTGGGATTCTTCACAATTATCTACATAATCACAAATCCATTCTTTTTGATTCCAAGTTCCAATTTCTTTTGTTTCTCCACCTTTAATTTCTAATGTTTTGATATCTGGTAAATATCCTATATCTGGATTACGTAGATTAATAAAATCTTGTTTTGGTTTATTGCTATCATATTTTCCGATTTGATAAAATTCTAAACCACTGCTAGGGACTACTAAATAAACTGATGTTATTGGATAAATCCTTCCATTATAAACACTGATTTTTATTGGTTCTCCAATATCAAAACTATCCTTTTCTAAAATTATTTTTATTGGACTTGTAATCTTCTGTGGATCTTCAGATGAAGTATCTCTTATTGTTATTTCCTTTGTGGTCTCAATTGGATTTTCGTCTATTGTTTCTGAAGAATAAGTTTTTATATTTATTAAATATCTTCCTTGAGCAACTTGACTTTCAGTCCATTGAGCAACTGCACCTTTATTTGAAGATATTTCTTTCCAGGTAAACTCTTTTTGATTCCAAGTTCCAATTTCTTTTGTTTCTTTGGTTTTAATTTCTATTGATCTTAGAGCTTGGGTGCATAATAAATTTTGATCATAAAGATTTATTGACTCTCCAATTGTATAGTCTGAATTTATTTTGTTAATCGTGAAGAATTCTTCACATCCATTTGAAACTACTACATAAATTGACGAATCCCATTGGTTATTAATATTGATTTTTATTGGTTCTCCGATTTTAAAATCATCTTTGTCTAAAATAATTGGTCTTGTTTGTATAGTTGCATTTACAAAAGTTAAACTAATCATTAATATTACTAACATTGGTATTACTTTTTTCATAATATTGATAAGAAAATGTCATATATAAAGCTATTTTAAACTTCAATCTTAATTAAAGTTATAGATTAAATAAAGAAGTTATTGCGATAGAAGCAAAAGAATCTGTTAATATGTCATGAACACTAAAAAATCTTCCTGGGGTTTTTATCTGATGAATTTCATCTAAAACTGCAAATAAAACTATAAAAATAATTGTGTAAATTGCTTTATTATTTGAAAATGAAGATGTATTTTTAAATGCTAAATAAACAAAAAAACTTAATATAGAATATTCTATTAAATGGAGGATTATGTCCCAGGAACTTAAAATATAAACTTGTGATGGAACTATTGATTTCCCTGAATAAAAAAATATGATAAAACATAAAACATATACTATAAACCAATAGATTAAACTTTTTTTCATGATTTTAGCATATAACAAAACTTTAAATTAACTTAGAATTTATTTAATATACTTATATTATACGTAATTTATACTTATATTTAATGTATTTAATACTTATATTATATGTTAAAATAATTAAGTTTATAAAGAAGCAAATACTTATATTATACGTAAATTGACTGTTAAAAATAAGAAAAGAGGTATTTTTGGTAATTCTAAAGAGCTAGATCTAGGTAAAAATGAAGAATTAATCAAATTATTTACAGAATATTTAAAGAAAAATTTCGAGAAAAGTTCAACTGAATTTCTAGATTCTATTAAAAAAGAAAAGTTGAGTGTTCCTGATTTTATATTTAATGATAAACTTACTGTTTTAGAATCTATTGTTAAATATGTTAAAGAAAATCTTAATCTAAACTATAAAGAAATTGCTGATTTAATCAATAGGGATGAGAGAAATATATGGCATACCTATAATGTAGCTAGAAAGAAATATGTTAAACCATTTGTTGTTGAAAAATATGAATTTTTGATTCCAATATCAATTTTTTCTAATAGAAAATTAAGCATTCAGGAAAATTTAGTTTTCTATCTTAAAGAAGAATTCAAACTTTCTTATCATAAAATTGCAACTTTGATTCATAGAGATGATAGGACAATATGGACAGTTTATCAAAACGCTAAGAAAAAATATGGAACAAAATAAAATAGACAAGTATAGAAAAAAGAAGGATGAATTAGTTAGATTACTAGAGATATGTAGATTAGAAAAGATTAATGTAATTGCATTCAGTGAAGAATTAAGATATAAACATCTAGCAAAAGAAATTAGTTATGAAGAATATAAAGGAAAACTAAATAAAACATTAAAAAATAGAAGTGTTAATCAATGGGTTAGATATTATGACGACCTTGAAAAATATTATGAGAATAAGATAAAAAAATATGACGAACTAATAGAAAAGAAGAAAGATTTAATTATTCCTGGTTTATTTTTATTATTGATTGTTATGATGGCTTCTCTTGGAATGTTATTAATCAAGCCAGAGATAACTGGATTTACAATATTTGAATCGCAAAGTAAATCAATTTCAAATATAACATTTGATAGAAATTTAGATTGCCAAAGTTGTGGGACGCATAGAGCTCCTGGATTAAAAGATATAAATATGAGTATAATAATATCTGTGGATGGAATAATAAATAATGCAACAATAAAAGATTATTTCAATAATGATTGGAGTATTGTTGATGCAAATAATGGGGTCGTAAATATAATAAATGAAACAACAAGTGAAATAACTTGGAATGTAGAAATAATAGATAATAATATTACATTAAATTATATTATTCAATCCCCACAAGAAACGATACCTCCAACAAAATATGATTTCTATTCAGAAACATTGAATGAAACAAGTGAAGCTTGGAATGTAATAGTTACAGATGCAAAAACGTTAAGTTCGGTAGCAATGAATGCTCCAACGAGTAATTTAACTATAAAACCTGGAGATATATTTACAATTACATGTACTCCAAGTTGTTCTGGAACTGGACCTGCCCCAGACATAGTACATAGTTATCAAAGTTGTGGTAATATTGCTTGTTCAACCAACTTAAAGAATATAAGTACAAGTTCTACAACTTCTGATCCAATTAGTGTGGGAGCTAATCCTGAAACTGCAGCATGTAACTCTGCTCCTTCTGATACTGTAACTGGAAGAAATGATGGAAGTGTGATGATAAGATGTCATGCACAACAGATTGCAACAGCAACTACAAGAACCAGTTCTCCGGTGTATAATATTACTATAGATGGAAATTCAAGTAAATGGACAATTAATAGTGTAAATAAAAACGAAACAACAATATTACAAAATATGTTTGTTAACTTTAGCTCTAATTGGACTGATAATCTAGCTTTGGATTCATTTATCTTTAGTATTGATGGAGGTGGCGGATTTGTAAATAGCACAAATTATAAATTTGGAAATGGATTAAAGAATGGAATAAGCAGTAATATTACATTTATTACAGCAAGCGCAGGAACTAATGTTTCATGGAAGTTTATAGTTAATGACAGTGTGGGAAATTGGAATGAAACTGGGACTGATAGTTTCTTAGTAAGTAATCCGCCAGATACAACCGTCCCTATTTATGAGATTAAACCTACAATTAATGAAACTAGCATATTGCAAAATATGTTTGTTAACTTTAGCACTAATTGGACCGATAATGTGGCATTAAGTAGCTTTATATTTAGTATTAATTATAGTTCAACTGGGTATAAAAATTCAAGTGCTTATGCCTTTGGTGGAGGAAGTAATGTAAGTAGCAATATTACATTTATCACTTCTGCTATTGGGACAAATGTTAGCTGGCAATTTATAGTTAATGATAGTAATAATAATTTCAATGCTACAAAATTAGAAAGCTTTATTGTAGATGCTGCTTCGCAGGTAAATAGAGCTCCAAGAATTTTAGATGTAAGTTTAATTCCAACACAAAGTCCAACTGAAGCAAGTACAACTAATGTAACATTTTCATTTATCGTAGATGATCAAGATGGAACTAACAATATAACAGATAGTAGTGCATTTAGTGTATTTAATATTAGCAGTTATGCTCCTCAAAGAGCAATAAATTGTGGAAGACAGAGTGATGTTAATTCAACGACTGCAAACTATTCATGTTCAATTTTAGTTTGGTATTTTGATCCTGCTGGAAATTGGAGTGTGATAACTAATATAACTGATAATCAAAATACTTCTATATTGATAGAACAATGGAATTATAGTGAATTAACTTCAATAGTCATATCTCCACAATCCTTAAGCTGGCAGACTATTGCAATTGGCAGTAAGAATCAGACATCAAATAATGATCCTACAATTATTAATAATACTGGAAATGGAAACATCAGTAGTGTAAGAGTTAATGCAATTAATCTTGGTGGATTAAATGATGGAAGTAAGTTTATTCCGGTAGCTAATTTTACTGTTTATAATGCAACAAGTAGTATTGAATGTAATGAAAATATTGGAACTATGTTAGTTAATGCTACTACAACTGCGATTAATGGAGTTGGAATCTATAGTGGAAACAATTCAGCTTCGCTAGGGAAGCAAAATTTATATTATTGCTTAAGAGATGTAGGAGCTCAGATAACAAGTCAGACATATTCAACCAATAATACTGGAAGCTGGACAATAAGTGTAATATGATTTATATAAAGGAAAATAGTAAAGCTTATATAGAAGATTTATTTAATTAATTTAAAAAGAGGCAAGAACATATATGGCTGTAAAAAAGAAAAAAAGGGGCAATATTAAATTATATGAAATCTTAGTTATAATCGTTGCTGTATCTGTTATTACATTTATTGGATTTGGAGATTATTTAGATAAAATTACCGGAAAAGCATCAACAAGTGGATTAACAAATTTAACTATCACTGTTGGTTCAATGACATTGTCTGATATAAGCTTAATTGCTGCTCAGAGTGTAAGTGAAGCCGCTACAACAAATGTTACGTTTTCATTTATTATAGATGTGGATGCTGGAACAAGTGTTTTAACAGATGGAAGTGCGCATGCTGTATTTAATGTAAGTGGATATACTCCAATAAGAGAAACAAATTGTGGAAGACAGGATGATATTAATTCAACAAGGGCAAATTATTCATGTTCGATATTTGTTTGGTATTTTGATCCTGCTGGAAATTGGAGTGTTTATGCAAACATTTCGGATTCTAGCGGGAATAAAGCTCAGAGATTAGAAGTTTGGAATTTGAGTGAATTAAGTGCAATGGTTATTGCTCCTCAATCTTTAACATGGGCAACGATAGCTGTCAGTGCTAAGAATGCAACATCAAATAATGATCCTACAATTATTAATAATACAGGAAATTCTAATTTGAGCAGTGTAAGAGTTAATGCGGTTAATCTTGGTGGATTAGGTGATGGAAGTAAGTTTATTCCGGTAGCTAACTTTACTGTTTATAATAATACAGGAGGAGGTAATCCGGAATGTAGTACAAGTGCTTTGAATGGAGCAACTGCTTTAGTTAATGCAACAACAACTGCGATTAATGGAGTTGGAGTTTACAGAGGGAATAATTCAGCTTCGCTAGGGAAGCAAAATTTATATTATTGTATAATCGATGTACCAGCACAATTAAGTACACAAACATATTCAACCAATAATACTGGAAGCTGGACAATAAGTGTGGTGTAAAATGAAAAATATAAAAATAATAACATTTGCAATTTTGATACTAACTTTAGCTTTTTATGTAAAAGCAGCTGGGGTAAGTTCAGAGTATTATAATGGAAATCCTTTAGTAATGGCTCCTGGTGAAACGAAAGATATTCAATTAGAATTACAGAATGGTGTTGGAAGTGAAAACATATATTTGAAGGGGGCAGTAACAGAAGGGAATAATTTTGCAAAATTAATTGATCAGGATACAACTTATTATGTTCCTTTAGGAAGCAAGATAAAGGTAAATGTAAGAGTTAGTTTACCAAGCGATATTCAACCTGGAGAATATAAATTTATAGCTTCTTTTGCTACAATAACCCCTGGAGAGACAAGTAGCAATGTAAGACTGGGAGTTGGAATAGATAAGGTAGTTCCAATAAGAGTAAATGCTCCTCCAAGACCAACCGGATTTGCTGCATTGAACAGCCTTGGAACAAACGGCATTGCAATAATTGTAATTATATTAACTGCGTTAGTATTCTTGATAATGTTCTTTGTTAGAAAGCCAAAGAAAAAATAGATAGGTTTTAATATTTCTTAATTTTATTTATTATTATGAAAAAAGAGGGTATCTTGCTTATTGTATTAGTTTTATACACTTCTTTGATTCTTGTTGTTTTCGGCAACATATTTATAAAATATGGTAGTAATATTTTAAGTGGAAAAGTTACTAATAATCCCTTAAATTTATCTATTGTTGTTGGTGGACCACCTGATGTTATTATTTCTAGACCAGTTAACTTTACTTATAATTTCAATGAAAGTATTGAATTAAGGTTTATTATTAGCGGGGGGAATCCAACTGCAATAAGTATGAATTGGTTTAGTATTGATGACGGAACCAATACAACCATAAATGGTTTTTTTAATTTTAGCGCAAGTGAAGGAAGCCATAAGCTAAAGTTTTATGTAAATAATACTGCTGGAATATTAAATGACACGGAAAGTATTAGTTTTAGTGTTAATAATAGTTTTAGATATAATGTTTCTTATGCTCAATATTCTGGAAATACAACAAATTTTAATAATATGAATAAATCCCAAATGGAAAATATAACTAATTTTACTTTGGAAAAACCAAGTTTTGGAAAAATTCTATTTTTAGAAGATATAAACATGAGTCAAGATGATGTTAATCTTGATTTATTTACGGAGATAAGATCAAATTATTTAGTTATCAATAGCTCTTATGTATCTTTCTTAAATAAAAGTGCTGAACTTTCATTATATGGATTAACTTTTAGCGATCCAAGGATATTGATTGATGGGGGTGTTTGTCCAAGTACGGTGTGTAATAAGATAAGTTATTCTGGAGGTATTTTAAGATTTAATGTTAGTCATTTTTCAGCATACTCTAGCGAGGAGACTTCATCTTCAGATAATGGTGAAAATTCTGGTGGGGGAAGTTCTAGTGGCGGGGGAGGTGGAGGTGGAGGGGGCTCTGGAGCAGTTACTGTACAAAAAGATTCTTTCACTTTAAGCAACGAGGTTATACAAGTTTCTTTAAAACAAAATGAAAATGTTAAAGAGTTTTTTCAGATTACTAATAATGAGAAAAATAATATAAATGTGGATATAGATCTATCTGATTTAAAGGAATTTGTTACGTTTATTAATGGAGAAAGCAAATTAAGCTTGGATTTAAAACCAAATGAAGAAAAATTAATACAATTAATATTTAGCGCTTCTACAGGGACTAATCCTAATGTTTACAATAAAAAAATTATTGTAGCTAGTGGGGGGGTTATAAAGGAAATTCTAGTTATAGTTGAAGTTGAATCTGAAAATCCTTTGTTTGATTCTACTATATCAATATCTGGGGAAAATAGAATTGTTGCTCCAGGTGGAATATTGTTTGCTGAAATAACCTTGTTAAATCTCAATAATTTAAAAAATTTAGTTGATGTTAGAATAGATTACCAAATAAAAAGTTTGGATGGAATTGTTATCTATTCTGAACATGAAACCAAAGGATTGGAAAGAGAAATTAGTTATATTAAAAAGTTTAATATTCCTGAAGATACCAGATTAGGAGATTATGTGCTTTATATAAAAGTTTCTTATAATAATATAGTTGGTAGTTCTACTCATTTATTTACTGTTAAAGGAAAAACAAGATATCCTGAAGGATTTGTAAATTATCTCACTTATGGTGGGATATTCATGTTCATGCTAGCTATCTTAATATTCATATTTATTTATTTAAAGCATATGAGAAAAGAAACTGTAGAATTAAAGAATAGAATTGATGAGCATAGATTGGTTATTGCAGGATATATAAAAAAAATAAATAAAAGTTCAGATGCACCTAATAAAAGTACTACCAAACTAAAATTTGAATTAAAAAGATTAGATAAGGCTTTTGATCAAGGCGTAATAACTGAATCAGATTATAGAAGAACTAGAGATTCTTTATTTAATAAAATAAACAAAACAGAAGGGGATGAAAAACATGAGTAATATATTATTTGAACCTATTGTTTATGATATCATAGGAATGATTATTAATCTAACAATATTAGTAATGCTCTATAATTTAATCAGAAAAACAAGGGGATTACTAAGGCAAAGTTTTATTATTGGATTGCTTAGCATGGTGGTTTTATTGGCAGTAAGAATAGTTACACTATTAATATCTTTGGGAAAACTTGATCCGTTTGCGTCAAGACCATTGGCAGTATTATTTTTAATATTGTTTTTAATAGGATTGATACAGCTCAATAAAGCAATAAATATTGCTGGAAAAGGAAGGAAGTGATTATTTAAGGATAATAGCTGGCTTTCCAGGAATGGATTGTTTTGCTTTTTGTTCTTGATTATTATCTGATAGAATAATATTTATTTTGACATTAAATTCTTTTTCTAGGAATGATTTTTCTTTAACTAAATAATCAAACTCTGTTTTTTGATTTAAAATAAATAATGGGAGCTTTTGTGGATTATTAATAACAGAGGGGATTATCTTAGAAATCTCTTGTCCGTGCTCTTTTATCATTGATTTATTTATCAAAGTTTTTATATCTCTTGTTTTTTCTAGTTCTTTTTTAAGATTATGATAAAAATCATATTTCCATTTTTCTGAAACAAATAAAGTTATTTCTTTTGGTTCTATTTTAACAAGTTCTTTTATCTTTCTAATATCTTCTTTTGTTGACTCAATTAAATATTCAATAGCTTCTAGTTCCTCATTTGTTTTTGATTTATTATATTTTGGCCATTTTTGTAGAGAAGAAAATCCTTTTTTATTAAGCAAATGCCAACACTCTTCTGAAATATGTGGAATAAAGGGATTAACTAAAATTGCTATTTGTGTTAAAGAATCTTTGTAAACTTTTTGACTAATATATTCTTTATTTTTTATAATATAATTAACTAATTCCATTATTTTTATCAAAGCAAGATTAAGTTTAAACTCTTCTATATCTAAAGAAACTTCTTTTATTGTTTTATTTAACTTATTTAATACAAATTTATCTTTTAAGTTTGAGATTGGAGAATGTTTTTCATTATATAAAGAATAAAATTTATTTATAAAACGGAAAGCTCCTTCTGCTCCTTCATCATTCCATTCTAGGTCTTTATCTGGAGATGAAACAAATAATAGATACAATCTTGCTGTGTCTATTCCATATTTGTTAACTATTTCATCTTGTGAAACAACATTTCCATGACTTTTACTCATTCTAACATTATTTTTTGTTACAGTTCCTTGACTAAATAATCTTAAGAAAGGTTCATCAAAACTTAATAATTTCATATCTCTAAGAACTTTAGTAAAAAATCTTGCATATAATAAATGTAAAACTGCATGTTCTGCTCCACCAATATAAGTATCAACTGGAAGCCAATGTTTTACAGCTTCTTTTTTGAATGGAGCCTTTTTCTCTTTATTTGAAGTGTATCTAAGAAAATACCAAGATGAATCTACAAATGTGTCCATTGTATCTGTTTCTCTTCTAGCTTTAGACTTACATTTTGGGCATTTTACATTAACAAATTTATCTGAATTTAATAATGGATTGCCTTCTCCTGTAAATTTAACGTTTTCTGGAAGTAAAACTGGAAGTTGTTTTTCTGAAACTGTAACAATCCCACATTTATCACAATAAACAATTGGAATTGGAGTTCCCCAATATCTTTGTCTAGAAATTAACCAATCTCTTATCTTATATTGAATTGTTTTTTTACCTAGATTTTTACTTTGTAACCAAGATTGTATTTTAGGAATTGCTTCTTCGCTTTTTAAATTATTAAATTGATCTGAATTTTTTAGTATGCCATAATCAGTATAAACTTCATCTTTATCTAAATCAGAATTATCTTTATGTTTTAATACTTGAATTAATGGAATATTATATTTTTTTGAAAATTCTACATCTCTTTCATCATGTGCATTTGCCATTACTACCCCTGTTCCATAATCCATAACTACAAAATTAGCTAGATAAATTGGAATTTCTTTATTGGTTGCTGGATTGATTGCATATCTTCCTGTAAAAAATCCTTCTTTTTCTTTATCTTCTGCTGTTCTTGTAAATTTTTCTGTTAAAACAATCTTATTAATAAATTCTTTAGCTTTTGATTCATAAGAAGTTCCTTTTACTAATTCTAAAACCTTAGGATGTTCGGGAGCCATTACTAAGAAAGTTACGCTGAATAATGTGTCTATTCTTGTTGTAAATATTTCTAGATATTCATTTGAATCTTTTAACTTGAATTTCGCTAATGTTCCTTCACTTTTACCAATCCAGTTTTCCTGCATTAACTTTATTTTTTCAGGCCAATCTAGTTTTTTGATATCTTTTAATAATTCCTCTGCATAATCTGTAATTTTGAAAAACCATTGTTCTAATTGTTTAACTTCAACTTTAGTTTCACATCTCCAACATTTTCCATCGATAACTTGTTCGTTTGCCAAAACCGTTTGATCTTTAGGACACCAATTAATTGGAGCTTTCTTTCTGTAAGCTAAACCTTTTTCGTAAAACTTTAAGAAAAACCATTGATTCCATTTATAATAATCAGGATAACATGTTGCTAAACTTTTATCCCAATCATAACTTAAACCAAGTTCTGTGAGTTGTTTTCTGAAGTTTTTAATTGCATTTTCTGTATATATCTTGGGGTGTGTTTTTTCTTTAATTGCTGCATTTTCAGCAGGTAAACCAAATGCGTCATAACCCATTGGATAAAGAACATTAAAACCTTGCAACCTTTTAAAACGAGCGTAACAATCACCTATACAATATGTTCTTGCGTGACCCATATGTAATCCTAATCCGGAAGGATATGGAAACATCTCTAAATTATAGAATTTCTTTTTTTTAGATGATCTTGTTTTAAATATTTTTTTCTCTTCCCAAAGATTTTGCCATTTCTTTTCTATTTTATTAAATTCATTCATATCATTATTAGAAATAGTTTAATTTAAAAGCTTTATCTTTTTAAAATGACATTCCTTAAAAGTAATTTAAAAACTTTATATATCTAAGAAATTTTATACTGTATTGGGGTGATATTTTGAAAAAGTGGGTGATTTATTTTATAATTGGAATATTAATTTCTCCTATTGCTTCAGCTGCAACTAAAAAAGAATATTTTTCTGAATGTAATAATTTTGATAGCATTACTATATGTTTAGATGGCTGGTATAAAGTAAAAGAATTTTTGGATGAAAATGGAAAAAAACACTATGTAGCAAGAATAAAAGGAAATTGGCAAGTCTATTTGAATGGCGAATTTTTAGGAGAGGATAATCTAAATGTGCAGGCAAACATCTTAACTAAAGACGATGTTCCCAATAGATTGTTAAGAGCAAGTACGGTTGTAATAGATCATAATGATTTTACGATTTGTTTTTATGATAGAATAATAAAATATGTTCATGGTGAATTAAATTTTGTTAAAGATATCGGAATTAAATGTGAAGAATTTTAGAGTAAAGTTTATATATCAGAAAGATAAATTTTTATTAGAAAAAAGATGGTGAGTTTACTTATAGGAGCACATGCATTTCTTGGAGAACTAGCTGGCATTGGATTTTTATGGATATTAATTGAGCTATTAAATCCAACGATTGAAAGAATAAATAGAGCAAAGATAATTTCTTTGATAGCAGTTATTTTATTTTTATCAAGTTGGTTGATTGGGGGTTATTATTATGTCAATACTTATGGTGCTAATGTTAAACCTATAATAAAAGAAGGTCCTGAACCATGGGCACATTCTGTAATCATGGAAACTAAGGAACATATATTCTTATTTTTACCATTCTTAGCAATTTTTGCATCAGCTGTTTTATGGAAGAATGATAAAGTTATTCAGAAAGATAATAAACTAAGAATTGCTGTTATCTTATTAAGTGGATTAATATTTCTTCTTGCATTTGCTATTGGAGCCATGGGTTATTTAATATCAAGTGGTGCAAGAGCTGGTTTGGAGGCTAAAATAATATGAAAAATTTAAAAGCTTTATCAATATCAGCAATTTTAACATTTATATTAATAGTTTTTCTAACAATTTATAGTGAATTAAATGAGAGTTTTAAAAATATGCTTGCAAACATTTTTAGTCATCATTGGATTGGAAAGAGTGTTTTGTCATTGATATTTTTCTTTTTAGCTTATTTTATATTGAATAAGATTATTAAAGATAATAAAAATATAAGCAAACAAATAAATTTGGTTGTGATAACAGCAATAATTGGTTGTTTAGCAATATTCTTCTTTTTTGTTTATGAGTTTATAAAATGAAACCAAATAAAATAATTAAAGTAATGAGGATTATAGTAATTATATCTATGATCATTTCAGTATATTTAGTTTACTTGCATTATTCTGATAAATCTAGTTTTTGTGATATAAGCAAAGGATTAAGTTGTGATATTGTAAATAAAAGTGTTTATTCTGAATTTCCGCCTGGATCTGGAATACCTGTTTCTTTGATGGGATTGATTACATTTGGAATTGTTTTATTTTTATTGAATAAGATTAAAAAAGGCAAAAAAAATGTTAATAAAAAACTTTCAAAGTATCTTTTTTATTTGATGTTAATTAGTCTACTATTTGCTTTATATTTAATTTATGCTGAATTAGTTTTGATTCTATCAATTTGCATATTATGTGTAACTTTAGATATATTTATAATATTATTACTTATACTCTCTTATAAATTATGGAGGTGCTATTCATGATAAAAAGAGCAATATTAATTTTATTTTCACTAAGTTTAATTTTTATTATTGGTTGTAGTGGTGTTAGATATAGTAAGGAGCAAGTTGATGGATTGGCAACCTGTTTAGCAGACAAAAGTGTAAAGGAATATGGTGCTTTTTGGTGTCCTAATTGTGCAAAACAAGAAAAATTATTTGGAAGTTCCATGGCAATATTAAAATCTAGAGAAGTTTATATAGAATGTGATCCTAGATGTGATACCGATGATTTACCGATTGCTTGCAGAGGGATAAGAGGACAATCTAGCTTATGTTTAGAAAAAAATGTAGCTAAATATCCGACTTGGGAGTTCAGCGATGGAAGTGTTATTATTGGCGTAACACAACTTCAACAATTAGCTGATAAAAGCGGGTGCACATTAGTATGAGATATAAGATTATTTCAATATTTGTTTTATTTTTTATGTTATTTGGAATATTAATATTTGGACAATCTTTATTATTTAATAAGGAATCAAGTTTAATTACAGGAGCTGTTGTAAAAGAAGGTGTTTCATTACCTGCACTTCCGGTAGTGATAACAACTGCTTTAATTGATAGCATTAATCCATGCGCGATTGGAGTTTTAATATTATTGATAAGTACATTACTTGCATTATCAAAAGATAAAAAGAAGATGTTATTCATAGGAATGATTTATATTTTAGCTGTTTATATCACTTATTTTTTAGCAGGAGTCGGTTTATTATTATTCATACAAAGATTTAACTTAGCTGAGCCGATTGGAATTGGAGTTGGAATATTAGTAATCTTGCTGGGATTAGTTGAGGTTAAAGATTTTTGGTGGTATGGGAAGGGATTTAGTTTAAGTATTCCATATAAGAGGAGTTTACAAATAAAAGAGAAGGTAAAAAAACTTTCTGCTCCTGGGGCGATTATTTTAGGAATATTTGTTGCTGCTGTTGAATTGCCTTGTACAGGTGGGCCTTATTTAGCTATAACAACTTTGTTATCTCGGATAGGTTTTGACCTTACTGTTTTAGGATATTTATTATTATATAACTTTATTTTTGTATTGCCTTTAATTATCATACTGTTATTGGCTTATTTCGGTTCAAGCATGAAAAAATTAGAAGATATCAGAAAGAAAGATAGGAGATGGATGAGATTAGCTACTGGATTGGTAATGATCGCTTTAGGAGTTTTATTAATATTATTCTCTATTGGTATAATAAATTTTGGGGTTAATTTTTAGAGCTTTAATTATTAATAGAAAAGCTTTAATATTGTTTAATTAGCTTTATTTCTCGTTATGGGCCCATAGCGCAGCCTGGATAGCGCAACTGCCTTCTAAGCAGTAGGTCCGGGGTTCAAATCCCCGTGGGCCCGCTTTTATATATCCATAGAAAGCTTTTTATATTTGTAGTATTTTCCTACTAGTATGCCAGAAGTGATTACGGTTGGAGAAAAAGGACAGATTGTAATACCTAAAAAGATTCGAGAAGATTTTAAAATTCAGAAGGGTACTAAACTTTTAATTAGTGAAGGAAAAGAAAATATATCTATTAAACCCATCAAATTGGATGAGAGACATTTATTGATGCTTCTTAGCGAATCTTCTTTAAAAAAGATTTGGAATAATAAATATGATGAAAGGTGGGATGATGTTCTCTAAGGGGGATATTATAATAATCAACTTCCCTTTTTCTGATTTAATTAATGCAAAGAAAAGACCTATACTTGTCCTTGGTGTAAGGGGACAAGATATTATCGGATGTGCAGTAACAAGTAATCCTGAAAGTGAAGGTATTTTAATAAATAATTTCCAAGAAGGGGATCTTCCTTTTAAGAGTAAGATAAAATATTGGCAGATACATACTTTTCTGAAGGATTTAGCTATCAGAAGAATTGCAAAAATATCTAAGAATACCTATAAAGAGGTTACTGATAAAATAAATGGATTAATTAGCGCGTAGTCTTACTATGTTCTTCTCGAGAAAGCTTTATAAAGTTTTATTAATGGGAAATAATCATGGGCAGTTGGCCAAGCAGTAAGGCGATCGCCTGCAGTTAGAAGTGGTAAGCGATTATTCATGGGTGCAAATCCCATACTGCCCTTTCAAATAAAAGGAGGAATAAAATGAAAATTTGGAATATAATCTTAATATTAGTAATCTTATTGGTGTTGTTTTATTTGTTCAAAAGAGATTTATTTATGCAAATCTTTGGCTTTTTGAAGTTTACCAAGTGAAGAAATATAATCTTTTTTATATTTGAAATTGTTTTGCTTAGTTAACTTTTCTATAGCTTTACTTATTGAAGAACCGTACTGTGCAGCCTTTTTTGGACGTAAAGCAAATTCTTCTGATATGTCTAACGATAAGGCTAATTCCTGCAATATAATTTTTCTTCTGATTTCATCTACCTTTAATGTAGGATGAATAAACATTCCTTGTTTTATTATATCTTCATCTAAAAATGGTGTTCTAATATCCATATCTAAATTTAATGCTATACTTACATCTCTTGTTAAATCTCTTTGATATAAATCCTGTTTTAAACCTCGCCAACATTCTTCATGAACTTGTTTTGAATTATCATATAAATCTTGGTGACGTTGATAACCACCAAACATTTCTTCTGCGCCTAAACCAGTCAATATTACTTTAAGATTATCTTTTTTTACTTCTTTTAATGCTAAATAAGTTAAAACTCCAATTTCAATTTTAACAACATCATTTGTTTTTAAAATTTGATTAACTTGCTTTAATGATTCTTCTAGTTCTTTTAAGGATATTATTTTTACTTTATGTCTTAATTTATATTTTTTAGCTAATTTAATTGCAAACTTTAAATCTTCAGAGTCTTCTAAACCAAGAGAATAACAAGTAAAGTTAAGATTAAGGTTTTTTGCTATTATTGCAAGTAAATTTGAATCTAAACCTCCAGATAATAAAATAGCAAAATTATTCGTTGCTCTTTTTTTAATTGCCTCTGTTAAATATCTTTGTATTAATCTTATTGCTAAATGTTTATTATCAATTAAATTTTCATATTTGGTTTCTAATTTAGAAATATTATTATGCCATTCTTTTTCTGTTATTAGTCTGTTATTCTTAATGTATATTTCTGTCATTTAAAATATAACCTGCATCTTTTAATGCTTTTTTTAAGTTTTTAAATATATTTATTCCTGTTCTTACTTCACTAGGAGATCCTGCTATTGTAGATATTACTCTTCTTTTTCCATCTATTGTTGCATAAATTCCGGGATGGTTAGTACCAGTCATTTCGATATATAAATCATATTTCTTAAGAATAGGTGTTAATCTTCTAATAGCTTCTGTTCCATTTGGATTTGTGTACATTATGTTTTTTATTTTCATTAAATCTTCTTTTTCTACAATTATGCCTTTTTGTTCATATCTTTCTATATCTTCAAGAATATCTATATTTTGTGAGGTTGTATTTTTAATTTCTGTTAACAAACCTTCCAATGATTCTATAGAAGAAAATAGAGGTGTGTTGTATTCTATGCTATTCTTTTTGTCATTAATCTCTTCGAATCCTATTCTTGCCTTAGCTGTTTTTAACAATCTTAGATATAAATAATATTTAGGTGAATCCAATAAAAGCAAATCATTGTTAGTCTGCAAAATTTTTTCAGCTAGTTGTATCCCTGCTATATCTTCTAATTTTTTATACATATCATCTATTTTTTCAGTTGGATATTTGTTTGCTATTTTTATGGCTGTTTCATCTTTAATTCCAATAACTTTTAATATTTCTAATGAATAAGTTTTATCTTCTTCTGATATTCCTTTAGATATTCCTTTTTGTATTTCTTGTTTTAATGTTTTGTGTTCTTCTATTTTTTTTGGTTGATATGACATTCTCATACCTGTTATAAATTCATTAGAAAATCCTTTAGAAGATAAGGAAATAATTACCTCTTCCAATCTATTTTGTGATAAAAAATTAAGCTTTTTTATTTCTGGGATTTCTTTATTTGCGTCGTAACCAAATGGAAAATATTCCCCTAATTCTTTTATTATTGCTTTTTCCTCTGGATTTAATTTTGGATAATTTTTTGATTGTGATGAAAATATTGTTTCTCTCTCTAAAGATAATAACCTTTTTATTCTTTTATCCTTTAAATTTTTATACATGTCTTTTAGCATTTCATATAAATATGGTTTAATATCTGCTATAAACTTATCAAGGTTTAATTTAATTATTGGATGTGGTGGTGAAGAACAATAGCAATTGACTTTTACTGAATTATTATATATGAAATATGGATCGAATTGGGTATATTTATCTAAAAAAGGTTTTATTAGTCTGTCACTTTTATTTCTAATTCTTCTTATGGTATCTTTTATAGTTCTATCTTTTTCATCTGATTCAATTAAAATTTTTGCATATAACTTGAGTGTTTCTTTAACTTTTGCAAATTCTTCAATTGCTCTTGGGATTTTTTTTGCTCTAGACATAATAATATGAGAACTTATCTATTTAAAAAGATTATTAAAAAAGAAAAAGAAGTTTATTCTTCCTTTTTTCTTCTGGAAAAGATTAATTTGATGAAGAATAGTCCAACTATGATTAAGACTATGTCTCCAATTATCCAGAAGATTGTTTTTTGATCAACTTTTGAAGTTCCAGTTGTTCCGCCGGTTATAGGGGCAGTTGCGCTTCTTATGTTGACGTTTAAGTTTTTACTATCAACAACTGTGTTCCCTGCTTTTGTTGTCAATGTAAATGTTTTAGTTCCTGAGATTCCTTCTTTAGCATCTAAAGCTAAGTTTACTGTTGTTGATTTTCCAGGATCCAGGATAACTGTTTTGCTGTCTGGACTTAAACTTCCATCACTTGAAACTGCTGATATTGTTAATGTTGTTTTTTCATCTCCATTGTTTGTTATTGAAACTGGTAGAGATAATGTGTCTCCTGAATCAACAGATAATGAGGAAGGTGTTGAAACATCAAATGTTTTTCCTGTTGTTGCTGAACATCCCTTAACTGTTAAAGTTTGTGTTGCATCTCTTGAATCTTTTCCGTCATTATAGAAAACTGTGGCTGTTAGTTGATATTGCTGGTCTTTAGCATCTGATGGAATTTGGAATGTCAATCTTTCAGTTGAAGTATCATCACTTCCACCAAGTTCATCTAAATCAAATGTTGATGATTGTTCATTCAATCCAAGTGCTGTGTTTATTAATGTGACATAAACATCTTCTTCATCATTAGATCCTGTGTTTTGTAATCCAATTACAGCTGTTACTGTATCACTACATGAAACTTGAGTTGGAGCTAATGTAAATTTGTCTACTTGAACTTCATGTTTTTCAAGTTTTAAATCCATGTCTATGCTGTCTAAAGCGCAATGTTCATCTTCATTTCCATCTTGATATGCTTTTACAAATAATTTATAATTATTATTGTCTTTGATATCTGAGAATGGAACTTCTAAATCAACATCTATTGTTTCTGAGTCTCCATCATCTATAGAGACTGAATCTGAATCAACTGATTCTACTTCATTATCATCTGTTACATCGTATAAAACAGCTGTGATTACAAAGTCGTCGTCATCACCTATATCATTGTCTACATCAGCTGATACTTGAATTGTGTCTCCTGGTCTAAAATCATCTCCATTATCTGGATCATTGATATCTATTCTTATCTTTCCTATAACTCCATCACTACAAATACTTGGTTGAACTTTAGCTTCTATAGCAAATGTGTCTTGTGCTGTTCCTGATCTAGCTGTTATTGTTCCAAGGTAATTTCCTATTTCTATTCCTGATGGAGCATTAACACTAACTGTAACTGTTGTTGTTTCGGATGGAGATAAGCTAGCTTTTGCTGGAAGAAATGATAATGTTATTGTTCTTCCGTTTTCATCTGTAAACTTTGTTGAATCATATGTAAATGAATTTGCATCTAATGTTAATGCATTGGTTCCTGTATTTTGAACTACAAATGATGATGTTGATGATTCTCCTTTGTCTACATTAACTATTAAGGGATTTGCGGTTGTATATGTTTGTACATCTAAAGATGTTATTGAATTTACTGTTACTGTGTATGCTAATGTAGCTAAATTTGCATCATTTCCTGTTTCTTTTATTGTTATTGTTCCAGAGTATGTTCCTGCTGCTTTTCCAGCTGGAATTGTTACTTGAAGACTTAATGTTTTAATATTATTATCATTTAATGTGTCTGTAAATGTTCCTGATACTGTAATTGTGTCTGCTCCTTTTGTTAAAGTTGAGCTAGAAAATGTAACTGGCTTAGGAACTGAGCCTGTTGTTCTTGCTGAGAATGTTACTGTAACTGTTGCTCCTGGATTGCCGCTTGGGTTGCTAGGAGATGTTACTATTAAATCTGCTGCTAATGCAATAGGACTTAAGACTAATGCTAATAGCAATAATATACTTAAAATTGTTATCTTTTTCACTTTTAAAACCCCCGATGTATTTGTTACTATGATAGATAATTACCATTCTAAAGTTATAACTAATATATAAAGGTTTTGATTGATATAATTGGGATGATGGTGTTAGAAAGGATGTGTTTTGGTAATGATTAATTAAGTTACTCTCTTACAAAACCAGGACCAGTGTGTGTTCCATCATCTGAACCCCATTTATAAGTTGCTCCACCAAAACTTGTATAAACTGGTTGAGGATTGTTTGTATTTGTTTGACTTCCTAATCTATAAGAAGATCCTTTCCCACTTTCAAAAAATCTGTTAATTACTCCACTTACTATAGGAAGTACTTCTTGGGTTTCTCCCCTTGAATATATTTTTGCTTCAATGCCCCTACTAGTAGGAGCAAGCTGCAATCCAATTCTGGTTTCTTCAGGATATTTACCCATTAGTTCTTGAAAAAATGAATTTATATCTTGATCAGGAGAATTTAGTTTTACATATGTTCCTTCGTTTTCACCTTTGTATACTGTGATCATTATAGAAACAGATTGTAAATTTTTTAGCTGTTGTATAACTATCGGGTAAATTGGTGTGATAGTTTTTTCTCCAGGATTACGTGGCGATGCAACCTGGGATTTAAAAAATCCTAGTTTTACTAATTCTGCTTCTGCTTTAAGTCCTGCTTGCGTTGATGGTTCATTAATTGGCCCTTGTGATGTTCTTCCGTATCTTGGTGGAAGTTTAGGTGTTTTTCCTCTAGCACCATAAAATGTTCCAATATTGTTTTCTTGAATTCCTGGAATATTTCCTGCACCAATGCTCGCTATGGAAGTAAACGTGTCAATTGACCACCCTATTTTTTCATCTATAGAAGAGCCTTTTCCTACATAATAGGGTTTAGGGGTTTCAAATATACTGCCTGGATCTCCTTCTCCAAATCTAACACTTCTTGTATCTTCAGATAGATATTTCATATCACATCCAGGACAATATCCTTTACCACTAAGATCAGTAATAGTTAATGGATTATTCCTAACATATTGATAACCACCTTCAGTTGGTTTAAAGATTGGATCATTAGAAATAAACTTTCCATTTGATGGATTATAATAACGAGCATTAAAGTAATTTAATGAACTTTCATAATCATATTCTTTGCTTGCAAATTGATATTTTTCTTTACCAATTGAAAAGAACGATAATTTTTTTCCGAATGGGAGATAATTAGCTTTAAAATTTACATTCCCAATATCATCTGTTTCTATACTTGTGCTTCCAACATTATCTGAACTAAAATAAACAACATTTCCATCTTGTATCTTAGCTACTCTTCCAGCAGAATAAATATAACTTATTGGAGAGTTAATTTCTTGTACTTGAGTTGCTTCAGAGGTTGATGTTGTTGCTTGTTGTATTATAAATTTGTCTTCATTTCCTAAAAAAAGATAACTAGCCGTATTATCATTAATAATAACTTGTATATTATTTAATTTAATTCCAGTTTGATAATTAACTACAAAGAATTTAGTTGTAAAATTACTTAAAATTTCTTCTTTAATAATTTGTTGCTGATTATTAATGATAAAAGTTTCTTTATTAAAGTCTTGATTTAAATTATTTTGAACTAAAACTTGAACTTGGTTTTCATTAACATTTACATCTTTTATTTCTATTGAAGTTAATTGAGCATTAGAAAACGGCATTAATATAAGTAAAGCTACTAAAAGTATACCAATAACCTCTTTTTTCATAATATAAATATCCTGCTAACAAATTTATAAACTTAACTATCTCTTAATTCTATCTCTTACTTTTACAACCGCATAATCATCATCTTTATGTCCAATATATCCCACAAATGATTTTTTATTTCTAACGGTAAGAATTTTTTCTATAGGTTCAATATCTTGTTTTTTATATATAATATAACCCCAAGGTAATGGATTATTATAATCATCTGTTTTTTGATAGTAAACAGCAGATCTATCTTGTGGATTATGCTCTCTAAGAAATATCCGTAAAATGCCTAAATCTATAGCAGAATGAATTAATAATATTCCTGGTTTATTTAATTCTTCTCTTTCAACTTCAGCTTCTATAAAACATTCTAAAGATTTTTCCAGTACATTATTTTCTAGACTGCCAACAATTACCATAATATATAATATAATAGATAAATATTTAAATTTAATTAAAAAAGAAATTTAATCCATTAATCTTTTTAAAATAACAATAATCAAGATTAAAAGCAATATGTTTGCTACTCTAAATTTAGCTTTCTTGTAGAATTCCTATTTTATCAGTTTTGCAACTTCTTTTGTTGTTAAACATTCTATATCTTTTATTTTCTTGAATCTTTTTTCATAAGACCAAAATGGACATCTAAGCTCTAAGGCTAATGCTAGGTATGGTGCATCTTTGATATGATCTTCTAATAGCTCTTCAGCTTTTCTAAAGTTATGAATAAATCTTGTCATCGACACTATTTTAATTCTCCTTCTCAGTAGATTAAATATAATTTCGAAATCTTCTTCAGAAAGATGGGATTTTTGTTTTAATTCTTCTTTGTGTTTTCTTATTTCAACAAACAATAGTTCTGGAGCAAAAAGTTCTAATTTAGGTGATAAAAATATATCTGTCAGTTTTCCTGCAATTAATGCTGAAAATATTATATTTGCATCCACTACCAACTTCATCTAGCTCACATCTTAACTTTCTTTTTGTATTCATTATAAAGTTCTTCATTTATCTTCTCACCAAATTTTAGAGCATCTTTCTGTTTAAGTTTTGATTTTGCAATTATTGATTTAAATAGTTTGTATTCATCTATCTTTTCTGCTATCGCTTCTCTTGCTATTTCTGACCAGTTTAATTCTGGAAAAATTTCCATTTCTTTCTTCAAATCTGCTGAAATTGCAAGTGTTAGGGTTGGCATATTTTCTCCATTTATTACACGTTATACACTTAATTATGTGTAATAACTATATAAATGTTTCGGTTTGTAAAAGAAATGGGTTATTTCATTAATCTTCTTAAAATAACAATAATCAAGATTAAAAGCAATATGTTTGCTATTATCAAGAAGATTACTGCAATTGGTGAGTTTGCTGATGGTATTATTGTTGGAATTCTTGATAATTTCAAACTTCCTGATTTTGTTTTTTTACTTCCTTCTGAGTATACTGGAACATATTTTGTATCTGATGGAGCAATATTGATTGTTTGTGTTTGCTGTGCTATTGTTGCTCCATTTAATTTTGTTTTTATTGATAATGGATAGGTTCCAGCCGGAGCTTCATCTGCAATATGGATTGTTAATGAAGTTGTTGTTGTTTCAGATGGCTGTAACTCTATTAAAACAGCATCTTTGCTTAACCAGGAAGCTAATGGATCTGATTCTAGGCTAATTGTAATAGGATCAGTTCCTGTATTAGCTATTGAAACTGGAACTGTTATTGAAGATCCTGGTTTTGCATCTAATGTTTCTTGCAATAATGCTAAGTCAATGTAAGGAATATTGCAATCTATTCTCAACTCTTTTGTAACTGTGTCCTCATTTCCACCAGAGAATACTGTAGCGTCTATTAAAAATGTACCTTTTATTTTATCTGGAAGTTTGAATGTAAATCTTTCAAGTGATTTTGAATCATCATCTCCAATCCTTTGAAGTTCAAATATGTCTGTCTTTGCTAATAAATCTAAATCTTTGTTAGACAAAATAACTTGGATATCATTTTCATCACTTGTTCCAATGTTATGCACATCAGCTATAGCTGAAACTACATCTCCACATTGAACGTCTAATGGAGCTAGATCAAATCTATTGATGACAACATTATGTTTCTTTAGTTTGATGTCTATTGATGTTATATCTTCATTACATTGCAAATCTTCATCGCTATTTTCGAATACCTTTACAAAAATTATGTAATCATTGTCTTCATCTAAATCAAATGATGGAACTTTTAATGGAAGTTCAACATTTTCAGAGTCTGATTTTCTTACATTTATTTCGTCTGATTCAACTTTATCTAGTTCATCATCTTCTGTTTCATCAAATAATGTAGCCTGGACAATTAAATCCTTTTTTTCATTATTATTATTTTTTATTTTTATGTTTAATGGGATTGTTTCACCTGGAGCAAAATCATCGTTTGCATCAGGCTCTTTTATTGTAATTTCTAAATTTCCTTTAACTCCTACTTCACATCTGTCTAAGCTTGTTTCGTTTCCCAATGAACATTTTGCTGAGCAACAGAATGCTGAGTCTGAGCTTGGGAGTAAATTACCTGAGCATTGATCTTGAGATGAGCAGGCAAATCCATTTTGTTGGGAGCATGTCAATTGAGTTTGATCAGATGCTTTATATATTGAAAATTTAGTTAGATCAAATACTAATTTCTTTGTTGATGGATTGAAATTAATATTCTTGCATCTATCTCCTGGACATGTTGTTGTTATCTTTGATAAATCTAAAGTATATGGATCATTAAAGAATATTAAAGGTGTTTTTGATGATTCTAGGTTGTACATTGAAAGCTGGGCTGCTTTTCCTTTGAATGCAGGAAGTTCAATTGTATCTATTCCAATTAATCCTTTAGATATTGTTACAAATGAATCTAGATCAACAACATCTCTCATGTCAATTACTGCTTTTCCGCAAAAATCTATTTTACCATATTGTGTTTTTTCTAGGATTAAGCAAGACATATTCTTTAGCTGATCCTCTGTTAAATTACTAAAATCAGTTGTATTCCCATCAAATGAATCTGCTATCGGGATTCTTGATGATATTAATTTCCATTCTCTAAATACTGTAAATTCCCCATCTGAAACTGTTACTTTAATTTTATAAGTTCCTTCTCCAGGTGAATTAAATGTGAATGTTTTTCCCAATGCTGCAAAATTTTCATCTACTGTCCATCTGACTAAGATATCTGCTTCTGGACTGTCAATATCATTAACATCTACTGAAAATGATTGTTTACCATTTTCTGTTATTTTTGGATCTCTCTTTGGAGAATAATCTTTAATTTCAGGAGCATCGTTTACTGGAGTTACATTTATCTTAACTGTTGTTAAAGCAGCTGCATTTTCATTATCAACAACTTGAATATCACATGTTGCTAAGCCATTGAAATCTTTTCCTGGAATGAATGTTAATCTTTTATCTGAAATAATACATTTAACTTTAGATTCATCTTGGGAAGCTACTTCAAATTTTGATATTGTTCCATCTTCATCCAAAGCAGCTAATGTAACTTCTGGCCCAATTGTTGCATCTTCAGGCATTGTCTGATCAAGGATTGGATCTATTACTGGAGCTATGTTTTGCCTTGTAACAATTAAATTAACTGGATTTGAATTTGTTGATAATAATGAATCAGATGCGGTAAATGTTATTGTTTCTTGTCCATTGAAATGTCCAATTGGAGAAAATGAAACCTTTCCTTCAGGACTTATTGTTACTGTAATTCTGTTATTTCCTGATACTGTGTAAGTTATTAAAGATGAATCAACATCTATAAAATATGTGTTGAGATCAATGCTATTTGTTAATGATGTATCTTGAGGCCAGCTAACATCTGGAATATTTGTTAGTAGTTTTGGAGCATCATTAACTGGATTAATTGTTAAAGTAATTTCATTAGATTCGACAGATGATGGACCATCAGATGCTTTAAACTTTATCTTTACAATTCCATTAAAATCTTGTGCTGGATTTATTGTTGCAAGTCCGGATGATGATATTGATATTATCGCTGTTACTGGAGATATAGAAGTGAATGTTAATGCATCATTATCTAAATCATTAAAATATGTTGATAATGAAATTTGAGTTGTTGTGTCTTCGTCTATTATGACATCCTGGATTGGTCCGTTAAATACGGGGGCCCTATTAATATTATTTACTGTTACTTTAAATGTTTCTGAGTCGGATAAGCCTTCTGTATCCTCGGCTGTTAATGTTACAATATGAACTCCTGATGATGAAAAGTCTGTCTGCCATTGGAATATTCCAGGACCTATTTGTGTAAATCTTGAATCTGATATTGAATATATTATGGTATCTTCCGGAGTTTGATCAGATGCTATTGCTGTAACAGTAATTAAATCATTTTCATTAGCTGTAATATCAGAAATTGGCTGCAATACTGGAGCAAATGGAGCATCCATTGCAAATGTAAAATCTTCTTGAGCAAATGCTTCATTATTTCCATCTGAACATTTTACATTCCATTTATAATCACCATTGGCGATATCTTGTATATTAAATGAGCTTGTCTGTCCATTGCCTACTGTTTTTGTTGACGATGGGGCAAAACTTCCGGATATGTCTGTAAATAATGTGCAACTAATTTGCTGGGCATTATTATCTGAAACTGAGAATGTAAAATCTATGTTTCTTGTTGTTAATACTGCTCCTGAAGTTGGTGAAAGTAAATTAACTGTTGGAGGCCTTACATCTGCTGAATTTGAGATTCCTTTTGTTGGGAAATCAAAGATATGGAAATCTGATTTATCATTATCTGTATCAAATCCATCAGGCAACCTACCTGCTGATTTTCCTTTTGCCGGATTTGGAGCATTATCATTTGTTATTCCATCATCAAAATCTCCATAAGTTACTTTATCTATTATTGAATCGTCTGATGATTTTAGTTGAATTATATCTCCATCATTATTTAATGTAAATGTTGGACTTACAACTAAGAATCCTTTTGCCGGAAGAGTTCCAGACAATGAATATTTAGTTGTTGTACCATCTTGAAGCTTAAATCCCGATAATGTTACAGGAATGTCATTTGGATTGAACAATTCAATCCATTCTTCATCTCCTGTATTTGGATTTGAAACGAATTCGTTAATAACAACTTTAGGAACTATTGTAATCTGAACTGTTTTTGTATCTGATAATCCGAAAGAGTCTGTAACCGTTACTGTAACTTGTTTTGTTCCAATATCTGCTATTGTTGTTTGCCATTCTCCATTACTATTAAATGGGGTTGAGAATGTGAATGATAACGGATCATCATCAATGTCTGTAGCTAGAGCTTTTAATTTTATTAAAGTTCCTGCTGCTACAGTCATGTCTGTTAGATTAGTCAGTGATGGCTTGTGATTAATATCAAGAACTGTTATTGTAACTTCATTACTGTCTGTTGATTTGACTCCATCAAATGCTGTAAATGTAACTTTTTGTATTCCGACAAATTTTTTCTTTGGATTTAATGAAACTGAACCATCTTCATTTATTGTTATTTCTATGTTTGGGATTGGAGTGTGTGTATATGTTAATGTTGCTCCGTGAGGTGAACTAAAGTAATCATTAAGATTGTAAGCATTTAATTTTTCTACATTTTTTTCTATTGAAATATCTGGAATTGGACCATTAAATTCTGGAGGCAGACTTCCGGCAATAACCCAGGTAATTGAATTTTTAAATAATTCTTCTGTTTGGAATGTCCAATACTGGGTTTTTGTTATTCCGAAGAAGACTATTCTTTGCTGAGCTGTTTGTCCATTAAGGAATAATGTTCCTTTTTCGGCTGCACCAATTACTGCATCATTATTATTTACTACAGTTGAACCTATTACTGTCCATGGAACATTTCTTATATTTGATCTTAGTAAATAGTATGCTGGGATTCCAATATGTCCGCTTGATGGATTATTCGGAGAAGAATCAGTACAACATTGAGTATAAACTTGAATAAATGAAAATTGATCTAGCATTATAGGATTATCTGGAGCTACATTTTTTATATCTAAAGGTTGGGAGTTGACTATTGATGAAATTCCATTAAAAGTCCAACCCCAAATTTTTGGATGTTTTGTATTAAGTGAAACTACTGCGAGAGAATTTACAGGTAATTGATCTGCATTGTTAAGAATATTATCATTAATTACTATTGCTTTATATTGTAAAAAATCTGTTGATGGGATATTATTTGATAAAATAATATCATATGTTAATGACATTTGA
>Ga0209542_10000632_pt1 | contig 84390 bp, 104 predicted proteins | sample RifCSPhighO2_01_FD_184028 | JGI IMG/M metagenome (GOLD analysis project Ga0209542, IMG submission 184028) | Soil microbial communities from Rifle, Colorado - Rifle CSP2_plank highO2_0.1 (SPAdes) (version 2) | ecosystem: Environmental > Terrestrial > Deep subsurface > Rock core/Sediment ...
CTTTTCCCTACTCTTGTGATGATATTGTAGTAAGTCATGTTAAGGATTGTATCATTAATCCAAGTGGTGATAGAAGATTATCAGCAGAGTCTTTCAAAGTACTTTGTTATAAATATTAAAACAAAAAGACTTTTAAATTATCTTCATAATTCTTTATTTTAGAAGGAGTTGATCTAAGTTCGGATTCAAAAATTACAGGGTTAACTAATGCTAATACATTACATTTACAATCTAAAGATAAAAATAATCAAATTACATTGACAAAAACAGATATTAATGGTAAAACATCAATAGTTAACACAAAAGAAATATGGTTATATTATGCTGGAACTTTCGATAAACTTTGTGGTGGTGGAGGATCTAAAGGACCTATTTGTGTTGGTGTATTTTATGCAAATAAGAAAACTCTATTTGCAGAACTAAAGTATAGCGATGCTTATATATATCCATAAAATGTTAATTTTTCTTTCTTTATTTTTATCTTATATTACATCCATCAGGCACTTCTTTATCTGTAAAAATCTCTTCCTTATCAGTTCTTAAGAAGTAATCTTCAAATTTTACTTTATTATTCAATGTAACCAGCTTTATTTTTTTCCAATCTTCAATCCCAATTCTTTTTTTTGGTTTTTTCCTTTCCATACCTTTTATATAAACCCTATTTCCGGGCACACTCTTGTTGGTTGTTAGTAAGACAACATTATCTGTATAAACAGCTGCAAGCAGCATCCCGTTGCTTTCAATACCCCTTAATGTAGCAGGCTCTAGATTTATCAAAACAACAATCTTTTTTCCTAGGAGTTCATCTTTTATATAATGGTCTCTAATGCCGGATATGATCTCTATATCTCTGCTTATACTCCCTACCTCTACAGAGATAATGTACAATCTATCTGCATTTGGGTGTTCTTTTACCCCATTTATCTTTCCAATTCTGATGTCTAAATCCTGAAAATGCATTTAATCCTCAAAAAATTTATTGAATTTTGATGTTACATTTTTTAACTGTTCAATATCTTTGTCTTCTAATTTATTAAAGATTATGTATGGCTTGTTTATCTCCCCTTTTAAATTAAACTTATTCAAATCTTCAAAGTTTCTCTCATCACAATTCAGGAGTTTCAATATTTTATCAGATGAATTAGGGATAAATGGCTGCAATAATAACGCTAGATCCTTGCACATATTTATACATACAAACAAAGTTTCCTTATCATTGTTTTTCCAAGGTTCTTTTTCCTGAAAATATTTATTCCCGGAATCAGAAAATTTCAAGATCAATTCTAATGCTCTCCTCAGTTCAACATTCTCAAAGGCATTAATTATATCTTCTGTTTCTTTTTTAACACGATTTATAATATTTTCATCATTAATTGTTATTTTAGGGATTTCACCATTAAACTTGTTGTAAACAAAGCTTAGGGTTCTGTTAATGAAGTTGCCAACATTATCAACCAGTTCTTTGTTTATTCTTTCTTTAAACTCGCTCCAGGTAAAATCAGAATCTTTTGTTTCCGGTATTAAAAAACTTAAATAAAATCTCCAATAGTCAGAATTCAGATTTGTTTTTAAAAGATTTTCACAAAAAACACCATGTTGTTTGCTTTTTGAAAATTTTCCGCCTTCATAATTTAGATACTGCAAGCCGACAACATTATAAGGCAGGTTATAGCCTCCATGAGCTATTAATTCTGCAGGGAATAGAATAGTGTGAAATGGAATATTATCCTTTCCTATAAAATGATAAATCTTGGAATTTTTACCTTTCCAATAATCTTCCCACTTATTTTTGTTCCATTCTTTTGTTGAACTTATATATCCTATTGCTGCTTCTGCCCATACATAGTAAACAAGCTCTTCATATCCTTTAAAAGGGACTTTTATACCCCATTTTAAATTCCTTGTAATACATCTAGGTTTTAAGCCTTCCTTTATCCATGCTAGAGCAATACTTTTTACCTGTTGTCTCCAGACTTTGTTTGTATTTATCCATTTTTCTAATCTTTTAGATAATTTTGTTAAGTCTAAGAATAAATGTTTTACTTTTCTGAATATTATATTATCCTTATTACATATAACACAGCGTGGTTTATGTAAATCAATCGGGTCAAGTATTTTACCACATTTCTCACATTGATCGCCTCTGGCATTTTGATAGCTGCAAACAGGGCATATACCCTCGATATATCTATCAGCCAGATAGATGTTGCAATTTTTACAATATGGTATTTCTAATTCTCCTTTTTTTATATAACCATTTGCATAAACTTTTTTTAAGAACTCTTGTGTTGTTTTATGATGAATCTCTTTGCTTGTTCTGGAGAAATTGTCATAGCTAAAGTTAAACCAATCATAGATTTCCTTATGTTTTTTATAATAAAAATCAGCTAATTTCTGCGGTGTTGTATTGTTTTTTATTGCAGCCACTTCTATTGGTGTTCCATGCTCATCAGTCCCTCCTATAAAAATAGTGTCGTATTTATTCAGTCTGCAATAGCGAGCAAATATATCTGCAGGTAAATGACTGCCGACTATATTGCCCAGATGCGGAATATTATTGACATAGGGCAGTGCAGCAGTGACTAATCTTCTTTCTTTTTTCATATATTAATTATAAATTAAGGTTTTTTATCCTTTTCGATTACTATCAATGGCAGTATCTAACTAATAAGTCTTTTTTTGGTTAAGGCATCTCCCCTTTATATTATCTACTCTAAAATAGTAAGAATAGAAAGGTTTATAGATAAAGAAATTCTAAAATAATTAGTTAAATTGGAGGTTTAAATAAAAATGAAACTAACACAGGGACAACCACTATTTCAGGTAAATGTTCCATATATATTTCAGGCTCAATATGATGAACCGGGAAGAGAAGCAGTTAAGAAAATATTATCAGATTATAAAAATACAAATATAAGGTCTTTCAACCAGTTTCTGGAAAAAGGGCCTATAAAGGGAAGCAATCCTTATTTTAGATTTGCTTTGGGAAATGCTTATAGGGAATTAACAAATCAAGATGTTCTCCCAATAAATCCTAAAGAAAGTGAAATAGCATTGGCAAATAATACTTTAACAAATCCAGGAGAAACTTATGAAGAATTAGGATTATTAGTTTACTCTAATAAAGGCTATAATCTAGTATTATGGCAGCATCTAAGAGAAATAGCAAAAACACAATACAAAGATTCTGTAGACCTAGAAATACCATTTGTAGTTACAGGCTTAATGAAACCGGTAAAAGATGATAAATTTGAAGATGGTTTAAGATTAGACACGATAGATGGATTAACATTAATGTACAATGTTCCAATATTAGCTCAAAGAACTAACAGATTTGATTCAGTTAATAAATTTGATTCAGAAGATCCAGAGTTACAAAGAACAGGATTTCCTGGTAAATTAGGAGAAGGTAATAGAATTCTATTCACACAAAATAATGGTGTCCATAGGTTGATTCGTGGTGGCGAGGGCTTGTATCTGTATGCTAGATATGGGAATCTTGTTACCATGCATGACGATTGTAGGATACATCTCGTCGCAAAAAATTCCAGTGGAAATCTTGATGAATTAGTGCAACAGCTAGAGCAGGAAAAGTTAAAACAACAACAAGAGTTAGAAACAAGATATAACCAAGCTCTTGAAATTTTAAAGAAAAGATAATCTTAAAAGATAATCTTAAATATACTCTTTCATTTCTATTTTTACCTAGGCTTAGTCTAGGCCACAGGCTTACCCATAGTGCTATTTAAAATAGCCATGAAATACAACTGATTATCTTTTGATAGAGAGATAATAAAAAGCAGTGAATGATATAAGAGTGGGCAAGCTATATCTGGTGTCCATAGGTTGGTTCATAGTAGGAACTTGAATCTGAATGCTAGGTATGAGAATCTTGTTAACTCGAAATTTTCAGTTAGAAAAGAAAACGAAAATGACACCGGTAGAATGACATAGACTAAGCTAGGTTTTATTATGAAAACTTACACCAGTCTTTACTTAAATTTATTTGATATAGATAGCTTATATTTAGCTTATAAAAAAGCAAAAAAAGGTAAATCAAATAAAGATTATGTTTAAAAATTTCAGAGAGATTTAATGAATAATCTATCTGCATTAAGGTTAGAACTATTCTTTCATTCCTATAAACCAAAACCATTAAAGACTTTCATTATCAGGGACCCTAAAACAAGAAAAATCAGTAAATCTGATTTCAGGGACAGAATTGTGCATCATGCCTTAATCAATATTCTAGAACCAATATTCGATAAAGTTTTTATTTATGATAGTTATGCAAATAGGATTGGTAAAGGAACTACAAAAGCAATAGAAAGATTAAAATTATTTATTATAAAAGTTACTAAGAATAATAAAAGAAATACTTATTGCCTGAAACCAGATATTAAACATTACTTTGAAACTGTTAATCATGAAGTTTTATTGAATCTTATTAAAAGAAAGATAAGATAACAGAATAATATGGTTAATAAAAATAATTTTAGAAAACTATTATTTTAAAGAAAAAAATAAAGGTATGCCTCTAGGGAATTTAACTTCCCAATTTTTTGCTAACATTTATTTAAATGAACTCGATCGGTTTGTTAAACACGAATTAAGAGCAAAATATTATATAAGATATGTTGATGATTTTGTGATATTACATGAAAATAAAAATAAATTAAATTTTTATAAGAATCAAATAAAGGAATTTTTAAAAAACAATCTAAAGATTGAGCTTCATAAAGATAAATCTAAAATATTTTTCATAAGAAAAGGAATAACATTTTTAGGATTTAGGCATTTTTATTTTTATACCATATTAAAGAAAAATAAAAGAAAACATGTCAATAATAAGATTAAAGATATAATTAAAGAGTATAAAGAAATGGAAGATTATAAAAAATTAATGCAAAGATTTGAATCTATTTTATCACATTTAGAAATTGGAAATACATATTATTTAAGAAACAATTTTATAGTTAAGTTAAACAATAATATTAATATGTTAAACATAAAGCAGTAGTAGTCTAGCGGCAGGACAGGAGCTTCCCAATAATAAGAAAAAAGCTTCTAACCCGGGTTCAAATCCCGGCTACTGCATCGATTAATTCTCTCCACTCTTCAAAATTTAAAGCATAAACCTTCTTATTTAAAAAATTTAGCTTAGGAATTTTTTCTTCACCATGTTTCTTGCTTAAACCATACAATTGACGGTGGGTATCTCTGATTGCGTTTCTTAATTTTTTATCGCTTTGTAAATAAATCTTCTTTATTATACTCTCTTTTTCATTCAGATTTCTTAACTTAATCCTAATAATTTCAGAAGTTACTTTCGGCATTGGATTAAATGCCTTCCTAGGTATAATGTCTAATCTTTCAATCTCAAAAAATATATTCATCAACAATCCCAATAACTTCACGTTCATAAAATCTTTTGGAACACTAAAAACAGCCAATTTGAAATCGCTATTAACCAATATTCTCATTAGTCCTTCTATAATAGAGTAAGGCAAATTTCCGACAATTTTATCATATTCTAATCTATAAAAGTGCAGTATATTGTCATTGATAATATCAAAATCAGGAAACTTATCTTTTAGATATTGGTATAACTTTATGTCAATTTCAATTACAGTGATCTTTCCGGTTTTCTTTATTAATTCCTCTGTTAAAGCACCTTTACCACCACCAATCTCAACTATATCTTCATTTTCTTTGATTTCCAGATAGTCAACAATCTTACATATCAAATCCCTATCAGTCATAAAATGCTGGTCAAATTTCATTTTAAGAGTACAGGCTTAAGACACCATAAGCGAATTCCCAATACAATTCCATAGCATTTTTTCCATTGTCTATACTGTCTAGAACAAAACCAAAAGCGACATCATGCAGCCCATTTCTTGCAGGTGATATGTCCAGAGTCAAAGAATCCCTCAGGTTCAAGATGTTCCTCTCTTTTATCTTCTTAATCCATTCGATGCAAAATGCAAAGGCTTTGGCTTCTTCATTATGCTTATCTCTCAGTTCATTGGTGAATATATGCCCCAATTCATGCCCTAATGTAATCAATGTGTTTCCTAAATCAGTCTTCTTCACAAAGATTATCTTTTCCCTGTTTATGCAGAAACCCTGCACATTTTCTCCAATAATACCAAATTCAGATTGGATATTCCTGAATTTTTCAAGAGAGCATATGTTAATCTTTGCATCATTGCCTAAATCCTTGCCGGTAACTAAACAGAAGAGATACTTTCCGGTATCATTAATCTCTTCATCCTTGAAATCCAGACTAGACAAATGTTTAATAAACAAAGATGATGTATTATCATAAAAAACATTTATATTCCTTCTTACAGTTTCATAATTCTGTCTTGAATACACAAGATTACAATAGTTGATGTTTGTCAAATTATACATTTTTTTAGGTTTTTCTTCAGGAAAGACATTTTCTAATCTATTCATATAAACATTTATGCCCGAATTGTCAAAAGCAGAATAATTACAAGGATAAATACTTACAGCTCTATCTAAGCTATAGACTTGTTTGTACATATGAGATAGATATTGATTACTTTTATAAAGATTGTTCTGATCCTGATTACATTTGGCATTAATTCATAGATCAAAGAAATAAAAAAATAGCAAAGATTAAACTACAAAAAAAATCATTCTGAAAAAGAATGGTAATTATTCCATATAGGAAGCAAATCTCCTGACATAATATTTTTCATTGGTTTCTTTTCGGACTTTCTTGGCATATTTATGTGCATAATACAAAAGTTCAGGTAATTTGTGCTGTTTTAGGCATTTTTTTGTTATTTCAATACATAATTCTAATGGGAGATCATATCCGGGAGAAATAAATATTGGTTTTGCCTAGTCTTTAGTTCTCATTCTAAATCCTAAATTTTTGTCTTTTACATAAATCTTATCTCCCTCCAAATTTCCGAACAACAGCTTTTTTGATATGCCGATTGTGTTCTTTTTTAAAGCAACGCCAACATAGCATGCCTGCCCACAACCATAAGGATGTAAGATTCCATCACCATCAATCATCAAGACATCGGGTTTATTCTCAAACAGTTCAAATGTCCTGATAATGGCAGGTCCTTCTCTGAAAGCCAATAATGTAGGCATAAAGAACATAGGCTCTTTATCGCTATGAAACTTCTTTTCTATAATCTTATCTCCTTCCAGATCATATATTTTTTAGCGTTAAATATAACATCAAAACCTGCAACCTTCTTCACACTGCCAATATCTGTTTTACTATCCAAGATTACTTGTTCTGCAACCTTGTGCTGGAGTTCCTTCAATTTTTTGATATCAATCATTTTCCAATATGTCTCTATTATTAAAATATCCAGAGAAATAAAAATATTTCCATTGAACTACTTCTACATGATAATCTAACAAAAGGTTAAATTTTAGGTAACTATTTTTTAGCTATCCAAATACAACCAAGATTAGTTAATGAATAATATCCAGGTTTTAATTTCGTTTCTCTGAATAGCTTTTTTAATTCATCTTCTTTAAAATAGTGAGAGGTCACCCCATTATTAATTTCTAATTGTAATCCTTTAACTTTTACTTTATGGCCAATTTTAGAAAAACATTTTATTCTTTCTTTTAAAACATATTTTTTATCTATTCCATAAGTAGAAACAATTATCTTACCATTTTTACAGGTAACTCTTTCACAGTCTTTAAGAACTTTAATAGGATTGTTCATTAATCCTAGAGTATTATACATCATCAGGCAAATATCAAAAGAATTGTCTTTGAAAAGAAGATTTTGTGCATCCATTTGTAAAATTTGAATCTTTCTATTATTCTTATATTTATTTTTGAGAAAAGACAGGTTTGCAATTTCAATACCAGTTATCTCTCTTTTACCATTATTTAAAGCATCTATAATTCTACCCCGTCCAGCTCCGATTTCTAAAATAGTTGCTTTTTCTGGGACTATTCTTGTAAGGATATTTTCTTCCGCTTTAAGCCATCTCTTGTAAGAAGGTGTTAACCCAGAAATATCAATAATTTTTGCTGCATTATTATAATATTTTATAACTTTACATATGGGGATGTTTAAGTTCATTAACATAATTAACTCAAACAGATTAAACTTTATCAGGATTTAAATGTTTTTATTTAATTTATTTTATCAATTCCATTGCTTGCCTTAAGTATTATGCTCCTGCCGAGATTTGAACTCGGGTCTCAGCCGTGAGAGGGCTGAATCCTTGACCGGGCTAGACTACAGGAGCATTAGCCCCGCGAGGATTCGAACCTCGGTCTCATGGTTTCTCCTGAAATCCAGAGCCATGAATGCTAAGTCCCAAATGGTTTGACCGCTACACTACGGGGCTATGTACATTACTTTAAATTTGACTTAACTTTATAAATATTAATAATTTGATTTATAAAATGATAATCTCGTACATAACATGCAAAAATCAAAAAGAAGCTGAGAAAATATCCTATACGTTGTTAAACAGAAGATTAGCAGCATGCTGCAACTTAATTCAAGCAAGATCATTATACCTCTGGCAAAATAAGTTAAATAAAGACAATGAAGTAATCATATTGGCAAAAACATTAGATAAAAAATTTAATAAAATAAAAAAAGAAGTTTTAAAAATACATTCATATAAAGTCCCATGCATTTTAAAGATAAAAATAGAAGAAACAAATGATAAATTTTTAACATGGTTAAAAAGTGAGGTAAGATGACCTTTATAAAAAAAATATTCGAGGATAAGATTGATGATTCTGTGCATAGAAACTTCATAAGATTCAGCAAAGGAACTTTTTATAACAGGGCATTGACTAAATTGAAAGTTTCAAAGAATAAATGTAATATTTATGCTAGTTTTGACCTGGCAAATTCATTAGTAAAGATATTCAGTAGCATGATAAGTACTGCAAAAATCTCTGGCCGATTGATTAAGAAAGGTAAAAAAAGTGAAATAGATGAAGAAGTAACATCAGACCAGTTAAACAAAATTATCGATGAAAATGATTATTGCCTGATAGATATCTCTATTAATGAATATTTGCTTAAATGTAAAAAATCCCTGCCAAAACCAGGAAAAGCTTTAGATCCCAAATTCTGTTCAGCCACATTACCCGTAGATAAAATTAAGGATTTGATATTTGATATAAATGAGAATTTTAAACAGGCTGAAATATCACATATTTTTGTGATTAATGAACTGTCGATACCAAAAGAATACGAAAAAGATCCTGAAAAAGCCCGCATATTTGCTAAAAGGAAGGGCAGAATAATAAGAAAAATAATATTGGACGGGAAAGAAATAACCAGAGAAAAAGAATTGATTGTTTAAAATGATCTTTAAAGTAAAAGTTATACCTAATGCAAAAAAAGAATCAATATCCTGCCAGGATCAAAATTTAAAAGTCTATGTAAAAGCGCCTGCTTCAGACAATAAAGCCAACAAATCTCTTATAGTATTATTGGCAAAACATTATAACACAAAAAAAGGTAGTATATTAATCTTGAAAGGCCAAAAATCAAGAGACAAAATAATCGAGATCACTAAGTAAAAACATTTAAAAAACCATCTATGATAGAAATGATATAAGAGAGTTTACATTCTCGGATAAAATGAAACAATAATATTTATAAACCTTTAATAGGGTTTTAAGGAATAAAATGCCAAGAGCACATAAACCAAGGTCAGGAAGTCTGCAGTTTTGGCCAAGAAAAAGAGCTAGAAGAATCTACCCAAGAATAAGGTCATGGGGTAAAACAGAGAAGGCAAATCTTTTGGGATTTATTGGTTATAAGGTTGGTATAACCCAAATACAAGGCATTGACCAGAATCCCAACAGGAAAATAAAAGATCCCATTGTAACTGCTGCCACAATAATAGAATGTCCGCCTCTGAAAGGGTTATCTGCAAGGTACTATAAAAAAACCAATAATGGACTAAAGGTTATTGGAGAAACACTTGCTGAAAAACTTGACAAGAGCTTAGCAAGAAAGATAAGGCTCCCTAAAAAAGTAGCTAACAAGGAAATAAAAGAATATGATGATATAAGGTTGTTAATGTACACTCAGCCAGGCTTGACATCAATAGGGAAAAAAAAGCCGGAAATCATGGAAGTTGCTTTGTCTGGATCAAAAGAAGAAAAATTAGAGTTGGTTCATAAGTATTTAAATTCTGAGATTAAGGTTTCTGATATATTTAAAGATAATACATTTGTTGATATACATGCTGTGACAAAAGGTTATGGTTTTCAGGGTTCAGTAAAAAGATATGGCATAGCTTTAAAATCACACAAATCAGAAAAAACAAGAAGGTCTGTTGGAAATATGGGCTCTTGGACTCCAAAAAAAGTCTCTTTTAGAGTACCGCAACATGGTCAAACAGGATATCACACAAGAACTGAGTACAACAAATTTATTTATAAAATAAGCAATAACCTCTTAGATGTGAATCCTAAATCAGGATTTTTACATTATGGTTTCATAAAAAATGATTATGTAATCATAAAAGGCTCAATTGCAGGTCCAGTAAAAAGACCTGTAAAATTCACATTTCCTATAAGGCAAATAAAAAACGCATATCCTTTCCAAATGATACAAGTCAAAAAATAAAATGAAAATGAATGTTCTAGATTTAAATGGAAAAAATTTAAAGCAGATTGATGTTCCTGAACAATTTGAGGGAGAATACAATCAGGACTTGATTAAAAGAGCTGTTATGGCAATACAGTCAAATAAGAGACAGCCATACGGGGCAAAACCAAGAGCAGGAAAAAGATACTCCTCGAAATTATCCAGAAGAAGAAGGCAATACAAAGGGTCATATGGCCATGGAATGTCAAGAGTTCCAAGAAAAGTGATGTGGAGAAGAGGAATGCAGTTTGGCTATGTTGGAGCCCATGCACCCGGAACAGTTGGTGGAAGAAGAGCGCATCCACCTAAGGCAGAGAAAAGATGGAATAAAAAAATAAATATAAATGAAAGAAGGAAAGCAATAAGATCATCTCTGGCAGCATCTTTGAATTTAGAGATAATAAAACAGAGAAATCACATAGCACCACAGAACTTCCCATTCTTTGTAACATCTGAAATTGAAGATATAAAAAAAACAAAAGACATTCTGAATGTTTTAAACACCTTAGGATTTAGGCAAGAGCTGGAAAGGGTTATAAAGAAAACTGTCAAGGCAGGAAAAGGTAAGAGCAGGAACAGGCCATACAAAAAGAAAAAAGGACCTTTGATAGTTGTCTCAAAAAAATGTTCCTTGATTAAGTCAGCATCTAATATACCTGGTATAGATATAATAGACATAAAGAATATCAATGTTGAATTATTGGCACCAGGAACAATACCTGGGCGTTTAACGCTCTATACAGAAAATGCTGTTGAAACATTAATAAAAGATAAATTATTCTTGAACAAAAAATGAAATATAACAATGACACTGGAAAAGTAATAAGCATACCTACACCTCTTAAAATAAAAGAAATTGTAATGGGGTTATTTGCAGTAGATGGAATATTAAAGAGTGAAGAAGCAATATCAGACATTGTAAGAAATCTTGATGGATATAATTTAAGGGTGTTTTACACAAATCAAAAGGTGGCAGATATAATCTCGAAAAATTATAATGGATCCATAGGTGAAATAAGTTTTATAATGCCGGATGATAAAAGAATGGGGGCAAGCATAGATGACTTTCTTTGTAGAGATGATACCTTAATCGATGGCGTCATATTTTACTGTGATGATGCAAGTTATTATCCGATGCTCAATGCAATAGCAAATATAATCTATGCAAATCAGCAGATACCTGCTGTTGCCTTTCCAAATGCCGGGCAGATAGCAAGGACTTTCCTGGACCATAACAGGAATAAAAAAACCATAGGTTTAGTTCGCACACCTGAAGAAGCCGTACATACAATAATAGAACAGATAAATCAATCAACTACATGACCAATGCAAAAATGATAAAAAACAACACAGATCCATACAAAATAATAAAATATCCTGTATCAACAGAGAAAGCAGTAAGATTAATGGAAAAAGACAATAAATTGACTTTTATAGTTGAAAGAAAATCAACAAAGTTAGACATAAAGAAAGCATTAGAGCATATATACAAACTGAAAATTTCAGAAATAAATACGGTAATAACAAACAAAGGTCTTAAAAAGGCATACATCAAGCTTTCAAAGGAAACCACTGCTTTGGACATAGCAACACAAATAGGAATAATGTAAGATGGGAAAGAATCTGAAACAGCAAAGACGAGGAAAAGGATCTTTAAGATTTAGAGCTCCTAGCCATAATTACAAGACTAGAATAAACTTTCCAATTTCATCAGAGCAGGCATATGGTATAGTGGTAGATTTTATTCATGATCCTTCTAAAAATGCACCTATCGCAAAAATATCTTTGGATAATAAACAGGAAATGCTTATTCCTGCAGTTGAAGGAATCAAGGTTGGAGACAGGATAGGTTATATGAATAAAGAAACTTCTGTAGGAAGCATAGCCAGGTTAAAAGATTTGGCAATAGGAACAAACATATCAAACATAGAGAAGATACCAAATTCGAGTAAAGGTGCATTCTGCAGATCAGCAGGTGCAACAGCAGCAGTGTTCTCAAAAACAGATAATGCTGTAACATTAGTCTTTAATTCAAAAAAACAAAAAACATTCCATCCTGAATGCAGGGCGATTGTTGGAGTAACTGCAGGCTCAGGCAGATTAGATAAGCCAATTGTTAAGGCAGGGAAAAAATATTTCATGATGAAATCAAGGAACAGGTTTTGGCCAAGGGTTTCAGGAGTATCAATGAATGCAGTGGCACATCCTTTTGGTTCAGGTAGAGGCAAGCATCTTGGAAAATCAAAGACACCCCCTAGATTTGCCCCGCCAGGAAGAAAAGTAGGACAGTTGCATGCCAGAAGAACCGGAAGAAGGACGAAATAAAAAATGGTCAAAAAATTCACTTTCAAAGGATATACAATAGATGAACTAAAGCAATTAGATTACAAGGAAGTTGCTAAAATCCTTCCATCAAGGCAAAGAAGATCCTTATTAAGAGGTTTTACAGAAGAGCAGAAAAAGTTATTAAAAAAAATAGACAAAGTTATTGCAGGTCAATACAAGAAACCAATAAAGACACACTGCAGAGATATGATAATCCTGCCAAAAATGGTGGATCTAATAATACATCTCCATAAGGGAAATGCGTTTATTCCAGTGCAGATACAACCTGAGTCAATAGGAATGTATCTTGGAGAATTGCTTCTGACGAGACAAAGAGTGCAGCACTCTGCTCCAGGTGTAGGGGCAACAAAATCTAGTGCAGCAGTATCAGTCAAATGAAAATGGAAAAAGCAACTCTTAATGTCAAAAATCTGCCAATATCTACAAAGCATTCTATTGAGATATGCAGATTCATCAGGGATATGGGATTACAGAAAGCTAAATCAGTCTTGGCAAATGTTGTAGAACTGAAACAGGCAGTTCCTTTCGTCAGGCACAATATGAATGTCGGACACAAAGCAGGAATGTCATCAGCAAGATTCCCAACAAAAGCTAGCAAGCACATACTTGATCTGTTAAAGAGTGTTGAACATAATGCAATAAAAGATGGGCTTTCAAAGGATCTTGTTATTTCTCATATCTCAGCTGATAAAGGTGTAAGGCAATGGCATAATGGAAGACAGAGAAGAAGGAAGACAAAATCAACAAATATAAGAATAATACTGGAAGAATTTAAAAGAGAACTCCCAAAGAAGAAAAAAATAAAACAAGATAAAGAATGATTGAAAGACAGATACTATCAAAGAAGATGAAAGAGAATTTGATAGAAGGTTACATAGCTGAACAAATATCAAGCAAAGCATACAGCAGAATTGAGATAAAAAAAACACCTCTTGGAGAGCGCATCCTTGTTTATACTTCAAAACCAGGGTTAGTGGTGGGAAGAGGAGGTTCAAATATATCAAAACTTACACATGGCCTGAAAACAAGGTTTGATCTCGAAAATCCTCAGATAGAGGTCATAGAAATTGAAAACCCTAATCTTGACCCAAAGACAATTGCAGATAAGATAGTCGCAAATTTTGAAAGATATGGTCCGAAGAGGTTTAAGTCAGTAGGATACAGGTCACTACAGGATATAATGGATGCTGGAGCAACAGGTGCTGAAATAGTGATATCGGGAAGAGGAGTTCCTGGAAGCAGGGCAAAGAGCTGGAGGTTCTCAGCAGGACATTTGAAAAAATCAGGAGATATATCGGAAAATTATATGATAAGGGCGATTTCAGTTGCCCATTTAAAGTCAGGCTCTGTTGGCATTAAAGTAAGCATATTAACACCAGATGTAGAATTGCCTGACAATATAAGAATGAAAGAACTGCCGGCAGAGGATAAAAAAATAAATCTAGAAAAAACAAAAAAGGAAGATAAGGAAAATAAGGAAGATGCTGAAGAAAAAGAATCTTAAAAAGCTTTCAGATCATGAGCTTAAAGGGAAACTTGAAGAGTTAAGGAAGGAAATGATTAAGATTAATGCACAAATTTCAACAGGTTCAGCGCCTGCAAACAAAGGCGGCATAAGACAAATAAAGAAAAATATTGCAAGAATACTGACATTTATAAATCAAAATAAAACAAAAATACAGGAGGTTAAAAAATAATTATGGCCAATGCATGCCCAAAATGTGGGCTGACGTTAGAGTTATGTGTTTGCGAGATAATAGCAAAAGAAGGACAGCAGATAAAGATATATACCATAAAGAAGAGATTCGGCAAAACAGCGACGATGATTGAAGGTATTGATGCAAAGGACATAAACTTGAAAGATTTGGCAAAGAAACTAAAGTCAAAGTTAGCATGTGGGGGAACAGTGAAATTAGGTATAATAGAACTCCAGGGAGACCATATGCATAAAGTTAAAGACGAGCTGATAAATCTTGGATTTGTTGCAAACACAATATATCTAAACAAAAAATAAGAAAGTGGTAAACAAGTTGCCCGAAATAGAACTAATAGGTTCCGTTATTGAGGTAATAAAATCCAGAAATCCGGCATTAATCGGTATTAAAGGTAAGGTTATTGATGAGACAAAGAACATGATTGTAATAGAGGACAAAAACGAAAGAGTTAAAAAATTAATTAGATCACAAGTGCAGATAAAGAAGATAAAATGAAATCAGAAACAAGAAACATAGGATTAGATGTGAAGACTCCTAAGGATAGATGCACTGATGTAAATTGCCCTTTTCATGGAACTGTAAAGATAAGAGGAAGGCTGTTCCGTGGAGGCATAACAAAGACAGATGTCTCAAACACAGCCACTGTTGTGCTATATTATTACAATTATTTAAGAAAATATGAAAGATACGAAAAAAAGCAAACCAGATTAAAAGTTCATAATCCTCCATGCATAAATGCCAAAGTTGGTGATAATGTCCTTGTCGGAGAGACCAGACCAATATCAAAGACAAAACATTTTGCAATATTAGAGGTGTCTAAATAAAATGAAATCAGTGCAGGCAAGAGTAACAAGAGCATTACCTTTTGGCGCAAGAGTTGATGTTTGTGACAATTCAGGAGCCAAAACAATAAGAATATTTTCTGTTTACGGGCATAAGACTGTGAAAGGAAGATATCAAGAAGCAGGCATTGGTGATCTAGTGAATGCATCAATCATAAAAGGTAAACCCGGAATGAAAAAACAAGTTGTTCAAGCCGTTATTGTGCGGCAGAAAAAACCATATAGAAGGTTAAATGGCGAAAGGATAAAATTTGAGGATAATGCTGCTGTTGTTCTTAAAGATGATAAGGGAAATCCAAAAGGTACAATAATAAAAGGACCAATAGCAAAAGAAGCAGCATCAAAATGGCCAGCAATAGCAAAAATAGCGAGCGCAGTACTATAAAATGAAATCAAAATTCTCAGTATCATGGAAATCATCATGTCAAAAACGAAAGCAAAATAAATATAGGCATAATGCCCCTTTGCATATAAAACATAAATTTTTGTCAGTGCACTTTTCAAAAGAATTAAGGACAAAGTATAAAAAAAGAAGTTTTCCTGTAAGAAAAGGCGATCTGGTAAAGGTCATGAGTGGCCAGTTCAAAGGTAAAACCGGAAAAATAAATGCAGTCTTACTTAAGAGAACAAGAGTTTACATCGACAATATACAAAGGAACAAGCAGGACGGAAGCAAACCATTCATACCATTGCATCCATCAAATCTGCAATTGTTGGACATTGACCTGACAGACAAGAATAGGATAAAAGCGCTAGAAAGAAAATAAGATGGCACATCTATCAAGACACAATACACCGAAAGGATGGAGAATTAAAAGGAAAGAAACCAAATGGATAACTAAGCCGCTTCCAGGGCCTCACGCAATCAAAAGAGCAATATCAATAAGCCTATTGCTCAAGAATCTATTATGTTATGCCAAAACAACAAGAGAAGTTCATTATATCCTCCATAATAAGGAGATAATGATTAATAACGTAATAAGGGTGGATGAGAAATTTCCAATCGGTATCTTTGATATTATAGAAATACCAAAAACAAAAGAATATTTCAGATTATTCCAGGATGAACATTCAAGATTTGTATTGCATAAAGTTTCAAAAGAAGAGGCAGGGATAAAACCCTCAAAAATAATAAACAAAACTAGATTAAAGAAAGGTAAAACACAGATAAATTTATTTGATGGAAGAAACATGGTAGTAGAAGAAGATACATATAAAGTATGTGACACATTAATCTTAGACCTTAAATCAAATAAGATAAGATCACACTTAAAATTAGAGAAAAATGTAAAAATATACCTGATGGAAGGAAAGTATACCGGGCATGTGGCAGTAGTCGAAGATATAATCCAGACAAATAATCTTAATCCAAGCAGACTGATCTGCGGATATAAAAACAAAAAATTTGAAACATTAAAAAAATATGCTTTTGTAATAGGAAATGAAATTACCACACCAGAATAAAATGCGTGAAATAAAAATAGAAAAAGTTACACTGAACATGGGTGTAGGTAGTGCCGGAGATAAACTAAACAAAGCAAAGAGATTGTTAGAGCAGATTGCAGGAACAAAATCCATAGAGACCAAAACAATGGAGAGAATTCCTTCATGGGGATTGAGACCTAAACTGCCTATAGGATGCAAAATAACTATCCGTGGAAAAAAAGCTGAGAAGCTGGCAGCAAGATTATTAAAGGCATTGGATAATAAATTAAAGAAGAAGAGTTTTGATGATTTTGGGAATATTTCATTCGGAATAAAAGAATATATCGATATACCTGAAATAGAATACAATCCGGAGTTTGGGATTATAGGGCTGGAGGCAGCAGTAACCTTGGAAAGAGCCGGGTTTAGAATTAAGAGAAGGATAAAATCAGGAAAAATACCGTCCAGGCATAAAATCATGAAAGAAGACGCTATTGAATTTATGAAAGATAAGTTCAATGTAACAATAACAGAAGAAGAGAAATAAAATGTCATATAGTAATTATTCAAAAGCATTAAAGCAACTTGAGGTCAAACCACAGAAGCTTAAGAAATATCTCAAGCATAATGCACCAAAGAACAGAAAATTTGGCATAGCTGTAAGAAGATGCAGGTTCTGTGGCAGAATAGGAGGTCATATAAGAAAATACGGAATGGAACTCTGCAGGCATTGTTTCAGGGAACAGGCCAAAAAATTAGGGTTCAGGAAATACTCATAAAATGTCAATGAACGATCCATTAGCAAATGTATTATCTCACATAAATAATTGTGAGAAAACAGGCAAGATAGATTGTACTGTGAGACCTTCCTCAAAAATAATAATAAAAGTGCTGAACATAATGAAAGACCATGATTATATCAAAGACATGACAATAACTGAAGACGGTAAAGGCAATATAATAAAAGTAGGATTATTAGGGAATATAAATCAGTGCAATGTAATAAAACCAAGGCTTTCATTTAAGATTCATAACATGGAAAAATTTGAGAAAAGATTCCTGCTTGCCAGGGATTTTGGAATATTGATTGTTTCTACACCAAAAGGTATTATGACCCATCTAGAAGCCAAAGATAAAAAAATCGGCGGCAGACTTATCGCTTACGTGTATTAGTTTTTCCATTTAATGACAAGATTTGACCGGCATAACCTTTATAAAAGTTAATTTTCTCAGTCTAATACTCAAAATGGTAAAAAACTTTGTCGAAGAGAAAATTGAAATTCCAGATAATGTGGATTTGACTATTGACAATGATCTAGTAAAGGTTAAAGGACCAAAAGGAGAGAACCAAAGAAAGTTCAAGATTCCACTGGTCAAATTACAGAAAACAGATAATTTCCTTGTGCTGAAAACATCCAGAAATACAAAAAAAGAAAAAAGAATGCTTTACACAACAAGATCCCACATTAAAAATCTGATAGATGGGGCAATAAATGAATATGTATACACATTAAAAATTCTCTCAAGCCATTTTCCAATGACAGTATCAATTTCAAATAACGAGCTGATAATAAAGAATTTTCTAGGGGAAAAAATACCAAGAAGAGCCCAGATATTAACAGGAATAAATGTCGATATCGCTGGAGATATAGTGACTGTCTCAGGAACAAATCTAGAATCAGCCGGGCAAACTGCCTCAAACATAGAACAGGCATGTAGAATAACAAACAAGGACAGAAGAGTATTCATGGATGGCATATGGCTGACATCAAAAGCAAAGGATAAAGCTAAAAAATGAGAATTATAAAGAAGCCGGTGTTTCTAAGGACAGATGCCCCCCATCTTAAAGACCTGGAGATAAAATGGAAAAAACCCAGAGGTAAGCATAACAAAATTAGGTTGGGAAAGAAAGGAAAAAGATTAAGGCCTAAGATTGGATATTCTAATTCAAAGACATTAAAGAATAAGATCCAAAATTTAATTCCTGTAACAATAAAGAACGAAAAAGATATTAGTTTAATAAACAAAGAGGATAATATAGCAATAATTTCAAAGAGTCTAGGCATAAAAAAAAGAATAAATATAGTCAGGAAATTGCTGGACTCGAACATAAAAGTGGCGAATTTCCCTGATTTAGATGATTATTATAATAAAATTGAGAAGACAGTTGAGAAAAGAAAGGAAACAAAGAACCTGAAAGAGCAGAAAAAAGAAAAATCAAGAGAAGAAATAAAAAAAATTCAGGAGAAGACCCAGAAGGAAGAAAAGGCAAAAACAGAAGAGCAAAGGGAAAAGGAACAAGAAGAAGAAAAAAGAAGATTGCTGGAGAGCGCAAAATAAAATGTCACTTAAGTTGCAGAAAAGAATAGCATCATATTTGCTTAATGTAAGCAAGAACAAAATAAAATTCAATGACAAGAATCTCCAGGAGATAGGAGACGCAATAACCAAGTCAGATGTAAGAAAACTAATAGGCAAGAAGATAATAACAGTAAAAAAGGTCAATGCACAATCAAGGTATAGAGCACGTTTAAATCTGCTCAGGAAAAGGAAAGGAAGGAAGCAGGGCATTGGATCAAGAAAAGGAAGCAAAAATGCAAGACTCCCAAGCAAAAAAGCATGGATAAACAAGATAAGGATGCAAAGATCATTGTTAAACATCTTAAGGAGCAAAGGCCTGCTGACAAAGGAAATATACAGGGATCTTTACAAAAAATCAAAAGGCGGATTTTTCAGAAACCAAAGGCATCTCAAGGTTTATCTGGAAGAGCATAAAATACTAAAAAATGATGAAAATAAATAAAAATTACACAATAGCATATAGAAGAAAGAGAAACAAAAAAACTAATTATAGGACAAGGTTGAAATTGCTTATTTCAAGAAAACCAAGATTAGTTATAAGAAAAACACTTAAAAGGCTTAGTGCACAGATTATAGAATATGGCGCAACAGGAGATAGGGTGATTGCATCTGCATCCACAACAGAGCTGAAGGAATTAGGTTGGCATGGTGCCATGTCAAATACTCCATCATCATATTTGCTTGGTATGTTGATAGCAAAGAAGGCCTTGAATAAAAATATCAATGATTGTATTACAGACATTGGTTTACATCCTTCTACAAAAGGATCCAGGATATATGGTGTTATAAAAGGCGCAATAGACACAGGCTTGAATATACCTTGCAGCAAAGAAGTGTTTCCTAATGAAGAAAGAATAAAGGGCCAACATATAATTGATTATTTCACAAAAATAAAAGACCCTGAAAGACACAAGAGACAATTTTCCGCTCACATGAAAAATAATTTTCAAATAGGAGACTTATCAAAAGAATTTGATAAGGTCAAAGCAAGAATCTTAGGAAAATGAAAGAATCAATTGAAGAAAAAAATAAAATTGAAGAAGTTCCACAAGGAATAGTTCTATCAAAAGGATTTGATAAAGAAGCTTGGGTTCCGAAAACAGAGTTAGGCAGAAGAGTAAAAAAAGGCGAGATAAAAAATATCAATGATCTGACGAACATGGGGAAAAAAATATTGGAACCGGAAATTGTAGATTATCTAGTGAATGATCTTGAATCTGAAATAATAGCTATTGGCCAGTCAAAAGGCAAGTTCGGTGGAGGAAAAAGAAGCATATGGCGCCAGACGCAAAAAAAGACATGTGAGGGTAATAAGCCAAAATTTGCTACTTTAACAGCAATAGGAAACAGACAGGGCATAGTCGGAGTGGGTATGGGAAAATCTAAAGAAACAATGCCTGCAAAGGAAAAATCTCTAAGGAATGCAAAGCTAGACATAATAAGTATAAAAAGAGGATGTGGCTCATGGTCATGCTATTGCAAAACACAGCATTCTATTCCATTTACTGTTACAGGCAAATGCGGCAGCACAAGAATAAAGCTCATGCCTGCTCCAAAGGGAACAGGTTTAAAGATGGATTCAGAACCGCAAAAGATTTTGCAGCTGGCAGGAATAACAGATATTTATTCTGATGCAAGAAATACAACAACGAAGATTAATCTCATATATGCATTATTTGGTGCATTAAAAAAATTGTCAAAGATTAAGGTTAATGAAAAATTCTCCAAGAGCTCAGGTATGACAAAATGACAAAAGTGGCAATAATACGGATTAAAGGAAAAATTGGGCTTAAAAAAGAAATAAAAGATACTTTAAATATACTGAGGCTTTTTAACAAACATACATGTGTTATCATCGACAATAATCAGTATTACATAGGGATGCTGAAGAAAATTAAAGATGTAGTAACATGGGGAGAAATTGATCAGGAGACATTCGTTCTTTTATTCAGCAGGAGAGGAAAGATAATGGGCGACAAACCACTAACAGAAGATTACCTCAAAGAAAAGACAAATCTGGATTATGCGCAATTTGCAAAAGAATTTTTTTCCGGCAGCAAACAATTGAAAGACATACCCGGATTTAAACAATTTTTCAGATTAAGACCGCCTGAAAAAGGTTTTGAAAGAGCAGGCATAAAATTACCTTATTCACTTGGAGGAACATTAGGTTACAGGAAAGACAAGATTAATGATTTAATCAAGAGGATGTTATAAATGGTAGTCCACAAAAGAAAAAAATTAAAGAGATATAGGGGTTCAATGACCCATGGATGGGGTGCCAAGAAAAAACATAGGGGTGCAGGAAACAGAGGAGGAGTGGGGATGGCCGGCTCTGGAAAAAGAGCAGACCAAAAAAAGATATCAATAATAAAATATTATGGGCATGAATATTTTGGAAAAAAAGGATTCAGAAGACCACAAAAAATGTTAAGAGAGATAAAATCAATAAATATCGCAAGTCTAGAGCAAAAAATCCCTCTCTATCTTTCAAAGCAGAAAATAAAAGAGGAAAACGGCAAATACATTATAAACCTCACTGAGCTTGGATATGGAAAATTGCTCGGCTCAGGAAAAATAAAGACAAGAATGGAAGTGACAGTGCATACTGCATCAAGAAATGCAGTTGCAAGAATAGAAGAGGCCAAAGGCAAGGTCATTTCAGAAAGAAAAGAGTAAAAAAAGAGTAAAATGCCATTTAAAGATTTTTTAACAAGCCTGCCGGAAGTCAAGGCACCTGATCAGAAATATAGATCATTCAAAGAGAAATTAAAATGGACATTGACTATATTAATCGCTTATTTCCTTCTGGGAGTTATTCCTCTTTTCGGTTTGGGGGAAAATGCACTTCAGCAATTTGAGTTTCTGTCTATAATTCTCGGGGCCCAATTCGGCTCCTTAATATCTCTAGGAATAGGGCCGATAGTAACATCATCAATTGTTCTCCAGCTGCTAGTAGGATCTGGATTGCTAAAGATAGATACAACAAAACATGAAGACAGGGTTTTTTTCCAGGGATTGCAGAAGGTATTATCCATATTCTTCATAATATTTGAAGGCCTGATATATGTATTTATGGGTGGTTTATCACCTGCTGCAGGATTCTCTCCCTGGATTCTTGTATTTCAGTTATTCCTGGGTGGTCTGCTGATATTATACATGGATGAAGTAACAAGCAAATGGGGATTTGGTTCAGGGGTATCATTATTCATTGCTGCAGGCGTAGCTTCACAAATTGTAATAAGCGCATTATCGCCACTCACAACAGCAGGGAATCTTGCTTTTGGTTCAGGACAGGCTCCAGTAGGCAGAATCTTTGTGTTTTTCATTTCATTATTTCAGGGAAACATACTTGAGGCCGTTTTAGCTTTGTCTGCAATCTTAGCTACAATAGCAGTATTTTTTATTGCAGTATATGCGCAGGCAATGAAAGTTGAAATCCCTCTTTCTTTTGGCAGGGTAAGGGGATATGGCATAAGATGGCCATTAAGTTTTATCTATACAAGCAACATACCTGTTATTCTAGTGGCAGCGCTTCTTGCTAACATACAATTATGGGCGCGCTTACTGGAAAAAGCTGGTCATCCTTTATTAGGTACATTTTCAGGCAACGTACCTGTCGCAGGAATAGTTGCATGGATATATTCACCGAATATAATCCAAGACCTGCTCACAGGCAATTTTATAAGCATAAATATTTTGAAATCATTGGTATATGTTGCATTTATGATTATAGGTTCTGTCATATTTTCAATATTCTGGGTCCAGACATCAGGGATGGATGCCAAATCACAAGCTAAACAGATAATGGCATCAGGATTGCAGGTTCCGGGATTCAGGAGAGATGAAAGAGTCGTGGAGCATATACTCTCCAGATACATCAAACCATTAACAGTTATGGGTGCTGTTACAGTTGGTTTTTTGGCAGCTCTTGCAGACTTAACAGGGGCTCTGTCAAGAGGCACAGGAATTCTTCTGGCAGTAATGATAATATACAAGCTGTATGAAGACATAGCTCACCAGCATATGATGGATATGCACCCTGCATTAAGGCAGTTCATGAAAAAATGAAAATAGTTAACTTTAAAAAAAATACTGATAATCATATAAAAATGGCAATAATAACAGGTTTTACAGTATGGGCACAAACATATCCGTTATATAGCATTGTATTGGTATCATTCTTGATAACATTATTTACAACAGTAATTTACAAATATGTTTCAGACCAGAAAACAATGAAGATCTTAAAAGACGAGATCAAATTACTGCAGAAAGAGATGAAAGAAGTTAAAGACAATCCAAAGAAGATTTTAGACAAGCAAAAAGAATTAATGGAGAAAAATTTCTCTATGATGAAGCACTCATTAAAGCCTAGCCTTTATACAGCACTTCCCTTGCTCTTAATATTTTATTTTATTAGGAATGTATATATAAATACCGGCGCAGTGTTGTTCAACCTGACATGGATATGGGCATATATAATATTTTCAATAATATTCAGCTTGATAATAAGAAAGATAATGAAGGTATACTAAAATGACAGCACCAAGATTTAGATCAAGGACATTTAGAAGGATATACACAAGAACACCAGGTGCCAATGTTGTATTGCATCACAAAAAAAGAAAACCTGGCAAGCTGAAATGTGCTAATTGTAAGAGCGTCTTAAAAGGCAGGAAATCAGATATCCCCTCAAGAATAAACAAGTTAACAAGATCAAAAAAAACAATAAAGAGAATGTTCGGTGGTTATCTCTGTTCAAAATGTTCCAGAAGGACAATAATAAACAGGTTCAGGAGTAAAAATGAATAATCTGGTTGGAAGGCTGTGTGTTAAACTAGCAGGGCGTGAGAGTGGAAGACATTGCATCATAGTAGATATTATTGATGACAATTCTGTTATAATAGACGGGAATGTTAAAAGAAGAAAGTGTAATATAAACCATCTGGAATTTCTGAATAAAAAAGCAAATATTGTAAATGGAGCATCAACAGAACAAACTATTGAAGCCATGAAAAAAATAGGAATAGAAATAATGACAAAGACAAAAAAGGAGAGAGCGCCAAAAGCACAAGAGAACAAGGAAGAAAAGAGCCAGAAAAAAGAAGAAAAAAGAATCAAAAATGAAAAAACAAAGAAATAATCATGGTAAAAGATAAAAAAGATCAAGAAGATTATATCCAACTACAGATTCTAACGCAACAATTGCAGCAATATCAGAATAATCTTGAGATAATTGATCATAATCTAACAGAATTGAAGAGGCTGGAGTTAAGCCTGGATGATTTTGAAAAAGTCAAAAAACAAAGTGTAATCATGGTTCCTATAGGGCAAAACATATTCACAAAAGCCAGGCTTGAGGATGAAAAAGACCTGCTGGTTGCTGTAGGTTCAAGTGTTCTGGTAAAGAAGTCTGTTGCAGAAACAAAAGAATTCATGAAAAAGCAGGAAGACGAGTTAGTATTAATTTTTAATCAACTGCGGGAAGAAATGCAAAATATATATCTGTACATACAACAGATACAAAACAAAGAGCAGCCTAATGAAGATCACGCAAGTGTAGGCTAGGTAACCGGATTTTGTTTAAAAGTTGTTAATTTTTTGCTGCATTTCAAACAAAGCCAGATAACCAATAAACTATATAAAGATTGAAAAATAAAAGACAATTCATGAAAAAGATTGGTGCCTTAGTACTTTTCGTCATTATATTAAATATCGATGTCACAGCCCAGGATAACGCCCCTCCTGTTGCAGTTGCAGGCGGAGATGTTACAACAACATCTGGAAAGATCATAGTAATAGATGCCTTTCAGTCATATGATATTGACAATGATATTGATGATAGTTCTTTTAGATGGTATGAAAATGAGCAGCAGATAGGCACTGGTAAGATATTAAGAATCAGCTACCCGAGAACAGGCAGACATTTTGTCACGCTGAAGATAACAGATTTTATAGGACTGTCAGCAGCAGATGTAATCTCTATAAAAGTGAAAGAAAAAGAAACATGCAAAGGCACTAATGCGATATATTTTCCTGAAGATACAATCTGTAACAACAAATGGCCGTCTAGAGATGGGGATCTTATGTATATTAATAGTGAAGATTACTCATGTAACCTTATAGAGGTTTGCAGTGATGATCTTGATTATATAGTAGAAGACTCAATAAAATGCTGTAGTAGAGCAGACTTGAATAGTCCTTTGAAAGAATCTGCCTGTGATTTTGCATTGCAGAAATCAAATGGGAATTTTAAGAAATGCCAGGCATTGTATGTAACAAAAGGATTAGGCACAGATCAGGTATACATGAAAGATTACTTAGAAGCAGAAATGTGCTGCTCAGCAGTTGGAAGCCTTTGCAGAAATACCAAGAATTTCTACTCTTTTAGACCATTACCGAATTCAGCCCCTACAATAGATATCAAAAAGTTAAAATGTGGTAGCTCTCCTGAAAACAACATTCCTGGAGAATGGATATCTGATATAGATTTAGGCAAAAATAATTTAGCATTGGTAGACTTACCCGCCCATGTCACAATAAACAAGTTAAGAGCCGGAACCTGTGTAGATTTCAGCCTGGCCTTGACAACATTATTAAGAAAAATAGGATATACCACATCTGAAGTTTATACAGTATCAACATCTAATCACGCATTTAATCTAGTTAAATTTCCATTAGACAAGAAATTTACATTGATTGACACAACAGGAACATCTCAGGATATTAGAATGGGAAAAACACCTTCAAGTTATAAATATTGTGAAGAATTAGACAAATGCTGGAACGATCTTGGACAAGTAGCATGTCCTGGATTGTCAAATATATTTGCATGCGAAAATACACCTGAGGATTTCCTTAAAAAAACAGAAAGGACAAAGTTTACAATAAAAGACAAGACAAAGAAGCTCGTAAGGGCTATAAAAGCAGAGGCACAATTTTAAAAAGAAAGAAAACTACAAAATGAGAATGAATTACAAACCAGCGATTATTATTGTACTGATGTTGGTAAATATATATATAGTTCAGGCAGATGATATAACCATAACAAGATCAGTTCCGCCAGAATCTAAATATGGTGACCAGATAAAGATTACTATTTCTTTAACAAATAACATAGATGTCAAAAAAACTTATGAAGTAAAAGAAAGACTCCCTTTGAATACAGTTCTGATAGATCCACAAAAACCTTCTGAAACAAGGATGTTTAATGCAGTGGAAGTATCATTTCTTGCATGGACATTAGATCTAAATCCGGGTGAAACAAAATCAGTTTCATATACAATAAGACCGGATAGAATAGGAGATTATACCATAATAAATGCAGAAGCAGTTGATATTTCAACAACAGAGATTTATAACAGTGCCAAGTCCCAGTTTGACGTAACATGCATATCAGACAATATATGCAACACTGACATAGGAGAAAATTACCTGACTTGTCCGGCAGATTGTACAACAGGATTTGGAGATGGCATCTGCAATTCTATTCCTGATAATCAATGTGATCCAGACTGCACAAAAGATCCAGACTGTGCACCACATAGGTTCAATATATTGTACATAATAGTGCCCATCTCAGTGATAGTCCTGGTTCTCTTGTTTTATTTCTTCAGGAAACCAAAAAGAGGTATACCCTACACAGAAAACCAAGAAAAACAAGGGCAAAATAACAGCCATGAACAAAAGCCAGAAGGAGTGCTTTATAGCTAGTCTGTAAAAAAAACAGCCAATACTGATAGCAGTTAATATTAATATAAATCTATATAAATAAATTCAATCCAATTGTTATATGGAATTTTTTAAGGCGTTAAAATATTATTCAAGAAAAGATATACAGGCAGAGATGTTAAATTTTTCAAAGAATCGGGAATTTATACCTCAATTCAGGGAAAGCTTCGGGAAAAGGCCTGATATAATCCAATACAATGGAGATATTCTGGAATTTGTTAATAAAGGAGCCATTTCTTTTCATGTCTCAGAAGAGCAATGGGTTGATCCTTTGGCATTAAAAACAGGAATGACAAAAAAACAGCTTGATCAGTTAAGGTTTTCATGGGATCTTGTTATTGATGTTGATTTTGAGATATTTGAATGCTCACGAATAATAACAAGCCATATAATAACAGCATTGAAGGAGCATGGTATAAAGAACATGTTTGTTAAATTCTCCGGAAATAAAGGATTCCACATATTAATACCTTTTGAATCTTTTCCAGAAAATATTAAAAAATATAAGACAAAAGACCTGTTTCCAGAAATCCCGAAATCTATATTATTCTATCTAAGCGATTATGTAGACAATGAAAAAAACGGATTTAAGCTCTCTAAAGAGATATTGGCAAATAAAAGTTTCCAGGATTATTTAAGATTGAAAAATAAATCAGAAAAAGATTTTGTCCAGGAGATATGTACAAAATGCAAAAAGCAAAAAATTAACGAGGAAAAGATAGAATTCGTTTGTCCTTACTGCAACAAGGTTTATATTGAGGACATAAAGACCAAATTCAAGACGTGCGAAAGGTGCAAAAAATTAACAGAAAAGATAAATTCAATAAAGATAAAATGCTCTTGCGGCAATACAAGATATGCAAGAAAGATAAATCTTTCCCTAGATTCTATTCTAATATCAAGCAGGCATTTGTTTAGAGCTCCATATTCATTAAACGAGAAATCTGGGCTAGTGTCAGTTCCTGTAAACCCAGACAGTGTGTTAAGTTTTGATAGGGAAAAAGCCAGGATGGAAAATATAAAGGAAATAAAGCCATTCATAGATAAATCCAGAATTAAATCAGAAGAAGCCAAGAGGCTTTTTAACATAGCATTCCAAGATGTGGAAGAATCTGAATCAGGTAAGAAATACAAAGAATTTGAAATACCAAAAGAAGCATTAAATATCGATAATTTTCCACCATGCATCTTGCTAGGGCTTAATGGACTTGAAGATGGTAAAAAACGTTTTCTTTTTGTTTTGTTAAACTTTTTAAGATCCTCAGGATATCAGTATGAGGGTATAACAAAGATAGTGTTAGAATGGAATAAGAAAAATTCACAGCCTTTAAAAGACGGCTACATACAATCCCAGATATCATGGCATAAAAGGCAAAAGCAGGTTCCCCCACCAAATTGCCCGGGCAATTCAGGAATGGCTTATTATACTGATCTGAACATTTGCAGGCCTGACAGCATATGCAAATCAATAAAAAACCCAGCACAATACACAGTCAAGAAAAGCAAGCTGCATAAATAGATTTAACACATATTCAGTTAAGTTTAAATAATAAATTAGATAACTTAAATCTCAGGATAAGAAAAAAGAGGAGATTATGAAAGAAAAATTTGTCGTATTTTTTTTACTGTTTATAATATTTATACCGTTGGTAAATGCAGATTTTAACAAAAAGAGTTCAATCGACTGGCTGACAAAGAATACTAAATGGCAGCAGGATCAAATACAAGATGTTTCTCTTGCTTTATTGGCGTTATTATCAAACAATATAAATCCAACAACACAGGCATCTATACTGCTGCAGAGGCAGGATAGCAATCATTGTTATCCAAAAAATAACTGCAATGTCAAGGATACAGCATTTGCACTTCTTTTTTTAAACAAGTTGGGGATTGAAAGAGAGATAAATGCAACATTAACCTGGATGGGATCGACAAAAACAAAGGCGAATATAAATGGACAATGGCTAATCCAAGTCTTGACAGACAAAACAGGTAAATGTGTTTTAACACACAACAACATAAATTTTAATTTTTCAATAGATGATAAGGGCAAAATCCAGCCCTATGATGTTAATTGGCTTGATATAAAAAACAATCTGAAAATAAGCATAGAACAGCCCATAGAGAGATTTTCAGTGGAATGTAAAAGCATTAATGATCCAAACATGGTAACATCGCTATTGAGACAGTCAGGAGATGAGATATATATAGTAAAACAGGAAAGTGGGGACAGGGCAGAAGTAGAACTAAACAGCGCCTGTTATCCATTGACAAAAGGGGGATCTTGTGATGTTGAAACATCATTCTTAACATCATGGGTTATCTACAAGACAACAGGAAAGATAGATACAATGCCCTTTTTAGAGGACAATGCACAAACAAACATTCATTATGCAATACTTAATGAGCTCAACAAAGGCAATCAAAAATATGTTGGTTTATTGACAGAAGGAAAAAACAAGGAGAAATATTGGGATGATGTATTTACGACTTCATTCGTAATTGATTCTTTAAAAAGTACAGGAAATTCAGTATTGGTAAGCGACTCAATTGAATGGTTAAAATTACAGCAGATATCAACAGGAGAAAACAAAGGGTCTTTTAACAACGGAAATATGAAAGATACAGCAGCAGCCATTTATCTCGGTTTAAATGATCAGTCTACATTTAATCCAGGCTCGACAGATATTCCTCCTGAAGATGCATATACAAATCAGACACAGAACAATAAAACACAATCTGTTGTACAGTGTGTGACAGATTATGATTGCTATCCAGGCATTTGTAACCAAGGGACTTGTAAAGAAGTGCAGCAAGTAACATCATCAACCACAATACAAGAACCATTATTAACCACTTCAACCACAATAGAAGGAGATACTTCTGGTACAGAAGGAGATACCTCTGATACGGGAAATGGTTCTTCCATCTTGAAGATCATAATTCCTTTAGCAATAATTATATTCGCAGGCATTGGAATATTTTTATACAAAAAATTTTCAAAAAAGCCAGATATTAACGAGGATAATTTTTTCTTAGAACAAAAGAGAGAATCAGAAACAAGCAGGGAAATGCCAACAGAACAGCGAAGAAGCTATAGACCAAGCCCGAAGGATGAAGCTATAGAGAGAGAGTTAGAGAAATCGCTTAATGACGCCAGAGATTTGTTCAAAAAGAAATAAGCATAATTCTAGAAAGTATAGATAAGAATTTCTTTATAGAATAATATCTGGGTAATATCTAATAAGAAATGAATGGAAAAACCAAGGAAAACCATACAAAAAAGGCAGGAGGATAAATTGTTAGGTGCTATAATAGGGTTAATAACAGGGTAATAATGTTTTTTGGTATAAGAATTAAAGAGGTATAAGATATAAAAATGAATTATCTTTTCATAAAATAAAAGTTTAAATACCTATAGAGAAAGGAATATAAACATAAGAAATTGATTGACATTAAAAAGAGGGAATAATGCAACTGCTGTTCAGATTAATAGAATCATTTGGGACTTCTGGAAATGAGGGTATCATAAGAAACATAATCTCAAAAGAAATAAAACCATATGTTGATGATTTAATGACAGACAAGCTTGGCAACCTTATTGCCCATAAAAAAGGCAAAGAACCAAAATTAATGATAGCTGCCCATATGGATGAAATAGGCCTGATGACCAAGAGCATTGATGAAAGAGGAAGAATATACTTTTCAAATATCGGTGGCATAAACCCACTGGTCCTGATAGGCCATTCAGTGTATTTAATTGCAAAAAAAAGTAAAATCCATGGTGTAATAACAACAGAAGAGCTAAGCAATGATTTTTCAGTCCAGAGATTACCAAAGATTGAAGATTTGTTTGTAGACACAGGTTTGTCAAAAAAACATTTGATTAAACTAGGCATAAGACCCGGTAATTATTTGATTCTGGAACATAAGTTAAACCCTTACCTGGGAAATAAAAATCTGATTGCAGGCAAGGCATTGGATGATCGAATAGGCTGCTACATCTTGGTAGAGTTGATAAAACAGCTGGAAAATTTAAGAAATGAGGTCTTTTTTGTTTTTACAGTGCAGGAAGAGATAGGGCTTTATGGTGCAAAGACGTCAGCATATAGGATAAATCCGGATTGGGCAGTTGCTGTTGATGTGACTAATGCAGATGATATGTCAAGTCATCCAACAATAATTCTTGGAAAAGGTCCTTGTCTGACAATAAAAGATGCTGACATGGTTTCAAGCAGATGTTTAAACAATCATTTAGAGAAAATAGCAAAAAAAAAGAATATCCCGATACAATATGATGTTTCAGACTTCGGCGCAACAGATGCTGTGAACATAGCAGCGTCAAAGGAAGGGGTCGCATCGACGGTAATATGCATTCCAGTGAGAAATCTGCATTCTACGATAGGTATTGCTCATAAGAAAGACATAACCAATGCAATACAATTATTAAAAGAATTAATAAAGAATCCTCCGAAGACCTGTGATGATTGATTATAGTTTATAATTCTAAACTACAAATAAAAGGCAGTTTCCTTAGGCATTTTTGATATTGATAATTAGATTACTGTTTAATAGATATTAATAAAGAATAACAGCGATATGACTATTCTTCAAAGACAATCCTTGCATCAACAACTTTTCCGCTGATGTCATTTATTATAATAGGATTAATATCCATTTCAGTAAGATTATCATTTATCATAGGTATCTTAGATATTTTAACAAGTATGTTCTTAAGAAACCTAAAGTTTACAGGCTTTTGCCCTCTTACACCATATAATATTTTTTTCGTCCTTAATTCGTCAATCATTTCTTGTGCATCTTTCTCTGTAATCGGGCAGACTCTGAAGGTTACATCTTTCAGAACTTCAGTGAATATGCCACCAAATCCAAAGCCAATAACATGCCCAAAAGTGCAATCTTTTTTAATTCCAATCAGCAGTTCTTTGCCATATATATATTCCTGTGTAAGTATGCCTTCAATATTCTTAATTTTTAATTTTTTTATAATCTTCATTATTTCTTCATATTCTTTAGGGATGTCTTCATAATCATAGCATATCCTTACCCCACCAATATCGCTTTTATGTATCACATCAATAGAGATTATCTTCAGGTCAATAGGAAATCTCATGGTTTTGGCAACTTTCATCAGTTCATCATAAGAATGTGTCAAGAATCTTTTAGATACAGGAATTCCATGCTTGATCAAAAAATTCTCTGCCTGGTATTCAGCATATATTTTCTTCATGCAAAGATAATCACAAAAATCTTATATAAATGTATTCTACTATTCCATAATTATAACAAATAGATTGTACATTTTTTACATTATTATAGAATTATTATAAATTAGAACAATCACAATATAATGACTACTTAAGAATAATAAAAATAGAAAGTTTTATATACTATTTATTACCATAATTTAGTAGTAGTTTATACATGAACTTAATACAAAAATGTTAAAAATTTTTACGATAACAAAAAAATAGCAAAACATGGAACCCAATCTGTAATAGTTATACCTTCCTTTCTTAAAGAAGAATTAAGACCAAAAACTATTGTAGAGGTTAAGATTAATGTTATTAAGGAGTTTAAAGATGGCATTTAGACCTATAGTTTATAAGAATAGAACCGAATTAGCTAATCTTAATGGTATGCCTGTTTATATGCATGATATGATAGATGCTGCTTTAAGAGGCAGGTTAAATACATTTTTACAAGGTGATACAGGATATCTGGCAAAACACAAATAGTAAGGGACGTTATGCATTATTTCGGAGACAAATCTTTATTTATTCTAGGAAGAAATGACATGGATACAAGAGAATTATTCCAGCAGATAAATCCTGAATTCTTAAGAGCTATAAAAGAACATCAACAAATTACTACATCAAATGTAAAATTTAAAGAATTAACAGATAAGGTGGGTTATCATTTAATTGCCGTAGATGAATTAACAAATAGTGTTCCAGATGTCAGAGCTCAATTATTTAATTTATTTGATGGTTTTATAGAAATAGATGGAAAAGCTTATCCAATAGGTTCTGATTATTCAATATGGGGTGATACATTCAATTATCGGAATAAAATAATTAAAGGGATAAATAAAAGAAAAACATTATAATCAAATTAAACAGAGAACATTATCTCATAAATTTCCATTCATCCTTCTTGAATTTATTTTTTGACAGAAATTCAGCTCTTTTTAATTCCATGATCTCCCATTCTCCAAAATCAAATTCTTTATTTTTTGTAAAACCATGAATCAAAGCATTAACAACATCATTCTTACTTACATCTGTAAGATCTTTGACACATGTAACCCTTTCCTTAACATTGCTGATAAACTTATCAGAAATCTTTTCTTTTGCGACATTCAGAAAAGAGAACATCTTCTCGACATTAAGATCGTACAATAAAGTCCCATGCACCAGGATACAATCATTTTTTATACTTAAGGCATTACCGGATATTTTCTTGTTGTTTGCAGTTATGTCATTGATGGGCTTAAATTCCCCTTTGATTCCTAAATTGTTCAGGCTGTCTATAATCCAGTCACCAACTATCCGGTAGCATTTGCTTATGTCATTCTCAAAATACTTCTTTGGCACAGCTACACTATATGTCAGACCTCCATCATTATCCTGATAAACCGCTCCTCCGCCAGAGATTCTCCTTACAAATTCAATACCATTCTTTTTACAGTTTTCAAGATTGACCTCATCCTTCATTTTTTGGAAGTAGCCTATTATAACGGCACTATTTTTCCATCCATAAAACCTGATTGTTGGTTTTACAAATTCTTTACCAACAAACTCAGTCAGGGTTTCATCAAGGGCAAGATTCATGTAAGGATCATGCATTTCTAGTTTTATAACTCTCCATTTCATTTTACAGCCTCTTTTATGACATTTGTCAGGTCTTCTTCATCAAAACCGATCAGTTTTATATCCCTCATCCTAATGAAGTTCCTAAGTTTGTATTCTATAACTTCTTTCTCTAATCTAACATCCAGGCCAACAAGGAATTCCTCAATTTCATTTATTGATTCTTCAGGATGTATGAAAAAATCACCAGAGATCCGAATCTTTCTTATCATATCATGGTAATCTATCAGAACTGTTACTAGCTTGCCATTTAATACCTTCTTACTGGCCATGCCTATCATAAATAAACTAAATATAGACAAGTTTTTTATACTTTCTTATGTTGCAAAAGATATTTAAATTCAATAAGACTACTTAAATTAAAAAGAGAGGTAAAATGAAAGTAAAAGAAGTAATGGAGAAACCAGTATTTATCCCAATAGGTTCTACTAAAAAACAAATTCTTTCAATTGTAAAAAAATATCCAAAAACAAAAATTTTTCTTATTGTGGATAAAAACAAAAAATTTTTAGGAGACATTCATGAGGATGATTTATTCTATATGATGATACCAAATGAAAAGTATGAAGATATCGGTATAAGTTTATCTTTTGATCTTGAAAAAAAGTTTTTTGCAAATAATGCTAAGGAAATTATGCGCAAACATGATGTTACATGTTATGAAGATGATGGTATTTTAGCCACATCATTAAAATTCGCAGGTGCTGAAGTTAATGAAATCCCGGTTTTAAATAAAAAAAATAAAGTTGTAGGAGTAATAACACAAGGTATACTATTAAGGAATATAAACAAAACCAAAAATGATTGAGAATGTATTATTAGTCTTATTAGTGGTATTAGTGGTAGCAAAATTAATGGGTGGTTTATTTCAGAAGATAGGTTTAGACAGTTCTATTGGTGAATTATTGACAGGTGTTATTTTGGGTTCATATTTATTAAATCTTGTTGATGCTGAAAAAATAGAACCCTTTGCTTTATTAGGCTCAATTCTTATTTTATTTATCGCAGGATTAAAGCAGAGTGATATTCAAGAAATGCTAGAAGAAAAAAAGGCGTTTCACATAGGGATTACATTGCTTTTTGTAACATCTATTTTAATGAGTCTATTATTTTATTATGTTTTAAGGTATTTTGGAATTGAATTCAGTATTGTGCAGGCCATTGTCTTGGGGATTGCATTTGCTATTATTGATATTGGAGTTCCAGCCAAAGTATTTATATCAAATGGGCTTATTAATTTACCAATTGGAAAACTAATAATTAGGTCGGCAATAATAAATATCATTCTTGGCTTATTCTTATTCACAATAGTTACTATATTCTTTAAGCCAAGTTTTTTTGACATATTAACTAAGATTGTAGGAATTTTATTATTTGTCGGAATTATAATAGGCCTCATTTATTTCCTGACTAAAATATCTCAATTTGTGATGAAACTTCACATAGAAGAAGCTGAATTATCTTTATCTTTAATATTGGTACTTGCATTGGCTTATTTAAGTGATAAGATTGGTTTTTCAAGTGTTTTAGGTGCTTTTATAGCCGGAGTTTTAATTGCAAAAATGCCTTTTAGCGAGACAACCACATTCTCACAAAAAATAAAATCAATTTCATTTGGTTTGTTTATTCCATTATTCTTCGTATGGTTTGGTTTAGAGATTGATGTTAATTATATAATACAAAATATTCTTCTGATATTTCTTATTTTTGTTTCATACACAGCCATAAGGTTTTTCTTAATGTATTTGTTTATGAAAAAATATAAAATTAAAACGATAGGAGTAGTAAGTTCCTCAATGCTTTCAATAGATGTTGAAAGCTTGGTTATATTATTGGTTGCGAAACAATTGGGGATTTTTACAGATGAAATTCCTCTTTCTCTATTTGCACCATCTGTTTTATTAAGTACATTAGTAATAGTGATATTAGTGGCCGTATTTTCAAAAAAAGAATTAAAAAATAAAAAGAGGTTAATAAGCATAAATGAATCTTGACAAATTCTTTAAAGCAAAATCTATTGCAATAGTAGGAGTTTCTCAGAATCCAAGTAAGGTAGGCCATGTGATATTTAGAAATTTAATAGATTCAGGATATAAAGGAGATATATTTATTATAAATCCAAACACAAAAGAGATTCTTGGGCATAAGTCATATAAGAAAATTTATGATATAAAAAATGAGATTGATCTGGCAGTAATAGCAGTGCCGGTAGATTTGGTCTTTCAAGTGCTAGAGGATTGTAACAAAAAAAGAGTCAAAAATATTATTATTGTAACCTCAGGCTTTAAAGAAATAGGAAACTATCAGTTAGAAAACAAGATTAGGAACTTCTTAATTCAGAACAAGATAGATATGATCGGGGTAAATTGTCTTGGAGTGCTGGACACTTACACAAATGTTGATACATTATTCCTGCCAAGATTCAGATTGAAGAGACCACCTAAGGGAGGGATATCTTTTATTTCACAATCTGGTGCAGTAGGCTCAACAATATTAGATTTGGCTGCAAAGAATGATTATGGCTTTTCAAAGTTTATAAGTTACGGCAATGCAACTCAAATTGATGAATCTGACTTGATGGATTACCTGATTAATGATAAGCAGACAAAAGTTATTTGTATGTACATTGAAGGTGTTGTTGACGGAAAGAAATTCATAGAAACTGCAAAAAAAGCAACAAGGAAGAAACCAGTGCTTGTGCTTAAAGGGGGGATTACAGAAGAAAGCAATACAGCAACTATAAGTCATACAGGATCTTTGGCAGGAGACGCAGCAATATACAAAGGTGTATTTAAGCAGACAGGTATCATACAGGTTTCAACAATGGAAGAAATATTTGATTATAGCAAATTACTTGAAAATTCCATAAAACCGAAAGGCCGAAGAATTCAGGTAATAACAAATGGTGGTGGTTTTGGCATAATAACTACTGATTCCATAATAAAGAATGATCTGGTTTTGGCAGAGCTCTCTGATTCAAGTAAAAAGATATTAAAGAAAAATTTTCCACCAATAGCCCAGATACATAATCCACTTGATCTTTTAGGAGATGCTAATACAGAAAGATATAAGCTGGCAATTGAAACATGTATGAATGACAGTAACATAGACATTATATTAGTGATTGCCTTGCTCCAAACACCTTTAGTCACAGTAGATATCGTTGATGTAATAACAGAGTTAAACGATATAAAGAAAAAACCGATAATTGTGGTATGCACGGGAGGAAACTTCACACAGGTATTGAAGGATTCATTAGAAGAAAACGGTGTGCCAACATTTACTTTTCCAGAGAACGCAGTGAAATCTATTAAATCATTAGTTGATTACGCAAGGAAGTGATTATCTTAGTCTTCTTCCAGTGATATTGAGTATTTCCTGGAAGAACATAGTATTGAATTTTTTGCTGCCATAGTCTTTGAAGTATATCTTTTTCAAGTTGCTGAACATGCCGTCAAGTTTTTTAATCTTTATGTTGGAATTATCTTCAATATACTTCAAAAATAAGTCATAATTATAAATCTCGAATTTTTCAGCAGGCCAGATAGCAGTGAACAAAGAAAGTTGGATCTTAAGGACATCATCTATGAACCTGCTGTTTTTAATGTCCTTATTTTTGAATAAGGCACCTAGATCTCTTTTTTTCGAAAAATACTGATAATAATATCTCATAAGATAATTTCCAAGATCCATCTGCATAAGTCTTTCATTGACATATAAATCCTTTAGCAGCATCATAGAATGCTTCATTATGTCAAATATCACATTAGAATCCTTTTTTTTAACTCTGCTTTTTTTAATGTTTATATAAATGACTTTTTTTAAGTCTGATATCATTCTCTTATCAAAATAATCAGGGGTTTTTATATGCATTAATTCATGTAATATAAGGCCCGTGAGAGCATCCCTGTCATAAAGAAGATAATCTTCATTTTTTAGATCTATTATGATGTAATTAATATTGTCATGTACATAGGAAAAAGAGACTTCTTTCTTACACAGGTTAATGAATTCTTTCTTTGATTCTGCAGTAAGCTTGTTTATTGCAGAGATACAGTCGCTCTTATTATGTATTATGTAGAACACAACATTATTGGGTATCTTGGTTATCATATTTACATGTTTTATTACATCCAAAAAATATCCTCGGTCAAAACCTTTTTTAATAATGGCTTTCATGAGAGGAATCTTAGAAGAGTTTATATATAAGTTTAATTGTTTTATATACAATGAGAGGTGATTTTATTGCATCTATTACATAAATTGATGAATGCATCAGGAATCTCTGGTTCTGAAGAAGACGTGCGAGAAATTCTGAAAAGAGAAGTAAGAAAGTATGTCTCGGATGTCAAGGTTGACAAATTAGGAAATTTAATAGCGCATAAAAAAGGCAAAGCGCCAAAAATAATGCTCGCTGCCCATATGGATGAGATAGGTCTGATAATAAAAAGCATCGACCAAAAAGGAAGGATTTACTTTTCAAGTCTTGGAGGAATTGAACCATTGACGTTGTTGGGGCAGAGAGTGCATGTTCTAAAGAAAAATGGTTTTATCAATGGTTTTATAACTTTGAATGAGATAAGCAATGATGCATTAATGAACAGATTGCCTGAAATGACAGATCTATTTATTGACACTGGTCTTGACAAGGCTGAATTGGAAAAGGCAGGTGTTGAGATTGGGTCTAACATTTCTCTCGGATTCAGACACAATTTCAATCTAGGAAAAAAAGACATAATTGCAGGCAAGGCATTGGATGACAGAATAGGATGCTATATACTGACAGAGCTGATAAAGAAGTCTCATAAATTCAAATCTGAGGTATTTTTTGTTTTTACCGTGCAGGAAGAGATAGGGCTTTATGGTGCAAAGACATCAGCATATGAAATAAATCCTGACTATGCAATCGTAGCAGAAGTAACAAGCTCTGACGATATGAAGCCTGAGCCAACAATAAGCATCGGAAAGGGTCCTTGCTTGACAATAAAAGATGCTGAATCTGTTTCAGATAAGAAGCTAAACAAGTGGATTAAAGAAGTAGCAAAACAGAAAAGTATAGCAATACAATATGACATAAATGATATCGGAACTACTGATGCGATGACTATAAGCATTTCAAAAGGAGGGGTGCCTGCTGCTGTGATATCAGTAGCTATAAGAAATATACATAGTGCAATGGGCATAGCACATGCAGAGGACATAAGGAATGCAATATTGCTTTTTGAGGAGCTGCTGAAGAAGCCTATAAATTATTAGGATGAAACGAAAATCATTGCAACAGATTGAAGATTTCTACATTACAAAGGGATATCATGGAGAAAATATTAGAAAAGCTCTTGGAAAAGATAATGAATATCAAGGAGCATCAAGGCTTACTAAAAGAAAACAAAAATTAACAAAAAAATTTAAGGTGAATAACACAGAAAGGAAAAGATGTTGAAAACATCAAACAAGATCATAAAAAAATATTAAAATATTTACTATGAAAAGAAAAACTGTTTTAATTGCTTTAGGCGGAAATGCTATCATAAAAAAAGGGGAAGAAGAAACTTACTCTAATCTAATTAAGAATATTAAGATTATCTGTGAGAATTTAATTCCAATAATAAAAAATAACAAAGTAATTATCACTCATGGGAATGGATCAGAGATAGGATTCATTCTTCTACAAAATGAACTTGCCAGAAGAAAAGTCCCACCAATGCCTTTAGATATTTTAGGAGCAGAATCCCAAGGTTTGATTGGTTATCCTTTAGAAGAACAGTTATTGAATAGATTAAGAAAACATAGAATAGATAAGCATATAACAACAATATTGACCCAAACATTGGTTAACAAAAATGATACAGCTTTCAAAGATCCAACAAAGTTTATTGGCCCGTTTTACACAAAAAAACAGACTTTTGAACTGATTAAGAGGGGAATGAAGATTAAGGAAGACCAAGGAAGAGGCTATAGAAGGGTTGTTTCGTCTCCAAAACCAATAAAGATTCTAGAGGCGGATTCAATTAAAGATTTATTAAAACAAGATAGTATTGTAATTGCAGCAGGTGGCGGTGGAATTCCAGTAATAAAAGACAAAAAAGGAAATCTAAAAGGTGTTGAAGCTGTCATCGACAAGGACTTGGCAAGCTCTTGCTTGGCTAAATCAATCAAAGTAGACATTATGCTGATATTAACAGGCGTACATAAAGTTCCCATAAACTTCAGAAAGAAAAACCAAAAATACTTAGACAAGCTAAATATAAAAACTGCAGAGTATTACATGAAACAAGGACAATTCCCTCCTGGAAATATGGGGCCGAAGATAGAAGCTGCAATTGATTTTATAAAAAGCGGAAAAGGGAAAAAAGTTATAATAACAAGCCCAGAAAATGCATTAAAAGCTTTAAAAGGAAAAACAGGAACTTTGATTGTAAAGTAATGTTATAACTCCAAATTAATACCCAAACCATAAACAAGCTTATCATTCAGGTCTTTGCCCAGGTCTTTGATATGATAATGATTTAAGGCTTTTAGATAGCTAACTTTTCCAGATAATACTGCTCCATTACATATCTTTAATGGTAAACTTAAGGAAGCATTAATATGGCTAAATCCTGAATTATCAATAAAATAATTATGATTATAAGCTAAAATTAATTTTTCTTCTAGATTTATTTTTCCAAGTTTAAAATTATTTGCTACAGAAGCTTCTATATAAGTTCCAGTCAGATAATCAAGATCCCTATATAAAAATATAGATGGTTTTAGCCTCACATTTTGGAAAGACAGCCCAGAATATACTTCCTGTGTTTTTTCCCCAATATCTGGAAAGTTGATATAAGAATATCCAACAGATAAATTTAATCTGTTATTTAATGCTTTTGTGTAATCTACTAAGATATCAGCTTCATTAGCATCTTTCCCATTTGGATCAATAACACCAAAAACTGAACTTGTAATCCCACCTTTGGTTAATGTTAAAGATGGTTGTAAAACAAACATGTCACTTAGAGGAACTCCTCTCAACAGATATTTTGAGTTTACATCTAAAGAAAATTTAGCCGGAGATATTTCCTCTTTTTTTGACTGTGCTAATGCATCTTCATCAGGATTTAATAAACCACACGCTAATAATGCTAATCCAAATCTCCTAAACTTTTTGTATAAATTGTTTATCATATGGCTATTCCTCTTCATAGAGGTTATACTACTATGAAATTATGACACTATATAAACATATGTTATCGCTTTAAAGACAACAATAAGCAAAATAGAAGAATTTATATACACGTATGTTTAAACATATGTTTATGGTAACAAAAACTATTACAGTTACAGAGGATGCTTATAATAGTCTTAAAACGCTCAAGAAAAAAGAGGAAAGCTTTTCTGAAGCTATAACTAGAACATATGGCAAAAAAATAAATCTACTTGATTTTGCAGGCACATTATCAAAAGAATCAGCAGATAAGATTTTTGGGACAATAAAAAAGAATAGAGAATTATCAAGGAAAAAAATGGAGAAAATTAATAACCTTTTCAAAAAATGATACTAGATTCAGATTTTATAATAAACCTATTAAAAAACGAGCCTGATGCTGTTAGAAAAGCTGAAGAGTTAAATCAATCCTCAGAAAAAATAAAAACAACAGTAATAAATGCTTTTGAAGTTCTACAAGGTAATTTTAACAATAATGAAAAAGATAAAGGAATAATAAGAAAATTCTTTACAACAATAAAAATATTAGAGTTTGATTATGAAGATGCAAATACAGCAGCAGAAATACATCACGATCTACAAAAAACAGGTTTAATGATAAACCCAGAAGATTCAATGATAGCCGGAATTGCTATTCAATATAATGAAAAGATATTAACTAAAAAAATAAGACATTTTAATAGAATCAAAAATTTGATAGTTGAAACGTATTAATATAATAAATATATCAAAAGAGGTGGTAAAGATAGTATCATTGAAGAAATTTATAAAAAAAAGAGTAATAATACTGGGAGCAGCTGGTAGAGATTTTCACAATTTTAATATGCATTTCAGGGATTATCACCAGTTTAAAGTCATTGCATTCACAGCAGCTCAAATACCGGACATTGCAGGGAGAAAATATCCTAAGGAATTAGCAGGCAAATATTACCAAAGAGGAATTCCAATTTATGATGAAAAAGATTTGCCAGAATTAATTAAAAAATTTAATATTCACACTGTTTATTTTGCATATAGTGACGTAAACAGGGATCAGATAATGGACAAAGTTGCTATAAGCTTGTCCGCGGGTGCTAATTTTGAGCTTCTTGGTCCTAATCAGACAATGGTCAAAAGTAAAAAACCAGTAATTGCAGTATGTGCAACAAGAACAGGAGCAGGCAAAGGCACTGTATGCAGAAAGGTTCTGGACATAATAACAAGAAAAGGATACAAAGCAGTAGCAATAAGACATCCGATGCCTTACGGCGATTTAAAAAAGCAGATATGCCAAAAATTTTCAAAAGTAAGTGACTTAGACAAATACAACACAACATTAGAAGAAAGAGAAGAATATTTTCCTTATATAGAAAAAGGCATAACAATATTTTCAGGCGTGGATTACGAAAAAATTATCAAAGCGGCAGAGAAAGAAAATCCAGATGTTATCGTCTTTGAGTCAGGGAATAACGATATCTCTCTGATAAAACCTGATCTTTATATAACTGTTATAGACCCAATAAGACCAGAAGGAATATTTTCCTATCCGGGAGAAATTAACGTTAGAATAGCAGACTTATTAATAATAAACAAGTTTAACCTTGCAGACAAGGACCAGATAAAACAGACATATGAAAATCTATCAAAAATAAAGAAAACTCATAATATAATAAAAGGAGAATCAAGTATAGTTGTTGATAAACCAGAACTGGTCAGTAGAAGGAACGTTGTCCTTGTAGAAGATGCCCCATCAATAACACATGGGGGTATATCTCCAAAATATGCAGTTTCTTATATTGTGGCCAAGAAATACAAAGTAAAATCTATTGTAAACCCTAAAAAATATGCAGTTGGTGCTTTGAAAGGCCTCTATAAAAAATATCCGGATTTGAGTATAGTTCCAACATACGGCTATAACAAAAAACAACTTAGGGATCTGGAAAAAACTTTGAATAGGGTTAAAGCAGATTCAATAATTTTTGGCAGTTATTCTAATTTTTATAATATGGTGAAACTGAACAAACCAGTGGCAAGAGTAACTTATGAACTGAAGGAAGTTGGTGGACATAAACTAGAAAGAATGTTAACAGAATTTTTAAAATCCAAAAGGATAAGATGAGACATTTACTCTCACTAGAAGACTTAAGAAAAGACGATATGCTAAAATTAATTGAAAAGGCACTTTACATTAAAAAAAATACTGAAAAATTCTCAAAAGCAATGTATGAAAATTCAATGTTAATGATATTTGAACAACCTTCTCTAAGGACAATTTTATCTTTTGAAACAGCAATGACACAAATGGGTGGTCATGCAATAAATTATTATTCAGCTCTTTCACCATGGGGAGCAGGTAAAGAATCTATAGAAGATGTCGGTCATGTAATCTCAAGATATGTTAATATCGCAATAGCAAGGATAGCAGAGCACGAAGAGATAATAAAATTGGCAGAAAACTCAGCAGTTCCGATTATAAATGCACTTTCTAATAGAGAGCATCCATGCCAGGTTCTAGGGGACATGTTAACAATAATGGAAAAAAGAAAAACATTGACAAATCTGCAATTAACTTATATCGGAGATGCAAACAACAATGTTACATACTCTTTAATGTATGCATGCAAAAAATTAGGAATTGAAATGCATATTGCTTGCCCTCCAAATAAAGAATTCATGCCTGACAAGGAGTCTGTTACAAAAACAGGTTCTATAGTTTTTAATAACCCTACAGAAGCAGCAAAAAATTCTGACATTATATATACTGATTCATGGATGAGTTACCATATCTCTAAAAGTCAAAAGAACAGAAGAATAAAAATATTAAAACCATATCAGGTGACAAGTGAAATAATGAAGAATGCAAAAAAAGATGCTGTCTTTATGCACTGCCTGCCGGCATTAAGAGAGCAAGAAGTAACAAAGGATGTTATTGATGGCAAGCAAAGTATTATCTTTGATCAAGCCGAAAATAGGTTACATATACAAAAATCAATTATACTATGGTGCTTAGACAAATAATTAGATTCTTTTAAAATATTCCAAAAACCTTTTAAATCATACCTTCTGCAATATCATGGATTCAAACAAATGGGAATGTACAAATATATCAGAAAAATCTGGAAAAAGCCGATAGAGAATATTGGTCCTTCATTAAGAAAAAGAATGATTGAATGGAGAGCTTCTGAAGTTGTTGTCCGCGTCGATAACCCAACAAGACTGGATCGTGCTCATGCTCTAGGATACAAAGCAAAACAAGGTTATGTTGTAGTAAGAGTCAGGGTTCCTAAAAGCAGGAAGATGAGAGAAAGACCAGCAGGCGGGAGAAGAAGCAAACATTCAAGAAGGAAAAAAGTTATTAATAAAAATTTTAAATGGATTGCAGAAGAGAGAGCAAATAAAAAATATCCTAACTGTGAAGTCCTTAATAGTTATCCCTTGGTCTCAGATGGCAGACACCACTTTTTCGAAATAATATTGGTTGACAGGATTTTGGTATCCAAAGACCCTAAAACTGCTTGGTTAGAGACAAGTAAAGGAAGGGTATTTAGAGGATTAACAAGCTCTGGTAAGAAAGCAAGAGGTTTAAGAAAAAACTAGATTTATAAATTACTTCTTTATTATAAAACATATGCTATCACTGAGTCAGATTAGAAAGTTTATAGATAAATCAGAAAACCCATTAATAATATTTGATGATGATCCAGACGGCTTATGTTCATTCTTATTGATAAAGAGAGCATTTAACAAGGCCAATGGTTATGTATTAAAGGGTTCTCCGTATGTAACTGTTGATTTATTGGACAAGATAAAAGATTTTTATCCTGATCTGATATTAATACTTGACTTGCCTGTATTAACTCAGGAATTTGCTGATAAGATAAATGTCCCTATGATATGGATAGATCATCATCCTCCATTAGATATCAAAGGTGTGCATCGCTTTAATCCCCATCTGATAAAAAAGACAGATAGTAGACCTACAACATATTGGTGTTACAAGCTGGTAAAGAAAGATATTTGGCTGGCGGCAATCGGTAATATAGCAGATTGGCATAAACCGGATTTTTTAAAGGAGTTTACAAAAAAATATCCCGGGCTGGCTAATGAAAATGATAAAACAGAGGATCTATTGTTTAAGTCAGAATTAGGAAGATTAGCCAAGATATTCTTCCTTATACTGAAAAATAATACTTCAATAATTGATAAATGTATTAGCTTGCTATCAAGAATAGACAGTCCTTATGAAATATTGAACCAGGAAACAGAGGCAGGTAAATATATCTATTCAAAAGCCCAAAAGATATGGAAAAAATATGATTTAATATTACTAAAGGCTAAACAGATAAAACCAGACAAGAATCTGGTGATATTTACCTATTCATCAGAAAGCATGAGTTTCACAGGTGAAATAGCAAATGAATTAAATTACATCCATAAAGATAAGATTATTCTTGTAGGAAGGCAAAAAGATGATAAGGTCAATTTTAGTTTAAGAAGTGAGGTAATAAAAGTTCTCCCTATCTTGGAAAAATCACTGATTGGTCTTAAAGGTTCAGGCGGCGGTCATGATCATGCATGTGGTGGCAATATAGATATAAATGATTTCAGCAAGCTTGTCACAAATTTAAGGGACAACGTGAATAAAACATCAAAATGAAACTCAAGATGAAAAAATCAGCCATGTTAGTTGTGGCATTCTACATAATACTGGTGTTATTCTTGATGCTTTCATTAATATTTGACAGACAGGTTTTATCTTTTATAGCATCAAACAGGATATCTTCATTAAACATTTTTTTTATTTACTTTAATAGGATAAATGGCCTTGTTATCTTTACATTTTTTCTGTTGTATTTCATCTTAAAAAAAGAATATAAGACTATAAAACCTTATCTTGTAAATGTACCATCAGTAACAATATTGGCGTATATGTTAAAATACGTTGTCCACAGATCTCGCCCAGGAATTATGTTCCTCCCATTAATAACCAAATCAAATCTATCCTTAGTATCTTCTTTTCCAAGTGGTCATACAATTGTGGCATTTTCAATAATACCATTCTTAAGAACAGGAAAAGAGAAAATAATATGGGCAATTATGGCAATATTCATAGCGTTTTCCAGATTATATCTGGGCTTGCATTATCTATCAGATGTTGTTGCAGGCATCTTTTTAGGGTTATTGATTGCAAATATAATAAGAAAATTACACCCTTCTGCTAGAAAATAAAAACATTTAAGAATAGTAATTCTTCACCACAAGGTTTATAAAGTAATATTAACTTTAAAATAATAACACTTTAGGGGGTATTATAATGAAATATAATAAAATATTATTCGTAACAATATTTTTATTGGCAATAACTTTCAGTTTTAAGCAAGTTGATGCATTAACATTTACAAATCCAGCTACAGTCGAAGGCTATCCAGGAGAAACTATAACATTAAGCTTTAATATAGATAACACAGATGGAAATTCAACAACACTCACATTTTTGACGCAAAATCTAGCAAAAACAACAGACAGCACAAAAATTATAACAAAACCAACAATAGCTACAAAAATAATTTCAGCTAATATAACTGATACTGTGCAATTTTCTCTGGCAATTCCATCAACTTCTTTTGGTGATTACACAGGAAAGATAACACCTGTAAATGAAGCAGGAGCAAATCTGACAGAGTTGACCTATACTGCAAGGGTACTCTTCAAGGCAGCAATGACCACAAGTCAGGGAAGCATAATCTTTCCAACACAAAACGGCCTAGACAAGGCTACATCATTAACAGTATCAAATACAGGAAGCGTACCATTAGACATAATAATGAGCTTAACAGGCATCTTTAATGATACAACAAATAATCAGATAATTATCAAGTTTGACAGCCAAAGCTCACCATTGTCATTTAGCCTTAATGAAGGTGCTTCTCGAACAGTAAATATTGATGTAGATGTTCCATCAGACCAAAAGACAGCAACTTATACAGGAACAATATCCTTAAGCACAAATCAAAACATTAATTCAGCAATACCATTTAATATAGTCTTAGAGCAGGATATTTGCTCAAAAGGAAGAAGGAATGACAAGCAGGATATTTCATCTATTTCCCTGAGTCATTTAAAGATTGACATAGACAAGCCAGATAGTGGTGATGACCTACATCCTGGAGAAGAAATAGAAATTAAGGTGAATATAGAAAATACAGGGGGAGATGACAAAGATATTGCCATAGAGGCAATATTATATGACCTGGACAAAAATAATGAAATTGAATCTGTTGAAACAGATTCAGTGACAATAAATGAAGGAGACGACAAGGATTTCAAGGCAGTTATTAAATTTCCTACAGATGAAGATTTAGATGAAAGCAACGATTTTGTCATATTTATAAAAGCATTTGAAGATGGAAATGAAGACGAAAACTGTAACTTTGACAGCGTTGATGTTGACTTCAAAAGAAGAACAAGAGACGCCATAATAAACAAATTCCTGATAGAACCTTCAAAAGCAGTCTGTAGTACAAATGCAAGATTTACTGTAGATGTGGAAAGTGTCGGCACAAAAGAAGATGAAGGTGTCCAGGTGAAAGTTCTGAATTCTGATATTGGACTGGAAGCAGTTTCAGACATATTCACATTGTCAGAGTTTGATGAAACCAACAATTTGATAAGAAAAACTTTCTCTTATCTAATACCTTCAACTGTTAAAGATGGTATATACTCTATAGAAGCTATTGTCTTTTATGATAATGGCAAAAAGAGCAGAAGCGAATTCAAAAGTTTAGAAGTTAAATGTACAGGCGTATCATCAGATCAGACAGGACAAGGTTCAATGACACTATTACAAAGTTCATTTTCAGCTACCCAAGGAAGGCAAATATCTGTCCCGGTTAAAATAACAAACCCAACAAATTCCGCATTGACATATACAGTAGAATTTGTTCCTACTGGAAACTGGGCAGATAGTACTTCTCAGCAGCAGACAATAAATTCAGCCCAGGAATCAACAATATTCATTTATCCAACAATAAAAACAACAGCCCAGTTAGGGACAGTCACAGGTACAGTAAATCTAAAGCAAGGTAACAATATATTGTCAACAGCAACAGCAAGTGTAAATATCCAGCAGGCGCAATCTATAACAGATACAGGAACAACAGGTGGAGCAGTATTTCAGTCTTCAAATACATTTGATTCATTTGCAAGAAACTGGATTGAAAATGGAAGAATTTTCTGGGTATTGGGAATAATAGTGTTGTTATTATTGATAATTCTATTTATTAGACTATTATTTAGAAAATAAAGGGATTTAAAAAATGTCAAACGAAATAATAAAAGTTCCTGTAACAAGGTATTTAAAAGGAAAAGAATTTTATGCTGATAGAACAGATATCGCATTAAAAAGTTTACAGGATAATGGTTACAGGGCATTATTTATGCCTGAATTAGCAGATACAAGAATTAATTCTGATAAAGGTTCAAGAATATGGCAAACCTGGTTTACATCTCCAAGCATTAGAGCAACTGGAATAACAAGGCAAGGAAATCCTGTTGTTGTTTATGGGCATATACCTAATTATTTCTCAGATCCTGAAAATTTAAGGAAAACTATTGAAGAAAACAGATTAGTAAATTGTGCTGGGATAATACCACAGGAAGAATTTCAAGGATTAGTTGATTTAGATGAATCTAAAGATCAAGAAGGAAATAGATTAGTTTTTGTAGTAGATTATGAAGAATTAAAGAACTCTGAATCTGGAATAATTCCTGTTAAAAGAGCTCTAAAACATCCACAAACAATACCTTTTTTAGGTGGAGAAGAAAGAGCTCAAAGATATTTGGAAAGACATGAAGAAGTTTATAGTAATCACATAGGAATTTGGCATTCTGATGATTTACATGAACAGCCATTAGGGCGCCTGCTGTATCTTGGCAACAACTACACATACAATAGTCTTGGCGGCTCTTTCATCAATAATGGGCGTTTCGTCGGGGTACGCGATGACTTCGCGCAAAAAATTTTACACCCCTTATTAGAGAAAATATTAAAGATTTCAGAGGATTGGTAAAGTCAACTATCCTGTGTTGGGATAGTTTAATGTTAATCTCTTCTATTAAAATGGTAAAAAAAGAGATTAAAGAATGCATTAGCACATTCTATACTTTGAAATGTACTAAACCATTTAACTCTTCTTTTTACTTCTCTATTAACTCTTTCTAGAATTGCATTTAATCCAAAACCACTATCTATTATGTGATTTTCTTTTTGCACTCTATAATTCCAACCTATAACCTTCTTTATTGCAGTAACATACTGCAATAAACAATCCATAACCAAAATCCACTACCCTTTATCTTAATATAAGTTTCATCTACATGCCAAGTAGATAAAACAACAATTTCTCGAGGAGAAATTGTGTTTTCTGAAATTAATAGCCATTTTCTTATTCCCTCATGACTAATTTTTATATTAAAAAATTTCTTTAGTTTCTTAGCTAGTTTTCTTAAAGAAATTTCTTCTTGGCAAATCACTAGTCCAGATAAATCTAAATTTACAGCTTTTACATTTGTATAATTGTTTTCCATGTTCGTTTTTTCCATCTTTATAGAATATAGTATCTCCACATCTTTTACACCATGGAGCTAATGCTCCAATTTTATAGCTAAAGCTATATAAATCAGTTTGTATCATTTTAAACCACCTCAAAATTTTTAGTCAGTTGCAAGTTTTCCAACCAGTCCCTGATTAAACAGACTGGTATTGCAACTGCCAGTTATTTGATATGAATTAAGAAATAAATAATTACTCACTTAAGTTGACTTTACCCAGAGGATTTTGTTCCTCAGATAGTAAGAGAAGAATACGAAGCAAGATTAAGATCATTACACCAATAATCTTTTATATCAATTATTTCTTTTTTATTTAAATGCAATTCATTAAAGACAGCAGGTTAATATCAGAACAGGAATGGAAAAACTCCATATTATGGATTAGGAATAAATTTGATAATAATCTGGTAGAAGACAAAAGACAGGCGATGAAATTAATAAAAGAATGTTTAATAGACGCAATTAGGAAAAGATCAACAAAAAAATTTGGGATTCTACTTTCAGGAGGTCTAGATAGTTCTTTATTAGCATTGATATGTAAAAAACTTAAATATAATTTCACCTGTTACTCAGTTGGTTTAGATGCTTCAGCAGATATAAACGCAGCAGAGAGATTAGCCAAAAATTTAGGATTAGATCACAAGGTTAGAATTTATAGAATAAATGAGTATAAAGAACTATTAGAAGAAACAATTAAGATTCTGGGGACAGATGACATGGCAAAGATAAGTGTGGGGACAGTTGTTTTGGCAGGATTAAAATTCGCAAAGGAAAATAAAGAAAAAACAGTGTTTGGTGGTTTAGGAAGTGAAGAAATATTCTGTGGCTACAACAGGCATTTTAAGGCTTTTAAGAGTTCTTATAAAAGGGTGCATGAAGAATGCTGGAACGGTTTAATAGGCATGTATAAAAAAGACCTAACAAGGGATTTTGATATATCAGATTATACAGGAGTAGAAATAAAGACTCCCTTCCTAGACAAGGAGCTAATCATAAACACAATGAAGATACACCCCAAATTAAAGATCAACAATGAGACAAAGAAAATAATTCTTAGAAAAGTTGCTTTGAATTTAGGGTTGAAAGAAGAATTTGCATTAAGAAAGAAGATTGCAGCTCAGTACGGCTCTAATTTTGATAAAGCTATTGAAAAACTGGCAAAGAGAAATGGCTTCAAGCAGAAAGGAGATTATATTACATCTCTGCTGGATAATCTTTAATTGATGGCAGATTTTGATTGCAAATTTAGTGATTATATCTGCAAAATTTTAATATATTCTGGGCTTAGATATTTTTTAGCAGTAATAATCTAAACATTGTATTTATTCTTTTTATCAAAATAAAAGGGCGCAGAGGGAATTTCGCTTTTTGTTTCGAACCCTCGATAGTCGCTTCCAACCAAGATCTGCAGGTTCAGTTGTTCTTGTTTAAAAAAACATCGACTGCTTTAACCTCTTAGCGATGCGCCTCTAATTGTGGTGTTAAAGAGATTTTAAAAGCTTTTGTTTAAATCTTCTAAAAGTCTTTCTTGCCTGTGTTTATCGTCAAATCCATTTATTTATAAAATAATTAAAAGAACAAATCACCCAATATTATGGCATAACAATTAGAGAATATAAAAATAACGGGCCTGATGGGATTTGAACCCACGACCTACTGCTATCCTCCAATTTAGAAGGCAGTCGCGCTATCCAGGCTGTGCTACAGGCCCATAAGTGATATAATTTTCAATTTACTTTAAAAGCTTTTTTACGAAGTGAATTTTTCAAGCGAAACATTTAAATATAGTCTGTTATTCAAATTTATATTATATTAAGAGAAAAATGTCAATAAACAATAAAACCAGAATAAAAAGATATAAAACCCTCAGTATAATCAGCTCTATAATTCTTGTATCTATCGTTATTATTCAATAAAAGCGCATCTTAACTTAGAGATGTGCAAGCAAAAACAATTAGGTACAAGAATCAATACAAAAATGGAGACAGCAGAACAATACAACTATGGACTTGAAGATTTAGTAGAGGAAAATCCCAAGAAGGTATCAGGAGCAAGAATATTCGCTGAATCTCTCAAAAGAGAAAACGTCGAGTATATATTTGCTTATACAGGTGGTGCCAATTTACCTATCTTCGAGATTCTTGCTGAATATGATATAAATGTTTTAATCAGTGGCCATGAACAAGGTGGGACTCATATGGCAGAAGGTTATGCAATGGCTTCGGGTAAGCCTGGAGTTGTTCTTGTTACATCAGGGCCTGGAGCAACAAACACAGTAACCGGGATTGCAGATGCTTGGTCAGACTCTGTTCCAATTGTAGTGTTTACAGGACAAGTCCCTTCAAATAAGATAGGTACAGACGCGTTCCAGGAGGTTGATATTGTGGGGATAACAAGGCCAATAACAAAACATAATGATATGGCCCGAACAGCAGATGATCTTCCATTAAAAATAAAAGAAATGTTTCATTTAGCGAATTCTGGAAGGCCAAGGCCAACGCTGTTGGACATATGTAAAGATGCTCAGATTAAATTTGTAGATGCAGATGTTTTTAATAACTGTTTTAATGAAATAATATTTCCAATAAAGAGAACAGCAAAACAAGAAGAGGTAAATGCAGCAGCAAGATTAATCCAAGAATCAAAAAGACCTGTTTTATATGTTGGAGGAGGAGCTATAATTTCAGGAGCACATAAAGAAATAAAGACATTAGCTGAAAGAATAAATGCATATGTCACCACAACATTAAAAGGTATAGGCGCATTCCCTGAAGATCATCCATTGTCACTAAAAATGCTGGGTATGCATGGCTCTGTATATGCAAATTATGCTGTAAACGGCACACCTGGATATAATTTTTTAGACGGCACAGATTTATTGATTGCCCTTGGTTCAAGATTTGATGACAGGGTTACTGGAAATGTAGACAAGTTTGCCAGGAATGCAAAAAAGATTCATGTTGATGTTGACAGAGCAGAAATTAACAAAATAATAAGAGTAGACCTTGGCATTAATAGCGACCTAAAATATTTCTTACATAAATTAGAAGGGATAGTGAAAGGGAAAGAAATAGATCAAGATTGGAAACAAAAAGTTGAATCATGGAAATCTAGTTATCCTTTTGATTATGATCGAGAAAACAGCTTGATACAACCACAATATGTCATAGAAGAGATTAATAGACAGACAAATGGCAATGCAATAATAACAACAGGTGTTGGGCAACATCAGATGTGGGCTGCACAGCATTATACATATAAATTTCCAAGGCAGTTATTGACGTCAGGAGGTTTAGGCACAATGGGTTTTGGTCTGCCGGCTGCAATAGGTGCAAGATTAGCAAATCCTGAGTTGAATACTCCTGTAATATGCATCGATGGTGACCAAAGCGCCTTAATGACAGATCAGGAATATGTAGTTCTGAAACGCTATGGTATTAAGGTTTGTCATGTAATCCTGGATAATAACGGACATGGAATGGTTAAACAATGGCAAAGTAAGAACCATAACAATAGATTAATCGGCAGCCATTTTCCAGAGGATAAACCAGATTTTGTTTTAACAGCCAAGAGTAGAGGCTTGAAGTATGGTGACCATATTTATAAAAAAGAAGATGTACCTAATGCAATAAGTAGAATGTTAAACTCTGAAGCATCTTATATCTTACAATGTCATGTTGTAGATGATGTCTGCCTTCCAATGATGTCAGGTTCTATAGAAGACATTGATTTTTATCAGAAAAGAAAACTAAAATAGGGTTCCTAAACCACCAATAAAATTATAGCTCTGAACGCTTTTTTTCCTGCTTTCATTTCTGTCAATGCCATTATTGTAGTTCACAAGAACAAAGAAGTAAATTTTTCCCCCATTCTCTTCCCTGACTGGAAAGATGTTCATCCCTCCGCCAATATGATAGCCATTTATGCTGACATTATCCCTGTTTTTCGAAATTTCAGATTGATTGCTAAAAAATCCTGTTCTGATAAATACAGATTCATCAGATGATGTTAATACATGATTGCCAATACCTCCAAAGATAAATGGTATTACATTTTCATTATAGGCAAGATTTAATCTTCCCTCAATTCCGAAATATAAATCTCTTAATCTAACAATCTGACTCTCAAAGCTCCCGCCGAAAAAGCCGTTTCTGCTTGAACTCAAGGAAAAATCACCTGTCTTGCTGAAATTGCTAACAAAAAAACCAATACCAGCATAACTATTCTCTGCTCCTAATGAAAATCTGGTTGTAATATCTTCAGGTTCATTTCCGAAATCTTTAAATTCTTCACTTAATAAATTTGTAACACCGAAGCCAATATCAGCCCTGATCCTTACTTTGTCTTGATTTTTCTCTACATATGTTTGTTTATGTGTTTGTCCATATGCTTGGACAGGATTAAAAATTGAGTAAAGTCCGATGCCCAATGTTGCTATGTAGGGCATACATTTTCCTATACCTTTTTTACGAATATTTCCACGTTTCATGTTACAATTTAATAATAGTAAAAGATTTATAAATCTTACGAATTAATCAAAAGATTAAAAAACAAAGATTTTCTATCTAATAAATTAAAATGATTAACTTTAAAGAGATAGAGCAGAAATGGCAGAAGAAATGGGAACAAGCTGAAATATTCCATGTTAAAGAAGATAAGAACAAGAAAAAATATTTTTGCCTTGAAATGTACCCCTATCCAAGTTCTTCAGGTCTGCACATGGGTCATGCTTTGAATTACAGCATTGGTGATATTTATTCCAGGTTTAAAAGAATGAATAGCTACAATGTTCTTTATCCAATGGGTTTTGATTCTTTCGGTTTACCAGCAGAAAATGCAGCTATTAAGAATAAATCGCATCCAAAGATATTTACTGAAAACGCTATTAATAATTACATAAAACAGATGAAAGAACTTGGGTTAAGTTATGATTGGAGCAGAACTCTGATGAGCCATGATCCAAATTACTACAAATGGAACCAATATTTTTTTCTAAAATTCCTAGAAAAAGGACTGGCATATAGGAAAAAGGCCAGAGTTAATTGGTGTCCTGATTGCAAAACAGTTTTAGCAAACGAGCAAGTTCATGAAGGAAAGTGTTGGCGTCATAAAGAGACTAATGCTCAAATTAAACAATTAGAACAATGGTTCTTCAAGACAACAGAATACGCAGAAGAATTACTAAACGATATTGAAAAATTAGACTGGCCAGAGAGAATAAAAATAATGCAGAGGAACTGGATTGGAAAAAGTTATGGTACAGAGGTTATGTTTAAAATTAATAATGAAAATTGGAAAGTATTCACTACAAGGCCTGATACTTTGTTCGGTGTAACATTTATGGTGATTTCAGCACAACATGAAAAATTAATGACAATTGTCACAAAAGAACAAAAAAAACAAGTTGAAGATTTTCTAAAAAAGGTAAAATCAACAAAACAGGAGGATATGGATAAATTAGAAAAAGAAGGCGTATTCACAGGAGCTTATGCAGAGCATCCATTAACAAAAGAAAAGATTCCCGTATATACTGGAAATTTTATCATAGCAGAATACGGTTCTGGAATGGTAATGGCAGTTCCGGCACATGACAAAAGAGATTTTGACTTTGCTAAGAAATACAAACTACCCATTAAGGAAGTTGTGCAACCATTAATTATTAAGAAGGATGGCGAAGATGCAGTGAGAAATAATCTACCGTTTAAACAGCGTGATGCAGTTGTATGTGTGGTAAAACACTGGTCAGAAAATAAATACCTATGCTTAAAATGGAAACAGGTTTCTTGGAACGGTTTTATTGTTGGAGGCATAGAAAAGGGTGAGGATACAATCTCTGCAAGTAAAAGAGAAATTATTGAGGAAACAGGTTATAAACATGTAAAATTTGTTAAAAAACTCGGTAACATCATTAATTCACAGTTTTATCATAAGCTTAAAAAAGAAAATAGATGGGCGCATTTTCAGGGGTTATATTTTGAATTAGAGGATAGTAAAAAAGATGAAATCTCTGATGAAGAAAAGAAAATTCACGATATAACATGGGTGGAAAAAGAAAATGTCGGATCTTTTCTCAATGCAGATGATGATATGAAAATAATCTGGGAAAGAGTTTTTCATGAAAATGCTTATGAAAATTCAGGTATTTTGATAAACTCAAAAGAATTCAATGGATTAAAAAGCGAAGAAGCAAAAGAAAAAATAGCTAAATTTTTAGAAAGCAAGAAATTAGGAAAAAAATCAGTTCAATACAAATTAAGAGATTGGCTAATATCAAGACAAAGATACTGGGGTACACCAATTCCAATAATCTATTGTGATAAATGCAATATAGTTCCTGTTCCTGAAAAAGACATTCCAGTTCTTTTGCCAGAGGACATTAAATTTGGTGAAGGCAATCCTCTGGAAACTTCACAAAAATTTGTCAATGTAAAATGTCCTAAATGTAATTCAGATGCAAGAAGGGAAACAGATACAATGGACACTTTTGTTGACAGCAGCTGGTATTATCTGAGATATACAGACAATAAGAATAATAAAAAGCCATTTGACAAAGAAAAAGCACAATATTGGATGCCGGTCAATCAATACATCGGGGGGGCAGAGCATGCTGTGATGCACTTAATCTATGCAAGATTCTTCACAAAAGTATTAAGAGACTTAGGTTATATTCATATAGATGAACCTTTTCCTAAATTGTTTAACCAGGGCATGTTGCATAAAGATGGTTTTGTTATGAGTAAAAGTCGTGGAAATGTAATCTTACCAGAAGCAGTTTCTAAGCAATATGGGATTGATACAGCTAGATTATTCTTAGTTTCTATTGCATCTCCGGACAAAGATACTGAATGGTCTGATAAAGGTGTTGAAGGAAGTTTGAGGTTTATTAATAAGATATTTGATTATTTTGACAATGTAAAATTCGGGAAAACCAGTAAAATATTTGAGAGCAAGCTGCATAAAACAATAAAAGAAGTAGCTGACAGCATTGAAGCGTTCAAGTATAACATTGCAATTATAAAAATAAGAGAATTATTTGAATCTAGGGAAGAAGAGATAAATAAAAAAGATCTGGAAATCTTTGTTAAGTTATTGGCTCCATTTTGTCCCCATATAACAGAAGAGTTATGGCAAAGGTTAGGAAATAAAACTCTTATCTCATTGGAGAAATGGCCCATTTCAGATAGTAAGAAAATAAATGAAAGATTAGAGGAAGAGCAGAAAAATGCTGATAGATTAATAGATGACATTAAAAATATAATAAAAATATTAATGGATAAAGGTAAAGAAATCCAGAAGATTTATGTCTATGTCTTGCCCAAAGAGTTGGAATTTTACAATAAAGGATATATTGAAAAGAAAGTAGAAAAAAAAGTTGAGATTTATTCAGTGGCAGACAAGAAAAAATATGACCCTGAAAACAAATCAACAAAGGCCAAACCAGGCAAACCAGCAGTATACGTCGAATAGAACATTCTAAGAACTTTTTAATGTTATAACAACGGTCTAGAAGAATAACAATAATCTAAAAAAACTTAGAACAGGGATAAAACAAGTCATATTTGTTATCTATGGTCCAAAAAATAATGAGGTAACATTACAGCTATACTTAGAATAATTAAATTTATAAACATAAAATAGAATTATGGTCCAAATGATCAACGAAAATGATGCCCTATCTAAATTCTTTGATATCGTCTATACTGAATTTACAAATAGGGAAAAAACAAAGAGAGAGATTAATTTTATTAAATCCCATATAGACATAGGCAAGGTTATACTAGATATAGGATGTGGAACTGGCCGACATTTGATACCATTAACTAAGATGAGATTTAATGTTGTTGGCATTGATAATTCTAAAGGTATGCTGGGTATTTTAAAAGAAAAATTAGAGAATGGTGGTCTGACAGCTGAATTAATATTTTTTAATATATTAGAAATCAAAAGATTTGATCGCAGATTTGGTGGGATTATATGTTTTTTTAACGCTCTTTGTGAAATTGCAAAAGATGACGATCAGGCAAACTCTTTTTTTAATTTAGCAGCCAGATCTTTAGAAGATGGAGGAAAATTGATTATTCAGCAACATAATGCAGAAGAACCTACAAATTTTAATCCGGAAAATTTTAATGCAAAATCTAAAAAAAAGAAAGGTAATAAAGAATATTCATTAAGTTATACATTGTTAAAATACAATAAAGATACGAACATCACTGTCTCAAAAGAGTTTATACAAATGGAAGAGAATAAAAAAATAATCAAAAAGATTGAAAACAAAGTAATCCAAAAATGGTGGAGAATGGCTGAACTTGAGAAACATGCTAAAGAATCAGGCTTTCGTCATGTATCTTTTTATGGAGATGACTTTCTTCCTTTTAATGTTAACTCGGAAGAAATAATCATGGTTGCAGAAAAATAGATTCATTCTTTTCCATACCAACTATAATCTTAATTAAGCTACACATAAAATCTCTAATAAGGAAGTGTTAATCTAAATAATGCTGATTAATTTTTAGAGTTATTTTAGGTTGATATGATCTTATTTCTCGGGAAGAACTTCATTTTAATATCTTTTGAAAAGAGGCTTTATTTATAAAACATTAATTAACTTAACAGAACCTCTAATAAAAACATTTATAAATATTCATTTTTTTTATAATTAAATTATGACTCTACTTAGCTTGGTTATTATAATAAGCATTCTGGCATTGCTTTTTGCTGGATATCTTGCAAGAAGTGTGTTAAGAAAGAACGCTGGCACAGAAGAGATGCGCGCAATTTCAAATGCAATTAAAGTAGGTGCGCAAGCTTTTATGAAAAGACAGTATACAACAATAGCTGTACTTACACTTATTCTATCTGTTCTTATTTTTATAGCATATGCTGTTCTCGCAAAGAATGTTGATTTAGGATGGCGTACTGCACTTGCTTTCCTTTTTGGAGCAATGAGTTCTGCATTAGCTGGAATAGTTAGTATGTGGATTTCAATTAGGGCTAATGTAAGAACTGCAAGTGCTGCAAGAAAAAGCTTAAGTGAAGCTTTTTTGATTGCTTTTAGAGGCGGTGCAGTTGCAGGTATTGTTATTGTTGCTTTGTCATTACTTGGAGTAAGTTTAATATTTTATTTTTTTAGTGTTGGTATTGATCCAAAAGAAGTGCCTTTCCTAATAATAGGATATGGATTTGGCGCATCTTTTGTAGCATTATTTGCACAGCTGGGTGGCGGTATTTATACAAAAGCAGCCGATGTTGGCTCTGATCTAGTTGGTAAAATTGAAAAAGGTATCCCGGAAGACGACCCTAGAAATCCTGCTGTTATAGCTGATCTAGTGGGCGACAATGTTGGGGATTGTGCTGGGAGAGGGGCTGATCTATTTGAAAGTGGCGCTGCTGAAAATATAGGTGCTATGATATTAGGAGTTGCTTTATACCCTTTTTTTGGTATAAATGGTATTCTGTTTCCATTAGTTGTCGGCGCACTTGGATTAATTGCAACAACCATAGGTATAATGAGTGTTAAACTTAAAAATGAAAATGAAGATCCTATGAAAGCACTAAACAGGGGATATTACCTAACAAGCTTTTTAGTGGCGATTATCTTTTATGTAACAACAAAATGGTTGCTTGGGAGTATATGGTTTTTCTATGCAGGATTAGTTGGAATTGCAACAAGCATACTAATAGTTTGGATTACAGTTTATTATACCAAATCAATTTTTAGACCTGTTCAGAGTATAGCAAAAGCCTCTTTAACAGGACATGCAACAAATATAATTTCTGGATTTGCAGTTGCTTTAGAAGCAACTGTGTTACCTGTTATTGTATTATCTCTTGCTTTGTTAATATCTTTCAAATTTGGCAATTTAAGTGGTATAGCTTTTGGTGGGTTATATGGAACAGCAATTGCCACAATGGGGATGTTATCAACAGCAGCCTATATCTTAGCAATGGATAACTTTGGTCCCATAACAGATAATGCAGGTGGTATTGTAGAAATGAGCAAGTCATCTGATGAAGTTAGAGAAAGGACAGATAAATTAGATGCAGTTGGTAATACCACAAAGGCACTTACAAAAGGTTATGCTATAGGAAGTGCAGCATTAGCCGCATTTTTACTCTTCAGTGCTTATCTGGGTGATGTAGCAAAGTATACCGGCTTAAAAATTGTTGTGGTTGATTTAGCAAAAATAGAAGTGTTCGTTGGAGCCTTAATAGGAGCAATGTTGATATTCTTATTTAGCGCTTTTGCAATAAGAGCAGTAGGAGACACAGCTTACACTATAGTCAACGAAGTTAGAAGGCAATGGAAAAAAAAGAAAGGCATAATGGCCGGTAAGGAAAAACCAGATTATGCAAGAGTTGTTGATATTTGTGTGAAAGCTTCATTAAAAGAGATGATTCTACCGGGAATTTTAGTGGTTGTAATTACTGTTGTTGTAGGGGCTGTTTTAGGATATGAAGCTGCTGCAGCATATTTAATGGTTGCAACTATAACTGGAATTCTTATGGCTTTGCTGTTTAATACAGGTGGTGGAGCCTGGGACAATGCAAAAAAACTAATTGAAGAAGGATTGCATGGTGGCAAAGGAAGTGAAGCACATAAAGCAGCTATTACTGGTGACACAATAGGTGATCCATTTAAAGACACAGCAGGACCTTCATTACATGTTTTGATTAAATTGCTAAGTACTCTAACTCTGGTCTTATTACCTTTGTTTGTTTAATAGCTTCAACTTATCTTGAAGTTTTAGGCATATTTATAAGCTTCTAAGGTTTACTCTAAGTTCATGGAAGGAAAAAAATATTTAATATATGTATCTCTCATAACAGTATTAGTTCTCATAAGCTCATGTGCACAGGTACAGGATAAAGATACCAAAGATACTATCATAGATGCGTCTTTTGGAGCAATTAGTACTTACTTAGGCGCAGAATTTGAACTTAAAGTAAATCAAGAGGCAGTTATAAACTCTGAAAATATCAGAATAAAATTTCTAGAAATCCTTGAAGATTCAAGATGTCCTAGAGATGTTCAGTGTATATGGGCCGGTCAGATAAAAATTTTGATAAATATAATGAAAAACAATCAAGATATGGGAAATTTCGAATTAGCCATAAATCCTGTAAAAGGTGATACAAAAACGCAAAGCTTTGACAAATATTTTATAGAACTGAAAGAAGTTAAAAAAAGTGGCTATGAATCTAAAGCAACATTAATAATAAAAAAACAAGAACCAATAGTTATCTACTCAATGGGCAGCGGCTGGACCGATTATTCATCAAAGATAACAATCAATAAAGATGGGCAGGTATATTATGAAGAGAAGATAGGATATACAGACACGAGTACGATTAAAACAAAGAAATTAAGCGAAGGCGAACTTAAAGGACTGCTTGATTTGATAAAAAACGTAGATATATTCAGTTATAATGAGATATATACATGTAAGCAGGATTGTCCAACTGACATGCCGAGTCAAAGAATTAAGTTTATAATTAATGAAAAAGAAAAGGAAATCTCTATAATTGAACCTGCTGTAATACCTGAAGATCTAGAAAAAATCCTCGATAAGATAAAGGATATCCAGAAAAAATTTTATGATACAACAACTACAACAATATTACCTAAGGAATCCATAGACATTATAACTGACAAGGATTCATATCCGCAAAGTGGAAACGCTGTTGAAATAAAATTAAAAAACAATGGTTTGTCTCCTATAATATTAAGAGCAAATAACGGATGCGCACAATTTTTCAAGGTGATAGATCTAAAGACAGGAAAAAACATGCAATTATATGATAAAAACCTGATATGCACTATGGCGATAAGGGAATTAACAATAAATCAAGGAGAGACTAAAACAATAGGCTACTGGGATAAAATTGATTATGACAATGCGTATTGCAATATAGAAGTATGCACCAAACCAAAGGTAAATCTCGGCAAATACAAAATAGTTGTGTTGGACATATCTAAGATTGTAGAAATAATTGCTTAAACTATTAATAAATCAAATGGCAAAAGAAGAAAAATTTTTACTCTTGTCTTTAGAAGAAGAAAAAGCTAAAGATCTGGCTAATGCAATTAACAATGAAACAGCCAGAAAAATATTAAATTTCTTAAGCGAGAAAGAAGCTTCTGAACATAAAATAGCCCAAAGCTTAAAATTGCCTGCATCCACAGTATACTATAACATACAACAGTTATTAAAATCAGATTTAATAGAAATAAAAGATTTTTACTGGAGCGAGAAGGGAAATAAGATAAATGTTTACAGGGTCGCAAACAAATTGATTGTTATAGCTCCAAAAACGTCTAATATAAACGAGTTCAAAATCAATGTAAGGAGAATTCTTCCAGTTGCTTTATTGTCTTTTATTGCTTCAGGATTAATATATATCTTTACAAGATTACAATCATTAGCAACAAAAACAGTACAGTATGCAGCACCAGAATCAGATGCCATAGCAAAAAGCGCAGCAATGCAACAAACAGCAATAGGGACTATAAGACAAATCCCTATACAACCTGATTATGCCTTATGGTTTTTACTTGGTAGTTTGTTTGTAATAGTTTTTTATGTATTAATATCTCTAATCAAAAAAAGAACTTAACTTAGGCTGTCTTAATTCTTCCCATAATAAGCTGTTCTTCAACATCAAATCAACGTTATATCTGAATTTCCTCATTATTATATCCTTAACATATGTAATCATTAATTCTTTATTTTCAAAATTTATTATATTATTATTCATGGCTTTTCTTGCACTTTCTCTCGTAACAAAAACTCCTAAGGGAACAGCATATTCCTCAGTCACAAACCTAAAAATCAAAGCAGAAGCCTTTCTTTTGATTTTATTAAAATGTTCTAAAATTGCTAATCTTACAGTATAATAACCACCAACACAATTTTCAGCATATTTAGTTCTTCCATTATAGCTCTCATAGTCATTGTTAAAATTCAAAATTCCAGAATGATTTTTAGGCGCATAAGCCTCAAACAATTCATAATTAAAATTATCAGGAAATAATAAAACATAATAATGGTTCCCAAAATATTCACCATAATACAATTCACATTTTTCTATTCTTTCATTATACTTTATTCCATTAATCAGTTTTTTCCCAAGTTGATCATCTATAGCAGTTATTGAATTTCTTGTAGGCACTAGCTTCCTGTTCTTACCTAAACCAACAGAACCGACACTGAGCAGTTGCTGTAGAAAATGTTCATTGAATCCTTTCTCGTATAAGTAATTGATAGCTTCAACAGCCTTTAGATCTTTATCTTCTATAACTTTGTCAACTCTTGGATCTATTTTTACATTAGATGTAATTTCAACTTTCTTTATGCCTGCACTTGGACCCATTGGCAATGAAATATCATCAAATTTTGTTCTTAAACTTGGCTTTTTCTTTAACTCAATCTCTACATCAACCTGCTTGCTGGCAATACCTATCTCTTTTGCAATCTCAATTAACCTGTTATTTTTCCTGACTTCAAACACATTTGTTTTAAACCTTGAATTAATAAGGCTAGTTCTGAAGTTAACAATCTGACCTATGCTAAGATTATTATTAACCCAGTAATTAATGTCATTATAGACAGAGGCATTATCATCATGCTCAGGAGGGCTTAATATCCCCACATTAACCTTAGGATACTCTAATCGTGAGCCTATAAATATGCTTGGAGGAGAAGAACCATAAAAGCTTTCTTTGTCCAATTTTTTCACAGTGCTATAATAAGATTCAGCCTTAGCACAGATTGGGCAGAAATTGCCGGAATAATAAATCCTATGATGCTTATTCTCACAGTTCTGGATAGGAACAAAGACCATAAGTATAATGGTAAAAAAACATATATAAATATTTGTCATCAACAAGACTACCTTTAGATATCAATAAACTATATAAAATACAATCTGACCACTAATAAAATGCAAAAAGAAATTAAACAGCTTAAGGAATATATAAACAGGACAAGAAGAGTGGATAATAAGGAAGTTAAAAAAAATTCAATATTAAAATTCAAGAAAAATGACAGCGAATTATTAAACAAAAACATACAGAGTTCTATAATCTCTGTAAGAGATTCATTCTGGATACTAAGCGATAATCTGCAAAAAACACCTGAAAATATAAGGATCCTGAATAAGGTGTATGATCAAATAAAAAGATTAGACCAGAACAATATTACAAATACAATAGACGCAATAATAGAGATAGAAGACGAGCTTAAGAAAGTTAAGGTCATACATGACTTTAAAATAAATTTAAATCATAAAAGATTGCCTATAGAAGTAAAAGATGAAATTATTGCAGATTTCTCAGAGACTCAGAAATGCTACCAAAACGGAAGTTACAGGAGTTCTATAATTTTATGCGGGAGGATATTGGAAATTGCTTTGCATAGAAAATATTTTGAATTAACAAATCTCGATATATTGGAAAAAAATCCCGGGATCGGCCTGGGAACCCTAATAGCCAAGTTGCAGGAAAAAAACATAAAATTTGATCCAGGAATAACACAGCAAATCCATTTGATAAACCAGACAAGAATTCACTCAGTGCATATTAAAAAAGAAACGTTTTATCCTACAAAAACACAGGCTCAGGCAATAATGCTCCTAACACAAGACATATTAGAAAAATTATTCTAATTACTGTAAAATTAAATCAAAACATTAATATACATGGCTCAAAAATAAAAGTAATATGTTTAATCTAACTTCAAATCTGGAGGAATTCAAGAATAAAGCAAAAGACTTTGGGTTTGAGCAGAATATAGACGAATTATTGAAACTGGACTTGACGTTCTTTGAGCAATATGATAAATTTGTGCTTATAAATATTAAAGATTATAATGAAGAGCCTAACAATCTCCTGTTATTATCAAAAGAGAATACACTAGTATTTTCATCAACCCGGATGAATGAGAAACAATTAGAGTTATACAAAAATGTTCTAAAAAAAGAGTATGGTGAATCAACTTCCATAACCTTATTAATATTAAAGCAGGTATTAAGAAACTATGCCTTGGAATTTGAAAAGATAAGAATAGAGATACACAGTGTTGAAAATAAGCTGAACTTTAATTCTGTTGAAAAAGTGGGAAGAAAATTAAGAAAGCTAACAGATAGATTTGAGGATATCCTGGATCTTATGATAAAATTAGGCGAAAGAAATATAAAAGAGTTCAATACAGGCCTGATAAAATATGATTATGATGTCTTGACAGCTGAAACAAGATACAGAATGGAAAGATCGAGAAGCTATATCTATCATGTTTCAAGCCTGAGAAATAAAGTAGATATACAGTCAACAGCAGAGCTAAACAAAACCATAACAAGATTAACAGTTATCATGACATTCCTGACTATATTCGGCATTGTGGTTGCAGTTCCAGGCACCATCGGAGCTGTTTTTGGCATTCCTGCATTGTCAGATGCTTATTTTGCTCCCCATCCAAGAACTTTAGTTATTGTACTGATAATCTCAACTATTATAATTACGATTTTCGGCTGGATTTACTGGAAAAGACTGAAATTAAAAAGTGAATAGCCTTATCCTGATTTTTGTTTAAAACAGCTTTAAAGAAGATTTTAACATATTTGTTAGGGCCATAATCAAATATCTGGATAAGAAAAAGCAATAAATTATTTTTTCGCTTCCAGCTCCTTTAAAAATCTCCTGATGGTATTCGGCAGGAATTCTCTCTGTGTCCTTAAGATTTCAGAGCATTTAATTAAAATCTCCTCATCATTTAGTTTGTTCTCAATCTTAGATGTTAAAACAAAATTCTCTTTTTCCTTTGAATCTTTTTTTACAGCCTTTTTCCATTTATCAAATAATTCTTCTGCTCTACAGATTAAATATCTTTTATCAACTTTTAACAATTCACATAATTCTTCAGTTAAGTTCTTCTCTTTATCCAAAAATTGTAGTGCCTTAGCACCAGCAACATATTCTAATCTAACAATGGAATCGCTGATTTTGCTGGATTTGGTTATCTTGATTAGCTTAACAGTCTCACTATTCTGAGAATGTGTTCCAGAGCAGGCTTCAACATCAAAATCCTTGATCTCGACAATCCTTAAATATTTTCCAGGAACTGCCCCGCCTTGGTATATATTCATTCCATATTTCTTTTCAGCCTCATTTCTTGGCATGATATTGCTCAGGATAGAAATTTTTTTATCAATTATAGAATTAGATAAATCTTCGATTCTTTTAATATCTTCATCACTTAAGCCTTGGTAATGTGTTATATCTAAATGTCCTTTATCAGTATCTTTAAATGCACTGGCCTGATTTACATGGCTTCCAAGTATTTTTTTGCTTGCACCATTTAAGATATGGGCTGCATCATGATGCATAGTAATTTGTAATCTTCTTTCTAGATTAATCTTAACAGCAACTTCGTCTTTAACCTTAAAATTAGGTTTATCTTTTAGCTTATGAACAACAATGTTTCCTTGTTTGAACACATCAATAAACTCAATATCATTTATTCTTCCTAAATCATGTAACTGGCCTCCAGAAGTTGGGTAAGCCACAGTCTTGTCTAAAACAACAAAGTTATCAATTATCTTCAAAACTTTGCTTTTGCATTCAATTTTTTTATAATCCTTCAAATAAAGAACTTCAGTTTCAGGCAAATCTCCAAAATCTAAAAAAAACTCTTTTTTTGTCTGATGTTTTTGTTCTTTCTTCTCATGTAATTCAGAAACTCTCGCATAGAAATCATCAGGCACCTTTATCCTCTTACCTAATTTTTCAGCTTCTTCCCTGATTATTTCTGGGCTTATCCCATGGGTATCATAAACTTCCAATAATAAATTTTCATTAATATTCTTCATAATTAAGTTGTTAACCATCTGTCTGGATTTTTCTTTTGTATTCTGATATTTAATCTTCTCAATATCTATTATTTTATTAACTTCATCTAAATTCTCTCTTAACTCTGGAAATAATGGTCTTAGATATTTAGCATGCATCTCTATTATTTCATGTAAATCAACATGCCACTTATATTTATCAATAAAACTCTCCATTCTCCTAAATAAAACTCTTAAATTATAACTCCCACCAGTATTACTTGGTAATGCACCATCATTTAAAGCAAACATTAAAGTTCTAGAATGATCTAAAATTGCATACATGGCTGTTATTGGTTCTATCTTCTTTTCTAAATGCTCAACAGAAACATTTAATTTGGAAGCAATATTCTTTTTAATAATAGAAATATTCGTTCCTTTATCTATATCAAGATAACCTGCCAATTTGGAGTATTTTAAGAAAAGTTCTTTATCATAATCTAAATTACAGATCTGTTGGAATCTATTAACAACATCACCAAATGCAACATCATAAATAGTGGGAGTCCCCTGAGTGTACCATGGTATTCTTTCTGCGCCCCATCCAACATCCACAACTTTTAAAGGTAATTCTTTGATTTTTGAATCAATTAATCCAAATTCCATAAAAACATTATTTGCAATCTCTAATCCTTTTGCAAATGATTCTATACAAGGACCAAAAGCAGAAAAATCCGGCATAGCCCATATATCTTCTTTGTATATAATTTCTTCATCAGGTATACCAATTACCTTTGTTAGAAATTCAAAATTTAATTCTATACATCTATCTTTCCAATACCCCTTTTTCGATCCATCATTAAACGCGTGTTGTCCCGACATTTGGAAAGAGGTCATATGTCTTCCTGTCACACCCACATTTGGTATATCATTGAATCTAAGTGATATCTGGGGCACTATCAGGGGATTAGCAGGATATTCAAACATTAGTTTATTATTATCAAATCTTTGAAAGTTCTGAATCGATGCAATAGTGAAAAATAAATTGGGATGCCATCTAGAAACTACAGGGTATCTCTTTATGGAGCTATGACTATTTTTTTTAAAAAATTTTTCAAATTCTTTCCAGGATCCTATTAAATCCCATCTCTTTTTTGTATTTTTTTGACCTATAAATTGATAACCAATACAATCAGGATCAGAACATATCTTTCTTTCATTGTCTAACGACCAAAAGAAACTTTTACATTTTTCGCATTGTTTTCTTTTAAACCCAAGTTCATCAAATAAAGAAACTTTCCAATATCTATTGGGGTTTTGTTGAAATCTCTTTATTAAATTCTTTTTTGTAATCATATTTAATCACTTCCGTAAAACGCTATAAAATTTAATGTAAATCTTATCTTCGGGTAAATCCCACATGTTTACTAAGATTTTTTCTTCCATTGTTTATACTATGTTTTTGATAATTTATAAACCCTACGTGGGCGGTTTGCATGTGTAACATTTGAGTATAATGTATAGATTAGAGAATATATCTCTCAAGATTTGCAAATCCCTTTACACTAACCCCGTCCTTGATTTTTTTATTATCCATCACATATATCTAAAATATAAAGTTCATAATACCTTTTTATTATTTGCTATAATAAAAAAAAAAAGAATTTCTAGCCAACATTTATGTTGTCTAATCTCCTTCTTAACTCTTCAAGCTCGTTCTGAAGGGGATCTTTAATAATTTTACGTTCTTCTCTGTGCTCTTCTTTATTGGCATGATGTTCAATTTCTTTATGAATATCTTTATGTTCTTCTTTATGGTGTGTTATATGGGGTTTCTGCTCCTTGATATATTCCTTTAGTTCTACATGTGGCATATCTCTCTTGAAGTGTGTCAGCTCTTTGTGGGCATCGCCACAGCATTTCCTCAGTTCATTCAAAAGAGCCATTTTTTTTGCCTTTATTTCCTTTATGTTCTCGTATCTTTGCAGAACTTTTATACCATCTATACTTGTTTCTAATATATGTCTCCTTAAATCAACAGAATTATTCAATGTAGTGTATACAGGATTTTCTTGTTTTGTGTTATGCTTCTTCACTTTCAAATAACTTTTTGTCTATTTCAAGAAGTCTGTCCTTAAGTTTTCTTACTTCTGAATGCCATGTTTCTAGCTCTCTCTCTTCATTACTTCTTATTTCATTTAACTTAATAAGGATGTCATCAGTTTTTCTTAGCTCTTCTTTCATTCTTTCAAGCATCTTAATTGCATCTTTATAATTCTCAATCTTCACAAACAATGGCTTTTCATTTCCATTCATATACATTTTAGCATTTTTTTGGGGCACATAACTTTTCTTCTCTCCCAGTAGATGTTCAGATGGCAAATTAGCTGTAGAAAAAGATGGAGTATAACTTGGAAAATTGTCAAAGACACCACCATTATAACCAGATGAATCTGAGCCAGATCCTGGAAAATCAGGCAGTCTAGGTAATGTAGGCTCAATACTCTTATTTATCTTATCACTCTTTTTTGAAAATAATCCCATATGATACACCTCCGACCATACATAATTCTATATAATAAAGAAACTGATCCTTATTAAATCTTTTCTTATTATTTTAAAATGGTAAAAGAATTTCAAGGAAAGGTTTTTAAAGTATATTCTCTAATATATATAGGTAATGAAGATTTTTAATGATATCTCTAAGCAGCTGATAAAAGAAATTATTAGTGACAAAGGTGTTGCTCTTTATAATCTTATCTGGAACAAAAAAAATGTTTCTGAATTCAAAATTGCTGAGGAGCTTAAATTAACAATAAACCAGATAAGGAACATATTATATCAGTTTTCTACTTATAACCTGGTGTGTTCTACAAGAAGAAAAGACAGGGAAAAAGGATGGTATATCTATTACTGGACAATAAACCTGAATGAGTTAAGGCTCTTGCTGGTTCAGAGAAAAAAAGCAAATCTGGAGCGCTTGCGTGAAGAATTGGACACAGAGAAAGACAATAAGTTCTATATATGCAGCAGAGATGGGACAAAGCTTGAATTAGAAGAGGCAATGGAGCAGAATTTTAAATGCCAAGAATGCGAGTCAGTTTTGGTTCATTCGAACAATCAGAAAAGGATAGAAAGCATAAACGCTGAAATTGAAGAGACAAGAACAGATTTGGACAATCTGATGAATGACACTTTTGTCCAGGATGCTATTGCACAGCAGGTTGAAGAAAAAATCCCTGAAGAAGAGGTCACAAGGCACAAGAGAAGAAAATTGAAAAAGGTCTCTAAAAAACATAAGAAGAAAAAGAAGCATAAAAAGAAAAAACCAAAAGAGAGGAGCGAGAAATTAAAACACAAAAAACAATCAAAAAACAAAAAGTCTTATTCAGTTTCTCATAAAAAAACAAAAAGCAAATATAAACGGCATAAATTTTAAAGAAAAATAATTAATAACTATGACAGCAGTTGTAATAGTTAGCAACCAGCAGTTAACTGCTCTTTAAGTCGCTTAGACCAACAAAAATCAAAATAAGACCGATAAATACAATCATCAGTAGGATACCACCTTTTACAACATCTAATGCTGCTCTTCCCCATGATCCTGCCATTATTCCAATCCAGAGTGTGAACACTAAAAGAATTATCCCACCAATGATCTTGAATAAATTTCCAGTGATGTTTCCCATTTTTAGTAATTTAACTATTTTAACTATTACACAAATGTTTAAAAACGTTTTCATGAACACGGTATCTTTGATGGATAGGAAATGAAGGTTCAGAGAAACTCTAAAAGTATAAGTTTTAGATTAAAAAATTCGCTTAATATTGTAAATTTGTTAAAAATAATCAAAATTGTGTTAAATTCATCTAAAAACCACCCTCCATTATTTGGTAACTAAAACTCATCGGAGATACTATTATTCTGATAACCCTGATTTATCCATAGCATCAAGACTTTATGACATCCTCCAACAAATTAACCAGCTGGCTTCCAACGAAGGAACTGCGAACTTACTTTTCGTATATATCTCCTTCTTCAACGATACGAGCCTTCAAAGAAGGTCTTGCAGTATCTTCACATTTCCACAGCTTAAAAATGGTTAATTCAGTTCAAGTCAATTTAAGGCAAATTCATCTGATATTTGAAAATATCAGTTTTCTTTGCCACGAACATATAAAATATTGAGAAATAACTAGAATTCATCTAATTTTTTGTTCTTATTGAGGTTGACAATGGTCTTGGTCCCATATGTACCAAGGCTCACTTCCTTTAGGTTAATAAAACCAAGGTCTCTTAAGACATTAAGTTTGCTGTCCTTGAATCTCCTGTATTTTATCTCTTTCCCTGATCTTTTTGTGTATATATCATGTATCTCAGTGCTGCTCTTTCCATTGTTTTCCTTTATAATCCCCCATAATAATTTTTCATCATTATCCATCTCCCTGATCTTTTCTTCTGATTCAATTTCAGGCTTCGATTCTTTTATCTTTTTTATCGCTTCTTCAACATCTTCAGCAGAAATCTTTTTCTTTGATTTGGACTCAGCAATATCTCCTGATTCTCTCAATAAGAACAAGCCAGATCTCACATCTTTTATCAATGAGGTATATTCAATAAGTGTCATAAAGGCATCTTTGTCAAACACATCATCAAAAAAGGCATAATCAATTCTTTGTTTTAAAATTCCTTTGATTTCCTGTTCATTATAATCTCTGAAATCTAGGGCTTCTGGTGTAAGCCTTGATCTTAATCTAGGGTCAAGTCTGCTTATCCATTCCTTACTGTTGGTTATAAAGATAATTGTCTTGTTATATATCTGCTCTAAAACAAGATAAACAGCTGAAACATCTTCTATTTTATCAGCCTCATCAAAGCATATCACAACAGCTTTCCTGTTCAGGATTCTTTTGATCTCGTCAAACAGGTCATTAGTGTTCTTGTTATGGACGAACTTATATCCAATAGCATCACAGATAGTCAGCGCAATTCTATGGCTACTTGAATCTTTCCAGCAGTTTACATAAATCGGCTTAACATCATCATAACATTTTTCTTCCAATTCTTTAAAGACACTTTTAATAGCCAGAGTCTTTCCAATACCGGGATTACCTGTGACTATCAGGTTTTTGCCGTTTCTTTTATTAAATAATGGTTTTATACATTCAGCTATGTATTGCTGTTCATTTTCCCTGTATTTTATTATCGGCGGGAAAAAGCTTATGTCTAGAGCAAGGTAATTCTTGAACAGTGATTCACTGTCCTTTAAAAAATCCTTGTTAAATAGGTCTCCCATAATGTCTAAATGAAGTAAAACTATTCTTTTATGTATTATTGTTTTAAAGAATATACTTAAGAACACCAGATTTTTATAATTAGATAATGTATAAGGAAGATGAAAAAAACAAATAGTGCAGGAGGTGTAGTATTAAACAAAAAAGGCGAGGTTCTTTTAGTAAGCCAGCATGAAACTTCCTGGTCCTTGCCAAAAGGTCATATTGAAAAGAATGAAAATGCCTTAGGGGCTGCAAAGAGAGAGATTTATGAAGAATCAGGCATTACCGATCTGAAATTTATAAAGAATCTTGGCAGTTACAGAAGATACAGAATAAGCAAGGAAAATCTAGATGACAAATCAGAGCTTAAAACAATAAATATCTTTTTATTCAAAACAGATCAGAAAAAAATAAAACCTGTTGATAGGGAAAATCCTAAAGCAAGATGGGTTGATAAAAAAGATGTGGCAAATTTACTAACACATAAAAAAGACAAGAAATTCTTCCTAAGAATTTTAAAGCATATTTAACATGAAAAGAGCTGTAATCTTTTAAAAACTCTATAAAATCAGATTCTTCCCATATTAATTTTTTTCATTATATTGAAATTTTATGTTTTACACCACATTGTTCAATGTCATTATAACTTAAATTTCCTCAACACCTTCTTTTGTCAATGCTATAAACCTGATGCCGATTCCTAGCTTAAGCAAGGCAGACATCAAAGCCATATGTTCTTTTCCAGTGCCTGAAACAAAATTAACGGCAACCTCTGTGCTTTTTATTCTTTTGCCAAGTTTGTCTTTTATCTCATCTCTAAGCTCCTTTAATCCCTGATTCATATTGACGTTTATAAGCTCTGTCTTTTCATTGCTGTTAAAGTTCTCTTTTCCATAATCATTTGTTATCAGATAAATTTTATCCCATTCTTGGTCCTGCATTAATCTGGCTACATGTCCCCATGTTCCTTTTCCAGTAGACAAGCAAGCTATAAGTTCTGTCATTTTAATTTTATTTTGGTTTGATCACTTATAAAAATCTTTTGGTGCAATGTCTGTGTCTTATGCAGGTAAAATATAATTCATTATTTCCTTTCTAAAATTTGGAAATTATGTGAGAATATCAAACCTTTATAAAACTTAAATAGCTCCTGTCCAGTTTTCTCCCACGAGTAATTTTGCGCTCTTCTATATGCATTATCACCCAAAGATTTAATTAGATTCGGTGAACTGATTAATTTAGCTATAGCTTTTTCTAATTGATCTGGTTTTTTCGGATCTATCAACATACCCTCTTTACCATTTCTAACTAATTCTTTTAAACCGCCCACATTTGTTGCAATTATGGGTTTGCCACATGCCATGGCTTCTAAAACAGTTAAAGAAAAGGTTTCATAGTAAGAAGGTTGTATATAAATATCAACGCTATTATAAACTTTGGCCAATTCATGGTGCGTTAAGCTCTTGTCGATAATATATATCCTTTTCTTATGTCTTTTATGCAGATCAAATAATCTACTCCTATAAGAATTTAATGACAGCATATTTTGTCCTATATTGTTTACATCTGGAATTACTAAAGTAAAATCAATATTATCATAATTTTTTAAGATATTTTTAATACTTTCAATAAGAATATCAACACCTTTTTCTTCACTAAATCTACCGACAAAACCAATTCTAATCCTGTTACCCTTTCTTAATAAATTTCTTGGATGGAATATGCTTAAATCTACACCGTTTTTAATTACTTCTATTTTATCCTCTTTAATTTTATAAACAATAGATAATCTTTCTTTTAAGCTTTCAGATACAGTAATAAACCTATCAGCAAATTTAATGGTCTGTTCAATCCAATTATTAAACATTGAAAATTTTCTGTCTTCATAGGACATTTCTTTTAATCTTTCTTTTTCTAAAGCATGCAGAGTATGCACCCACTTGATTCTCATAAATAACTTTAATGCAAAAGCACTACTGGTTAACCAGCCATGTGTATTCAAAATATCAAAACTTCTAATAGTGGACTCTTTTGCAATCTCTAAAATAACACTTCTTTCAAACAACATATATCTAAACTTTTTCGCTACAAATTTATCATTAATGTAATCAGCAGGTTCTTCTGTCTCTACATAATGTACAATAATTTTCCCTTTACCAATATTATACATATTACATGTTTCATCATTCAGTTTTTTTGTAAATATATGCACTTCGCAGCCAAGCCTTGCTAATTCTCTGGAAACATAATACACTCTAACTGCCACACCATTTACAGAAGTACCATTAATAGGATAATAATAACTAATTATGGCTAATTTGAAAGAGGGAAATACTAATTCTTCTATTGATTCAAAAAAATTCTTGATTGCATTCATTATTCTAATTTTTTCTTTCACAATTAATTTGGGTGATTAGTGCAATTTGGCACTAATTCTACGCCTCCTTATACATATATCAACTAATAACTTTAAAACATTTTCCTTTCTGTTATTAAACCTAAATTCCATTTCTTTTAGATACAATGGATAGTTCTTTTTGTTAATGCCATGATACTTATGGAACCTTTCTTTAGAGTAACTCCAAAAGCCTTCTATTCCATTAATATGTGTTTTACCTTTTACATAACTATAATCATAATCAATAGTATCATGCTTTCCATATTGCCTTAAACTAGCATAACTCTTAAAACCATCTGTATAAAATACAGAGCCTTTCCTAGTTTTATTTTGTATTTCCCGCATTAATGTTTCTGCTGAAACATTTTCTATGATAACAGTGTAAACCTTGCCTTTTCTCTCGAGAATTCCAAAGGCAATAGCTTTATTCTTAGAACCTCTACCTCTTTTTCCCTTTCTCTTTCCACCAAAGTAAGTTTCATCTAACTCAATCTTTCCATTTAACCTTATTGCTTGTTCATTACAGTAGTTTGCAATAAGCTTTCTAAATTCCATAAACCTCCTATGAACTACTCCATAATCCAATTCCATTTCTTTAGCTGTTTTTCTAGCAGAGACTTCAAGATAGAAGTAATATAAAATATCTAGATCTCTTCTTAACCTTTTTAGTGAATAATACTTCTTGCAGTGTTTACACTTAACCCTTCTTCTATTCTTTAATTTGTACAATCCATATCTATTACAAATTATGCATTTTCTACCTAAAAAATACATGTCTGACAACTCTTTTTTCATTACAATCGTCGTAGTTTAGCTTAATTATAAGCTTTTTTGGTGCTAAAATGCTTCAATCACCTAATTAAATATAACTTGATTTAAAAATAGCTATTATAAGTTTACCAAAGTAAACTACTATATTCACCTTCAACAAAATAAAAAATTTGCATATAATAAGATTAATAAGCAAGTATTAGACAATAAGTTTATGAAAAAGAGTTTATTATATATTTTATTCTTACTGTTTATAACAATAAGCGTTCATGCATCTTCTATAACGATAACAACACCAAGAGATACATACTCAATAAAAGAAACAGTCCAGGTTGAAATTATAACAGATATAAAACCATTAAACCAGATTTCAATTCAAAACTTAAAATTAACAAATGAAAGCACTGAAATTCCAGTGCAATACTTTATAGAAAAATTATCAGACCAGCATTATTTTGTTTATTTCAATATCCCGGATGTTGAAAAAGATAAGTATAAATTTCAGATAAAGAATATCCAGTATGTTGAAGATGGATTCTTAAAACAAAAGACTGAAATAAAAGAGATTTATATAAATAAAATTAATTCAGGTTTTTATTTCCTGTTATCAAAACAGAATACAGATGGAGGCTTTAATACAATAAGTGAAACAGCCATCGCATCTTTGGCATTGAAAAATGTCTATCCCGAGAATGCACAGAGAGCATTGAACTATTTAATGAACAACCAGGATGAAGAAGGATGCTATCCAAAAAACAATTGCAATATCAAAGACACCGCATTTGCATTATTGGCTTTAAAAGAATTTAACAAAGAGACATTAAAAACAAGAAATTATCTGCTCGATGCCCAGAACAACTTCAACATTGGGAAATGGACATTAAGCCTTTATTCAGGAAATTCGCAATGTGCAGTTAACAATAAAGATTATCATGTAACTGGTAAGCAGACAATTGATATTGAATCTCCAGATATGGCCATCAGCTGCCAGCAGAGCACAAAAGTCATTTTAAGACATTCATTTCTCGGAAATGAGAGAATAACTTATAATGCAGAAATAAAAAACATTAGCATAATGATAGACAATACTGGATGCTTCGGCAAAGAATACAGATCATCTTGCGATTACGAAGCAACAGGCATCTCAACCTATGTCTTACAGAAGATTGGCCAGGAAGTAAGAACAGACTGGTTTGAAAAGAATCCATCTGATAAAAAAACAATTGATCAGGCCTTGTTGTATTTAATAAAAAATAACCCTTATGCTAAAGACTGGTTATTAGCCAATGTGATAACAGACTCAAATGCCTGGCCATATGAAACATCTTCAGGCCAGAAAAACATTGATGTCTATTCGTCAATATTCGCGACATTATCTTTGAAAGATACAGAACAGTATAAGAAATCACTGGATTTTTTAGAGAGACAGACAACAAAAGATCCTTTGACATCGTCGCTGATATTATATTTCTTTCTGAATGCAGAGAGGAAAAATCCAGTAATATCAATATTTCCCGGAGTAGTGTATAAAAAAGATTCATTTAAGCTGATAATGAAGAGCCGGGATGACCTTCCTGTTGCAGTCGATGTTGTTGCGCCAAATTTTACAAATATGCCTCAAAGATTCACGCTGACAGACATAAATATCTTTGAAATTGCAATACCAAAACATCAGGGAGATTTTAATATAGAAATAAGATACAGCAACCACTCATATGTAATACCTGTTATAACATCCAACACAGTGAACATGACAAACATGACCGAGCAGAGTAATAAGAGCAATAAAACACAATACAATATAATAACTCCATTGCTCCAGCCGCCAAAAAACTCCATAGCTATATTAAGCAAAAGGAAATATATAGATGATATATTCTTAAAGAAAGATCAGGCTATAAAGGAATTTAATCTAACAAACACATGGGATTATCAATTAAACAACATTACATTTATGCTAACAGGAAACCTAAATGAAGTAATAGAACTCGAGAAAGACAGGTTTACTTCAATAAGTAAGGATGAGATAAAGCATCAGAGATTGATAATAAATAAAAACAAGAACCTTACAGGGATATATGATGGAGAACTAATAATCATGTCTGATGAGTTCACTGAAACAAAACTACCGATAAAAATGACATTCACTGAAGATCAAGATTTGTATGACAGACAAAAGACAGCAGGGTCAGAAAAAAATAATATCGTAGAGCAAGATACAAACAAAGAAAATTTTACAGGCAGTTCATCTCCAGGCATAACAAAAAGCAAAAAGACATATCTTATATGGTTGATTCCTTTTATAATTTTGCTGGCAATAGCATTAGCAGTATTCTTTCTCGCAAAAGGCCCGAAAAACAATAATCTAGACAAATTTATCGAAGGCCTTAATAGGGAATAAGATGTTCAAGATTATACTACGGTTTGTGTTCATATTTGCTGTTATAATGTTGTTCATAGCACTTGCAATAGACAAGGCAAATAATAGGACCTTGGAAAAACCATTCAATGATGTTATTGACAAATTTGTATATGGGGCAAAGCCATATCCAAAAGACAGGATAAGCGAAGAGCAGATAAAAATATATCCTGATAAGGTTGTTATTCAAATAAAGGATGCCAAATACGCATCTTTTGCAGATACTCATTCAGAAGAGCCGTTTTTCGGTAAAGGGTCAAATGCAATTCAGATAACTCCTGTATCTGCTGAAGATATCCAGGTCGGAGATATAATATCCTACAGATCAACTCTGACAAATGAGATAATAATCCATAGGGTTATAAGTATTAAAAATGATGAAAAAGGTTTATACTATACTGTAAAAGGTGACAACAACAATGAACCTGATCCTGAAAAAGTTAGATTCAGCCGGGTAAGGAGCGTATTGGTAGGAGTAATATACTAAAATGAAATCATCAACATGGGCACTTGCAGTAATAGTATTGTTGGTTGCAACATCTTTGATTTTGATCAAAAATAGGAATGAAACAAGGGCTGTCGGTGCAGAATTGCAAGACACAATAGATATAGAATTTAACAAAACAGACTTAAAGGTTTGTTGCCAGTACAATGAAGGCAATGAGATTAAAACATGCAGAATACTAAAGAAGTATGACTGCTCAATATGCCTGGAAAAGTGTAGCTAACTTATTTTTTTGGAATATATGCAATTTTGACATCCTTAACACCAGGATTAATACAATAATATTTTCCAATGTCATTAGGATTCTCCTGAAAATCCTTGTTGAAGAACCCGATTTTTAACCCTAAGACAATGCCCGAATATACTGATCTGTCGCTGTCAGCTATCCTGTAGATATTATATCTTTTCAAGCCGACTTCGTTGTCAACCCAGATAGTATTCTTATATACATTAAATAAAAAATCCTGTTTCATGTTCAGGTTTTCTATACCGACATTATTCAATACAAGAAATTCTCTAAATTCGTCAAGATTAATCGCTCTCAGAAGTATCATCTTGAGTTTCGGTCTCTCCAGTTTTACCTTCATCCTCAATCTTTTTCTTCATTCTGATGTTGCTTGCCCTTAAGCTTCTTATAACAGTTTCATATTGGTGCAGTTTTCCAATTAAATCATTTATTACATCAGCAAATTTGAAGTTTTCAATGTTGACATTTTTTGGTTCTAGGATCTCAACAGAGCTTGGCAGATAATCTATGCAAAATCCTATAACCTTGTCAACACCATCAAAGTAAATCTCGACTTCAGAGAAAGTGCTCCATACCTTGTCTATCTGATTAGCTTCAAAGATGTCATATTTATCCAGATTGAAGTTTTCCTTGATATTCTCCATTAATTTTTTCATTGTCGCTTCAATATGTTCTTTAGGAAAGCCAGCTATCTCAATCACAGCCCTAATCAGTATCTTTTGTACTTTACCTTCATCAGCCACAATAGTTTCAGAAGAGAATCTATTATAAATCTTTCTTTGTGCAGAAAGTAAAATCCTAAATGTTATTTTTTATACATAATTTCATTAATAACAATTAAATCGCTAACATTTAAAGAAAATAAAATAATAAAAAAATAATATAATGCCGATTTAAACATTAAAATAATATAATTTTGTAGAATAAAAGATTTTCTAAATTAAAGATTATACCTTAAAAATAAACTTAGTCCATCATATTTTAAAACATTATGGTTTTGAATTCCATGATCAATCAAAGCTTCAAGATGTATTTTAGGTGAAAATGTATATCTTAGAACAGATCTAGAATTTAATAAAAAATCTCCATTTGCTTTAACTAAATCTGTAAGTCCGGTTGCAAATCTTATTCGCTCATTAATTTTACCACCAAATATAAAACCAAAATAAAACTCATTCGGAGGATTAATATCTTTGTTATTTACACCTGTAAGATTATATTCCACAGTTGTATCAATTTCAAATCCTTTATCATTAGTCAAAAATGTATGAACAACTCCAATTTTTTTATCATATCTACCATTGCCTAGAGCAGGTCTTTCATTAGAATCTCCAGTAGGAAAGGTTAAGGCAAAATAAGATAATATATGTAAGTTATTTATTCTTCCTCCAGGACCAACACCAACAGTTATGTCACCGAAACCATTGCTTGACTCTTGATCATTTATAACGGACTTATACGGTACATTAATAAAAACCCATTTGCCTAATCTATCTCCTTCCCAGTATTTTCCTATTATATTATTAGTTAAAGTTGTAATACCTTTCTCATTTCTTGTATAAGTAAATCTGGTATCTAGCTGAAATTTTGATTTCTTAGGTATAGGTCCTTTTAATATATCATCAGCATGTAAGATAGTTGGAACTGTAAAAGTTAAGACAAAACTTAAAATATAAGTACTGATTTTTTTTACAAGGTTATAATTCATAATCATTAAACACGCTTCTGGCTAGAACGTTCAGTTTCTAGATATCCATTTAACACAGAGATTGCTTCATCAATGGTAGATAAACCGTTTTGATGTTCTAATTCTAATCTAAACGTGTTAGCCGCCTCATTATTAAAATAAGCTAAGTTAGAGAATTCTTGTTTAATAGAGTGATATTCTTGATATGCATGTAACAATTGATATTTATAGGCTTCAGCTTTATGCATAAACTTTTCTGGGCTTCCGTAATCTCCGGAGAGTAACACTGCACCAATAGGGTTAAATTGTTTTTCTCTTGCTTTTATTAAAAATCCTGTACTTTTTTCTGTTACAGTTTTATAGAAACTCTCTATCCAACCTATTCTTATTCCAGCCTCAAAAATTGAATTATTATCCATAACCACTTTAGAATAGTTAATATATATAAAGTATTGTGGTATTGCAAGAACACCATATTTATAAACATATCCTCTTTGTTATCTTGATGCAGCTGGAATTACTTAGAAAGATTGGCTTATCAGAAGGAGAAGTAAAAATATACACAGCCTTGTTAGATTTGGGATTATCACCAATAAATAAGATACATGAAAGAACAGGCATTGAAAGAAGAAATATTTATGATATTCTAAATAAATTAATTGAAAGAGGTCTAATAACTTATATAACTGAAAATAAAAAGAGATCTTTTCAAATAACACATCCAAGAAAAATTATAGGATATATTGAAGAAAAGAAGTATAACTTAGAAAAAACAAAAAAAGAACTTGAGAAAATTATCCCAGAAATCACAAAAAGGTTTAAATTTAAAAAATCACTACTTAATGCAGAGGTGTATAGGAACATTGAAGGAATAAAAGCCATATGGGAAGACACGTTAAATTATAAAGAAGCTTATTGGATTGGTTCTGGGAGATATGTTCCAAAAAGATTTCCTTATTTTTTTAATAATTGGAATAGAAGAAGAATAAAATTAAAAGTAAAATGGTTTAATATACTCAGATATGAATTAAAAAAAGAAACAAAACCAATGCAACTTGAACAAGTAAAATTCTTGCCTAAAGAATTCAGTGGTAATCCAACTGTAATATGTATTTATGGAGATAAAGTTGTAAACTTCTTATATGGAAAGGACTTATTCGGGTTTCTTATCGAAAGTAAAGAACTTGCAGAAAATTATAAATTATATCATAAATATTTATGGAATAATGTAGCAACAGATTAATCTCTTATTAATTCACCAAAATTTAACCCCTTCCTCTTAGCCAAATCAACATCAACAACGAAATTATTTCCAGTACTGCTTTTATCCAAATCTTCAAGACTTAAAAAATACCATCCTTCTCTGTCAAACCTAACACCTAACCATGATTCAGCGCCAAATTTTTTAGAAAACTCCTTTAACTCATTAATTTGTTCTTTTGTGATATATCTTTTATCTTTTCCAGATTTACACTCAATAGCCAAAACCCTTCCATTAACACCAGCAAGAACATCAGAAGCCAGTAATGGTGTACTGCCCGATCCGGCAATCCTCACAGCTATATGGGATTGATCGAAAAACATGTGCACAAGTTCTCTTTCAACACGACTACCTTTACTTTTTGACATAAAAAATAAAAAGAAATAAGTTAAATAAATACTTATCTATAATTATATATCTCTGGATTGAACAGTTCTTCTTCCGTTCTCTTTTGCTCTGTCACATGCCCTTTTTACAAGCCTTTCAACCTCTTTGCTTAGAGCTTCTGCAAAATCTCCAGCAACATTCATGTCTTTAGCAACATCTTTCAGCTTGCTTCTTACAACAAGTAGTTCAGCCATTTTTAATCCTCCATTTCTGCTTTTTTATCTAAAATACGCTTATTAGCCTTATCTTCTACAAATAGCGAGCTTTACCAATATATAAATCTTTGCACATAACCTTTAAGAATATGACAGCAATTTAAGAGGCGCATTATTATTCGTTAAAATTCTCTTTTAGAACTTCTCTAAATTGCATAAGTTGTCTGACTTCAAAGAAGCAACTAAGGGTAGATTTTGTCCACTAGATTTTGATAATCTATAAGGTTATTGTTAATAATCTTGGTTATTCTTCCCGGAAGCAAAATTATTTTTCCCACTTCATTCCCATTCAAAACCCTAGCTACTAATCTGTCACCAACTTGAACATCTGGTTTTGCTATTTGTTCTAAATCAACATCATGATTAATATTTCCGGGCTTAACAAAAACCGGGTGAAAAGTATGTCCTTCATAATCATCTGTTTCTTGGGCAATTTCATAATCTATATTTGGTGTTACTCCTCCGATAATTTCATGTCTAATTCCATTTAGTTCAGTTATTTGAACAGTTTTATATTTTATTCCTATTTCAGTATCGCCTATCTTATATGTTACATCAGTCATTTTTGTCTCCATTATTTATTCTAACAAAATTATAACCTCCAAAAATTTATAAGTTTTGTTATGAATTGAACGAATTTCAGACGAATAATCTTTGTAACATCAGAACATACCTGTTCATAATTCAGATGATGATATGTTTTGTCATTTCCATTGTATACTCTCCATCAATGCAACTTACTAATGCTTATTATCTCAAACAATTTAGAGAAAACTAATTCAGCATGTCAAAAGTATCAGGTATCAAATACAATCTTTCTTTTCTCATTTTCTCATAATAATAAATAAAGTAATAGGATGTTTTTTCTTTTTGTCTACATTAAAGCTTGTTTCTATTATATCTAAAATTCTAAATTTCCTGCTGAAATAGAACTCAATTTCTGATGGCCTAAACCTGCTTGGCCCATAATCTTTTTCTTTATAACTGAAGCATTTCAGAAGCAAATATCCTTTTTTGTTCAGCAAAGAATAAACATTCTTGATGTATCTCTCTCTTTCATTGGGATTTAGAACATGAAAGCATCCTCTGTCAAATATGTAATCAAATTTTTTCTTGATTTTTATGTTAATGACATTGTCAATTCTGAAATCCACGATAACTTTGTTTTTTTTAGCTAATTTCCTTGCTTTCTCAATAGCATTTCTTGATATGTCTATTGCTGTAACCTTGAAGCCCAGTTTTGATAATTCAACAGCCTGGGTTCCAGGACTTTCTCCCAGATTCAGAATGCTTGATTTTTCAGCATTATACTTTAATATAAATTCCTGTAAGTCAAAATCCAGTTTCGGATTGAACCAAGGAAGTTTTTTTATATCCTGTTTTTTGTACAATTCATCCCATGATGATGCATCTTTCATTTTGTTCATTGTCCTTTTAATAATAAAGTAGGCTTGCAAGGAAGTGGGTATAAAGATATGTTATTTGTTATCTTGATCCTTTCTCCCTTCTGTAATCCTATAAGCGCCAATACCAATGGTTACAGCTGCTCTATTCCTAGCCTGACTGGGTTTCCAAAAATACCAGCCAAATAGGGCAGAAGATCTTTGTCTGGATCAAGGCAGATAACATACCAATATACCGCCTCCCAAGCTTCAGTTCCGTCATGAGGCCCGTTTACGGCAACAGGAATAGGGCCAAATTCCCAACCTAGCCTACCACTATTATATGGAATACTAAACTTTTAAATATTTTGTATTTTTAGTATTTTTATGATAAAAGCCATAATCTTTGATATTGGCGGGGTTCTTTTCAATGAATCTATATCACTGCAATATGAAGAGATAGCAAAAAGATTCAACATAAACCCTAAACTGTTTATTGCTGCAAAAGACAAGCATATGAACCGGGCCAAGATCGGAGAAATCACAGAAGATGAATTCATAAAAAGAATTGCAGATGAGCTAAGCATCAATAAGAATATGCTAGCAAGATACTGGAAAGAGATATACATGCAAAAAACAATAAACAATGATATAGTGATGTTAATCAAAAGATTGAAGCAGATGAAATATTCACTTATAGTCCTGTCAAATGCAAATCCAGTGCATGCTGAAATTAATTACAAGAGAGGCCTTTATTCTATTTTTGATAAGGTATACCTATCTAATGAAATCAAGATGGCCAAGCCAGACAAAAAAATCTATGATTATGTTCTGAAAAAATCAAAGCTAAAACCAGAAGAATGTATTTTCATTGATGACAGGGAAGAAAATGTCTTAGTGGCCAATGAGCTCGGCATTAAAGGTATTGTTTTTACAGGATACAAGGAACTAATTTATGAGCTAAATAAATATCTACTCTAAAATAGTAAAAATAGAAAGTTTTATAAATAAGCAAATATCTAATATTATAACAAGATTTAGAAAATAAAGAAGATCAAAAATGTCAAACGAAATAATAAAAGTTCCTGTAACAAGGTATTTAGAAGGAAAAGAATTTTATGCTGATAGAACAGATAACGCATTAAAAAGTTTACAGGATAATGGTTACAGGGCATTATTTATGCCTGAATTAGCAGATACAAGAATTAATTCTGATAAAGGTTCAAGAATATGGCAAACCTGGTTTACATCTCCAAGCATTAG